>Ga0335078_10016414_pt1 | contig 10988 bp, 9 predicted proteins | sample Lox_Sample_32_FD_206711 | JGI IMG/M metagenome (GOLD analysis project Ga0335078, IMG submission 206711) | Soil microbial communities from Loxahatchee National Wildlife Refuge, Florida, United States - Lox_Sample_3.2 | ecosystem: Environmental > Terrestrial > Soil > Wetlands | place: USA: Florida... | reverse complement strand
TCGCCTCCTCGATCGCCTCGCGGTACGCCTTGTCATGCGCCGGGCCCTGGATCGCACGCTCGATCTCATACGCGCTGTTGCTCGCCGAACCCAGAATTCCTCCGAACAAGCCGCCTGCTGCCCGCAGCGCGCTGGCCGCCATTCCGGTCGACGAGGCCTTGAACTCGCTGCTGAATCCGTTGCCGCACCGGTCACAGAAAAACTCGAACTGATACCCCTTGTCGGTGGAATGGTCGTTGTAGTTGCGTGTGAACTGAATGAGCGGCATCAAATCTCCCCGGACCAGAAGTTTGCGACACCGGCAATTCTAGCCGCCTATGCCGCAGCCCGTTCATGACTCCTTCGCCGGCGCCCCCGATACCAGGTGGTCTCGGAGCTGCAAAGTTTCGGCTGGAATTTCGGGCCCCGCTAACCTTCCGGGCTTCCTGGGTTTAGCCCGTGGTAACATGTTCCCCCGGTTCCCAAAGTAATGCGGTACAGGGCACTGCCGTAGCGTTGACCCAACTCATTTTGCGATATTAACATCTGATCATTACAGCTATATCTGACTGGGCCTGCCCGAACGGCCTGACCCAGCGCCGTGTGTGACGGCTGCAAACCTCTTTCAACGATATGCGTCTCTTTCACCGGTATCCGGCGCTCCTGGTCTCCGCATTGGCAGCGGCAACGCTCGCCTGCCAGAGCGCCAAACAGACGGCCTTCATGCCGCCCGTGCAGGCGCAGGCCCCGGCCATCGCCGCCGCCGCGCCCAATTCGAACCAGCCGAATCAGCCGCCTTCCCGGTCCCCGGCCGGCAAGACCGCTTCGGTCAAGACCGGCGCTGGCCCCAGCGCTTCGCCTTCGAATGCGCAAGCCGAGCAGGCGCTCTCCGTCGATCCCGTCGCCGACTTGATTGCCCGCGTCGAGAAGGAATACCAGGCCGGACAGCAAAATTATCGCGCCGGCCATCTCGAAGCCGCCAAGCAGAACTTCGATTCCGCCTTCAACCAGCTGTTGGGCGGCGGATTCGACCTCCAGTCCGACGACCGCCTGCAAGCCGAACTCAACCGTATTCTCGACGGCACCAACGAGCTGGAAATCACCGCCCTCCAGCAGGGAGACGGCTTCTCCGAACAACCCTCCGAGCCGGCGCCCATCGACGAAGCCAACGAAGTCACCCCCGCCGTCGACCAGAACGTCAAAGCCAAGGCCGAGGCCGAGATCAAGTCCACCCGCTCCGACCTGCCCCTGATGATGACCGACCAGGTCGCGGGCTACATCAACTACTTCTCGAATCGCGGCCGCGGCACCATCGAGCGCGCTCTCTCCCGTTCCGGCCAGTACGACGAAATGATCCGGCGCACCCTCAAGCAGGAAGGCGTTCCCCAGGATCTGATCTATCTGGCGCAGGCCGAGTCCGGCTTCCATCCGCTCGCCGTTTCACGCGCCGGCGCGCGAGGCATCTGGCAATTCATGGCCAGTCGCGCCAAGGGTTACGGCCTCGAACGCAGCTGGTGGATCGACGAACGCCAGGATCCCGAGCGCTCGACGCGCGCCGCCGCGCGGCACTTAAAAGATCTCTACAACCAGTTCGGCGACTGGTATCTCGCCATGGCCGCCTACAACTCCGGTCCCGGAACGGTCCAGAGCGCGGTCAAGCGCACCGGCTACGCCGATTTCTGGGAGCTCTACCGCCGCAACGTTTTACCGAAAGAAACTCGCAATTACGTTCCCATCATTCTGGCCGTTACCATCATGGCCAAGAATCCCGAGCAGTACGGCCTCTCCTCGGTGGTAAAGGAAAAACCGCTCGCCTATGACGCGGTAAGGATCGACTACCCGATCGACCTCCGGCTGGCGGCGGAATGCGTGGACGCCTCGGCTGCCGATCTTCAGGAACTCAATCCCAGCCTGCTCCGCCTGACGACCCCGAAGAATGCGTCCTTCGAGCTCCACCTGCCCGCCGGAACCGCCGCCACCTTCAAGAGCGCGGTCGCTTCGATTCCCGTCGACAAGCGCGTCTGGTGGCGTTACCACAAGGTGCAGGAAGGCGAGACCCTGGCTTCCATCGCGCGCGCCTATCACAGCGCACCCAGGTCGATCGCCGAGGCGAACGACTTGGACGGGGATCAGCTGGCTCCCGAGGCCCGCCTGATCATCCCGATCGCCCCGGGCAAACAGAGCGATACTTCGACGTACGCGCGCACCGTTACGCGCTACAAAATCCGCAAAGGGGACACGGTCCAATCCGTGGCCGAGAATCTGGGCGTCTCCCCAAAGATGATTCGCACCTGGAACCGGCTGAAGGGCGACAGCCTGGCGGGAAGAAAAATCCTGCTCGTTCATTTGCCGGTTTCGCCGGCCGCGCGCGAAACGCAGGTGGCAGCGAAGCCGTCGCACAAGCCGGCGGCGCACAAGCCCGCGGCCAGCGCCTCATCGCCGGCCGCCGCGCCCACCAGGACCGCGTCCGCTGGAACCCTGCATCACCGCGTGAAGGCGGGCGAGACACTGTACTCCATCGCTACTTCCTACAACACCACTGTCACAGCCCTCAAAAAAGACAACCGCAACGTCGCCGTTTTGCGGCCGGGGATGATTCTGGTCGTCCGCGACCTCCGCTGATTCCGTTCCCCGATCTGCACCGAACGCGCATCTTGTGCCAATATATTTTGGTCGTCCCAGCTTTGGTTTCTCCAGGAGAAAATGATGAAAGTGCGCCTCGTGCTTGTTTCTTTCTTGATGCTGCCCGCCCTGGCGGCCATCGCGCAGGCGGCGAACGAGCAGAACGCCGACAGCTTGCGCAAATTCTGCGAGCCCTTCCGGTCGAGTTCGGCCCCTTCCCTCGACAAGGCGTACTGCCGCGGTTACATCGTCGGATGGAGGGCCGGAATCGAGGGCGCCCAAATTCCCGATGACAAAGGCGTGCTCCAGATCGTCACCTTCGCGGGCGGCGCAACCGACGGCGACATGGCCCGCCAGTTTCTGCTGTACATGGATAACCATGCCGACGAAAAAGACGCTCTGCCGAAGATCGCCCTGATGCATGCCATGCTGAGCGCAGGCATCGCCAAAACAGCCCCCGCCGAGAAGGCGCCCGATAAGCCGGATTCACGGTGACGCCGTGGTTGCGCTTCCGGGGCCGTCGCTCTACTTTCCCAAATCCAGGACGTAGCCCTGCCCGATCAGAATTGCGATACCGATGACAACCGTGATGGTCGTGAAAAGCGTCAGGCGCTTCAACAGCGCTGGATTTTTTGCGTTTCGAGAAAGGATGGGCAGATTGATCAGTGCGCTCGCGACGGAGGCGAGCACTACGCCTTGAGCGGCCACACGGGCGGGCATCACATGATGCTCCACGATGTTGGCGGCGGCCGCCGAGGCGCTGGCGCTGCTCACCAAGCCGCCCAGCAGGCTGATCCCCAGAAATCCGATCTTTCCCAGATAGCGCTGGCCCAGTGTGGAAAGTATCTGGATCATCAGAAAAAGCCCGCCAAAGCTCAGCACGCGGCGGAGTGACACCGGGAGTTCGAGGTGCAGTTCCGTTTGCCTCGGCTCATCGTGCTTACTGGCGCTCCGAACAAATATGAGAGCGACCAGGCACATGCCCATGAGGGGCGCAGCCGCGCTGGCGACCGCGCCCGGCGACAGCAGAGCAAGTATCACCAGGTTGCGCACAAACATTGCGATGATCGTCAGCAGCATCGCGGAAAGGGCAACGCCCGCTCCCGCGGCGCTCGCTCCCACCGGGCGAGCGAGTTCCAGCGCGGCTGCGCTGCTGTTGACGAATCCACCGAGAAATCCACTCACATACACGCCGCGGGTGCCGTACGTCCTGAGCAACACGTAGTTCACGAATCCGATGCCTGCTATCACGATCACCGTGATCCACGCCTCTCGTGGATTGAGCAATTCCCAGCGATCGACGAAGCGATTGGGCAGGACCGGATAGACCACCAGCCCGATCAGTCCCAACAGGACGGCGCTGCGAATCTCTTCGGGCTGCAATCCGCCGGCGAATCGTTGCAGCTCTCCCTTCCAGGCGAGAAGCATGGTCATCAGAATGGCCGACGCCACTGGGGTAAAGAGATGGCCTTGCCCGGCCAACGCACCCAAAATGAAAATGACAAGCAGGGCGGTGGAGGTCGTCGCCTCCAGGGACCTGTCGACCAATAGGCTCCGGGCGTTCGCGACAAGGACGATCAGAAGAACGCCCAGCAGCGCGGCGATCGCCATTGCGGGCCCGAATAAGGAACCGGCAGTTCCGAGCAGAGCAGTCAAAGCGAACGTTCGCGCACCCAGGTCCTTGTTCGACCACTCACGTTCGATCCCTACCAGGAGTCCAATTCCCAAAGAGACCGCGATCTTCGACGCTACCTCCGATGGAGGGAAGCGCTCCACGAACATCAGGCCCAAGCCGGCCGGAAGTTGCATGAAAGAACAATACCGCAAACTGCCCGCAAAATGAGCCTCAAACGTTGCTGGCCTGCCGCGGCGATGCATGGAGGAGGCGCTTCCTCCGAACGGCTGGGCCTGGTTTTGCTTGCCGCCCCCAAAAGGAAACGCCGCGTGGAAACGCGGCGTTCGCATCGGACCCTGGTCGCTTGCCTACATGGCCGAGTCGGAGTTGAAGGTGTCGGCAACCGCCTTCCAACTGCCATCGGCTTGCTTCATGTAGACCGTCAGATACTTTCCTTTGTCGGTCATCGGCTTCTTGGTTTTGGGATTGGTGATGGTCAGGCTATAGGTGCCGTACGAGTAGACCATGTCTCCGCCCTTGGAGGCCGCCATCTTGGTGGAGGAAAACGTCAGCGCGAAGTTCGGATCGCCCAGCATGGTGGTCATGGATGCCTTGAGGGCGTCTTTTCCCACCACCGTTGGCGCGCCGGGATAGAGGCCGGCGCCATCGTCGGTAAAGTAGCCGGCCCATTTGGCTGCGTCTTTCGTAGCCGCGTCTTTGACCCACGCCGCCTCCACGTCCTTGACGGCCTGCATGTCGGCAGCCCGCGTGTCAGGCGGAGCCGCCGGCGCCGCGGCCGGCGTCGGAGCCGTCGAGCAGGCAACCGCGATCAGGCACAGATTGGCAATGAATGCCAGCGAAGTGAAGCGCATATTCTCTCTCTCCTTATTGTCAGTTCTCGGTTCTCAGTTTCTAGTCTTGGGTTGGGATTTTTGGCCCGCGATAGTATACGCTCGCCAATCCGAAACGGCATGATGGTCGGCAGCTGCTGGAGCGTCCGCCTCACACGTACTAGCCCATCAACATCCCGCCGTTCACGTTCAGCACATGCCCGGTAATGTAGGAGGCTTCGTCCGACGCCAGAAAGGCGACCGCGCCCGCGACGTCTTCGGGTGTTCCCACGCGGCCGAGTGGGATATGCTTCACCGCGTTCATCCGGAAATCCTCGCTCAAGGCGGCCGTCATGCTGGTGTCGATGAAGCCGGGAGCGATGGCATTGGAGGTAATGTTGCGCGAGGCCAGTTCTCGGGCGATGGCCATGGTGAGTCCGATCAGTCCGGCCTTGGAAGCGGCGTAGTTCGCCTGCCCAGCCTGGCCCATCTGTCCGAAGACGCTGGCGATGTTGATGATGCGTCCCCAGCGCTGCTTCAGCATCGACGGAATCACGCTCTGGATGCAGAGATAGGCGGAGGTAAGGTTGGTCGCCAGGACCGCGTCCCAGTCGGCCCGCTTCATACGCATGACCAGCTGGTCGCGCGTGATGCCGGCATTGTTGACCAGAATATCGATTTTGCCGAACTGGGAGACGACGGCTTTGACCGAGGACTTGACCTGCTCTTCGTCAGTTACGTCCAGCGGAAACGCTGCAGCCTGGCCGCCGGTCGCGGCGATCGCCGCCGCCAGCTCGTCCAGTTTCGCCTGGTTGCGGGCCGCCAGCGCGATGGTGGCTCCGTGGCGCGCCAGCGTCAGCGCGCAGGAGTGCCCGATTCCTTGCGAGGCTCCAGTAACCAGCGCGACTCGGCCTTCCAGGTTCATGGGAAGTCTTGGACCGAGGATTATAAACGGAGAGAACAACGTTGCGGAGCTTTGTTCCCGGATCGGAAATGTCCTAAACATGCGTTGAAGGAAAACAGCGAAGCGAATCGCAGCGGTGCTACTTTGTGCTCACGGGACGCAATGACTTGAAAGCACTCCGCAACCTCATCTCCGAAGCGCAGACAATACTCGCAACGACGAAGCTACCCGAAGCGCGATCTGAACCCGCATACGAATTGCCCACTGCCGCCATCAACCTCGCGGACAGTCTTCTGGCTCTTTCTCCCGCTGTTGCCTTAAGAAAAAAAGGTGGAAAATGTGACCGCGAAGAGCGGTTCCGACTACTTCCGCAAGCTTGCCGCCAAACGTAAGCTTCAGTGGCGGACACCCAAAGAAGCAAGTAGTAGTCTATTGTAAATAAAACACTTGGCCGATTGTTGCATTTGTTTATAGGATAACTGTAAGGTTACAGTTGCGTTTGTAGCATCTAATTGCTATGCTGAACTCAACTTCTCTCAAGGGTTTGTGTGTCCCATATCACACAGGAGGATCGAAACAATGATTCAAAACAGCGAAGCGACCGTCGATATTTCCCTGAAAGAGCAAAGGGAGATTATCGGCATCTATGCAAAGCTTCGCGAGGCGGAAGCGAAGCTCATCGGACCTGATGGGAAAACTGAGATTCTGCCCAACAACCTTTACTCGTTTTTACTTCGCCTGCTCGCGGACCTGCGGGCCGGTCATTCTGTGACCATTCTGCAAAGCCGGCACGAGCTGACGACTGTTGAAACGAGCAAGATTTTGGGCGTCTCTCGACAGTACCTGATTCAGCTGCTGGAGAAAGGAGAAATCCCCTTCCACATGGTGGGAACACATCGACGCCTGTATGTCCGGGATGTGTTCGCCTACAAATCGCAACGTGATACTGCGCGACGAAAAACTCTCGACGAACTTGCCAAGACGGAGTTCGCCAAAGGGGATTACGGCAAAGTCCCAGATGATTTTCACGCAGGAAAATGAATACGCCGGAGTGCTCGATGCGTGTGTTCTAGTTCCAAATGCCCTTTGTGATTGTCTTCTGCGGCTGGCAGAGGAACCGGCAGTGTATCGACCACTCTGGAGTCAACACATACTCACTGAGATGGCGTTGGCAATGCAAAACAAGCTAAAGCGAACCCAGAAGGAAATCGCTCATAAGCAGCAGGAGATGAAGCGAGCATTTCCAGAAGCTATGGTGCCGGTGCCGGAGTCGCTGCCTCGGGCATTGGTCGGAATTCCTGATGAAGGGGATAGGCACGTTCTGGCGGTGGCGATCGTGGCGCGCGCCAATGTAGTCATCACGCAGAACGTGAAGCATTTTCCCAGGGGATGCATGGAAGAATACGGAATTCTCTGCCACACCGCAGATGATTTCCTGATTCACCAGTATCACCTTTGTGAGCAGCTTGTTCTCGATAAGCTCGACGATCAAGCCGCTGGAATTGCAAAGGATCGTAGCTACGTGATTCGAAGTTTAAGTAGTGCCGCACCCAATTTTGCGGCACTGGTGGAGGCTGAAAGCTTATGAAGATAAAATCGCTCGCGCCTCACTCCGGCCGCCTAAACACTCACCCGACTTTGCCGGAAGCGTGATAGAACGGCAGTGCGCGCGAGGGCAACAGGAATATCTGCTCGATCTTCGCGATCAGGCCGCGCCGCGAATAGGGCTTGGCAAGAAAGTAAGTGCGCGACTGGGGAGCCTCGACCGAGCATTCCGCCTGGCTGTAGCCGGACGTAATCAGCACCGCCAGATTCGGACAACGCTCGCGAAGCTCGTCACCCAGCTGGCGGCCGGTTCGGCCGGGCAAAATCATGTCCGTCATGACCAGATCGATGGGCCGCGGCGAAGCCTGGTACACCTTCAGTGCGTGATCCGCGTCCGTCGCGGTCAGAACCTCAAAGCCCGCGCTTTCCAGGATGCTGCCCGTCGCTTCCCGCACGAAAGGCTCGTCTTCCACCAGGAGCACCAACTGCGGCCGGCGACGCTGCTCGTCGGGACGAGTCTCAATCGGTGTTTCAATCGGATACATGCTCGCGCGCTCGCTGGCGGCGGGAAATGGCTGAAGGGTCATGGTTTCCTCTGCTTTCTTTGTTCTTGCGTTTGCAATCTTTGGTAGCAATCGACTGGCCTCGTCTCTGTGCGAAAACGGGCGAAGGAACTAGCCGCCCAGCCCCGCCTATTTCGCGGACGAGAGAATCGTCTGGTTGGGATCGATCAGAACTTTGTGCACATCTTCCCCAGTCGAGAAATGGAACTGGGTCTCCGGCCCATCGGCCAGCACTTCTCCCAGAAATACCAGAGAGTTACCGGCCCCCACCCCGTAGACGGGAATGGCCGTGATGAGATTGTCGGGCGCATTCTTCTGGAGGATGAGACCGGTCACCGTGTTTGCCCCGGGCCGCGCGATGATGCGAATGTCGCGCGTTGCCAGCTCGGGGATGGCCGTGCCGTTGATCCAGCTCTCCTCGAACCAGCCCAGATTGTGATGATTGTTGTACCAAAGTGGGCGCGGCAATTCCTCTTCGAAGACCTGCAGCAGGTCTCGCGTGCTCATGGCCTTGCCCGCGAAACGATCCCGCGCTTTGCGCAGGGCTCGGAAGAAGGGCTCATCCGCATTCGCCGGAGCTTTATGGAAATGCGCGGCCATCTCGGAATCGCGCAACATGCAGCGCAGCATGTGAAAGAGCCAGGTGCCGCGCTCGTAGGTGATCGTCTCGTACCCTGACGGGAAGTGCGAGGAGATCAGACGCTGCCCGAACGTGACCGGGCCGGCATCGCGCAGCGACTCGTCGTCCTTATCTTTGTTCTTGCTCAGAAGATCCTTGCGGTACTTTTCCATCACGGCGCGGAACTGCGGCGGATTTTTCCGCTCCAGCAGCAGAAGGGCCGCGTAGTTGGCCAGCCCTTCCGAGAGCCACTGGTCGCGATAGCTCTTCCAGGTCACCAGGTCGCCCCACCATTGATGAGCCGACTCGTGGGCGACCACCTGCGCGTTCAGCTGCCGGGTGATCGGATCGAGATGGAGATCTTTCTGCTCCTGCGGGTTGAGAAAAGCGGCGCTGGCTAGAAACACCATCCCAGGCCAGCCCTGGCTCAAACTGCCCGGCATCTGCGTGAGCGCCAGAGAACTGTAGGGGTAAGGGCCGAACCATTGCGAGAAGGTTGCGATGGCGTCGGCGGCCCGGTCGGCGACATCCTGAAGGTCGCGGGCCGGGGAAGGAGCGGCCGGAGGCGGGACAAGGACCGGCACGGCGGACTTCGTGTGCGGGGAATCGACCGGCGGTGCCAGGATCCCGGATGGCGGGATCGGAAATGTCTTCTCGACTCCCTTCGTGCCGAAGGCTTCGACCAGCACATTCCCCGCCTTGGATTCGGCACGCTGGTATTTGCCGAGGTTGAAGCCGGCGACAGGAATCGGGCGGTCCGAAACCCAATGAGAGATCTTCTCGCTCGCTGCCTCGGCTGAGGGCGCGGCGGCTGGAGAACGCACATGCTACCCGGTGGCTAACAGCGTCCAACCGGCAGGATACTGAAACACCATGTCGAACTGGGCATGACTCAGACCGAAGTTGGGATACCAGATGCCCCGCTCGCCGACATATAACAATCCATTTCCGGCGTCCGACAAGACGTCGCCCGCGTAGTGGAAGCTCAGTTTCAGCTCCTGTGCGCTCTTCAGGTCGGAGGGAAACACGACTGCCACCAGATCGTTGCCTTTGCGGCGCAGTTGGGTTCCCTCAATGGCCGGATTCTGGATGAAGTCGACGGGCCGCGCGCCCATCTGCACGGAATCGATTTTCAGATAGCGCGACAGCTCGAAGATCAGAGTGCGCTGGCCTCCATTGCGAACGCGAATCTCCAAATCGGCCGAGGCCTGGAGCCGGGTGGGTGGATCGACCGACGCCCGAATTCGAAAGCTCGAGATCGAGAGCTCACTGGTTCGGGTCACCGGAGCCGGGGCCCCGCTCGGCGCCGGTGGCAGAAAAGAGGTCCAGATATCGAAGAAATCAAGGCCATCGGTGACTTGCGGCTTTCCCGCCCACAGGGGCTCGGCGATGGCGGCATCCCAGAACACTTCAAACCCGCCAAGTTTTGCCCCAACCAGGTGCGCGTGCAGGAGGGAGGGAAATTTTCGATCGTGATCCTCCGCGCCTTTGGAAGGAAGAAAGTGGCTGAAGTCGATCAGCAACCGAATCGAGTCGAACTCCGCCAACTTGGTCATGGTTTCCTGCCATTGCCTGTGAAAGTCGCCGCCCTCCGGGGCGGGGGAGAGGAACGGCTGCAGAAGCTCGGCCGTGTCATCGTTGAAGCGGAGGTATCCGGAGGTGAATTGCTCTTCCAGAATCGCCATGCCGGTGAAGAGCGTGAGCGATGCCCGTTCGACGCGGTTGGGAGGCTGAAGCAGAATTTCGCCCTCGCCGACGAAAAAAGCGCCGGTCGTGCGGCCGCAGACGTCTTCCGTCAAGGCGAGCGTACCGTCGTCGAAGGTGAGGTCGAGGCTCGGGCGGTGAATGGATGCGCCGCGCACATGGTAAACGCGGGCCGGGTCCATGGGTACGGTGCGCAGGCGGGTGTAGAGGTCGGCGGCCGTGGCCGGGCAATGGTCGGCGGGCGTCTGGGCGTGCCCGGCCGCCGGGGCGGCCCAGCAGGCGATTGCCAGCAGCACAAGCCGGGCCATGAATGACGCCATGGGCTGCCATGAGTGGAGCTTCGGCCGCTGCCGAACGAGCACCTTGGTCACCTACGAGGCCCTCCGCTTGGGTTGCTAGAATCAACCAGAATGCGTCTGATCTGTCCCATTCTAGTGCTTGTGACCGTGCTTGCCGCCCGCGCCGACGTGATTCATCTCAAAAACGGACGCACCATCTGGGCCGATCAAGTTCGTGAAGACAAGAATAAAGACCGGGTCGAGTACGACGTCGGCGAGGATACCTATGCCATCCCGAAATCGTCCATTGAAAGGATTGATGCGGGCGG
>Ga0335078_10016413_pt1 | contig 10988 bp, 8 predicted proteins | sample Lox_Sample_32_FD_206711 | JGI IMG/M metagenome (GOLD analysis project Ga0335078, IMG submission 206711) | Soil microbial communities from Loxahatchee National Wildlife Refuge, Florida, United States - Lox_Sample_3.2 | ecosystem: Environmental > Terrestrial > Soil > Wetlands | place: USA: Florida... | reverse complement strand
TTTCCCGGCAAGCCTTGGTCCTGACATAACCAAGTCTACCGGCGATCTGGAGCCGATGCCGTTATACAATCAGAGCTGCTTCTCAAGCTCTGCGGCTTTTCGGCTGCCGATTCTGGGCTTGCTGCCATACTGTGACTAGGCTAGGGTGAATCACCAAGAAAGTACCGCAGAGCTTGGAAAGCAGCTCTGCGCTACCCTTGCTTTTCGTTGTTTCCCATTGTTTCGCATTAATAAACATGTGAACGCTCGTCGTATTTAGGGCCGTGGAGTGGTGCTGAAATGCGCACAACTCCGCGCTACTCGCTTTTAGACTGTCGGCGCGAAGGTCACTCCAGGAGTGCCATCTACCCTTGATGGCAGGGGCAGACGACGGTCAAGAGCGTGCAGGACGACTCGCTGAGCGCCTCAGTATAAAAAAGGATTTGACTTTTGTATAAACGCTGTGGTATGCTATTATTTATGGTCCGGCAGTCCGGTTTGACCGGAGTTCTATGTTTTATACAAGTGATATTATATTATGTTTAATATAACTCACCGGCGTGTGATGGGACCCGCATGGCAAGAGGCGACAGGATCGGCTATGCCCAAGAAGTCGGGGTGGTCGGCAGAAGGCGGCTGGCAGTTGGGTGTGGGCATGGGCGGAAGACGGGGCGGCACGGCTCAGGAATGATCCCGATCTGATGGCTGACGGCTGAAAGCTGAGAGTTTTTTGAAAAACGAAGCCACCGATTTGTTAGAAAACAAAGGATCGGGTTGTGGAAAAATCAGGAACGAAGCCACCGTTGAGAGGCTAGTCGGCAGTAGGCAGAAGGCAGTCGGCGGTAGGGAAAGGAATGGCGGAAGGCGGCGCGGATTTTGTGGGAAGACCGGAATGCGCGGTTGGTTGGCACTCGTGAGGAGTGTGGTCAAAAATGAAGGAGACTCCCACTATGTTTATGAAAACACAAGGGCGCTCCGGGAGACTCCCACTATGTCTATGAAAATAAAAATACTTAGCCGGCAATAACCCACTATATGTATGAAACAGCAGGTAGTTAGTCAGTTGTGGGCCGGTGACGCGCAATGAAGGTTCCGTCGGTTGAGAACCACAGGTTGCCGAAGTCGGTGGATGAAAAAGAGGAGAGTTATTAGCCCGGCTAGTCAAGCGCAGAAGTGGCCCTGGGAGCGCGGGCGTGCCGCCCGCGCTCCCAGGCTCAGCTTTCTCGTTACCCACCGGAGCCTCGCTCGCGATACAATAGACCCATGCGCTGGCTGCTTCCCCAAGCCGACCCCGCGCGGGCGGGAGCGGCGGCCCGCCTGACTAGAGAGCTAGCTATTCCGCCGATCGTAGCCGGCTTGCTGGCGGCCCGCGGGATGGAAGACGCCGAGGCCGCCGATCGCTTTCTCCATCCGCGCCTGGCGCACCTCCACGATCCCTTCCTCATGGCCGACATGGGCAAGGCGGTGGACCGCCTGCGTCGGGCGGTGGCGGCGCGCGAGAAGATCCTGATCTACGGCGACTACGACGTCGACGGCACCATGTCGGTAGTGGTGCTGCTCACCGTGCTGCGGTCGATGGGCGCCTGCGTCGATACTTACGTTCCCCACCGGCTCGCCGACGGCTACGGAATGCGGGTGCCGGTGATCGAGCGCGCCGCCGCCGACGGCTACCGGGTGGTGCTGAGCGTCGATACCGGCATCCGCGAGCATGAAGTGATCGCCCGCGCCCGCGACCTGGGCATCGATTGCATCGTCACCGATCACCACCTCCCCGAGGCCCACCGCCTGCCGCCCGCGTGCGCCATCCTGAATCCGAAGCGGCCCGACTGTGCGTATCCGGAGAAGGGACTCGCCGGAGTGGGAGTCGCGTTCAAGCTGGCGCAGGCGCTTTTGAGGGAACAGGCAGGAGCAGCAGGACCCTCGCCGCGCCTGCTCGAATCCTACCTCAAGATCGTGGCCATCGGTACCATCGCCGACGTGGTGCCGCTGGTGGGTGAGAACCGCGTCATTGCCAAGCTGGGGCTCACGAGCCTTTCGGATCAAACCAAGCGGGGGCAGTCGTCTCGACCGGGCCTGGGGGCGCTGCTGGCGGTCTCCGGCCTCGCCCCCAAGTTAAACCGGGCCGTGACCGCGGGCGACGTAGGGTTCCGCATCGCGCCGCGCCTCAACGCTGCCGGACGCATGGAAGACGCACGCGACGTGATCGAACTCTTCACCACGCCGGACGCCGCCAAGGCCGACGCCATTGCGGCGAGGCTCGATCGCCTGAACACGGAACGTCAGCAAGTGGAAGAGAGTATCGTCCGAGAGATTCTGGCGCGCCTGGAGCAGGAGCCCCCGGTTAAACCGGGGGGCTCGCGCTACTTCATGGTGTTTGCGGGAGAGGGCTGGCATCGCGGCGTCATCGGAATCGTGGCGCAGCGCGTGGTGGAGCGCACCAACCGGCCGGCGGTGGTGATCGGCGTGGAGGACGGGGTCGGCCAGGGGTCAGGGAGGTCGATTCGGGGTTTCCACCTGCTCGACGCGCTCGCCAGCGCCGACGGGCTGCTCCAGCGTTACGGCGGGCACGCTCAGGCTGCCGGCTTCACTTTGGCCGCCGACCGCATCCCCGAGCTTGAGGCCGCCCTTGAAAACCACGCGCGCTCCGTCCTTTCACCCGAGGATCTCGAGCCGATCCAGCGGGTCGACGCTCGGGTGAGTTTGGCGGACCTGAATCGCGATTTGTATGCTGCTCTCAACCTGCTCGAACCGTACGGCCTCGGCAACCCGACGCCGGTGTTCGTGGCCGACGGACTGCGGCTGGTTTCGCCGCCCCGTGTCCTCAAAGAACGGCATCTAAAGATGAGGCTGGCTCAATCGAACGCTGCCAGTGCGGCCGGATCGAACTCGTTCGATGCGTTGGGCTGGGGCTTGGCGGATCAAGCCGCAGCTATGGGACCGGCCTTGGCGGTGGGGCGGGAGCTTGCAGCCGCATTCACCCTGGACGAGAATGTGTATGAGGGGCTGGCGTCGCTGCAACTCGTGTTGAAGGATTTTCGAGTGCAATGAGAAGCGTCAGGCAATAAGCGGGGCGCGGGAGCACAGCGACCAAGACAGATTCTTTGGCACGCTCAGAATGACAGGACGGAGAACAGCGGCTGACGGTCGTAGTTAGGGAAGGTGGAGATATGCAAATCACCCTCGAACTGCCGGACGAAATTGCTCGAACACTGGAGGCAAAGTGGAATGACCTACCGCGGGCGACGCTGGAAAGCGTGGCTCTTGAAGGCTACCGCTCCGGCGCGCTTACCGAGGAAGAGGTGCGGAGGATCTTGGGCTACGAAAACCGGATGCAGGTTCACGGCTTCTTGAAAGAGCACGGTGTCTACTTGAATTACAACCTGGAGGACCTGGAGCAGGACATGAACGCTCTGCGGGAGCTTCACCAAAGGAACATCGGTGAGGTCGAATGATCGTCATTGCCGATACTAGCCCTCTCAATTACCTTGTGCTGATCGGCGAAGTGGAGATACTCCCTCAAATCTACGGTCGCGTACTTATTCCACTTGCCGTCTGGGGGGAGCTTCAACGACCGCAGACGCCCGAGGTTGTGAGGGCCTGGATCAGCCGAAGGCCCGCATGGCTTGAAATCGGCCGTGTGGGGCGGGGCCCGGAACCGACGCTCTATAAGCTGGGTGCCGGCGAGCGTGAGGCTATCATGCTGGGCGAGGACTTGCACGCGGACTGGCTGATCCTGGATGAACACGCCGCGCGCATCGCGGCGACTCAACGAAACTTGAATGTGATCGGCACGTTGGGAGTCCTGGCAGCGGCCGCGGAACGCCGGCTGGTGGACTTTGCGGGCGCCGTCGCGCGTTTGAAACAGACGAGCTTCTACGTCTCCCCGGAGGTGCTCGCCCCGCTGCTGAGGCGCTACTCGGGAGTCAAAAAACGGTAGTGGACCGATTATTCGTAGGAGACTTCTTGGAAGCTCTAGTTGAGGTGGATTGCGGATCGATGTGGTGACGGGCGGAATAACTGACAGACTGAAACCAACGCAAGTGGCCACGGGGTCCTCAATGGATAAAGTATCGCTCGCCACGGAAGGCGCGATCGTCAACTCGGGAAGATCGGTCATCGGCCCGGAGATGCAGCGGCGCAAGCGCTGGATCACCTTGGCGGTGTTAGGTGCGCTGGCCGCCACCGTGGTGGCGATCGTAGTGGTCTACCTGGCGAGAAAGGCGCGCCCGGAGGGCAAGGCTGCGGCGACGGTGGCGTTGCCGAGTAATGTCAACCAGCGGGCTTCCGGTTTCACCTTTACGCGCTCCATCGGAGGGCGGCAGGTCTTCAAGATTCAGGCCGCGAGTACACAGGCCCTCAACACCGGTGGGGCGAGCGTTCTCCAACAAGTGTATGTGGAGATCTACGGCAAAACCGGTACCCGTCATGACACGCTTCGCACCCAGCGCGCCGAGTACAGCTCGTCTTCCGGCGACTTCACCAGCCCGGGCAAGGTGGAGATCGAACTGAACGCCCGCCCCGGTCTGGTGCCGGGGACAAGCCTGCGCGGCCAACAACCGGTTTACATCGAGACCTCGGGAGTTCACTTCGATCAGGAGAAGTCGCTGGCGGTAACGGAGGCGCCGGTGCGGTTTCGCATTGGTCCCGCATCCGGCTCGGCGGTCGGCATGGCCTATGCTACCCGTGAGGGCTGGCTGGAGTTGAAGAAGGACGTGGCGATGGAGGTCCGCTCGGAAACTGCGCCTGTAGCGCCGCCCTTGAGAGCCCGGCCCGAGCGCAGCGAAGGGGCCGCGAGTGCCGAACCAAAGCCAGGAGCTGCGGAGAGTGCTGGGGAAGATGCCGGGCTCAAGCCCGGCGCTACGAACGCTGTGGCTGAACAGGGGATTACCCGTGTGCTGGCTACCCGTCTGCTTTACAAGAAAGAAACCAGCGACTTGACGCTGGATGGCCCAGTGGAGCTCAGCCAGAGTGGGTGGAGGGTGACGGGCGACGGCGGGACGGTCCTTCTGAACGGCCAGAATCGTCCCACGCAGGCTATCCTGGAAGGCGACGTTCATTTCTCAAGCGATTCAACATCCAGCGTGCTCACCGGCAAAACGCGGCGCCTGGTGGCGGATTTTAATCCCGACACCGCCGAGGTTCGTCACCTGGTTGCAGAGGATGGAGTCGAGGGCGAGTCAATGCCCCACGGAGGTTCAGGCGAACCGAGCGATTTCGAGGCGCACCAACTGGACGTCAACTTTTCAGCCGGACATCGTCCGGAGCCGGTGAACGCGGACGCCTCCGGGAACGTCAAGTTCATATTCAGGTCTGCGGCCGGCGGCGAGGCAGTCGGCAGCGAGCAGTCGGCAGTCGGCGGTCGGGCAGCTCCTGCCCGCTCGCCGGTGAAAACAGAGACCTTGACGGCATCCGAGATACTTTTCGGGTTTCGACCCGACGGCCGTAGCCTGAAAGAGGCGCAAACCGTCGGTGCCGGAAAGCTCATGCTGAATTCCGAGGATGCCAAGCGGGGCGAGCAGGTGATCACCGCCGGCCAGTTTCTCATGGCCTTCAACGAACAAAGCCGCTTGCGAACCCTCGATGGCATCAAGGGAACCCACATCGTTTACACGCCCGGCACCACGCACGGTGTTGAGGCGGCTTCAGCCCCTGCGCCGGCGCCGTTGGCGCCCTTGAGGATTGAGGAGAGCTTCTCCGACCGGCTGGCGACGGTCTTTGACCCTTCCAGCGGCGATCTCCGCAGCCTGGAACAAACGGGCAACTTCCGCTACAGCAATGGAGAGCGTCAGAGTGCTGCTGCCAAGGCGCAGTACTCTTCCGCGTCTCAGGTCTTGACGTTGAGCGGCAAACCGCGGCTGTGGGATGCCACAACGCGCGTGGCCGCCGATCGAATTCTGTGGCACTTGGACACCGAGACCGGGGAAGGGCTGGGCAAGGTTCAGTCGACCCATTTCCAGAGCCCCGTACCGAGCACGGATAACTGGCCACCGGCGGTGGGAAAAGCTGTCGCCGCGGGTCCGCCGGGCTCCAGTGCTGCGGCTGTTGTCGGCGCCACCAACGTGCTGGCGGACCAGGTCATCGTGGAGCGGCGCAGCCAGTTGGTCCATTATCAGGGTCACGTGCGAGCGTGGCACGATCACGATGTGGTCGAGTCCCCTTCCCTAGATTACGATGGTGTCACCCGCCGCCTCAGGTCAGGGAGCCAGGTGCTGACGTCGCATCTGGCTCCGGCGGCGGCGCCACCCGCCTCCCGGGCGTCGTCGGCCGCCTCTGTTGCATCCAACGGCCAGGCGCGCTCGAAGACGGCACCGGTGGCGATCAGCGCCGACAGCTTGACCTACTTCGACGAGGACCAGAAGGCCAGGTACCGGGGGCATGTGGAGCTTCGGACCGGGGAGACAACTCTGAAGGCCGACAGAATGGATGTTTATTTTACCAGGACCGACTTGGGGAAGGGCGGGTCAGGGAACGAGGGCTCGGAGATCGACTACGTCTTGGCGGATGATCACGTCACCGTGGCGGAACCCGGGCGGCGGGCGACAGGGAATCACTGCGAATATCGGGCGGCGCCGGGCAAAGTGACCCTGACGGGAGGCCCGCCCACCGTATACGACGAGCAACGGGGGCTAACCACGGGCCAGCGTTTGACTTTCTTCGTTCGCGATGATAGCCTTTACGTGGACGGAGGTGATAAATCGCCCACCATCACTAAGCATCGCGTCGAGCAATGAACGGCCATGCAGATTCTCTCCACTGTCGATCTGAACAAATCCTTCAAAGGTCGCAAAGTAGTCGACGATATTAACCTCAGGATAGCCCAGGGCGAAGTGGTTGGACTTCTGGGACCGAACGGCGCCGGCAAAACCACCACATTCTATATGGTGGTTGGACTCACCAACCCCGACTCAGGGCGGGTGCTCCTGGACGGTGTCGACATCACCAGCTTCCCGATGTACCTCCGTGCCCGCAACGGCATCAGTTACCTCCCGCAAGAGCCCTCCATTTTCCGCAAGCTGACGGTGGAAGAGAACATACTGGCGGTGCTCGAGACCCTGCCCTTCACCGCCCACCGGCGGCGTGAGCGCCTGGAGGAACTGATTGAGGAACTGGGCTTGCAGCAGGTCCGCCGAAGTTACGGGTACCTTCTCTCCGGCGGGGAGCGGCGCCGGGTGGAGATCGCGCGGTCGCTCGTGATTTCGCCTTCTTTTATTCTTCTCGATGAGCCGTTTTCCGGAATTGACCCGCTCACGGTGATTGACATTCAGAAAATCATCCTCCAGCTTAAAGGTTCGGGGATTGGCATCCTTTTGACGGACCACAATGTGCGGGAAACTTTGCAGGTAACCGATAGGGCGTATATAATTAATAACGGACGGATATTCAGGGCCGGTACGCCGGAGGAGTTGGGTAACGATGCGGAAGTGAAGAAGATTTACCTGGGCGATAATTTCCGGCTGATGATTTGAAAGAAGGAGCGAGGAGAAGGAGACAGAAGTCAGAAGCTAGAAGTCAGAAAAGAGCAAGAACAGGAATTGAGTACCAGCAGCGAGGTCGGGTACCGGGACAGAGGCGAGGCAGAGCAAGGAAAGGCGCTTTCTTCATTCTGACTTCTGCCTTGTGACTTCTCTCGTCTCCTGACTTCTCGGGTTCTATGGGAAACTCACAACCAAGACTCGGTTTGAACCTTAAGGTGGCGCAGAAGCAGATCCTGACGCCGAGCCTGGTGCAAATGGTGAGCGTCCTCGCGCTCAACAAGCTTGAGTTGCGCGAGATGATCAATCAGGAGATGGTAGAGAACCCTGTCCTCGAGGAGTTGTCGGACGAAGTCCCGACCATCGAGCAGGAGGACCAGAAACTGGAGGCGGAAAAGCCGCCTGAACCGCCCGCCGACCAGGAGATCCAGGCCGCCAACGAGGGAAACGGCCAGGACGCTTTTGCCGAGGTCGATTTCGGGTCCTTCTTTAACGATTACCTCGACCCGGGTTTCAAGTCACCCGCGGCGGAGGAGGCGGAGCAGATCGAAAGGCCTTCCTTCGAGAATTTTCTCAGTGAGAGTCCCTCGCTGGCGGACCACCTGGAGTGGCAGCTCCGACTTTCCAACACTTCGCCGGAAGTTTACGAGGCCGGCGTTTCCATCATTGGCAACCTCAATGAGGACGGCTATCTCACGGCTACCCTGGAGGAGATTTCCCAGACCGGCGGGCACCGGCCGGAGGACGTTGAGGAAGCGCTGAAGATGATTCAGTACCTCGACCCGGTGGGCGTGGCGGCCCGCGATCTCAGCGAATGCCTGCTGATTCAGCTTCAAACCCTGGCGCCGGAAAACCACCTGGCGGCGAAGATCGTCACCGACCACCTGAAGCAGCTCCAGAACAAACAATATCGGGAGATTGCGCGGTCACTGGACCGGCCGGTGCCCCTGGTGGAGCGGGCCGTGGAGTTGATCAAGAAGCTGGACCCGCGGCCCGGGCAACGCTACAACAACACCCAGCCGCGCCTGATTGAGCCCGACGTGGTCTTCGACAAGGACGGAAGCGAGTACAAGATACGAATGAATGAGGACGGCCTTCCGCAGTTACGGCTGAGCCACCGCTACCGGCGCATGTTGCGGAATGCCACGGAGAGCCGCGAAGTTCGCAACTATGTGAAGGAGCGATTCATTTCGGCCATTCAGCTCATCAGGAACATCGAGCAACGCAAGCAGACCATCATCCGGGTTTGCGAGGTCATCCTGCGGCGGCAGCGCGAGTTCCTGGACCGGGGCATCGATTATCTCAAGCCGATGATGATTAAGGAAGTGGCGGAGGAGGTCGGCGTTCATCCTTCCACGGTGAGCCGCGCCGTCGCCAACAAGTACGCTTACACACCCCAGGGTGTTTACGAGTTGCGTTACTTCTTCTCCGAGGCGGTCCAGGGACCCTCGGGTGGGTCCACCTCGCTGATCAATCTGAAGCGCCTGGTGAAGAAAATGATCGAAGAGGAGGACCCCGGCAATCCCTTGACCGACGAGCACATAGCTGATCGCCTGCGAGAGCAGGGAATCGTCGTCACGCGTCGAACGGTGGCCAAGTACCGCGAGGACATGCGAATTCCCAGCACGCACCAGCGCCGGGTAAAGGCTTGAGAGAAACCTTCCTTCCCACTTCCCGTGTACTAACAATTCGAGGAGGTCACCCATGCGTCTCGATTTCACGGGTCGACAAACGGAAATCACCGCGGACCTGCGGCGGTATACCGAAGAGCGCCTGCGCAAGCTAACGCGCGTCCTGCGCGGCCGGTTTGATGTCAAACTGATCCTGACGGCCGAAAAACACCGCCGGATCGCCGAAGTTGGGGTTACGTTTCGCGATCACACGCTGATGGCTGTCGAGCAGACCAACGAAGCCCTTAGCGCCATCAACGGGGCCCTTGACAAGATCGAGCGCCAAGCGGTGCGCCTGATGGAAAGGAAACGCACGCGCAAGCGGCGGCCCGACCCGACCTCGGCCATCCTGCTTAACGTGCTGCGAACCGGCACGGATCACGAGGAACACCGGGTTCTCGAGACGGAACGTATCGCCATTAAACCGCTCACCGTGGACGAGGCCATCGACGCCCTGGATGGCATCCGCAGCGGCGTGGTGGTGTTCCGTAATTTCGAGACCGAGCGCGTCAATGTGCTCTACCGCCGCCACGACGGGAATCTGGGCCTGATCGAACCAGACAGTGAAAAGTGAAGACAGTAGTGGCTAGTAAAGAGCCATCAGCCGCCAGCGATCAGCAAGAACCGGACTTCGGTGCTGACCGCTGAGAGCTGACGGCTGAAAGCTGATACCTCTTCACTCGCCACTAACCACTCGCCACTAACCACTGCTTTTATGACGCCGACCGCCCAAAAGTCGCTGCGGCAATTTGTGCTCATCACCGGGATGAGCGGGTCGGGTAAAGGCTCGGTCCTGAAGGCCTTTGAGGACCTGGGCTTCTACTGCGTGGACAATCTCCCGGTCGACCTCATCCCCAAGTTTGTGGAGTCATCGAGCCAGGCGGGCAGCCGGATCGAGCGCGCCGCGATGGTGGTGGACATTCGCGAGGGAGGAGCGCTGAACCAATTCCCTTCCTTGTACCGGAAACTGGTGCGCAATCGCAACCTCTCTCTGGTCTATCTCGAGGCTTCCGACAAAGCGCTGGTCCGCCGGTTCGATGAGACTCGGCGCCCTCATCCGCTCGGGCGTGACATTCCGGTGCAGGAGGTCCTGCGCCAGGAACGCAAGCTGTTGAGGTCCATGCGGCAGCTCGCGGACGTGGTCATCGACACCACGCGGATGAACGTTCACGAGTTGCGTGATACGATCCAGCTTCGTTTCGGTGGCGCCCGCGAGCGCAAGAATATGCTGCTCAGTGTCGTCTCGTTCGGGTTTCGTTTCGGCGTGCCCTCGGACGCGGACCTCGTTTTCGACGTGCGCTTTCTTCCCAACCCCAACTATGTGCCGAGGCTCAAAGATAAGACAGGGCAGGACCCGGCCGTGCGGCGCTTCATGGATTCCTACCCCCAAACCAAAGAGTTTGTGAGCCGGGTCATGAGCCTTTTGCTCTACCTCCTGCCGCATTACCTCCGGGAGGGAAAGAGTTATCTCACCATCGCCTTTGGTTGCACCGGTGGCCGCCACCGGTCGGTCGGATTGGCAGAACGAGTGAGCGCGGCACTAGCGAGCGAGAACTACAAGACGAAGCTCATTCACCGCGACATCGGACGAGCGTAGCACCGCCACTCCTGGCTGTGCAGAAAAGAAGGACACAGCCAGGAGTGGCTGTGCTACTTTCTGCTCACGGCGCGCGGCGTGTAGGAGCTGAGCACCTTCATGTAATTGGCGCGGCCGAAGGCGGAAGGATCGGCAACGGATTTACGCGCCATGCTGCCCTGCATCTGGTGGACGGACTCGTACTCGTGCTTCTCCATCCACTCCGCCAGATCGCGGCGCACCATCTCCAGGTGCGGGATGCCGTACCTCAACAGGGCGGAGGTCATCATG
>Ga0335078_10016412_pt1 | contig 10988 bp, 11 predicted proteins | sample Lox_Sample_32_FD_206711 | JGI IMG/M metagenome (GOLD analysis project Ga0335078, IMG submission 206711) | Soil microbial communities from Loxahatchee National Wildlife Refuge, Florida, United States - Lox_Sample_3.2 | ecosystem: Environmental > Terrestrial > Soil > Wetlands | place: USA... | reverse complement strand
AATGGCTTCGATCTGGCGTGGCGGCGACGACGCCGGGTTGTAGTCTGGCTCGAAAGTGCCGGCGGCCCATTGCTGCAACATCGCGAGCTGAGTGTCGGTGACTGCCGAGCACTGCCGGGGGGTGTGCGCCGGCGGGACACCCATCGCGTCTCCGTACAGCCATGGCCACGGTATCGGCGACCAGGAATCGCGATCGAACACCCGAAACTGGTTGGCAAGACTTACGCGCATCCCCTGAAGTACGGGGCTGGGGTCGGCCAGCCGCTCCAGCCACTCCGGGTCCGTGAAGCGCATGGGCCCTCCCCACCCGAAGGCCGCGGCATAGCCCGCGTTCACCCATTCCAGGTGCGACAGCCGCTCGAACAGCGGACGAATGTCGTTCTGGAAGGAAGGACGAGCCGGAGCGCTCAGCGTCTTTGCTTTGATGGCGACATCGCGCATCAGGTCCCACATGGTGCGCACCGACTTCAACAGCGGCGCATAATTCGGCGGAGCCACCACCACCCACGCCGGGTCCACCGCCAGTTCCTTGCCTTGATAAACCACCTTGGCCGTGACCGGTCCGTCGGAGGTGTCATCGTGCCAGCCGTCGTTGTTGGCGAAGGTGATGGCGCGGGCGCCGTTGCAGGACGCGGACTTGCCGTGGCCACCGAGCACCAGCAGCCGGCCCTCTTTGTCGGTCTCCAGCTCACCCAGGTAGACCGGCTTGCCCATGAAGCTGCCGGTATCAAAGGTGACGCCGCGCTGCGTGCACTTGCCGGCGATGTTCCGCGCTCCAGGATCGATCGCGAGCTTCTTGCGGTCGCCGATGCTGGCATTGCGCAGCAGCGAGAGCGGCGCCGACAACGCCTCGGGGATGTCGAGCGCGAGCTGGAACTGGTACCAGGCGGATTTCTTGTTGGCCAGGTGAACCGTCCACTGGATATCGGCGTTCGAAGCGGTAAGCTCGGCCACCGCCTGGCCCTCGGCATTCAGACCGTAGATGCGAAAGCGCGCCGCCTGACGCTTCAACGCGCCGCCGTCATCGCGATAGTATCCGGGCCCCTCCGGCTCCGGGTCGGGAACTTCGGGCGCCCGGAAAAACTTGTCCAGGCTGTTGCCCACGCGCGCCACTCCGATGGAGGGGTGAATCGCGGCGCGCACGATGGCATCTTTCAAATTCTGGCTTGGCATGCGTCACCTTGCAGGCCGTCAGTCTAGTCTGATTTAGCATGCTCTGCACAGTCTGAGAATCCCGCCGGACCCTATGCGGTGGGCGTCACGAACGTGCTGCCCACCGTGGTGGACACGAAAAGGGCGACAGCGCAGGCCAGCGCCAACGTGACCGTGGTCAACCCGGATTTTGAACATCAGTACGACTGCAGCTTCTGCCGCTCTTGCCCGCAAGGGCGGCTCTACGCCGTGTGGCCGCCCATCTCAGATAACGGCGGCGGGGCCCGCGTTATCCTCGGCTAAAATCAAGCGGTGGAGCTCGATGACACCATCGTGGCCATCGCCACCCCGCCGGGCCGCGGCGGGATCGGCGTGGTGCGGCTGGCTGGCCCTGAAGCCAAAGCCATCGTCGCGCCCATGCTCCGGCTGAAGCACCAGCTCGAGCCCGGCCGCGCCGTCTTCAGCGAACTGATCGAGCCGGCCACAGGCGAGCGCATCGACGAAGTCGTGGTCACGTTCTTCGCCAAGCCGAATTCCTATACCACGGACGACATCGTCGAAATCTCCGCGCATGGAGCGCCGGTTGTGTTGCGACACGTCGTGGAGCTTGCCGTGGCGGCGGGGGCGCGGCTGGCCGAGCCCGGCGAGTTCACCATGCGCGCCTTCCTCAATGGCCGCCTCGACCTGACGCAAGCAGAAGCGGTGCGCGACCTGATCGAATCGCAAACCCTCTACCAGGCCAAGGTGGCGGCACAGCAGCTCGAGGGCGCGCTCTCCCACCGGCTGCAACCCATCAAGCAGAAGCTGGTGGAGGTAATCGCGACGCTCGAGGCCGGCATCGACTTCGCCGAGGATGACGTTCCTGTGGCGGCGGCAGAAACCATCCGGCGGCGGCTGGATGAAGTGCGCGAGCCCCTGGCGGCGCTCGCCGCGTCTTTTGCCTACGGCAAAGTTGTGCACGAGGGTATGACGCTGGCCATCGTGGGCCGTCCCAATGTCGGCAAATCGAGCCTCTTCAACCGGCTGGTGGAGCGCGAGCGCGCCATCGTCACCGCGACGCCCGGCACCACGCGCGACCTGGTGAGCGAAATCGTCTCCCTGGGCGGGATTCCGGTGAAGCTGGTGGATACGGCGGGAATCCGCGCTGCTTACGACGAGGCCGAGAGCATCGGCATCAAGAAAGCGTACGAGGCGCTGGCCGACGCCGATCTGGTGCTGGTGGTGATGGACCTGTCGCAGCCGGCGGCCGCCGAAGACACGCGCCTGGTGGAAATGGCCGGCGCGCGGCCAAAGATCGTGGTGGAGAACAAGGCGGACCTGGAGGGTCGGCGCTCGTCGGCTGTCGGTCGTCGGCCAGAAAACGGCCGGATCCGAACCTCTGCCACCACCGGGGAAGGTATCGCGGAGTTGCGGCAAGAGATCCTGCGCCACGTTGCAGGCGAAACTGCCGGACAGCGTGAGCCCGGCTTCCTGACCAACGTGCGCCATCAGGGGCTGGTACGGGAGGCGATCACGGGACTCGACGCCGGCCGTCGCGCGCTCGACCAGAACATCCCCCACGAGATGATGCTGCTCGACCTCTACACCACGCTGCACGCGCTCGATGGCATCACTGGCACGACGACCACCGACGATATCCTGAACCTGATCTTCAGCAGCTTCTGCATCGGGAAATAGATGCAGTCTCAAACCTAGTAGGTGTTGCTGTCACTTTGCTATGTAGTAAGCGTCACTGACAACCAATCCCCCTCAAGGCAATTGTCGGAACGAACTCACGGAGGTCTGGAACTATGGCCGGCCAGAATGGGTCCGCTTTCGGCAAACGGCGTCACGTCGTATTGGTGCCCGGCTTCGGCGGGTTTGACGCGCTGGGGCAGGTGGAATACTACGCCGGCATCACTGGATTGTTTCAAGAATGGAAGGAGCACCGTCAACCCACGCCATTAGATCTCCATTACTTCGACAACCTGCCTACGGCGGCTGTATCCACGCGTGCAGCGCGATTGCGAGGGTATCTTGCCAAGCGCATCGCTCGCGGCGAGATTCTCGACACGGACAAGATCGTATTGGTGGGGCACTCGACTGGCGGCCTTGACATCCGCCAGCTGATTTGCGACTTGGACAATCTCCAAAATCGTTGGACTTACGTCGATGGCGGACGCCGTGTAAGTGCCCAAACCATCCGCCATTGCCTGGACGCCGTCGTATTCCTGTCCGTGCCCCATTGGGGTACCAACATTGCCGACTGGGTGCACTCCCATCCGGTGTTGCGCGAGGCGGCGGTCGCCTATTTGCGAGGCGCCGTGGCCGGTTCACAGGTGTATCTGCTCGACCAGATCGAAAGCCGCATCGCCGGTGGCGCCGGTTACCTCACCGGCGCAGAGCTGCTTCTGGCCGCGCAGGACGCGCTGAGGGAATGCAATGAACACTACGGCACTCCAGGTTCGTTGCGGACCGCGGAGGCGCAGGAGGCCGCCTCCGAACTTGCTCTGTATTTCCGCCTTATGGCGTCGGATTTCCGCGCCATTAATGATCTCACTTCCCAACAGCCCGATGACCCAGACAAGAGGAGCCCGGCGCACTTCGACGATGAGGAGCGCGAGGATGAATTCAGGCGCTGGCGCGATCCGCACATCGAGAGCTTGTCCTACGCTACGGTGGGAGGACGCGTGTTTCGCTTCACCACCGGCTGCCCCGCCCCCGTCTGGGAGCTCACGAACCCGTGTACCTACCCCGAAGTTGCCAGGGACCTCGGACGAAGCGCCAATACCGACTTCATCTATCGGTTCTGTTACCGGGCGTGCGCGGGCGGGCCATTCCGGTGGCCCGCGCAAGCCGGTCAGGTGATGAGAATGCTGGGACCGGCTCCGCCCCAGCCAATCGAGCTATGGGACAACGACGGCATTGTCAACACCGCTTCTATGCTCTGGCCCGAAGGCGAAACTGTGCTGGTGCTGGCCGATCACTTGGACGTCGTCGGACACTATGAACTGGTTAAAGCAAGACAAAATCAGCGGGCTCAAGCCGGTCACGAACCGGCCCGAATTTATCAGTCGTACGACGCTCTCCAATCGGCGCCGCACCTCATGCGCAGGACCCTCAAGGATCTCTGGACCGAGATTTTCGAGTTCTCCACAAATCCCGCGGACTTTGCCACAGCGGGAAGAAAGAGACAGCCCACGCCCGTGAAGCTGGCGTCGCAGGCGGCCTGCTAAGCTGTCGCCTCGGGCTTGGTTATAAAAAAAACCACGGATTTTCACGGATAGGCGCAGATCACTGCCGATTGCTTGCGTTTCTATCCGTGTCGATCCGTGGCTGCTTTGGTCAAAGATCCTATTTCGACAGTGCGCCAAGGGTTTCCCGAAACAGAACATCGAACGACACCGACTTTCCGTTGCCGGCAGCGGCCAGGGCACGCTCGGCGGCGGCGCGCTGGTAGCCGAGGTTCAGCAAGGCAGAGAGCACGTCTTCCTCGACCGGCGTGGCCAGCTTGGGCGGCGGAGCTTCGCCAAAGCCTTCCAGCTTGTCGCGTAACTCCAGCACCATGCGTTCGGCGGTCTTCTTGCCGATGCCGGGAATGCGGGTGAGGCGCGCGATGTCCCCCGCACGGATGGCGGCCACCATCTCCGGCGCCGGCATCCCGCTAAGGATGGTGATCGCCAGCTTAGGTCCGATGCCGCTTACCTGGATGAGCTTTTCGAAAAGCTGCTTCTCCGCGGCGCGCAGGAAGCCGAACAGGGCGATGGCGTCCTCGCGGACGTGGGTGTGGATGTAGAGCGCCACCTCGCTGCCGGTGGTGGGTAGATCGGAAAACGTGGGGATGGTGATGGTCACGTCATAACCAACGCCGGCTGCCTCGACTACAGCTTGGTTGGGATGCTTCGAAATGAGCCGTCCGCGCAGATGGGCGATCATGCTGAGGGGGAGATTAGCGCAGATGGAAAGAGATACATAGAGGATTGTGCCATTGAGTGATTGGGCCATTGGGTCATTGAGGAGTTGTGCCATGGGCCGTTTCACTCCTTGAGGGACTGAGCTGGAGCCGTTACGCTCACGCGAGTCAACAGGTAACTAACCCATGCCATCACTACCTGAAGTGCTTCGAGACCGGACGAAAGCGTTCGCCATCCGAATCGTGAGGTTGTTTCGTCATCTTCCGAAGACGGATGAGGCGCGAGTTATGGGCAGACAGCGGCTTCGCAGAAAACTGCTCGAGCGCGGGTTCAATGACTCAATGACTCAATGACCCAATGACTCAATCCTTCTACGGTCTGCGCCGGTAATAGATGGCGAACTCGAACCCCGGGTTCGGGGGAAACAGTTCGGCGACGGCGCGCAGGCGCTCGGCCAGCGCCGCGGGGACGAGCAGGGGGTATTCGCGCTCGCGCAGCTCGAAGTAGTCCACGTCGAGCGCGAGGGTGAGCAGGTAGATGGCGATGGCGTCGGCGAAGGTGGCGGAGAAGTAGTCGTTGCGCGCCTTCTCGGCGTCGGGGCCGTTGCCGGTGGAGAGCTTGCGCAGTTCGTGGGCGTCGAACGAGGTCTCGCCGCGGGCTTTTTCCTGCGCCTGCCGCCACACCAGATCCGCGAACGACTTGGAGACCCCGGCATGCTCCACGAAGGCATGCCCCACGTTGATGTAGAACTCGAAGGCGACGGAAAACTTGTCCTCGGTAAGACGGGTGGAGATAAAAACGTACTGCGAGTCGCCGACGCCGAGATTGCGATGGCAGACGGCCTGGTCGCTGAGGGCCACGTCGTAGCGGTCGGCGATCAGGGTTTCGTCTCCCTGGCTGACCGTGAGGGGCACGAAGTAATAAGCTTTGCGCGCCAGGGCGGCGGCGATGGCGCCGGGCACGGCTGCCACCGTGCGTTCCAGGTCGGCGGGCGAGAGCGAGATCTGGCCGATGCTGGCGAAGCACACGCCATTGGCCGCTTGCGAGACCTGTGCCTGCCGGATCACCTCGGAAGCTGGTCTGGTTATGGACTGGGCTGCTTGCGACACGAGAAGTATTGTAGCTTAGGGACGTGCCAAAGACCGATTGGGCGAGCGCGATCGCGAGGAGCGCCCTGCTGGCGCTGGTGACCGCAGCGCTGACAACCCCGCTCTCGCTGCTGCTTGGCAGCGTCGTCTTCTATGCGCAAGCCCGCCTGGGCAGGGTGGATCCGCGAGCCGGCTTTGAGCCCAACCTGTTTCTGCGACAGGTAGGATTGCCGGCCAGCGCAGCCGTGCTGGTGATCGTCTTCGCGGTGGCGCTGTGGCGGCTGCGAAAATCTGGTAACCGGCCTGCACTTCCGTAATCTCCCACCAAGCGATGGCAGCATTGCACAACGGTAACTTTGGCACAGGATTTGAATCGGCTCGCCGAGGGACCAATCTAGCCGTGAGTCTGGCTGCTTCTCTCCTACCCTTTTGGCACATATAAGCCCGCTGCGAATGCCTGCATACTGGGAAGCGTTTATCCGGAGGAAAGAAGAATGGATATCCGGTACAAGCCCGACCGGCGCGGGAAGACACGGCTGGGTCGGATTTTCAGTCTGGTCACGCTTCTCATCTCCGTGGCTGCCCTGGTGCTGGCGCTCAGGAAGCCGCACCCGGTGGCCCCGCACCAAACCCCCGCGGCTATCGCCGCCCACGCCCAGTCATTTCAAACCAAAGTGAACCAGTTGGAGCAGGCCCGCGAGCAAGGCCAAAGCGGCTCTGAAGTACGCATGACCGCAGAGGAGATCGGGGCGGCCATCGCCCAGGCCCAGGGAGCGGCGCCAGTGCAAGCCCAGGCCCCGGGCTCTGCCGCTGCCCCGGTCGATGCATCCGCTCCCATCGCGGCCGGTCCCATTGAGTCGGGCAGCCTCGAAGAACCGATCATCAGCTTTGAAGGCGACATCGTCCGCGGCCAATTCGCAACTCAAGTGGCGGGGGAGAAGACTTACGTCACCATCGCCGGCCATCTGGGATCGAAGAACGGATACGCGACCTTTGAGCCCACCGAATTCAAAGTGGGAGACCTGAACGTGCCGGTGGCGCTGGTCAACGAGGCTTTGCAGAAAAAGATGCTGGAGCAGCAGGACCGCCTAAAACTTCCGGATTTCGTCAGCGATCTGCGGGTGGAGAACGGCCAACTCGTGGTCACACAGAAATAGAAAGATACACGCCTCACTTGTAACAAGGGCCAGCCTCTCGCGGCTGGCCCAATTTTTCGCACAACGGTTTCAGCCTGCCGGCCGGACGTGGACGCTATCTGTGCCCGCCGCCGTGCCCACCGCCTCCACCGTGGAAACCACCTCCACCATGGAAGCCGCCACCCGCGCCGCGGGCCGAACTGCCGCCGCGAAACCCGCTGCTGCCACGGAAACCACCACCCGCGCCACCACGGAAACCGGTGCCTCCGCGAGCGAAGCCGCCGCGCCCGCCGGATCCCACGAAGCCGCGTCCGCCATAGTAGCCACGACCGCCATAGTAGCCACGACCGCCATAGTATCCGCGGCCCCAACCGTATCCGCGTCCGCCATAGTATCCGAACCATGGGCCAGCGCCGATAAAGACTCCGCCGTAGAACCAATCAGGACCGTAGTATCCGTAAGGCGCGCAGGCGTATGGGTAATAGGGATAGTAGCCATAGGCGCACGCGGGAGGGCCATACGGGGCATAATAGCCCGGCCCGAATCCGATGCCGAAAGAGACTTGTGCATGCGCGGAGGGCACCGCCACCAGGCAAGCGCCGCATACCGCCACTAGAGCTAAAAGCTTCAGATATCGCATCTGCGCACCTCTTCTGCAGAACCTATCGCCCTAAGCCAGTGCATGAGCGTTGCCAAACGAATCCACGCCTTCTGACGTAACTAAGACATTTATTTTCAGGGCGATGAAGGGAACAACCAGGTTCGCGATCGGCCTCGGCGATGGTGATTTTCGAGCGCCTTGGTGGTTTTCAGCCACCAGCCACCAGGCGCGGGCGCAAAACCTGCCTTCACTTCACTGCGCCCACCGTGAATCCGGCGATGAAGCGGTCGAGGAACAGATTGTAGAGGATGGCGATGGGGATGCTCGCAATCAGGCATCCGGCCATCAGCGAACCCCAGAAGTAGACGTCGCCGCGCACCAGGAACGTGGGCACTCCCACTTGCAACATCTGGTTGGTGTCGGGCGAAATGAACGTGAGTGCGTACACGAATTCCTGGGTCACCAGGCTGAAGGTGAAAATCACCACCGTCAGAATGCCGGAGATCGAGATAGGGATCACCAGCTTTACGAACGCGGCAAAACGCGTGAGGCCGTCCACCATGGCGGCGTCTTCCAATTCCCGGGGTATGGATTTGAAAAAGCCCATTAACAGCCAGGTGGAAAACGGAACGGTGAAGCTTGGATACACCACAACCAGCGACCAGATCGTATCCTGCAGCCCCAGAATCGAGACCACCCGCGAGAGCGGAATGAACAGCAGCGTGGGCGGCACCAGGTAGGTGAGGAAGATCCCAATGCCGAGTTGCTGTCCCCATCTGCCGGTAAGGCGTGCCAGCGCATATGCGGCCGGAAGCGCGAGCAGCAAGGTGATGGCAACCACGATGGCCCCGACCAGCGCCGTGTTTCCCATCCAGCGCAGATAATCGGTTTCAAAGAACAGCAAATGCAGATTAGCCAGCGTGGGCTTCTGATTGAACAGGAAGGGATTGCCGGCAAGGTTGTACAGGTCACTGGTCTGCTTGAAGGTGGTAATCAGCATCCAGTAGAACGGAAATGCCAGCAGGGCGGAAAACACCACCACCACGGCGTAACGCGCGAAGGTGTAGAAGCGCTGGCCGCGGAACATCACACCACCTCGGCGCGATGCGCCATGCGCAGCATCAGATAAGCCACCGCGACCAGAATCGGCACGAGGAACAAGGAAATGGCCGCGCCTTGCGCCAGGTCGCCGCCCTGTATGCCGGTAAAGAATGCGAGCGACGGCAGCACCTGCGTGGAATCATACGGGCCGCCGGCGGTCAGGATGTAAACCACAGTCATGTCGGTGAAGGTGAAAATGATTCCGAAGAGCACGGCCACGTTTACGATGGGCAGGATCATGGGGATGGTGATCTGAAACATGGCGCGCCAGAAGCCCGCCCCGTCCACCGCCGCCGCTTCAGGAATGTCCTTGGGGATCGCCGTGAGCCCCGCCAGCAGGATCACCGTGGAGAAGGGCAGCAGTCGCCAGGTTTGCACCAGGATCACTGATGCCATCGCCAGGTGAGGCTCGCCCAGCCACATCGGAGCGTCGTAAGGTGGGAAGAAATGAAGCGCCACCAGCACCCAGTTGATCACGCTATACAGCGAATCGAGCATCCACTTCCATCCGATCGCCCCCAGCGAGATCGGCGCCACCCACGGCAGCAGCATCAGGAAGCGTACGAAGCCCCGCCCGCGGAACTTCTCCTTCAGTGCCAGCGCCAGGATCGTGGAACCGATCAGCACTAGAACGTTGGAGACCACGGTAAAGACGATGGAGTTCTGCAGCGCCTGCCGGAAGCTGGGGCTCTCGAGAATGCTGCGAAAGTTTGCCAGGCCGACAAAGTGGAAACCCGCGCTGCCCACGCGCACATCGCTGAAAGCGTATAGAAACGCGAGCACGAAAGGAACGCCGACAATGGCCGCGATGTACAGCAACGCAGGCCCGAACATTCCCAGGCCCAGCCAGGTGGCGCGGGCGCTGGGGGTGAGAAAGTATTGCGAGAAGCCCCGGCGCCCCGGAGGCGGCGTTCCGCCACCCATCCCCGCTGGCGAAGGCCGCAAGACGCCAGCGGGATCAACCGGATTCACTGCCATGCCAGCACCCTCGCCTCCGTCCGCTTTTCGCTCTGTTTGTCGAAGAACTTCAGGTCCGCCTCGCGCACCGCAAAATCGTACGATTCCCCGAGCTGGAAACCAGTTCCCGACGCCAGGCGGGAAATAACCTCTTTCCCGTCGAACCGGCCGGCCTCCACTACGCCGTACAGAATCCACTCCGATCCCAGGTACTCCAGGTTTTTGATCCTGATGCTCAGCTTGATAGCAGCAGCGGGAATGAGTTCCTCGGGAAACAGGTGTTCGGGGCGGAAGCCGACGATCACATCGCCGTTCTCCAGCAGGTTCATCGGCGGCGAACCCAGGAAGGTGGCGACGAAGGTATCGGCAGGCTGGTCGTAAACCTCTTTCGGGGTTCCAATCTGCCGCACCACGCCCTGGTGCAACACCATGACGCGGTCGCCCATGGCCATGGCTTCCACCTGGTCGTGGGTAACATAGATGGTGGTGGTGCCGACGCGGCGATGGAAGTGCTCAAGCTCCTCGCGCGCTGAGGCCCGCAGCTTGGCATCCAGGTTGGAAAGCGGCTCGTCGAGCAGGAAGACCGAAGGCTCGCGCACGATGGCCCGCGCCAAGGCTACGCGCTGCCGCTCGCCGCCCGAAAGCTGGCGCGGTTTGCGCTCCAGCAGCCGCTGAATGCCGAGCAGCGCCGCGGCCCACTCCACCTTCTGCCGGTGCAGCTCCTTGGGAATTTTCTGCGCCTTCAGGGGAAAGACAATGTTGTCATACACCGAAAGGTGAGGATAGAGAGCATAACTCTGGAACACCATGGCAATGCGGCGCTCCCGAGGCGAAAGCTGGGTGACCACTTTGCCCGCGATGAGGATGTCGCCGGCCGTCGGTGTTTCCAGGCCGGCGATCATGCGCAACAGCGTAGTTTTTCCGGAGCCGGAAGGCCCAAGGAAGACCAGGAACTCGCCTTCGCGAGTTACCAGGTTCACGTTGTTGACGGCTCCCAGTTCCCCTTGTTTAAAGACCTTGGTCAGGCTCCGCGTCTCGACGATGGCCATTCGCTCCTCTG
>Ga0335078_10016411_pt1 | contig 10989 bp, 11 predicted proteins | sample Lox_Sample_32_FD_206711 | JGI IMG/M metagenome (GOLD analysis project Ga0335078, IMG submission 206711) | Soil microbial communities from Loxahatchee National Wildlife Refuge, Florida, United States - Lox_Sample_3.2 | ecosystem: Environmental > Terrestrial > Soil > Wetlands | place: USA... | reverse complement strand
GAAACGCCAGATGGCCCTTGATCTTGAGCGTGCGGTTGGCGTCGTGGCCGGCCTGGCGCTCGTACGCCTCGATGCGCCGACGACACGCGAGCGCATCATCGGCGCTCATGGCGCGGAACGGCGCCGTGTAGCCGTCCTCGCGAAATTGGCGGAGCTGGGCCTCGGTCAGGAGTTTCGGCATGCCGCCCTCATCGTTCGCCGTAGAACTTCATCACCACGCGCTCGCCGAGCGCAACCGCGCCGTAAAGCAACAACCCGACCGTGCACAGGATGGCGATGCAGGCAAGGCCGAGATCGGCCTGCTGGCGCGACGAAGCGAACAGGATCAGGTAGCCGAGCCCGGCCTGCGAGGCGATGAATTCGCCGACCACGATGCCGATGATCGCCAGCGTGACGGCGATCTTCATGCCGCTGAAGATGTAGGGCAGCGCGGTCGGCATCCGGACGTAGACGAGGATCTGCCAGTCGGACGCACCGACCGATCGGCACAGTCGGACCATGTCGCGGCTGACCGCCTGGAGGCCGCTCGCGGTCGCGACCAGGATCGGGAAGAAGCTGATGAACACCGAGAAGGTGATGCGCGACGGCGACCCGATGCCGAGCCAGACGATGAACATCGGTGCCAGCGCGATCTTGGGGATCAGCTGGAAGAACACGATGTTGGGATAGAACGCGCGGTTGACCACCGTCGAGCAGGTCATCAGGCCGGCCAAGACGATGCCGAGCGGGATCGAGATGGCGAACGCGATCAGCGTCTCGAGCGTGGTCGGCACCGCGTGCTTCAGCAAGAACGGCAGGTGCGCCGCGACCTGATCGACGATGTCGGTCGGCGGCGGCAGGATCGCGGGCGGAATCCGTGCAAAACGAACCAGCACCTGCCACAGCACGAGCGCGGCGAGCGCCGCGCCGACGGGGAGGACGATGATCGATGCGAGCTCACCCGGCGTGCCGACGACGCGCGCGCGCCACCCGCGGACGGGCTCGGGCAAGACCGGCGGCCGGGACAGCGCGTCGTCGCTCATTGCCGCCACGTCCGGTCAGGCCCGCCCGAGCAGCTCGGCATATTTCTTCGTCTTCGTGTGCACCACATCCCACTCGGCGGCGGTCAACGTAACCTTGCCGATCAGGTCGTTGCTCGCGTAGCTGGCGACCGGCGGTGGCTGCGGATCGGTCGCCGCGCCGGTGTAGTCGCGCGCCAGCTTGGCCTGTGCCGCGAGCTTGTCGAGATCGGTGTAGCCGAGGCCGTGCTCGCGCGACTCCGGGGCGTTCATGCACGCGCTCACCATGCCGACGCCGAGCTCGGTGAACAACTTGCCGTTCTTGCTGATCGCGATCTCCTCGTGCTCCTTCAGGTGCCGTTCGACGGTCTCCTCGGGATTGAGCAGGGCGAATTTCATGCCTTCGAACAAGCCGTCCTGGAAGTCGGCGATCAACTGCTTGTTCGTCTCCAGGTACTCGCTGCGCGCCAGCGTGTTGACCCAGTAGAACTGGATGCCGACGTCGGCGAAGGGCAGGAAGCGCACCGGGAAGTCGGCGCTGACGAAGTTGGGGATCGAGCTCATGCCGAAGGCGACCATGCAGTCGACCTGCCCCGACATCACGGATTCCTCGATGATCTTGCTGTCGAGCGCGACGGTCGTGACCTTGTTGGCGTCGACGCCGGCCAGCTTGTAGTAGGCGGGCAGGAATGGCGTGTCGCCGCCTGCCGCGGTGACGCCGATCTTCCGGCCCTCGATGTCCTTCGGCTTCTTGATCGGGCCTTTCGCGGGCACCAGTACGCCGAGCGAGGCGTCGTAGCCCTGGGTGCCGAGGATCCGCAGGTCGACGCCCTTGGTGATCGACAGGAGGTTGGCGCCGGTCGCGGCGCCGCCGAGCTCGAACTGGCCGCTCGCGATGCCCTGAATCGCCCCCAGCGAGCCGCGTCCGCTCACGATGTCGACCTCGATGCCGCGCTTCTTCCAGTAACCGAGCTGGCGGGCCATGTAGACGTAGGCGTACTGGCCGGTCGGCAGCCACGACAACGTGTAGCGGATCTTGGCGCCCTCGGCGATCGCGGGGTGCGGGAAGGCGAGCGGCACGGCGAGCGCGGCGCCACCGGCGAGCAGCGTGCGGCGGGTGATCGCGGTCGATGCGGCGGGCGGCTTGGCGGGTGGCTTGGCGGTCATGGGCGGGCCTCGTGCGGGATCGGCGGTTGCGTGGGATGGTTGGCGCGCATCAGCTCCTTCAGCACCTGGCGGCCCTGCAGCAGCGCGCGGTCGGCTTCGATGGCGATGCGCGAGCCGACCTCGTCGGCCGACGCGCCGGCGGGATCGGTGTCGAGCGAGCGCTGCTGCGCCTCGTAGACCGCGAGGTCCTCGTAGACCACGTGATGGCACTGTCGATAGAACTCGGCGCGATCGTCGGGCCGCACCATGTCGAGCGCATGCGCCAGGGTCCAGAACTGGTGCGTCGTGGTCGCGGTCTCGGGCGTGATGCCGTGATAGACCTCGAAGCCCCACTCGCCCTGGGTCTCGATGCGGTCGCCGCCGTCGGCACGCCGCCAGCCGCATGCGGCCGAGCCGTTGTTGATCCAGAAAAAACCGGGCGGCCGGAACTCCGAGAGCTGCCAGCGGTCGAAGATGCCCTGGTGCGGGCCGAACTGGGCGTAGGTGCTGGGCGCGGGCACGCCGTTCATCTCGCGGGTGACGCGCACGTGCTGGCCGATCCGCCGTGTTTTCACCTCGGCCTGCTCGGCGACGGCGGCGTTGCCGATCGTCGAGTTGTGCACGTAGGCGATGTGCGACAGGTCGAGCAGATTGTCGAGGATCAGGAGGTGATTGGCCGGCACGTGCAGGCGCACCTTGGTGACGCCGCTCGCCGGATCGGACAGGCGCGGGAAGCTGACGATCCTCGCCGTGTCGGCGAGCTCGGGATCGCCGATCCAGACGTAGACGAAGCGGTGGCGCTCGACGACCGGATAGGCGCGCACCACCGGGGCCTCGGGCCCGTGCGCCTGACCGGGAATCTTGATGCAACGACCGCTGCAGTCGTAGACCAGCCCGTGATAGCCGCACTCGATGGTGTCGCCGACCAGCCGGCCGGCGGACAGCGGCAGGCGGCGGTGCGCGCAGCGGTTCTCGAGCGCGACCGTGCCGCCGTCCAGGCGACGGAACAGGATCAGCTCCTCGCCCAGGACGGTGCGGGCGAGCGGCGTGCGGCGGACCTCGTCGTCGAACGCCGCGACGTACCACTGGTTGCGCAGAAACATCGCCGCCACCTCAGGCCGACGCGCGCTGCGGCGCGGCGTTCTGCTGCGCCAGCAGCCGGTCGATCAGCCGGCGCGCCTGCAGCGGGCCGGCGTCGTAGCCGATGTCGATGGTCGGTGCCGCGGGGTCGAGGTCGATCATGCGCTGCTGGGCCTCGAACACGGCGATGTCCTCGCCGATCACCTGCAGGCTCTGGCGATGAAACTCGGCGACGCCGTCGGGGTCGTCGGCGCCGAACGCGTGCGCGAGCGCCCAGAAGTAGTTGGTCGTCCGCTCGGTCTCGGGCGTGATGCCGTGGCACACCATGAAGCCCCAGCGCTGCGCGCCGGGCGCGCCCTCCGGCGCGCCGGTGCCGGCGAGCGCCGAGCCGTTGTCGATCACGAAAGTGCAGGGCGTGCGGAACTCCGAGATCTGCCAGCGGTCGATGTTGCCCGCGTATCGGCCGAACTGCAGGTAGGTTTGCGCGGGCGGCACGTCCAAGGTCCAGCGCGACACGCGCACGCCGTCGGGCAGGCGTTCCGTCCGCACGCGCGCCTGCTCCGCGAGCTCGCGGCTGCCGACCGTCGAGGCATGCACGTAGGCGAGGTGCGACAGGTCGAGCAGATTGTCGATGATCAACTGATAGTGGCAGGGCACGCGGGCGTGCAGCTTCACGAGGCCCCAGCCGGGCGCCTCGAGCCAGGGGAAGTCGCGGATGGTCGCCGGATCGGCGCGTGCCGGGTCGCCGGTCCAGATCCAGATGCAGCGCTGGCGCTCGACGGTCGGATAGGCGCGCACGCGCGCCTCCGCCGGCACCACCGGCTGGCCGGGCACCGCGCGGCAGCGCCCGTCGGCGCCGAACACCAGCCCGTGATAGCCGCACTCGATCCCGTCGCCGGCGACGCGGCCGAGCGACAACGGCAGGCGCCGGTGGATGCAGCGGTCCTCGAGCGCGACCGGGCTGCCGTCGCGGCGCCGATACAGCACCACCGGTCGCTCGAGGACGATGCGCGCCAACGGTCGGTCGGGGCCGAGCTCGTCCGACCAGGCGGCGACGTACCAGGCGTCGGTGACGAACTTGTCGCTCATCGGCTCACCCGCGCGCCTGCTCGCGCATCAGTCGCTCGTTGATCAGGCGCGCCTGCAACAAGCCGCCATCGGCATGGATCGCCACGCGCGCGTTGACGGCGGACGGCGGTGCCTCGCCGGCCTCGGCGTCGAGCGCGCGCTGCTGCACGGCGAAGATCGCCAGATCCTCGCGGATGATCTGGTCGCACTGGCGGTAGAACTCGGCGGTGACCTGCGCGTCGCCGAGGCCGTGAGCGTGCGCAACGTGGCGGAACTGGTGGGTCGCGCGGGCGCTCTCGGGCGTCAGGCCGTGGAACACCGCAAAGCCCCAATGGCCGTGGCTCCAGATGTCGTCGCCGTCGGGCGTTGGCTGGTCGGCGGGCGCCGAGCCGTAGCTCACGCGCACGTAGCTGGGCGGCCGGAACTCCGAGACCTGCCATAGGTTGACGCGGCCGTTGTAGCCGCCGAACTGCACGAAGGTCGGCGCCGGCACGACGTTGCGCACCCAGCGCTTCACCTGCACGACGTCGCCTCGCCGCTCGGTCCTGACCTCGGCATCCTCGGCGAGCGCGGCATTGCCGGTCGTCGTGTTGTGCACGTAGGCGAGGTGCGACAGGTCGAGCAGGTTGTCGATGACGAGCTGGACGTGGCAGTCCGGCTTCAGCTGGATGCGCGTCACCCCGACGTCGGGCGCATCGAGGCGGCTGAAGTCTGGGATCAGGCTCGGATCGGCGAGGGCGGGATCGCCCATCCAGATCCACAGATAGCGATGCCGCTCGACCAGCGGATAGGCGCGCAGGCGCACGTTCGGCACGCCGTGCTGTCCGGGGATCTTGATGCACGCGCCGGTGTGATCGTATTCGAGGCCGTGATAGCCGCACTGCACGGCGTCGCCGACCAGCGCGCCCATCGACAGCGGCAGCCGGCGATGGGCGCAGCGATTCTCTAGCGCAACCGGTGCGCCGTCGGCGCGGCGGTAGAACAGCACATCCTCGCCGAGCAAGGTGCGGGCGAGCAGCGTGCGCCCGATCTCGTCGGGAAACCCCGCGGCATACCAGTGGTTGCGCAAGAACACCGGCTCGCTCCCGCGTTTCCCGCCCACGATCCTTGTCGCGGGTCCTGCAAGCGCGGGGCCACCGGCGCGGCGCGAGACTAACCGCCGCGGCGCGCCAGGAGGTCGATCTCGACCAGCGCGTCGCGCGCCAGGCCGGTCACGCCGATGCAGGTCCGCGCCGGCAGCCGTCCCGGCGCGAAATGGGATCGGTAGACCGCGTTCATCGGCGCGTAATCGCGCTTGAAGTCGGTCAGGTAGACGCGCGCGAACACGACCTCCTCCAGGCGCGAGCCGGCGCCCGCGAGCACCAGCTTGAGGTTGTCGAGCACGCGACGCGTCTGCGCCTCGATGCCGACCGGCAGCGGTGCGTTGTCGTCGGTCGGGTCGGTCGGCATCTGGCCGGTGACGAACAGCCAGCCGTCGGCGGCGACCACGTGGCTGAACGGCGCGACCGGCGTCGGCGCGCCGGCGATCATCAGGAACTCGATCACGGAACCTCGCTCGGACGAGAGGGGCGGGCGGCCAGCGTCGAGCCGCCGCGCCGCTCGGGTCAAGCCTTGGCACGCTTCCTGCGACCTCGGCCGACGTCATTTGTGGCGGAGGCGGCATCATGGGCACGCAGCGTCGGTACTCGCGACGGCGGTTTCTCAAGACGGCGAGCGCCGCGGGCGCGGGCTTGGCGCTCGGCGTCACGCGCCCGATGCTGGTCTACGCGCAGACCAAGAAGGACGTGAAATTCACGCTCCCCTGGGTCGCCGAGGGCAGCAACCTGGTCGCCTTCGTCGCGAAGGGGCAGGGCCTGTGGGAGAAGCATGGCCTCAACGTCGACATCGCGCGCGGCTTCGGCTCGGTCGCGGCCGCCCAGGCGATCGGCGCCGGGCAGTTCGATTTCGGCCTGTGCGCCGCGCCGGCCGGCATCATGCAGGCGGCCAAGGGCTTGCCTGCCATGATGCTGTTGTGCACGGGCTACGACGCCACCATGGGCATCGGCGTGCTCAACGATTCCGGCATCAAGAAGCCGAAGGATCTCGAAGGCCGCCAGATGGGGAGCACGACCGCGTCGGGCGAGTATCCGTTCCTGCCGGCGTTCGCCGAGAAGGCGGGCTTCGACCTCGAGAAGGTCACCCGCGTCCAGGTCGACAACAAGGTGCGCGACCGCTTGCTCGCCGAACACAAGGTCGACGCGATCTCGGCCTTCGCGATGAGCGCGATGCCGGGCTACGTCGCGACCGGCGTGCAGGCGCACTTCATGCTCTACAGCGATTACGGCCTGCCGCTCTACCACAACTCGCTGATGACCCAGCAGGCGCGCTACGCCGCCGAGCCCGAGCTGTGCGCCGCGATGGCCGACGGGCTCGCGCACGCGGTCAAGGCGACCCTGCTCGATCCGGGCGAGGCCATGAAGGTGTTCCTCAAGCAGGTGCCCGAGATGGCGCTCGCCGCCAACGGCAAGGAGATCCTGCGCGTTGGCACCGGCATCTACGGCTACTCGGCGGCCCGCGAGCCCCTGAAGCTGCACGGCGTCGGCTACCACGAGCCCAAGGACGTCGAGCTCATGATCGACCTCAACATGAAGTACGTCGCGCGCGAGGGCGACAAGCGCCCGGTCGCGAGCGACATCGTGACCAACAAGTTCGCCGGCCAGGTCACGCTGTCGCCCGCCGAATGGGACCAGGCGATCAAGGGCATCCAGGAGTTCCGTGGCTATCTGAGCGCCTGAGCCGGGGGTTCGGCCGGCGGAGTACGCCCAAGAATCGAGCCGGATGCCCATGGAAGGGGCTGACGTTGACGGCCGGCGCGCCGTCCGGTCGGTCCCGGTTCGTCATCCGATGGCATGGGAATTGCCCCTGTCAGGCTTGCCGCAACGGGGGTTTCGCGCGATGTCGGTCGAGCGCTACGTGACGGTCAGCAACCTGCGCAAGGTCTACCGGACCGGCGCCGAGACCGTCGAGGCGGTGAGCTCGGTCAGCTTCACGGTGCCGCGCGGCCAGTTTGTCGCGATCCTGGGTCCGAGCGGCTGCGGCAAGAGCACGCTCCTCATGATGGTGGGCGGGCTCGAGACCGTAACCTCCGGCAGCATCGAGATCGGCGGCACGCCGATGACCGGCCCGCGCACCAGCATCGGTGTGATGTTCCAGGATCCGACCCTGCTGCCCTGGAAGAGCGCGCTCGACAACGTGCTGTTCCCCATCCGCGTGCTCAAGCGACCGCTCGGTGAATACCGCGCGCGGGCGCGTGCGCTGCTCGAGATGGTCGGGTTGCAGGACTTCGCCGCCAAGAAGCCGCAGCAGCTGTCGGGCGGCATGCGCCAGCGCGTCGCGATCTGCCGCGCGCTCGTCTACGATCCGGAGCTGCTCTTGATGGACGAGCCGTTCAGCGCGCTCGACGCGATCACACGCGACGAGATGAACGAGGCGCTGCTCGACATCTGGCAGCGCTACACTAAGACGGCGCTGTTCGTCACCCATTCGATCCGCGAGGCGGTGCTGCTCGCCGACCGCGTGCTCGTGATGACGCGTCGGCCGGCGACCGTCGTCGAGGATCTCGAGATCCCGTTCGCGCGGCCGCGCGACATGTCGATCGGCGACACGCCCGCGTTCAACGAGATCTGCAGCCACCTGCGCGCCAAGATCGAGCGCGGCAACGGGCTCGGCCGCCGCATCGGCGCGGCGCCGGAGACGTCCGTGGCGATATCCGTGCGGAAAGCCTCGTGACGGTCGGCGACGCCGCCGTCGGCGCGCCGGCGCGGAGCGCCGCGTCGGGTACGCGCGGGCTCGACCTCGCGCGCTTCCGGCCGATCGCGCTGCCGATCGCGACCGCGGCGGCGGCATTGGTGGTGTGGGAGCTCGTCGTCGTGCTACTCCGCATCCCCACCGTGCTGCTGCCGGGACCGGGCGACGTCGCACGTGAATTGGTGCGCGACCTGCCGGTGCTGCTGCGCCACGCGGTGCCGACCGGGCTCGAATCGCTGGCGTCGTTCGCGCTCGCGAGCGCGCTCGGCGTCGCGCTGGCGCTCGCCATCACGTACTCGCCGCTGCTGCGCGACATGCTCTATCCGAACCTGGTGGTGTTCCAGCTGATCCCCAAGATCGCGCTGGCGCCCCTGTTCGTGATCTGGCTCGGCATCACGAGCGAGTCGCGGCTGGCCTACGCCACCTTCATCAGCTTCTTTCCGGTCGTCATCTCGGCGATGACCGGGCTCGCCAACACCGAGCGCGACGCCATCCGGCTGTGCCGGTCGCTGACCGCGTCGCCGTGGCAGACCTTCCTGCTGGTGCGCTTTCCGTTCGCGCTGCCCTACGTGTTCAGCGGCATGAAGATCGCCGTCACGATGGCGTTCATCGGCGTGATCGTCGGCGAGTTCATCTCGGCCAAGGCCGGGCTCGGCTTCTACATCCTCGACGCCGGCTCGCGCATGGAGACCGCGGGGATCTTCGCGGCGATCTTCGTGCTGTGCGTGATCGGGCTGGCGCTGTTCGGCGCGGTCGCCGGCGCGGAGCGCCTGGTGCGGCGCTGGTATCGCGGTTACTAGCGCCGGTCCGCTACTCGGAGGAGGCAGCCATGGCCAGCTCACGCGTCACGTTCTCCCGGCGCAGCGTCCTGCGCGCCTCGGTCGCCGGGCTCGCCGCCGCGCTGCCGATGCCCGCCGTGGCGGCGCCACGCACCGTCAAGTTCACGCTCGCCTGGCTGGCGCAGGGAAGCTCGCTCTTCACCTATGTCGCGCGCAGCAAGGGCTTCATGAAATCGCGCGGCATCGATCTCGAGATCGCGCGCGGCTTCGGCTCGGTCGCCGCGGCGCAGGCGATCGGTGGCGGCCAATTCGAGTTCGGCATCGTCACCGCGCCACCCCTGGTGCTGTCGGTCGCCAAGGGCCTGCCGCTGGTCTCGCTCGCGACCTGCGACTACGACGCGACGATGGGGATCGGCGTGCTTGCCGACTCGTCGATCAAGCGCCCCCTCGATCTCGCCGGCAAGAAGATCGGCGCGGTGCCGAGCTCGGGCGAGTACCCGTTCTTCCCCGCTTATGCCCAGAAGGTCGGCCTCGACCTCAAGTCGATCGAGCTCGTGCACATGGACAACAAGGTGCTCGAGCGCGCGCTGATGGAGAAGCAGGTCGACGCGATCATGGGCTTCGGCTCGTCGAGCCTGCCCGTCATGCTGTCGAACCACGTGCCGGTGCGCTGGATGCTCTACAGCAGCGCAGGCATCCGGACCTACGGCCAGGGCATCGTCACGGTGGCGAAGACGCTGGAGCAGGATCCGGCGCTGTGCCAGGCCGTGGTGGACGGGTTGCTCGAGGCCGAGCGCTTCACGATGCTGAACCCGCAGGAATCGATGGACCTGTTCTTCAAGGAGGTGCCCGAGATGGGTCTCAACCCGGGCGCCAAGGAGTTCGCACGCATCGGCCTCGGCATGTGGCACTTCACGATCGCGCGGCCCGACCCGATCGCGCACGGCCTCGGCTGGGCGGACCCGCGAGTGTACGCCGAGATGACCGATCTCGTGATGCAGTTCCTCGCGACGCCGGACATGAAGCGGCCGGCGACCGAAGCGCTGTTCACCAACCGCTTTGCCGGAAAGTTCGCGCTGACCGACGCCGAATGGCAGGCGGTGCGCGAGCGCGCCGCCGAGTTCGGCAAGTACATCGGCTGACCCGCGACCATGGCGATCGCCGAGAGTAGCTCATCCCCGACGCGGGCGCCTCCGGCGGGCGAGCCGCCCGGGCCTGCGCGGTCGTTCGGTCGCCGGGTCTTGCTGCCGGTCGGCTTCGCGCTGCTGGTGGTCGCCATCTGGGAGTTCGCGTGCCGCTACGGCGACATCTCGCCGGTGCTGCTGGCGCCGCCCTCGGCGGTCTGGCAGGTGCTGTCGACCAACTACGGGATCCTGCTCGAGCAGGCGATCCCGACGACGATCGAGACGGTGACCGGGTTCCTGCTCGCGACCGCCCTCGGCGTCGTGCTGGGCGTCGCGATCACGATCTCGGCCCGTGTGCGCGAGGCGCTCTACCCGCACATCGTGCTGTTCCAGCTGATCCCCAAGATTGCGCTGGCGCCGCTCTTCATCGTCTGGCTGGGGATCGGCAGCCCGTCGCGGCTGACCTTCGCGGTGTTCATCGCCTTCTTCCCGATCGTGGTGTCGACCGCCGCCGGCCTGATCAGCGCCAAGCCGGAGGCGCTGCGGCTGTGCCGGTCGCTCACCGCGAGCGAGGCGCAGATCTTCCGCATGGTGCGGTTCCCTTTCGCGGTGCCCTACATCTTCGCCGGCATGAAGATCGGCTCGACCATGGCGATGATCGGCGTGATCGTCGGCGAGTTCATCACCGCCCAGGCGGGGCTGGGTTACATCATCATGTTCGGCTCCTCGGCCGCGCAGACCGATCTGGTGCTGGCCGCGATCGTGCTCCTGTGCGCGATCGGCCTGATGCTCTATGGTGCCGTCGTGCTTGCGGAGCTGGCGATGAAGCGCTGGTACGGCGGCGAGATGCCCGCCGGAGGCTTCGTGTGACCGAGCGGCGCCGCCTGTGCGCGCTCACGGCTCTGGCCGACGGCGTCGCGGCGTTGATCGAGCAGCCGGGACAGCCGTTGGAGGAGACGATCGTGGTGGTGCGCCAAGGCGAGCGCGTCGCCGCGTTCGTCAATTGCT
>Ga0335078_10016410_pt1 | contig 10989 bp, 12 predicted proteins | sample Lox_Sample_32_FD_206711 | JGI IMG/M metagenome (GOLD analysis project Ga0335078, IMG submission 206711) | Soil microbial communities from Loxahatchee National Wildlife Refuge, Florida, United States - Lox_Sample_3.2 | ecosystem: Environmental > Terrestrial > Soil > Wetlands | place: USA... | reverse complement strand
GATCTCATTCCGGAAAGCTCCTTGTTTAATGGATTCAGAGTAAGGGGCCCGAACTTCTGATTCCAGACTTGCCCATTCTGCGCTTCCCAGGAGCATTTGTCATCAACAATGCCTACAAGGCCAACAAGTTTATGTTTTCCCGGATTGGAATTGCTTCTCATGAAACCTGCGGCAAGGGTCTCGTATCCCAAACCTAGCGTCTACACTAGGGATGAATGCTGAGACTATATGCGGCGTCGGCGCTCTTGGTTGGATCTTTGATGCTGGTTCCGTGTGTAGTTGCGCAAACAAAATCTGAGGAAAACGTAGGCTCACTTCGCTGGGCGGAGGGAACTCCAGGTTGTACCTTCAGCGCCGACAGCGATGGCAAATATCGCTACGGACTTTGGACCGATGATTTCGGGATCATCTTGGCTGTTGACGTGGATGAGGTTCGGAAAACCGCCGAACGAGTGGAACCGATCTTGGCCGTGCACCTGACAATTCGTAATCGAAGCGATCGAGCGTTCGGGCTTGATCCGCGAAATATCACGCTGAAGTTTGTGGATCATTATCAGCAAGTTCAGTCGGCCACGGATCCTGATGATCTTGCCGCTAACGTGCAGAAAGATGCCGACACATTCCGGCGCGACCAGCAAAGAGAACTCTTTAAGCACCCTGAGAGGCGGGACGAGATTGAGAAGCTATCAAGCGCTCACTTAGAGAGCATTGCTGCAACACAGGCGTTTCTGCGATCCAGTGCGCTCAAAGCGAATCAAGTCAATGCTGGTCAATCAGACACTGGATGGCTATTCTTCAATGCCAAAAGCAAATGGATTCAGAATTGGAAGAAGCAGGAGCAGTTCGTGCTGCGGGTTCCAGTCGCTGGTCGAGCGGTTGAATTTCCTTTTGCGCTTCCGCCGAGCCAGGGAGACCTGATTCTACGGAAAAGGTGAGTTACGACGCGATGCGTTTCGATTCGGCTTCTTTTTGCGAAACATAACGCAGAAGAACGTCGCGAAGTGAAACCAAACCTTTCAGTTGGCGTCCTTCAGTGATTGGAAGGTGGCGAAAGCCAAATTCGCGCATGAGAAACAAACTGTTCTCGATCGATTCATCGACATTGACTGACTTGGGGTTGGGAGTCATGACTTCCGAAACCTTGGTGGTTCCAGGCATTCGTCCAATGGCGACAACCCGGTTCATGATGTCGCGCTCGGAGAAGATACCCGCCAGTTCGCCATTCCGCAAAACCGGCAAAGCCCCGATGTTGTGCTCCATCATGAATCGGGCGGCTTCAAGAACGGTGCTGTCCACATCAATTGAATAAACCCGGCGGTCTTTCACGAGATCGAAAATCATGGCCATACTCGCTCCTTCGCGGGCCTTAACAATTTATCACGCTTCGCAGCGGGCCAAAAAAGAACGGCAACCGCGGAAAGGTCGCCGTCCTCGTCTTGTCGAAAACCAAGCTAGAAGCGAATATGCGGACCGAAGGTTACACGCAGATTGTTGAAGGTGCCGTTATTCAAATAAATCTCGTCACCTACCTCAAGTCGCAGTCCTACGGGTCCGATGAATCCTTCAATTCCACCCCCAGGGTAAAGAGCGAGGTGAGTTCCCGGCCCACCAACACCGCTTACGGAATTGGTGAAGGTTGTGCCGGACACAACGCCGCTATTGGTCTCACTGAAGTTGATAAACCCGACCTTGCCGGTCAGGAACACCCTCACCGGCCCCGAGGTCCCTGCCTGGAACTTAGGCCCAAACAGGCCAGTTAGTGGACGTACTCCTGTGGTCACAAATGAGGTGTTGATCCCATTGCTCGTTGTGGTGGTGAAATTGCGCGTGAAGTCGTAGTTCATTTCGGCTTCCAGCATGATATTGGGGTGCACATTGAAGCCGACCCGGCCTCCTACGCCCACAAAATTGACGGGGCTGTTTCCGGGAGAAAAGCGCAGATAGTCTGCGAAAACCCCAACCTCCCCATGGTTCTCAGTGCCCTGCGCCATTACCCAAGACGGGGCAGCAAGACAGAATCCTAGTGCTATAAGAATGGCAAGACGTCTCACGATTACTTCTCCTTTTGGAAAGACTTGAAAGGTCCCGCCCACCGTTACGGGACGACGCTTTACTTTCCGGTGGACTGGAGAACTTGGATGCGGCCTCTCGGAGGTGAGTTGGACTGGCTCTGGTGAGCTAAGTACATGTATTCCTGTAATTTAGACGCGAAATCGATGAAGAAAAGGTTTAAGACAAAACCTGTAGCTTGTCTTCGGTCGAGCTCGATTTAACGCTCAGAGGAAGTGGTTAACCGCTCGGTTGTGACAGCGCACGGTGCGATTCCGGATACTATCTGCTATCTTCTTCAGTTCACATTGACACCTTTGCAATGAGCACAACCGCTCACAACGCACCTCCCCGACCCTCAGCTCTCTACCGCTGGACTGTACTGGTGTTTGTCAGTTTGGCAATGGGCGGGAATTACTACATTTACGACAGCATCAATCCCCTCGAGCGTATTTTTATTGATCGCCTTGGCTTCTCAGCTACGGAATTTGGCTGGCTGAATGCCAGCTACAGCGTTGCCGCCGTGGCGACGCTCCTCATTGGCGGCATCATCATCGACCGCATTGGGACCAAGAAAGCGCTGACGTTTTTCGCAGTTCTGTGCCTCCTAGGTGCGCTCCTGACTGCCTTCCGGGGACAACCAGGCACTATGATTGCTGGACGAACAGTGCTCGGTTTGGGTGCCGAGTCGATGATCGTAGCCGCGACGACTGTGTTGGCAAAGTGGTTTCGTGGAAAGGAACTCAGTTTTGCATTCGGTATCAACTTAACAATAGCCCGGCTCGCGTCCGTCGCCGCCGACAATTCACCTACCTGGGCAAACCGAGCTTTTTACCCCGACGGACCCGGGGGTGCGCCGAGTTGGCGAGGACCTCTGCTGGTGGCAGTAGGGGCCGGAGTGCTGGCCGTGGTGACGGCGGTCATTTACTGGTTGCTGGAAGATCGGGCGGAAGGGCGCTACGAGCTCGGAAAAGCCGGTGACATTGACAAACTGGACTTTGGACAGATGTTCCGCTTCAATGCCTCGTATTGGTACGTAGTCGGACTTTGCTTTACCTTCTATTCTGCAATCTTCCCGTTTCGGACCTTCGCCATTGATTTCTTCACCAACAAGATCCTCGCTGGCCAGGGTGGAATGATAGCTACTGAAGCGGTGAAAGTATCCGCCCATGAGGCAGCGGGCTTTTTCAACAGTTTGTTGCCATTATCCGCAATGATCGCCACCCCTCTATTTGGGCTTCTGGTTGATCGGGTAGGAAAACGGGCGTCCTTCATGATCCTAGGCTCGATCCTGCTGATGCCCGTGTACTTGCTCATGGCTTATAGCAGCGTGTCGCTATTCTTGCCAGTATCGTTAATGGGGATTGCATTCTCGCTGATACCAGCGGTCATGTGGCCCTCGGTGGCATACATCGTGGATCAGTCCCGGTTGGGTACGGCTTACGCGTTGATGACCTTGTGCCAGCAAATTGGGTTTTTTATCCTCAATCTCCTCATCGGGAAAGCCAATGACTATTCGGGAGCCGGGCTGCAAAATGTCAGCGGTTATGCCCTGGGGATGTGGATTTTCTCAATTTTAGGCTTTGTTGGGCTGGCATTTGCCATTCTTCTCCGAGTCCGCGAAACTGGACCGCAGGGACACGGGTTAGAGACTATTACCACCGCCTCTGCGGCTGCTTAGGGCCCGTCTTTTGGGTCTTTCTGTGCAACAACTGAATCTATAAAGAAGCGACTGGGGTGAGGGAGCGTCACTTTTTATGACGCCGGTGGGCCGAAACAGCGGGGTGGTGCAGGCAGCCGCAGGATTAGGGATTTCCACCACCTTAGTAACCGCAAAACATACAACGAAAGCTATTTATCGCCGCATCAGATTGAGTGCGGCCGGAAATAAGGCAACTTGACGGGCGCGAGAAAACCGCAGAGCGAAAAGCTCTCTGAAGCTGATGCAATTGAGCGAGCCAAGCAAGGGGATGCGGAGGCATTCGAGACTCTGTATCACTTGCATAAGCGGCGTGTGTATTCGTTATGTCTTCGCATGACGGCGAATACGGCGTCTGCCGAGGATCTCACCCAAGAAGCATTCCTGCAGTTGTTCCGGAAAATCGGGACTTTTCGCGGTGAGTCTGCGTTTTCTACCTGGCTTCATCGGATGGCGGTCAACGTTGTCCTGATGCAGCTGCGAAAAAAGGGATTGCCGCTGGTTTCCTTGGAAGAAAACGTGGAAACCGACGAGGAATCCCCCAAAAAAGAGCCTGGCGCAGACGATGTCAGGTTAGCGGGTTCCATCAACCGCCTGCAATTAGAGCAAGCCATTAGCGACTTGCCTCCGGGTTATCGGACAGTGTTTTTGCTGCACGACGTAGAAGGTTACGAGCACAACGAAATCGCTGAAATGGTAGGATGTTCGATCGGGAATAGTAAGTCTCAGCTGCACAAAGCTAGAATGAAGTTACGAGACCTCCTCAAAACGAGCAGAGCTGCAAAAGCCACCAAGCCGTGAGGAAGGAAGATAGTGATATCGGGGAGAGGTAGTATGACCTGTGAAGAATTTGAGCGGGTCCTGCCTGAGCTTGAGGGCGACCACAATTTAGAGCAGCACGAGCACGTCAAGAGCTGCCCGCTTTGTTTCGATCTGGTTTCGGATCTGAACGCCATTTCTCAGGAAGCGCATTGGATCGGGCACGGCCAGGATCCCAGCCCGCGCGTTTGGAATTCCATTGAAAACTTATTGCGGCAGGAGGGTCTCATCCGGGACCCTCAGCCACAGCTGGTGCTGGTTCCTCCTAAGGCGGCCGGATGGAGATTTGCCTGGCTTATGCCCATCACGGCGGCGTTGTTCTTCGGAGCGGGTTTGATTTTGATTCATCAGCGCGTGCCGGTGCAGCGTGCTTCCACACCTGTGGTTGCAGCGAACCAGCCAATCCAACCAGGCGCCCCAGCCGATGCGGAAGAGGGCCAACTTCTGAAGTTAGTGGCGTCTCGTGCTCCTGCGATGCGAACCGCATACGAATCGAATCTCAGGGCGGTGGATGCTTATATTCACGATGCGGAAGTCTCCGTGCATAACAATCCAAATGATGAAAACGCGCAGCAGTATTTAATGAACGCTTACGAACAAAGGGCCATGGTTTACGAGATGGCAATGGATCGTTCTATTCAGTAAGAGTTTGGTGGGGTGAGCTCGGGAGAAGGTGACTATGCAGTGCAGGCAAACGGTGGCGAGCGTGGTAGTTGCGGTTGTCCTCGTAGGAACAGTTTTTGCTGCAGCCGAGACTCGCAAGGAATTCCATTTTAAAGTTCATCGCCGGGCCAGCGTGTCGTTGGTAAATCAATACGGTCCGATCACCGTCAAGCCATCGTCTGGCAAGGTCGTCAGCGTCACTGCGATTTTGAACTCCGACAAAGTGGAAGTGGAGAATAGTCACAGAGGGAATCGAATTTCGGTGGTCTCGCATTTGTTGTCTGGCGCCGACAACGATTCCGGGCGAGTCGAATACCAGGTTCTTGTTCCCGCTGATTCAAATGTCACATTGCATTCTGGGACTGGACCGCTTCACGCCGAGCACCTAACCGGAGATGTCATCCTCGAAAGCAACACGGCAAATATTGATGTCCGCGATCTGAGTGGCGGACACGTTCATATCAAGACCCTCAGCGGTCCGGTGACCTTGACCAACGTGAGTGACGGTCACGTGGAAATCACGTCAGTTGGCGGAGATGTTGCCATGAAGGGCGTGAACGGTCCATTGGTCCACGTCAACTCGACAAGCGGAAGAATCCTCTACGACGGCGATTTCGGCGGTGGTGGAGAATACGCTCTGATGACTCACACTGGGGATATTCAGGCCACGGCTCCAAGCTATGCCTCAATTGATGTGGAGGCAACCTCCACTCAGGGCAAGGTCGAGAATGATTTTACCTTGCAACCCAGCCATAGCTTAGCAGCACGTATCGGGAGTGGCTTCGCGGGTACTATGGGGCAGGCTGCATCTTCCGTTAAGCTCCTTTCTTTCAGTGGTAGAATCCACCTCAAGAAACGCTAAAAACTGATTTCTCTTACAGGTGATGAGTCGGTCAGCGGCCCGGGTTTCACCTGTTACTCCGGTTACGTTACGGCCAACGCAAATCCGTGTAGTTTTCTTGGTAGGGTTTATGGGCGCCGGAAAGACGACCGTCGGTCGTGCTTTGGCCCAGCGTTTGGGTTGGTCGTTTCAGGATTTGGATGACCTGATCCAAGCGCAGGAGGGTCGCAGCATCGAGGACATCTTTCGTGAGCGAGGCGAACCGCAGTTCCGGCGGGCGGAGAATCTAGCCCTTCGCAAGCTCCTGAGTGATACAGGCTCTGTGCCGCGAGTAATTGCTCTCGGGGGCGGCGCTTACGCGCAGCCGGAGAACGCAAAATTGCTCCAAAACGCCGACGCGACCGTGGTGTTTCTGGACGGTTCTCCGGATGAGTTATTCCTGCGTTGCCAACGCGAAGGGAAGGAACGGCCGCTTCATAAGGATCGGACGCAATTTTCGGCTCTCTACGAGGGGCGGCGTTCTTCCTACCAGAAGGCAACCCATCGAATCCAAACCGACGGCAAGAATCCGGATACCGTAGTAGCGGAGGTGGCATGCAGTCTCGGACTTATTTAGCCCCGATCGTACTTCTTCTTTCTTTGATAGCGAGTCCGCTGGCATTCTCGGCGGATAAACAGGTGCCAGGCCAGATCATCGACGCCGGTTCTTTCGGTGTATTCACAAATGGAAAGAGAGTTGCGACTGAGATTTTCTCGGTCCAGCAGGGCGCGTCGGGAAGTTCGGTAAGCTCGGAGTTCAAAGCCGAAGCCGGCATGGACAAAGCAATTCAGAAGTCTGTGCTCCAGCTCGCCCCAAATGGCGACCTGCAGAGTTATCAGTGGAACGAAATCGAACCAGGTCAAGCGCATGCTCTTGTATTTCCGGCCCAGGACTTTCTCACCGAGCGGTTTAGTAAAAGTCCGCAGGACAAGCCGCAGGAGCAACCGTTTCTCCTGCCTGCCTCGACCAGCATCCTAGACGACTACTTTTTAGTGCAGCGAGAGGTGTTGGCGTGGAGGTACCTGGCTACAACCTGCAAGCAGGAACATGGACAGATCTCATGTCCGCTGAAGCAGTCGGTCCAAATGGGCACACTCAATGCGCATGCGCGCCAATCGATGCTCGTAAACGTGCAATACTCAGGCCGCGAGAAAGTCGCAATTCGCGGAACCGAACGCGACTTGATCCGCCTGGACATGAAATCGGAAGCCGGCGATTGGGCGCTTTGGCTAGACGACCAGTTGAAGCTTCAGCGTTTTCTCGATTCGACGACAAACCTGGAAGTAGTGCGAGATTAGGAGGGCCTTGGCCCTGCTGGATACCAGAACGGCACGCGCTCTGATTACGGCGCTCTTGTTTGCGTTAGTGCTGGGGTTTCTCTACGTCGCGCGCCACACGCTAATTGCGTTTCTATTTGCGATTCTGTTTGCGTATCTGGTCGACCCCGCAGTCTCTCGCGTGGAGCGCTGGACACGTCGGCGCGGGATCGCGATTGCCGTCATTTACATTCTGCTGCTCTTTCTCGTGTCCATGTTCTTCTTCTTTGTCGGCCCGAGAATCGGGCGACAGGCCCAACGCCTCACCCAGACGCTCCCGGGTTTACTAGATCAACTGAGTTCGGGCAGTTTCGTGATCACCATCGGACATCAGCATGGCTGGAGTGAATATACGATCGGGCAAGTTAAAACCTTTCTTGCGAGTCATCGCGATGACCTGCTGAACATTGCGCAACGGGCTGGCATCCGCATTGCGGATGTGGCAAAAGACTCGTGGCTGCTCATCGTGATTCCGATCCTTGCGGTTTTTTTTCTCAAGGATGGGCGTGCATTCGGAGAGGCCGCTTTGTCCTGGGTGCAGACGAAGCCACAGCGTGAATTCCTGGAAGGAGTGCGAGGGGACCTCAATCAGATGCTGGCGCAGTTCATCCGTGCCCAGCTCACCCTGGCTTTGTTTTCCTTCGTGGTTTATCTCTCGTTCATGGGAGCTCTGCAAGTCCCTTATGCGCTCATGCTGGGAACAGCAGGCGGGCTGATGGAGTTCATCCCAGTAGTGGGGCCGTTGGTTGCCGCATGCGTCATTGTCGCCGTTGCGCTGCTTACCAGCTACCCGCATTGGATTGTGTTAATCGTTTTTCTAGGCTGCTGGCGACTGGTTCAGGATTACGTGGTAACACCCCGCATTATGGGTAAGAGTATGGAGCTCCATCCTCTGGCCGCGTTGTTTGGTGTTTTGGCCGGAGGTGAGATTGCCGGAGTTCTGGGAGTTTATCTGTCAATTCCGGTCATGGCCAGCCTGCGGATTGTGGTTCGCCGCTGGAAACTCTACGCCGAGAAGAAACGCTTCGGCCCGTTGAACGAGTATTCGTTCGGCACCGAAATCACCAATCGAACCTAAATCGCTGCAACTAGCGAGCGAACTTACGCGCCCGCCGCATCGGCTGCTTCGGTTTTTACATTCCGCAGAAACTCCGCCGCGCTCTCTGGCGGAACAGTATTAATGAACATTCCGGAGCCCAACTCGAATCCCGCCACCCGGGTAAGCCGAGGAATGATGCTGAGATACCAGTGGAAGTACTTCACTTCGTGCAACTCGGCTGGTGCGCTGCGAACGGTGTAATTGAAGTCGGGGTCGCCGAGCCCGTGGTATAGCTTGCCTAATACTTTCCGCAGAGTGCGGGCCAAATCATTCACCTCGGCTGCGCCGATATCTCCAAAGCTCGCCATGTGACGCCGTGGAAAGATGTGGGTCGCAAACGGCGTAGGCGAGGCAAACGGCTCCAAGGCGATGAAGTGTTCGGTCGTGAGTACAATCCGATCTTGTTCGGCAAGTTCCTCATCCAGCATCTGGCAGAACATGCACTCGCCATAGTCGTCATGATGCTGCAACGCCACCTGGAACCGCCCGCGAACCTGGCTTGAGATCACCGGAGTAGCGATGAGTTGTGAATGTGGATGCTCGAGGCTGGTGCCGGCGTCAAGCCCGTGGTTCTTAAAAATCGTGATGTGCGCGATACGTGGGTCGAGGCTCAACTCGTCATAGCGTGACTTGTAGGCGCGAAGCACATTCGCGACGTGATTATCGTCCAGCAGGGCGGTAGTGGCGGCGTGATCGGGAGTCTCAATGATCACATCATGAACTCCGAAACCGGCTATGCTGCGACGAGAACGGTGGATGGTGCGCGTAAGTTGAGCATCGCGCGCGAGCGCAGAGAACTTATTGGGGACCACCCGAACCTGCCAATTTCCGTTTGACCCCGTTGGCACCCGCAGGACTTCCGGCGGTGTTTTATCTTCGTTGCCTGGACAAAACGGACACGTGGGAACCAGGGACGAAAGCGCCTTGGGCGGTTGCTGTCTTGCAAGTTCTTTAGGGCGCTTTGCACGCTCGGTTGCGATCACGACCCACTCTTTCGTTGCGAAATTCTGACGTAGTTCAGGCATGATGACTCCTCTGTTCTCCATCGGCATATCGGACGATTTTCTTCAGCCGCCGATGGTGGTCCGTCCCACCAGCCGCGAAGAGCACTGTTGTAAAATTCAAATCAATCATGACGAGCAAAATTCCTGTGGGAATCTTGGGTGCCACCGGCATCGTGGGGCAGCGTTTTGTCCAGATGTTGGAGCATCATCCGTGGTTCGAAGTCGCATGGCTCGCCGCCTCGGACCGCTCTGAAGGGAAGCCTTACGGCGAAGCTGCCCGTTGGCGTATGAAAACTACGATTCCCGCCAGTGTTGCCGCTATGCGGGTTTCGCCCGCCAAGCCGGATGGCGCGCCGAAGGTCATATTTGCTGCTCTTGATGCCTCGATTGCTGCGGAACTCGAGCCCCAGTTTGCAGATGCCGGCTGCGCCGTGATCTCGAACTCGAGCGCGTTGCGGATGCACGCCGATGTTCCGCTCGTCATCCCAGAAGTTAATTCCGATCACATCAAGATGATCGAATGCCAGTCCTGGCGTCGAAAGTCTCATGGTTTCGTAGTCACCAATCCGAACTGTTCGGCGATCGGGCTAGTCATTGCGCTGGCTCCATTGCAACAGCATTTTGGAATTGAGACCGTGATGGCCGTCACGATGCAAGCGGTGAGCGGCGCAGGGTATCCCGGCGTTGCATCGCTCGACATCCTGGGCAACGTGATTCCCTACATCGCCAAAGAAGAAGAAAAGATGGAAGAGGAGACGCTCAAGCTGCTAGGTAGACTGAACGGCTCCAAGGTCGACCCGGCAAGCTTCGGCATGACGGCCCACTGTAACCGCGTCGCGGTCGAGGATGGCCATACTGAGTCCGTTTCCATCAAACTAAAGAAACAGCCAAAGGCAGCCGAGATTATCGACGTCTGGAATAGATTTCGCAGCGTTCCTCAGGAATTGCAACTTCCCAGCGCTCCCGCGCAGCCGATTCGGTATTTGGAATCGGCCGATCGCCCACAGCCGCGCTTCGACGTCGATGCCGGGAACGGTATGACAACCAGCGTGGGTCGACTACGCCCCTGCAGCGTTCTTGATTGGAAGTTTACCGTGCTCTCTCACAACACCGTCCGGGGCGCCGCTGGGGCTGCGTTGCTGAACGCCGAATTGTTAAAGGTCAAGGGATATCTAGAGTGAGTCCCGAACAAAATAGTCGTTTGATTCCTGTGCCGATGTGCATCCGGCGTGATTCCTGGCGCGAGGGCGTTCTGCCATGATCGTCATGAAATTCGGCGGCACCTCAGTGCAGGATGCTGAAGCCATCGATCGCGCGGCCGCCATCGTGAAAGAACGCGCGGCCCAGAAACCGGTGGTGGTCGTGAGCGCCATGGCCAAGGTCACGGATCAACTGCTGACCATGGCGAAAGCTGCAGGAGCAGGGGATCGAAAGACTGCCTTGAAGCTGCTGCGCGGAC
>Ga0335078_10016409_pt1 | contig 10990 bp, 10 predicted proteins | sample Lox_Sample_32_FD_206711 | JGI IMG/M metagenome (GOLD analysis project Ga0335078, IMG submission 206711) | Soil microbial communities from Loxahatchee National Wildlife Refuge, Florida, United States - Lox_Sample_3.2 | ecosystem: Environmental > Terrestrial > Soil > Wetlands | place: USA... | reverse complement strand
CGACCCTTCAATGTGATTGTCGATCACCGTGGTGTCGTGCGAGAAACCCAGCCAGAAGCCGTAATCGCAGTGGTCAGCGACGTTGTGGTAGAACTGGTCGCCGCTGGTGAACGTCGACTCGAAAGCGTTGTGCGGGGAGTAGCTGCCATCGTTGAAGGCGACGATGTTCTCGTTGCTGGTGGCGCCGGTCTCCGGATGACTCAAAAAGTAGCCGTCGCCCGAGTGCGTAAAGCTGTTGCCGATGACGCGATTGGAATTGCTGCCGTCCATCAGCAGCACGCCGGCGGAGTCGCAGCCAGCCGAGTAGGTTGTGCCCTCGCAGCGCACATCCCAATCGGCGTGGTTATCGAGCAGATCGTTCCCCGAAGAGCGGAAGAGCGCAATTCCCCAACCGGAGTTGCGCGAGAGGTCGCTGCGGGTGACCGTGGCGTGCGTGACGTTGGCCAGCATGACGCCATTCTGGGCGCCGTGCGCCTGGACGTTCTCGATCCATGCCGCCTGGACATCTTTCAGGTAGAGGCCCGCGCCGTACGATTCCCAGGCGTCAAGATGGAAGATGTCCACCCAGTCGCGATCGTCGCGGTGGGTGCTGGTGGAAACAAGGCGTTGTGCCCGGTTCCCGCCCACGTCGACGCCGCTGACCGTAATATCGTCGCCGCCCTGGATGAAGATGCCGAACCGATAACCGTGAATCGCGCCGCCGCGAATGGTGAGGCGGCTGTGACCTTCGGCGTGAACGCCGGTTCCTTCCCGCTCCCAAGGCGGACCGTATTCGCCGTGGTCCATGGCGCCGGCCGGATTAGGTCCAAGCTCCTCGTGCGGTGCGTCGGCCGCCGACCCAATCAAGGTGACGCCGCCGAGGTCAAGCGTCACGCCATCCGCGTCGATCTCGATGGCGGCGGTTCCTTTCGGCACCGAAACACGATACGTCCCGGGCGCGATGCGAGTGCTGGCGGTGATTCGAAGCGGGCCAGTCAGCGCCACCGGTGCGCTCGGGAACGAAGCCTGACCGGAATCAGCCGTCCGCCCGTATCGGCTGTGCGGGGTCATGCCGATTCCCACCACCGCCAGAGCCGCTGCCAGAAACCTCACCCCCAACCAGCGCATGATCTTCACTCGCACTTTCACCGACGCCGCCGCCCTGTGAATAGTGAACAATTGAATCATTGAGCCATCGGGTGATTGAGCTACGGCCTATTGGCTCAATGTTGCAATCGACCTATGCTTTCGTTTTTACCCTTTACCCTTCACCCTTTACCCTTCACAATTCACTATTCACTAGCGCCTTTCTCACCCCAGCTCCAGCGCAGCGAGCAAGCGCTCAACATTAGTTTCATCCGCGATGAGAGCCGGGCGTTCTTCGCGCAGTCTCTCTTCTTCGTCAAAGGCACAGAACAATCGCATCTTGGCTGCGGCGTACTGCTCGTTGGAATCAAGGTCTCGCCCATGGGCCGCGCGCCAGGCGGCCACCGCCCGATCGGAGACGAACACGGGCAGGGTGAAAGGAGGATACTGGTCGGCAATCACCACGAACGTGAAGTCGCTGCCCGGTCCCTGCGCTTCGGGCCGCACCACGCGGCGGCGAGCGTGAAAGAAGTAACGATACGTGATTCCCGTGTCGCCGGTATACGTCTTGTAGCGGTGACCCGTCTTTCGCATCAACGTTACTCGTGAATACTGAATCGCGAACAGTGAAGAATTGGGTGATTTGAGCCATCGGGCGATTGAGCGATCGGGGAAGAAGTTCTTTCTTGCCTTCCATGGCTCAATGACCCGATGACTCAATCACTCGATTCTTCACCATTCACCATTCACCACTCACTATTCAAGAACTCCTTCGCCCGTCTCTCGAATCAACTGATCCACCACCGTCTTCAAGTCCCCCGTGCGCTCGAAAGTGGCGAGCTGGCGATCGGCGCTGGAGCCGTTCTCCAGCATGGTGTAGACGTACTCCACTTCTTTGCGGCTGCCCAGTTCGTCCACCACGTCGCCAATGAACCACTCAATCAGCTCGCGGATCAGCTCGCGCGCCGGCTTTTCTTCCGCCTTGCCCAGATCGATGAGGTTGCCGTCGAGCCCGTAGCGCACCGCCCGCCATTTGTTCTCGTCGATCAGTTCGCTGTCGTACACGCGAAAGGTCATGTTGTCGCGGCGCAGCTTCCACAGCTTGGCCACGATGGCCTGAAAGATGGCGGCGAGGCAGACGGCTTCGTCGACGCGCGTACAGGCATCGCAGACGCGGAACTCGAGGGTGGGGTAATTCCAGTTGGGCCGCACGTCCCACCAGATCTTGGTGCCGTTGGGAATGCAGTGCGTGCGGCTCATGGACTCGACCAGGTAATTGAAGTCGGCCCAGGAACGGAAGATGCGCGGGATGCCGGTGCGCGGGAAATTGCGAAATATCACACTGCGATATGATTTCAGGCCCGTGTTGCGCCCCATCCAGAAGGGCGAGCTGGAGGAGAGGGCGAGCACGTGGGGCAGCATGTAGCGCGCCACGTTCATGGCGTCGATGCGGAACTCGGGATCCTCGATGCCCACGTGCACGTGCATGCCGAAGATCAAGAGCCGCTGGGCGAGCTCGGCCAGGTCCTTCTTCACGCCCACGTAACGCTCGAGCGGCGTGATCTCCTGCTGCAACCAGGAGGAGAACGGGTGAGTGCCGGCGGAGGCGATGCGCAGTCCGCTCTTCCCGGCTACCTCCATGATCATGCGGCGCAATTTCACCAGCTCCGCGCGCGCTTCCGCCGCCGTATGGCACACGGTGGTCCCCACCTCCACAATCGATTGATGCAACTCCGGCTTCACCTGCTCGCGCAGCGTGAGGTGGCCGTCGTCGAGGATTTCGGTGATATAGGAGCGCAGCTCCCGCGTCTCCGGATCGATGATCTGGTACTCTTCTTCAATCCCGATGCTGAAGGATGGGGGTTTCATTTTAGAAACTCGAAACTGGAAATTGCGATAGCTCTCAGCTTTCAGCCGTCAGCTTTCAGCAACCAACGGGACTCGCTTTTCCCTTTGTTGATCGCTGATTGCTGATAGCTGACGGCTCAGTCCAACCGGAAAAAGGTGGACCAGGCTTCTCCCCGGTCGAAAGCGGGGCCTCCTGTCTGGGCACAGGTCGCAGCAGAGGCGCGGCCCAGCGGCGTGCCTTGCACCTCTCACGCGCATACCTCTTCAGGCAGGCGGCTCAACAGGGCGTCAAGGACCTCACGTCCTATAGTCAGCGCCCCTTCCAGCTCATCCGGCGCCGGCTCGCCCGGCTCGCCTGGGTAGCGAAACCTCCAAGCATATTCGGTGAGCGGTGTTGCCTTGTCAACCAGATCTTTGAGCGTCGGATCCAGCCGGAGGCATTGCTCGCCAAGCTCCTCCAGATTGTGCGTCTTGCGGAACGCGAAGCCGTGCCACGTAAGAAAGCCCTTGAGCGCCTTTTCGACCGCTTGCTGGCAGTGAAAGACTGCATCCGCAAGGAGCGGTGGTTGGGTACTGCCAAGAGTGCAGCAGCACGCAAATCGTTGGCCGCCTTGGTAAACCAGGATCGCGTTTCGGCGACGAGTTCGGGATCATACGCCATAGATGAGCCTTCCTTCGCGCGCTATCGTCGCCGGTAAGGAGGCCGCCACGTGGAGCCGGCGCTCGAAGTTCGACCTCACCCATACCAGCACATCGGCGGGGGTTCCGGTACCACGCAAAACCTGGTAAGCCAAACGGCTGCGCCCGTGTTCCGGCGGAGCATCATCTGGAACGATAATCAGCAGGTCGTAGTCGCTATCTGGTCCGTCATCACCGCGTGCTTTGGAGCCAAACAAATAAATGCGCTCCGGCTTGTACGCTGCAACCAGCCGACGCACCGCCTCGGCAAGGCGAGCGTCTCGACGGAAGAGCTCCTGCTCGCTCGGTTTGTCGTCCAGATACGAGTTGTTCATTCCGGCGCCTCCAGCGCGACGCTTCCCTCCTCTTCTTGGGACAAGGCCTGCGTCCGGCGCTGACCTCCGGCTACCCCCCGCCTCCCCATTGGGAGCGAGGTTCCTTCTTCCCGGCATCCTTCCAGCCGCCTCTCCTACATAAGCCGGCAGCGCCGCCGACTGCCGGTTCGAAGAGGTTGCCAAGGATTAATGATAACGCGCGTGGAGCTTCATCGAACCTCACCTTTTCTCCGCCAAGAAGGTCGCCACACTCGACCCGCCGCCCGCGGTCACGTTCACCAGCGCGGCGGTGGAAAGGCGCGTCAGGCAGCCATCCACGTAGTCGCCGTAAAACACGTAAGGATTGGTGTCGAGAATCCGGTCAATGAAGTCCACCCGCCCGTTGATCAGGCTGGGGAAGGCTTCCTTGGGAATCGCGGCGCGCTCCTGGACCACGTACGGCGCGGCCAGCGCCTCTTTCACGTTCCTCTCCCACTCGTCCGCCGGAGTCAGCCAGCCGAGGACGATGCCCTTGCCGCCGTATTCGTCGTTGGGCTTCAACACAAACCAGTCGCGGTGCTCGGCGACAAAGGGAACCAGATCCACGTGGCTGTGGCGATAGATAGTGCGGCGCTCCTCGACGCGGCGCGTCCAGGGGATGTGGGCGTCAATGGCCTCCGCCTCGTCGGCGGTGAAGAGCCCAGCGTTACGCTCGTCGCTGAGCACGGCCAGGCTGGCTTTCTTGTGCAGGATCTTGCAGCGGAACGAGTTGACCATGGCCACCGCGCCCTCGCGCACGGCGCGGAACACCGGCTGATCCATGCCGCCGCGATCGTAGAGTTCGCTGAGCAGCACCCGCTTGTAAATCATGTTGATGGCCGTGCCGTGAGCGTAGAGATGGCCGCCGGTGTACTCCGTTTCGCGGGGATCGACGATGACGCACTCGAGACCCTGCGACTTGATGTACTCCGCGAACAGGGTGAACTCGCTGTAGGTGGGCACCTCGCGCCAGTCGACAATGGCGATGCGCGGCGCTTCGCGGCGTCCCGTCCACTGGTGATAGGCGTCGAGCAGGGCGTGCACCACGTTGTGGCGCGCCAGCAGCGGGCGCACGTCCCACTTGCGCAGGAATTCGCGCATCACCCGCAGGCCGTAGAAGACTTCCGAGAGCGAATCGTTGTAGGCCACTCCCGCCGGAGTCTCGGCGTTGTACTCGGTGAAGCGCAGCTCGCCGGTGCCGGGGACGAAGAAGGCGTCCAGGCGCGAGGTCGGGCTTGCGTCGCGATAGCCGGGACTGTACTGGACCAACTCCTCCTCCCAGTCGCTCAAGCCGAACTGGGAGCGGAACGTCTTGTCGGCGATGGCGCCGCGATAGATCTTGTCGAACGCCCGCAACAGGAGCCCGCAACGCGCCTGAAGGTAGCGATACTGCTCGTGAGTGAGGAAGCGCGGCCGGAGCACCGTGCAGAGGGGTCGGTCGCCAAAGAACAGTCCGCGGCGCTGGAGCTGATCTTCAAGCTGGGCTTGCGACTCTGCCGCCAACTCATTGGTCAGCAAGTCGTGGTAGGTCTGGATGGCGTCGTAGAGAGACATCTTAGTTCTCAGTTTTCAGTTCTCAGTTCTCGCAGTTCTCACTTCTCAGTTCTCAGTTTCAATTGTGTTTTTATCAGTTTCCAGTTCTTAAGCTTCCAGGGCTACTGAAGACTGAAAACTGGTGACTGAAAACTCGTAAGCAGCCCCCTTTTCTTTCTTTTGGGTTCGTATCGAAAAACCGAAACCAAGATCTCTTTTGTTATCAATATACTTTGGGTTCGGTCCGATCAGAATCGACGATTGGTCCCCTGTGAATTGGCCTCGATTTTTGGATTTTGGAACTCGAGCGCGCCCGATGTAACGGTTGCCTCGTCAAGACGAAATCAATCCTCGTCCCAGCAGGTTCGGGTTCTGGACCGTTCAACGATAAACAGAAAAACCATTCGAGCCTAACCCCCTTATATTTCAGTCAGATGGTGGCTTTAAGTTAAATAAGTCATTTTGTTTCATAGGCATGGTGGCTTTTGGGTTCGTATCGAAAAACCGAAACCAAGATCTCGTTTATTATCAATGTGCTTTGGGTTCGGTCCGATTAAAATCGATGAGTCATCGCTCCTTCTCTCGCCTGCGCAATCGGCAAGCCAGGTTCTGGATTTGGGATTCGGGGTTCGTCAGAACGAACGAATCCTTGAAACCCGGTTTTCCTCTGCGAATCCCGAGCCCCGAACGCCCAATCCCGAAAACCCGCGCGCCAGCGTTTGCCTTTTGATGGTTCCATCATGCTTGGTGCGTCATTTTCTCGAGAATCTGCTTCCGGCGATCAGGACGACGCCGCATCAAAATCGCAAATCCCTCCGGCATTTCCTTCCTCAGTCGGGCCAGGCGCGAGAGGTTAAGCTCCGGATCTCCCGGTCCCCAAAGCTGTGCCGCCAGTTCGGCGCACCTTCTCAGAAAACTCCTGGTGCCGGGAACGGGTGGCCGCCCGCCATTCAGCCCATTGATCTTGGCGAAGAACTTTCCCCGTCGGGTCTTGGGTCCAGTGTTCTTCCTGGCGTTGGCGGCGTTCGCCGCCAGCCGTTCGGGGGTCATCGTTCGTCGCTGGCAAAGGGACATCGATTCTCCTCTCATTAGCTATCAGCGAGCATATCGTCAGAGGCTATTTAAAGTCAATCAGGGAATCAATCAAGCGGGCCCCGGATTCGGGTCTCGCGATTCGGAGAGAAAAAGCCGGGTTCGAGGATTTGACGGGTGTGTAAAATGTGTGTATCGTGATCGTGTCAGGGCGCGGGATGGGCGATGAACAGCCGGGACGTGATCAAGGAACTGAAGAAAGATGGCTGGTACGAAGTCAATCAGGCCGGCAGTCATAAACAGTTCAAGCATGCCACGAAAAAAGGGCGCGTCACCGTTCCGCATCCGAAACGGGACATTCCCATAGGAACGCTCGAGAGCATCGAGAAACAGGCCGAGATCAAACTGAGATGAATCCCGGAGCGGAGAATGGAGCCAGCATGGAATATATCGCTTATCTGCACAAAGACCCCGATTCCGATTTCGGCGTGAGCTTCCCGGACTTTCCGGGATGCATCAGCGCGGGAAAAACTTTGGAGGAGGCGCGCCGGATGGCCGCTGAAGCCCTGGCGCTGCACATCGAAGGCATGGTTGAAGATGGACAGGAGATCCCCAAGCCATCCAGTCTCGATGCGGTGGCGGCTGATCCGGCTATGCAGGGCGCCGTGGCCTTTATGGTCAGCTTCGAACCGGCGGCGGAGAAAACGGTGCGGGTGAATATCACCGCGCGGGAGAGCCAGCTTGAGGCCATCGACCGACTGGCGGGCGAGGCGGGCCTGACACGTTCGGCATACATGATACAGTCCTCACTCCGGCCGTTCGGTCCGCACGTGCTGAAGAAGCACGGGCGAGCAACCCGAAGACGGCACGGCTCGATAAAGGGCAGGAAAGCGACCAAGTAAGAACTTGCGTAAAATGGTGGATAATGAGTGCTTGAACGGAACCACCGGGATAGTCATGCATTAACGACCGTTGCGGTCGTCATGGCGAGGGCCTTGTGAAAAGGCGTTTGCTCATTGTGAATGATGACGTGGACTCCTAGGGTTGGGCTATCTGACAGATACTGATCGATTTGCCTAAAATACGCTTCTTTGCATTCGCCCAAGAAGTCATCAAAGCAGAGGTTGACGTGGACATAGTATCGTACTTCACTAGTCGCATCGTAGGCCTCCATCTGGTCCTTGGCGTTCGTGATAACCGAATAAAGCTTCCGGAGGAACCCATCATCCAATTGGGTCGCGATCCCCCGTACTCTGAATCCCTTACGGGCGCGAACTTCATTGTCCCTGATGTTAATCGTTTTCACTTCGCATAGGATCCTAGCGGAGTCGAGGACGCCCTCAAGGTCAGGCGTCCGCGTCGAGTGTTGTTTAGCTGGCGGAATGAAGCGAACACCTGAGGAGCCAATAGTCTTCAGGTAGTTGTACGCACGTGCTTGATTAAGAATGTCGAACAGTTGTTGCCAACCGCGACCTCCTCGGTCCTTGTGTATCGAATACGGTGATGCTTCGCTTTTCAGAAACTCCCAAGCATCGTCATCGAGGCCTTGCAGGTCCTTCTCCCAGTGAACATAGATCTGCCTGACGTGGAGCGAATCCTGGACGTTACTGTCAAAGTTCTGGAAGTATGCATCAGGAGAAGTGGGATCTGCGATGAGATCCCGCAGTTCATAGATGCGCGGCAGTTGCGTCCGAAACATCGGGGGGCCTTGAATTTCCATCGGTCATTATAACACGGATAGCTATGGTCCCAGGCACCGCCGTCAATTGTGTTAGAGTAATTGACATGCGACGACTGCTTTTGACGGGCGCGGTGCTGCTGGTGAATGTAACGGTAGTGCTGGCGCAAGGAAGTTCTGGCGAGAAGTTTACTGAGGACGCCAGTCTCACGTTCGAGACGCTTGCGGGTCAGGCGCGCCTCGGCTTCTTCGGCATTAGGTCAGTTTTTGAAGATACTGTGAAGAAATCTCACCTGACCAAAACAAAGGGAGACCAGATATCGGGGACGCCAAAAGGAGCATTCGACCAGTGGTGGGCCACATGGGAAGGCCAAAACGCCAGCGGGCACGTTATCGCATACGCGGGCGTTCCAAATATACTCGATAGGAAGCGGAACCTTTTTTGGGTGCGCTTTGACTTCGGGTACGACGAAACCGGGCGGGAGCGGGACGCAGGGACGCCCATGCCGGAGGCGCTGCTGTCTCATCTATTGGGGAAGGCAAGAGAAACCGCTGTGAGCAGTGGAGATACGCTCACTCTAAAACTCCCGTTTGAATCCGTTTTGGGAGGATGCACGGAAAGCTACACGCTTCGAATTCGCATGACTACTGGCGCACTCGTAAGCAACACGGTCGAGGACGACTGTCCTGTGAAGTAGGATTTATCATACCGTCAAAAACTGAGCAAGGGCAGGGCGACAGTCGAAAATCCCCTCCCACGCTGTGATGACTGAAAACGTCAGTCGGCAATTCTCCGGCCCCCGGCCCAGCCTGAGGACCTGCAACGGTCGAAGCGCCATCATTCACTCAAATTCAGCGCGCGTACCGCCGGCTCCAGATTATCTTCGTAGGCAAACACGAATCCCTCATCCAGCAGCCTATTTCGATAAGAGACCAGCCAAGCCAACGCAGCCAGCAGCAGGGCGTAGAAAATCGCCCAGGCGAGCAGGTCGTGCAAGAGCCACGCTTCGAGCGAGGCCATGGTGTAAGCGTAGGTGGAGAACGCCAGCCAATAAAAGAACCCCATCAGGGCGATGTTGGCCTTGCCGGGCAGGTAGGAGCACGTGAACGGAATTTTGAAGAACCTCAGCAGCAACAGCTCCATGAGGACCAAAGACAGAGTGAGACCAAAGAGCAACGCCAACGAGGCCGTGCGCCAGCCCCACAACCAGGCACACACCGGCCAGAGCAGCGCGAAGAGCGGGACGATGGCCCACAACAACATCGACCTGCGCACCCCGGCCAGGCACTCGCGGCGACGCTCGTTCTCCGTCAACCGGAAGATCCAATTGGAGGGTAGCTCGGCGGGAAGGGGAAAAACGACGCGCATTCCCGAAAGGGCGAAGAACGAGAGGACCAGCGGGATCGAAAGCAAGGCGGCGTCCGGAGAGGTGAAATTCGGACTCAGGCCCGAAACCATAGCCGAATCCGGGCTGGGGTGGTGGGCAGACAAAAGCGCCACCAGCCCCTCGGTGACCAAAGCAAAGCCCACCCCGACATAAGCCGCCAGGTAGAGGCGATGCCTGGGACTGCGGGCGATGGTCTTACCCACGAAATAAAAGACCGCCCGCTCGATGGGCTTGCGCACCAAGAATCGGTCCGCGAGGCGGCCGAGCAGACGCTCGATCCGGCCGGGCTCCTCCGCCTCATCGGCGCCTTGTTCGATCTTCCTGCGAACGAATCGCCGGTAGCTGAGAAAGTAGGTCACCGCCGAGATCAGCATCACCAGGCAGAGACCCCGGACAGCCAGCCGGGCGAGCGACGCGTACACCGCGTCGTGGCCACCCAGCAGAGTCTGATAGAGGCCCAGGAACCACAGGGGCGGAAGCAGGTAGAGGTTGATGCCGCCGGCGTTTTTCCAGCCCGCCACCAGGGTGGAAACCAGCGGCAGCAGGAAAAACATGGAAAGCAGCGCGATCATCGCCAGCACTTGAACGCCCAGCGAGATCCACTTGAACCACCGTGGGCGGAGCAAGTTGATCAGAACCCCTTGCAGGCCGACGAAGCACAAAAACATGAAAGCGCTTCCGCCCAGCACGGCAGCGGCGTGCGCGACGATAGTCCAGCCTATGTACGAAAGGGGTAAGCGGCCTCCGGGAATCCCCATGGCCGCGACACACGGGTAGAAAATGGTTGAAGGGCCGCTGACGGTGACCACAAAGAGCGCCACGAAGGCCACCAACGCGGCAATTTTGGCGGCGAAGATGCTTGTGACCTCAATCGGCAACGGCGTGAGGATAGCGTAGTCCCGGCGGTCGGGGAACAAAGCGTCCCACTCCAGCACAGCGACAAAACCGATGACCACCATAGAGAAGATGACGTAGCGGCAGTGATCGACCAGCGAAACGGCAGGGTAAAGACGGGGATGATGCTGGGCAATGAAATCGTAAGCGGAATACTGGAAGAACGTATAGAGGATGCCAGGAAGCGCCAACACAGACAAAATGTGGACCAGTGTCAGGTGCGACTCGCCACCCTGCCCGACAAACTCGCTATCGAAGAAGCGGCGAAAGAAATGCTCCGCCAGATCGACGAAGTGGGTCTGGTCGTCGCGAAGGAGCCGGCGCAGCTTGGCTTTATTCACCATTCACCAGTCAATCTGAATTGTGAATAGTGAATTGTGAATAGTGAATTGAAAATGAAACTTCAACTGATGCTATCCGATGTCTTCCTTCACCCTTCACCCCTTATCCTTCACCCTTGAATTCACAATTCACTATTCACAATTCACTATTCTCAAGCTTGCGTTTTCATCACTTCCACG
>Ga0335078_10016408_pt1 | contig 10990 bp, 7 predicted proteins | sample Lox_Sample_32_FD_206711 | JGI IMG/M metagenome (GOLD analysis project Ga0335078, IMG submission 206711) | Soil microbial communities from Loxahatchee National Wildlife Refuge, Florida, United States - Lox_Sample_3.2 | ecosystem: Environmental > Terrestrial > Soil > Wetlands | place: USA: Florida... | reverse complement strand
TAGCCCCTCGTCCAGCGCAGCGCTGGACGAGAGGCCGACGCCGCTTGTTAGCGGTCAGAGCTTGATGCTCGCTTTGAGAGGCCGATAGCCGGGCGCGGTAACCGTGACGGTGACGTGTTGGCCCGCCGACCCGCTGACGGTGATCTTGGCGATGCCGCTCGGGTTCGTCTTGTGGCTGTGGCCTTGGGCGGACGCTGTCGCCCCGCTGACTGGATCTCCTGCGTCTGTCACCTTCACCTTCAACGCGAACTTGCCACCGCCAAGGTCTTTCACCGATACGGCGTCCGAGAGCTCGGGCAGGATGCGGGCGTAGTAGATGCCGCCCGCGGCCTGGCCTGTCTTGACGGCAGGCAACCCGCCAATGAGCAGATCAAGGGGTCCGAGTCGCCCGTCCCCGGATAGCGTGAACAGGGAGGACCAGTTACTTGCGTGCCGCTGGATTGGCTCAAACCTGGTCACCGCCTTGTTCGAGCGGGTGGCCGCGATGATGCCCTTGCCGTTGATCTCCCCGGACCAGATCACCCAGATCCGGCCGTCGTTGCCGGTGGCGACGCCCCAAGCGTTCGCGTGCAGGCCTTTCACCGACCCGACCGCCACCGACCCGCCGCCGTAGCGAAGAAGCCTCATGTGCGTGGTGGTCGCGTAATTACCGGGGTAGGCGGCGAACACGCCAGGGCCGCTGTCGCGGCCGGCGAGGATGACCGACACGCCCGTGCCGTACTGCGAAGGGACGGGCATCTTCTCGGCCGAGCCTTCGGTCGGAGCGGCCTGCTGTAACCACAAGCCCCCGGAGCCGGCGTTCGAGCCCCACCCGGCGACGGCCGCGCCGGTGGCAGCATCCACCGCTAAGCCGGTTTCTCCCGCGGCGTTGTCGCTGCTGTTCGTGAGCTGATAGGTCGGCGCACCCGTGCCGAAGCCCTGCTGGATCACGATTCCACCGCAGCAACCGGCGACGAGCACCGGAGTGCCGTTCGACACCGCCAGGGGAACGTAACTGTCGCCAAAGCCCATCGAGCCGCTGCCCACGTTCACGGGCGCTGACCACGTGACGCCGCCGTCGCTCGACGAGATCCCCCACGGACCATCGACGCCACTCGGCGAGCCACCAAACGTCGCTTCCAGCGATCCGCCGGGCAAGACCGCAAGGCCCGGAATCCCGTTCGGAGACCCACCGCTGTTGTTCCAGTTCAGCGCCTGCTCCAGGGGGCCCACCTGCCCGGACGGGCTGATCGAAAGGGCGCTGACACCATTGGCCGAGTTGCCCCAGCTCGTGTTCGTTTCGAACACGAGGTGGAGCGTGCCGTTCGCCGTCCGGGCGAGGCTCGGGGGAGTGATCCCGTAGCCGGCTGTAGCCAGCAGCTGCGGATGCAGTGTCCCGGCCATGGCCGCGGAGGGGATGACCAGCGTGATCGCCAGCCCCAGCAGCACCGTCTGCCCCAAGCATCGCTGACCTTTCATCGCAAACCGCCGCTTCGATGAGCTCATGTGCACTCCCTCCCGGTTCAGTCCGTCTGGTTCAAGTTCCACGGCGACCGCGCCGTCTCGAGAATCCGCTCAAACGGGATCTCCGCCCCCTCGGCCACCTCGCGAATCGCCTCGAGCTCACCTGCGAACAAACACAGCACGACCTCGTCCTCGCGCATCAACATCGATCCGTTGTAGCGGACCGCTAAACCGGGGGCGAGCCGCCCGATGTGCTCGCTGACACGCTCGTCGAGCGCGCGCAGATCGCTCTCGCGCACATCCGGCCAGAGACACTCCACAACGAATTCGCCGATTCGCACAGCGGACATATAGCGGCGAGGTTACGGCGCCGCGAAGGTGCGCGAAAGAGGGAAAACCCTACGACTGACCCCGCCCGTCAACCGGCGATTCGTGCCCGCGCAGCGCGTTTGAGAGCCCGACGCGCGACCGCACGCCCAGCTTTCGATATGCACGCGTCAGATTCGCCTCTACGGTCTTCACCGACAGGAACGCGTGTTGGGCCACCTCCTGGTTCGTGAGGCCCGAGGCCGCCAGTTCGGCCACTCGGCGTTCCGTTTCGCTCAGGTCCTCACGATTGCTGCCGACACGTCCGAGCCTTCCCAGTTCGGCGCGAGCGCGCGCGCTCCATTGCGGCGCCCCGATTTCCTCGAACGCATCCAGCGCCGCGGTTAGCGCTTCGCGGGCCCTGGCACGTTGCTTGTAACGCCGGTACGCCTGACCGGCCACCAGCAACGTCCGCGCGCGTTCGAATGGCATCTGGCCGCGGCCATGCTCCACCAGGGCCCGGTCGAACGCCTCGAACGCTAGCCCGTTCTCACCCTGCGCCGCTGCCAGCGCGCCTCGACACCGTGCGGCCGCCGCGCGTGCCCAGGCACGATCCAGTGCGTGCGCACGTTCCTCGAACGACGCCAGGTAGCCCTCCGCCAGCTCGAACTCGCCCAACGCGACCAGCGCCTCGATCTCGTCCGGCAGGAACACCGTGAGCACCGGATCGCCGGCGCCCATCGCGGCGACCTGTTCGGCCAGCGGCCTCAGCGCGGCGTCGGTCGCGACAGGGGAGCCCTCCGCCATCGCTGCAAGCCCCAGTGCCCAGAGGGGCCAGATCGTGCCCGACCGCCATTGCAAGCTCGCGAACAGAGCCATCGCTTCACTTGCCTCGAGCCGCGCGATGTCACTGCGTCCATCGTGGGCGTGCACGAGAGCGCTGGCCGACAGCGCGATGCCGGTTGCGGTCGGGTCTCCGAGCAAGCTCCCAGCCGCACGGCCCTCATCGCTCCACCGCGCTGCTCGATCCAGGTCTCCGCGCCATACGGCCGCCCAAACTCGATACAGGACGAGCATGGGTGCGAAGCTCTCCAGCCCGCGCTGGACGCTGTCGCGGTGGACCGCCTCGAGTGTCTCTAGTGCCCCATCGAGCTCACCAGTCCATAGCTGGAGCATCCCCCGGATGGTGGCCGGCCGCATGATCCAGGATCGGGCCATCGCGGGATCCTCGAGCTTCAGCGCCTGCGCCAGTGTTGCTCGATCGAGCCCGAGACCCGCCAGGAACTGAGCCATCGTGAGAACCGCGAGAGCGTCCGCCAGCATGCCGCTCTCACCGGCGGCTTCGGCGTCCTCCATCGCCGCGTGCGCATGCGACTTGGCAGCGGCGAGATCGCCCAAGCTCACGGCGTAATAGACGAGATCGAGCTCGATCCCCGCACGCACGCTTGTGTCCGGCGCCAACTCAAGCGCCGCTGAGGCCAACCCTGCGGCCTCGGTGAAGTTGCTCCTGCGCGCACGTACGCGTCCCGCAAGCGCCAACGCCTGCGCCTGCAGAAAGCTCGACTGCGGTGCCGCTGTGACGTCGTCGGCCAGCGCCCCTGCGCGCTCGAGGTCTCCCGCGTCGAAGTGGGCCCGTGCGGCATTCATCATGCGCCCCCGGCGTCCCTCGGGGTCATCCGCGGGGGTGAGCTGAGCGGCCAGCTCAGCGAGCTCGGCCGCCGCCTGCGGTGCCCCGCGCCAAGAGGCTACTGCCGCCGCCTCGTCGAGTTGCTCCGCAATCTGCCCATCCGGCGAAGCCGAACCCAGCGCGAGATGACGTGCGCGCTGCTCTGAATCGAGCACCAGCTCGGCCGCCCGCCGGTGGAGCTCCCGGCGACGCGCGGCGGCCACCAGGTCGAGCGCTGAAGAGGCGAGCAGCGGGTGCGCGAACGCGATCCGCCCCCGCTCGTCAATACGCACGATCCCTGCCTCCTCCGCGGGAGCCAGCGCGTCGATGTCAGCGGTTCGGCTGTCCGGCGCGGATTGGATCGCGGCCAGCAACAGCGCGTCCCGCGCGCTCGCCGGCAATCGGTTGATCCGCTGCGCGGTCAGCTTGCGCAGATCGTCGGGCACAGGTAGCTCGGAGCCGGGCGCGTACTGCATCCCGCGTTCCAGGAGCAGGCTTGCGATCTCCAGCGCGTAGAACGGGTTGCCGCGGCTCGCCTGGGAAATACGCAGAAGCAGCGGACGAGGCAGCGACCGACCGAGCTCAGCACCGACGATTCGGCCGAGAGCGGCTAGCGACAGCGGACCGACCACCACGCGGCGCAGCCTCTCTTTCGGAATCGCGGCTCCGAACTGTGACCGCGCGTCGGATGAACGTAGCGTGCACACGAGGCCGACTGGCTCGGACTCGAGTCGACGGGCGGCGAACTCGAGGACTCCCCGCGACGGCCCGTCGAGCCACTGCCAGTCGTCGACCGCGACCAGAATCGGCGCTTCGTCCGCGATCTCGCGCAGAAGTGTCAGGAACCCCGCCGCAACAGCCCGCTCAACCGATGCCGACCTGTTCGGCTCCGCCCGCAGCATGGCGATCGCCAGCGCCTCCCGCTGCGGCTCGGGTAGCGCGTCAAAGGCTTCCTCGCCGACGGGCGAGAGCAGGTCCGTGATCCCGGCAAACGAGAACTTCGCCTCCGCCGCGGATGGGCGACACCACAGCACGCGGACACCGCTGGCATCGGCGCGGTGACGAGCCTCCTGCCACACGGTCGTCTTGCCGATGCCGGGTTCGCCCTCGAGGATCAGCGTCGCGAACTCTTCCCGGGTGGCAGCGAGAAAGTCCTGCACCTCGGCGATCTCTGCGTCGCGACCAACGATCCCGGACCTGAGCACAACGCCGGAACACTACCTCGGGCCGATCTCGCACATGCGATCCGAGACATTGCCGCGCATCCGGACTCCGGCGAGTGACCTCCGTGATGCTGGAACCGCGCCCGGGAGTGGTCGGTTGGATGGTGGGTGCCAGGGCCGCGCGGCCTGAACCGACGAGCTGGTTTCCTCCCGCCCCCGGCCGAACCGTGCGAGCGGTTCCCGCACACGTTTTTCAACGGGGGCATTCAGCTGGCGCGAGGCGGCGGCCGGACGGCGCGGCGAGACGATGGCTCCGCTGCGGTCGATCAGGCTCCTAGCGCGCCTACGCCGCGCTGCTCCTTTCCATGCGCTGCGCGCGTCGGGGCGCGCGGACGAGTGTGCTCGATTGGGCGAGAGACTGTCTCGCCGAAGGGTGTGCGGCCCGTCGCGCGGAGGAGTGCGGCGGCGGCTGGTCGGACCGAAAGGCTCAGGTGAACGTGGCCTGGTCGGCGGCGTAGTAAGGCCCCTCGACCGCGTTTATGACGCCGATCCGCAGCTCGTGGCCGCTGGTGCGCTTCCAACTGCAGAACGTATGCCCGAGGGCGCCCTGGCAGCCCTCGAACGCCCAGCCGTCGGCCGACGAGAACGTCTGGGCGAAGATCTCGTTGATAGCCGCCGGAGTCGCGTTCTTGCCGGCCTGCTCGCGGTTGTTCGCCTCCCAGGCCCTGAACACGTCCTTGGCGGCGGTCTGCGGATCCGGGGCGGCCAGGTAGCCGTTGACCAGATGGTTCCAGGTCTGCTGTCCGACGACCCCATCTACCTGCAGGCCGAGCAGCGTCTGGAACGCCCGCACGGCATCATTGGTATCCGCCCCGAAAACGCCGTCGACCGCGATGTGGGCACCGTCACCCCGACCGTGGATCTGACTCTGAACGGCTCGCACGGCGTCACCGTTGCTCCCCTGCTGCACCTGGATGATCAGCGGCGGCCAGGTCTGCGGCCCGACGATCCCGTCGGCGCCCAGCCCGCGTGAGGACTGAAAGGCCGCCACGGCGGCTTTCGTCAGCGGACCGAAGACGCCGTCCACGCCGGTCGCGTGGCCGTGTGCAGTAACGAGGTACTGGACGGTCTTGACGTCCTCTCCGCTCGAGCCCTCCTGCTCCAGCGGCCACGTGAGTGCCATCTGACATTCCCCCTTCGTTGCAATGGACCGAGCGCGACCATATCCGCCTCGCGACGCCGGCGTCAACGCGCGGCGGCGTGCTGCACCCGCTGAGCAGATGTCAGCGGCGCTCGAGCCGGCCACCGACGACAAGCGTGGAACCGAGCCGGGCTGACCTCTCGTCGCCCTCGTGCGACCGGCGCGGCGGCTCGACATCAGCGGGTCTGTTTGGGTCGTGTCCGGCGACAGGGCCGGTCAACGTAGCGCTTCGCCGGCTCGAGGATCCCTGGTCGCAACTGGTTCGCCGCGGCATCGATCACGTCGTTCGCCCGGACCTTCAGAGGCGACCGCTGACCACACCGACCGCTCCGTCGCATGGAGGCTGGCCTGTGAATTCCTTTCGACGTGGGCGCGCGGGTCTCAGAATCCCCGCAACGGTCCCACATCCCTGTCGCGGTCGACGCGGAGCGAGCCCCTCCGCGGGAGTGCCAGCGGCCCGGGGAGGGTCGTCGCTGCGCGAACACGATTCTCATCCCTCAGGGGTTGGCCGGCGCGCCGGCCCCGGGACGCTGTCGCATAAACAGCCGCCATTGTTGGTGACTCGAACCGGCCGCGCGGACTTTGGCGATCCAGATGACACAAACGTGACCGCATCGCCAAAGTCCGGACCGCGATGGCCACCCTGAGCGATGAGAATCCTCAAGGGCGGCCGGACAGACGCCGGCGAGGCCTGGCGCGGAAGCTAGAGCCCGTGCGACAGCGTGACCCAGGAGCCTGTGGAACCGTTGATGGCTGCCATGGGCGCGAAAGCCAGACCCATCCCTGGAAGGCTCCTCCCGGCGGCCCACACCGTCCCGCCGGCCAAGGAGCCCGCCAACCACAGCTGAGAACCGCCCCTCGTGCGCGCGGGCTTCACAAGCCAGCCTCCATGGAAGCGGCAGCCCGGGCCGTACAGTCTGGGTGTTGTCGCGAGCCTCGTGACGCCTCGAGTTTGACATCGGTCCGCAACCCGAATACGGCTGAGACCGACCGTCTCGGGGAGGTCGTTCCGCCAGCGGGACATCGCGCTTCCCTGGTCGGCCAATCATCGCGTTCCGAAGCTTGCGGGGACCTCGCACAGCCCCGTTCGCCGCCGACGTCAGCACGCCGTGATTCCCGTCGACTGTGCTGTCGATCTATTGGCGGGCGCCGGTGACTGATTTCTCTTTGCCGCGGCGCGCGCTGTGACAGGAGGCAACGGTTCTCCTCGTTAGCACGCTAACCCGCTCCGGGCCGGTTGAGCTTGCTGCGCGTCCTCGTCCCTGAGAGACTTGGCACCGCGACATGGATCGCTGACGAAGGTGGAGGCTGAGCCTCAGGAGCGTCAGACGCTTCGCGGAGGCGGCGCGACGTTGATGACCGTCGATGGGACCGCAGCGAGCGCATGGGCTTTGCAGGCAGCGGTGGGAAATCGCGCAGCCGCCCGCATGCTGGGTCGCGCGGTTGTGACCGGGCGGTCCGGCTCGCCCCGGGTGCTGGCCCGATGTCCTGGCACATGCACGTGCGGGGGAAGCTGTGGCGAGCGTAACGGAGACGATCTCGACGTCGAGGAGTTGCAACGGCAGCTTGGCGCGGCAGTGCTCGCGCGCCAGGCGCTCCCGGTGCCCGAGGTGGAGCCGCCGCCCCCGCCACTGCGAGTTATTCCCGGCGGTGCGACCGAGACTGAACCAGACCCGCTCAGTGGAACCGGCGGTCAACGGTACGCCGAACCGTCCCCATGGGATGAGAGCTTCGAGGCGGCCTTGGCGCGCGCGAATATCCGGAGCGCGATCGAGCGAATGCGCCTTCAGGAGGAGCGACCGCTCGCGACGCTCGAGCGTGGCGGGACGGCGCCAGATTTCATCACCGAACATGGTAAGCGGCGATTCGAGTGGATCGGTGGTCCAGCCGGCGGCGGCGCGATCTGGGTGCGCGTCAGGCAGTTCCATGTCCTCGACGCGATCGAGGCAGCCGTCGCCAAGGCGACCACGGAGGAGGACCTTCAGCGCATCGCGGACCTGTATTTCCCGGGAGTTGGTCTCGCGAACCGGATGGTCGATCTCGCAGCCGGGAGACCGAACCCGCTCCCGCTTCCGCCTCCCAGCTTCGTCTTGCTCGGCGACGAGCCGGTCTACCTGCCGGCCTTTGACTCGCGCGCGGTGGCGCGGATCGAAGCTTTTCAAAACGCAGTCGACAAGCGATCACAACAAGTGCCAGCGCTCGCCCAAAGCAGGCTCGTGCCCCGAAGGATGAGGCGCGGCGGGTGTCTTGTGGAGCCTATCGCTCCCCTTGGCGATGACCCCGTGTCCTCCGTCTACTGCAGCATCGTGACCGGGAGCCCGTATTCGTACAAGATCACGGTTCTGTCGCCCACAGGCACCCGCACGAATAAGTGGGCGGAAGCTGACTCCCTGCGCGGTAACACGTGGTACGAATGTAAGTGCGGCTACGAGGGGTTGCTGAAGAGCTGGAAGGAGAGGGCGGTGCTCGAGAAGCTCGACAAGCAAGTACTGAACCACGTCGATATCGCCCGCACATGTGGGTTCGACTACCGGTACATCGTCTCAAGCAAGTACATGGCGGACCTGTTGCGGAGCCGCTGGTTCGGGAACGTGATCATTGACGTCGTCAGTTCTGAGCTGTGTAACTGATGCACAGCGCTCGGTGAGGCACCGAGCGCGCCGTTCACGGCTGGCCCGTGATGGCGGGCGAGCTTTGACGAACTTCCAGGAATGATCCGAGTCGTATTCGTGTCTCTGCTCCCACAGGCCGGGAGCGGGCGTCGCGCCCAAGGCCGGAGGTACCAGCCTGCGCCCCGTTCGCCGCAGTGGTGCGCCGACGGACCCTGCTGGTTCGACGAGAAGGAGCACGATGCGCAACTCCTCCGCGCGTGTCCGTCCTCGCAGGACGAACAGCAGGCGCCCCGATGCTAGGCGACCGTTGGGCTGCCGACCCGAAGGTCGGACTGGTGGCGACTCGAGGGTCGCGGTAACACCCAGACGGTGCGGCCCCCGGCTGCTGCCTTCCATGCATAGTCGAGACTGCCTCAGCTCGTCCATCGCGGACCGTGGCTCTTATAGCGGTGCTGGGTCGCTCGGGTCGTTGATGGGAGCGCTTTGTCAGATCCGAGTGCGGCTGGCGGCGCGGCGCAGGCGGCGGGCTGGCGCGCGAGAATGCTGAGATGAGCGTCCCCGGAAGCGATGGAGAGCCGATTACCGAGGCGGGGCTGGTGGCTCTGAAGGCGGCGATCACGGAACTGGAGACGGTCGGGCGTCGTGAAGTCGCGGCTCGGATCCGCACGGCCCGCGGCCACGGCGACCTTAAGGAGAACGGCGAGTATCACGCGGCCAAGGAGGACCAGGCGCACTTGGAGACGCGGATCCTCCGTCTGCGGCAGCGGTGGCGGGATGCCGTCGTCGTTCGTGTCGTCGAAGGGTCCGGACGGGCGTTTGCGTTCGGTCGCTCCGCCGAGGTCCGCGACGAGGACACCGGTCAGGTGCACACGTGGACCATCGTCGGCGCCGGGGAGGCCGACCGCGCGCGTGGCAGGCTCTCCGTTCAATCCCCTGTCGGCAAGGCGCTGTTGGACCAGTCTCCCGGTGCCAGTGTCGAGGTCCCCGTTCCCGGCGGCATCCGCCGACTGACGATCCAGCGCATCCTCTAGACGATCGCTTGTGCGATTTCATCCGGCAGGCGGCTTCCGTCTAACCGGCGGCCAAGATCGAGCCGGGCGACTTTGGTTTGACAGGAAGCCGCTACCGAAGGCCGGCGCTCGCGGGCAGTACGGGCGCGGGACGTTGGTGGACCATCTTGATGATCTCGCTGCTCTCGCTCCCTTCGAGATAGATGCTCGTGACCCCTTGGTTCGCGTGTTGCCGCTGGATGACCACCAGCGGGACCCCCTCGCGGGACGACCTCGACCGGGCATGCCGACCTCGGGATCACCTCCGCGTACCTGCGCGGGATCGACAACACCGAGATCATCCACGCGGTTCATGAGCGGCCAGCACCCATGATTCCCGCCGGCCCAACCCTCCCCGGCTGAGTCGAGCTCCTCTCTCGCACACCGGATGGCGGTGCCTGTGTCCGGCAGCCGCCCCTCAGGCACCGCCGGCCGTGCCCCCAGCACGGTGCCAGCCGGCCCGACCAGAATGGCGCATCCGTCGCGGGACCTGCGAAATGCTTGCCGCGCAGCCACCGTGCTGTGCTAACACGGCCCTAGCGAGCCGTCGCCAAGGCGGTCGCCCGCATCGAGCGGGGCCCGATCGCGATTGCGATCCCGCCGCGACGCCAGGCGCTCGCGCCCGTGGACGAGCGCGCGGATTGACGGGCTGGGCTGACGTGCTTGCTGACGGCGGCCGTGCGCGTTTGCATCACGTCGCCAGCGGGGGTTAGGCTCGTCGCCGCGACCGGCGTGAAAGACGAATCAACTGGACAGCCGTTGGTGGGGCGCGCGATCTGGGCGGTGGGGCCGCTGATCGGAGCGCTGGCTCTTGCCCTGGGCGCACTCGGCGTCTGGTCGGCGTCGGCGAGCACGGTCAGCGGGCCGAGCTTCGGCAGGACGATCGAGCTGGCACCGGTCAGCGGGCGGGTGTTCGTGCGCTTGCCGGGGGCGTCTCATTCCGTGGCGCTCGTGCATCAGATGGTGGTACCGGTCGGATCGCGCGTCGACGCGGCCCACGGCACGGTCGATCTCACCTCTGAGGGTCCCGCCGAGGCCGGACTGCAGAAGGGCGTGTTCGGTGGCGGCGCGTTCATCGTGCAGCAGCCCCGCAGCGGCCAGACGAATCTGATCCTGACCGGCGGGACGCGCCCCGCGGTCTGTGGGTCCGGGCGGCGGAGCTCGGCCCGCGCCGCGAACGTATCGCCGCGGGTGTTGCGGTTGCTGCACGCCAGTGCCCGCGGGCGGTTCACGACTCGCGGGCGCTACGCGGCGGCGACCGTCCGCGGCACGATCTGGACCACGGCCGACACGTGCGCGGGAACGACCATCTCCTCCGAGAAGGACACGGTCGATACGACGGCGAACACGCTCCCGGAGTCGGTGCACGTGCCGCTGACGGCGGGCGAATCGGTCACCTACCGGTGCGCCACGCGCGCCGCAGGCCCGGTGCGAAAGGCGTACTGCGTCATCGTCCTGACCTCGAACGCGCCGGCGCCGAACCAGCCGGCCTTCTCGACATTCCTGGCCACGACCAATCCCGCCCAGTCGGCCCAGCTCTGCGTCCAACC
>Ga0335078_10016407_pt1 | contig 10990 bp, 9 predicted proteins | sample Lox_Sample_32_FD_206711 | JGI IMG/M metagenome (GOLD analysis project Ga0335078, IMG submission 206711) | Soil microbial communities from Loxahatchee National Wildlife Refuge, Florida, United States - Lox_Sample_3.2 | ecosystem: Environmental > Terrestrial > Soil > Wetlands | place: USA: Florida... | reverse complement strand
GCGGCGTCGCTGCGTCAGACTTTCGTCCATTGCGCAAGATTCCCCACTGCTGCCTCCCGTAGGAGTCTGGACCGTGTCTCAGTTCCAGTGTGGCTGATCATCCTCTCAGACCAGCTACCCGTCTTAGGTTTGGTAGGCCATTACCCTGCCAACTGCCTGATGGGCCGCGGGCTCATCCTCAAGTGCTAGCTTATGTATAGAGGCCAGCTTTGACCTCATCCTCTTTCGAGGACGTGGTCTTATGCGGTATTAGCACTCCTTTCGGAATGTTATCCCCCGCTCGAGGGAAGATTACCCACGTGTTACTCACCCGTGCGCCACTTTACCGGGGCCGAAGCCCTTTCTCGTGCGACTTGCATGTGTTAGGCGCGCCGCTAACGTTCGTTCTGAGCCAGGATCAAACTCTCCAGTTGAAAACTGAAGAGAACGATGAATCCCTCCAAAGGAGGAAGGATTCGGCTCTCGAATAACTGTTAGTTATTGATTGAACCTGACTTCGGCAGAGCCGGCTAGAACTGGCCTGCCTCGTCGGTTCGGGAGCCCTCAATTGTGATTTGGCTTGCGCCGAATCACGTTCTCCAGCCGAAGCTGGAGGTCTTCATTGAGAGCGTACGATTCAGTTTTCAAGGACCGAGCGGGGCGGCGAAAAAACCGACTCCCAGAAACGGGACGCGAACCTTAGAGGTTCGAGGCCAGTCCGTCAATCAAAAACGCTTCGAAAGTGCGCTCCAGCTCCGAAAAATAAGAGCGACGCAAATTGAAACGGGAAACCAAGGGTACTGTCGCGGGTGGCGACGGTCAAGGAAGGGACGGCGAAAAAGCGAGAAGCTGACAGCGGAGCCGTTCGAGTTGGTTTCCCACAACTTTCGATGGGGTTGCACCAGACCCGCAACCTGTCGAATCTACGAGGTGAACCCTCGTGCATGCGAAGGGTGAGGCGCCGCTTTTCCACAGCTTTTCCGGGCGCTTGCGCGTTCGGAACGAGCCGCAGGGGCGCGGGAAGTACTGGAACGGCACATGGCTGTCAAAGCTTTTTTTCATGCATTCTGCACGGTTGCAGAATGCATGTTTTGGTCAGCCGAGCTTTTCGTCGGCGTACCAACGATTTCCGACCTCTCGCACGAGGTTCAGCTCGCCGCCGGAAGGGAGTCGAACGCGAAAGCCACGGGCGCCGCGACCGAGCTTCGTGAGCGCGCCGAGGACCTCGACCGAGCACGAGAGCGCTCCCATCGTGAGCCAAGTCGGGCGGCTTCGCGCGTCGGTCTCGACGTCCACCGCGATCCAGATTCCGCGGCCTTTTTTCAGGGACCACGCGGCTTCGTGGGCGAGTGCTCGCTCGCACGCGTCGAGCGCGCGCGTCACGGCGACGAAGCCCGCGCGCCTCTTCAACAGCACGATGAGCGCGTAGTCATCGGGGAGGGAGTGCACGATGAAGCTGCGACGATCGCCGCGACACACGATGCTTTCGAGGCGACCGATGGCGCTTCGTTGGGCGATCTCCGCGCGCACGATCGCCCAGTGCGCCGCGGCGACCTTCACGTCGAACGGCGTGACGTCGAGCGGGCGCGCGTGGCGTGTGGGGGTGGCGAAGGCGTAGTCGACGCACTCGCCTTCACCGTCGACGACGCACGCCGCGAACGCTCCCGGAACGCGCTTCACGAAATCGGCGAGGATGAGCGTGAACGCGCTCTCTTCTTGATCGCGCGCGCGCGCGCTCATTCGGCGCTCTTGTCGGCTTCATCGCGCGGCGCGACGCTCGCCATGAGCGCATCGGCCGCGGGATCGACGACGACCGGATGCGCACGCTTGAGCGCGGCCACCAGCGCGACGTACGCGTCGTGTCCGCGGCGCGAGTAGACCTCGTCGGTGAAACGCGTACGACGCTCTTCCAACGGGAGTTGCTTCGGCGGGAGCTTTTCGAGCATGCGGATCACGTGCAGGCCGAATTTCGTCTCGACGACTTGGCTCGTCTCGCCGGGTGCGAGGGAAAACGCGCCAGCGACGAACGCCGCGTCGAACGTGCCGTTGCCTTCCACGATGCGACCGTCGGAGACGAACGTGGGCAGGATCTCGGGTTTCACGGTGAGGCCCTGCGCGTCGACGAGTTTCACACGCGCCACGAAATCGGACGCGTCGCGCGCGCCGAGCACCGCGCGACGGATTTCCTCCGCGACGGCGCGCATGCGCGGTTTTTTCTGCGGATCCTTCGTGCTCACGACGACGTGAACGACGCGTGCTTGCTCGGGGAGGTCGACATCGCGCCAGTGGCGTTCGGTGAGCTCGCGCACTTCGTCGTCGGTTGGCGCGCCGCGCGACCGCGCGTCGCGAGCGATCGCGTCGAGCACGAGTCGCGCGCGGACCGCACGCGCGTTTCCGCGGACGTCGGCGCGCGCGTCGAGCTTGCGAGCGAGCGCACCTTGCGCGAGGACCGCGTCGAAGAGCAGCGCGTCGACGCTGTCGCGCGCGGACTCGTGGTTTTGCTGCGCGACCGACGCGACGAGCGCTTCGCCGATCGCCACGGAGCCCGCTACCGCGACGTTCCCGTTGCCGAGCTCCGCAGGGGGACCTGCCGTGCGCGGCGCTTCGTGCGCGCTGCACGCGACGATCGCGGCGAGCATCCACGCGCGCGCGTTCACGGCGACACCGAGAGCGTCACGCGGTACTGCGCGCGCAGCGCGACGAGCGCGACCGCGACGAAGTACATCCCGCCGAGATCGTTTCCATCGGCGATGCACACCGCGCCCGCCGCGAACGCGGCGAACGCGATCGCGAGGAGCGCGAGCGGAAGCGCGGTTCGCCGAAACATGCGGTCACCAGAGTAAAATTAATTGGGAGCGTGACGACTCAATTCGTGAGCGCGTACAGGATTCCGGCGGCGATGAGCAGGATGAGCGCGACGACCCACCCGAGCGGGAGCGGGCGTCCTTCCGCGCCTTTGCCTTTCACGCGTGCGCGCGTGCTTCGCGCCGCATCCGCGCCGTGGCGCGTCGAGACGAACGCACCGACGCCACCGAGCAAGAGCACTGCCGCGCCCAACGTCACCACGCGAACCAAAATCGCGCGCTCCGGCGAGAGCACGCCCCATCCGATGAGCTGGAGGGACGCGGCGAGGAGCACGCCGCCGAGCACGAACGCCGCGTCGCCTTTGCGCACACGTCCCCGCGCGCGCCCGCCCGCTTCCACGCGCGCCGGAGAAGCGACGGGCTCCACGACGGGCGCCGAGCACGCGTACGCGAAGAGCCCCCACCCGAGCATCCCCGCGACGCCGCGCGCCGCGCCGAGGTGAACGGGCGAGAGCGCGCCGTCGTCCAGAATCCACGTGACGAGGCTCATCGCGCTGAACGAAAAGAGCGTGAGGGTGCGCGAGCGCGCGAGGCGCGCTCGGTGCACGGCGGGCTCTTCGTTCGGCGCGATCATCTCGACGATCGCGCCGCGCAAGAGCGCGCCGAACGCGAGCGTCGCGAAGAGCGTCGCGGGCCAATTTTGGCGTCCCGCGTGACGTCCGTACCCGACGGGCGCGACTGTGACGGCCCACGCGTACACGCCGGCGACGATGGACTGCGCGGCAGGTCCCAGGTCGATCGCGCGATCCAACACGCCGCGCCGTTCGCTCATCGCGCGAGCCTCCGAAGTGGAACGACGTCGGTTTGCTCGTCCCCTTCGCGCGCGACCGCGAGCCCGAGCGTCTTCCACAAGTCGCGATCGAGGAGATGACTCGGGCGCACGTTCTGGAGCGCCGCGAGCATGATCGTCTTCGTTCCGGGACGCGCGCGCTCGAGGTCGTCGATCATCTTGCCGACGATCTTGCGCTGGAGGTTGTCCTGCGAGCCGCAGAGGTCGCACGGCAAAATCGGAAACGCCTTCTCCGCGGCAAACTCGCGGATGTCTTCTTCCGCGCAGTACGCGAGCGGGCGAATCACCGTGATGCCCTTGTCGCTCACGAGCTTCGGCGGCATCGACGCCAGCATCCCGGCGAACTGGAAGTTGAGCAAGAACGTCTGCAGCACGTCGTCGCGGTGATGACCGAGCGCGATCTTGTTGCAGCCGAGCTCGCTCGCGATTCGGTAGAGCACGCCGCGTCGAAGGCGCGAGCAGAGCGAGCAGTACGTCTTGCCCTCCGGGATCTTCTCTTTGACGATCGAGTACGTGTCCTCTTTCACGAGGCGAAAGTCGTACGCCTCGCGATGCATGTATTCTGCAAGCACGTGCGCCGGGTAGCCGGGGTGACCTTGGTCGACGTTGACCGCGACGAGCTCGAAACGGACGGGGGCGCGACGCGAAAGATCGCGGAGGAGATGAAGGAGGGTGTAGCTGTCTTTGCCACCGCTGACGGCGACGAGGACGCGATCGCCTTCCTCGAGCATCGCGAAATCGCCGATCGCGCGGCCCATCGCTTTGGTGAGGCGGGCTTCGGCGGTCATTCGCGGGAGTTTCTCACGTGGCGTGGAGTTGGGCACGCTCTTCTCGCGTCTGATAGATTTGAACCCGTGATGCGGCCGTGGGCCTTTCTTCTGCGTGTCGTGGCCGTGGCGCTCGGGGTGGCGCTTTTTTCGGCGAGCGTGCACGCACAAGAGAGCGACGACGATCGCAAAGCAGCCGCGAAGCTCTTCGGCGAAGCTCAGAAGGCGTACCGGGAGGGCGACTACCGGCACGCGGCCGAAGCGTTCGAGATGGCCTACAAGAAGGCGCCGCGTCTTCCGCCGCTCTACAACGCGGCGCGCGCTTGGCAAAAGGGCGGCGAGATGGTGCGCGCGGCGAACCTCTACGCGAGCTACTTGCGCAAAGCGCCGCCGAGCGCACCGGACCGCAACAGCGCGACGAGCGCGCTGCGCGATCTCGAGACGAAGCTCGCGCGCCTCGAGATCCACGCGGCGGATTTTTCGGATTTGAAGGTCGACGGATCGCCCATCGAGCTCGACGATCAACAGGCGAGCTCGCTCGTGATTTACGTCACGCCGGGCACGCATCTCGTCGAAGGCGTGCACGCGGGATCTCCCGCGCGCCAGGAGCCGACAGCGAGCGCCGGCGCGAGCATGAGCGTCGTGCTCGTCGTGAAGGAGGCGGCGCCCGTCGTCGCGCCGGTGGTCGTCGCGGAGAAGACGCACGGCGGGATTTCGCCGGTGTTCGTCGTCGTGGGTGCGGGCGCGACGGCGCTCGCAGGCGCGTTCTTGATTTGGTCCGGCGTCGACACCGTGAACCAGAAGAGCACGTTCGACACGAGCCCCACACAAGCGAACCTCGACACCGGACGCTCCGACGAGACGCGCACCAACGTGCTCATCGGCGTGACGGCGGGCCTCGCGGTCGCGACGGGCGTGCTCGCGATTTTCACCGATTGGAAAGGCGCGAAGAAGACCGAGAGCGCGCTCCGCTTCGTGCCAGGGATTGGCGGCGGGATCGTCGCGGGGGCGTTCTGATGCAGGATCCGTCCGCGCCGCCGCTCCGACTCGGAGCGTACGAGCCGCTGCTCGAGCTCGCGTCGGGCGGGATGGCGACCGTGTACATCGCGCGGCAGGTGGGCGCGGCGGGGTTCGAGCGCATCGTCGTCGTGAAGCGCGTGCACCGGCACCTGCTCGGCAACCGCGAGTTTTACGACATGTTCCGCGACGAGGCGCGCGTCGCGTCGATGGTGCGCCATCCGAACGTCGTGCCGGTGATCGACGTCGTCGAAGTGACGAACCCCGACCGCGAGCTGTTCTTGGTGATGGAGTACGTGGAGTCGTCGTCGCTCTCGACCCTCCGCAAAGCGGCGCACGAGCACGCGCAACGCATTCCGGTTCCCGTCGTCGCGCGCATTCTCTACGACACGCTCGCCGGGTTGAACGCGGCGCACACGGCGGTCGACATGCAAGGCCACGAGCTCGGCGTCGTGCACCGCGACGTGAGCCCGCAGAACATCATCATCGGCGTCGACGGGTCGAGCCGGCTCATCGACTTCGGCGTCGCGAAGGCGTCGCACCGATTGACGGAGACGAAGAGCGGGAGCGTCAAAGGCAAGTACAGCTACATGGCGCCCGAGCAGGCGCGCGGCCAGGCCGTCGACCGACGCACGGACATTTTTGCGGCGGGCGTCGTGCTGCACGAGTGTCTGACGGACAAGCGTTTGTTCCGCGGCGACAACGAGCTCGACACCGTGCGGCGCATCATGGAAGGGGAGATCCCCGCGCCGTCGAGCGTGCAGCCCGCGATTCCGAGCGCGCTCGACGCCGTCGCGCTGCGCGCGCTCGAGCGCCCGCCGGAAAAAAGATTTCAAACCGCGGTCGAGATGATGGAAGCGCTCGAAGCGGCGGTGTCGCTCGCGTCGCACCGCGAAGTCGCCGCGTACCTCGAGAAGGTGTGCGGCGTGCGCCTTCAAGAGCGACGCGACGCGCTCCGCGAGATGCTCGCCGGTCACGTTGCGCCGCTCGCGTTCGATCTGTCGCGGGATCCCGGCGACTCGCAGACGTCGCGCTCGCTGCGCTTCGTCGAGAACGGAAACGAGGTGTCGTCGGGAACGGAGGGTCGCCCGGTGGAGGCCCCGCGCGCGCACGAGACGCGCGTGAAGGCGCCGATCCTCGCGGGGCTCATCGCGGCGGCGATCGCGATCGCGGCCATCGCGGTGTTCGTCTCGACGCGATCCAAACCGCGCGACGCGGACAAGACCGCGGCGATCTCCAACGCGACGAGCGCGGTCGCGACCGCGACGACGGCGCCCATCGCGTCGCAGATCACGTCCGCCGCGCCCGTCTCGACGGACGTCGTCGTCGCGCTCAACGCCGACGCGCCCATCGAGAGCGTGCACGTTCAAGGCGCGAAGAAGATCGAGCTCGCGGGAAAGAGCGCGCGCGTCACGCTCGATCCGTGGACGAGCACGCTTCGCGTCGAGGCCACGCTCGAAAACGGGAAGAAGACGTTCGCCGCGCTCGAGCCGGGCGACACCTCCGCGAAGCTCGCGCCCGGGAAGAAGACGACGACCGTGAGCACGGGCAACGCGGTCGCGCCGACGTCCAAGCCGGATCTCCAAGGCAACCCGTACGGAGCGCCATGAAGAAAATCGCGATCGCGTCTGCCTCGCTCGCGTTCGTCGTCGTCGGCGCGTGCACGATCTTCGATGGGCTCGACGCGGGCAGCGTGGACGCGGGCGACGGCGGAGCGGGCGATGCGGCGGGCGACGTCGTCCTCCCGCCGAACACGCAAGCCGGGTACCTCTCGCTCTCCGACGGCGTCGCGTTCTGTTCGAACGCGTTCGCGTGTCCGAACCTCGCCGCGTCGGTGGAGTTCTCCTCCGACGTGCCCGTCGACTCGAACCACTTCAGCTCGTGCGTCGATTGGGTCTCGGGGCCGCTCCCCGCCGATCGCGTCGGCGTCAGCGTCACGGCGGTCACGCTCGAGTGCGCCGCGAAAGCGACGTCGTGCAACGCGGCGGGCGGATGTTTCTGGGACGAAGTGATCACCGCGGGCGACTCGCGCTGCAACGGGAAAGACGCCGGGAAATACGGTTCCTGCGGCGACGACGGCGGATCGATTTACTACTGCAACTCGAACCCCGGCATCGTCCACTGCGGCAATTCGTATTTCGTCTCGGGCTCGACGTGCCTCTACGACGACGCCGGTGAGCCCTACTGCACGACGCTCCCGTGCGGAAGCCAGCAGTGCCTCGGCAACACGCTGAGCTATTGCGGGCTCGACGGACTCCAGTTCTCGCAGAACTGCGCCATGGGCGGCTTCACGTGCGGGATGGACTCGAAAGAGGGCTACGACGACTGCCTCACGAACGGATCGGCGAAGCTCTGCTCGGCGCTCGCGATCACGTGCTCGGGCACGACGGTCGAGCTCTGCGACAGCGTCTACGAATCCGATTTCGACTGCTCGGTGTACGGCGGCTCGTGCGACGACACGAACTACCCGCGGTGCAAGAGGCCGAACGAGACGTGCACGCCGAGCGACGGCGACGTCGACTTGTGCTCCGGCTCGAACATCACGCTGTGCGTCGGCGGGAACAAGACGACGTTCGACTGCGCTTCGATCGGAAAGACGTGCGTCGCCGCGAACGGCGGACAATCAGGCCACTGCCAATAGAAGACAACGGAGGGCTCGTGCACCACACGATGATGCAGTTCCCGCTCACGCTCGACGTGATTTTTCGTCGCGCGCGCGCGCTCTATCACGACGTCGAGATCGTCTCGCGCATGCCGGACAAATCGGTCGCGCGCATCACGAACGCGGACTTCGACTCGCGCGCGCGCAAGCTCGCCGCCGCGCTCCTCGCGCTCGGGCTCAAGAAGCACGACCGCGTCGCGACGCTGATGTGGAATCACAACGCGCACCTCGAGGCGTACTTCGGGATCCCGCTCGCCGGCGGCGTGCTCCACACGCTGAACCTCCGGCTTCATCCGGACGAGATCGGTTACATCGCGGCGCACGCGAACGATCGCTTCGTCATCGTCGACGACGTGCTGCTCCCGCTCTTCATGAAGTGTCCGCACGCGCAGTACTTCGAGAAGGTCATCGTCGTCCCGAACACGAAGCAGGAAGTGCCCGCGCAAACCATCGATTACGAGAAGATGATCGCGGAGGCCGACGCGAACGCCGCGCTCCCCGCGCTCGCCGAAGAGGATCCGCTCGGCATGTGCTACACGAGCGGCACGACGGGCAAGCCGAAGGGCGTCGTGTACTCGCATCGATCGACGTGTCTTCACGCGCTCGGCGCGGCGCTCGCGGACACGCTCGCCGTCTCGCGACAAGACACGGTGCTCGCGGTCGTTCCGATGTTTCACGCGAGCGCGTGGGGCCTCCCGTTCGCGTGCACGATGGTCGGGTGCAAGCAGGTTTATCCAGGGCCGCATTTGGATCCCGTGAGCTTGCTCGATTTGTTCGAGCGCGAGCGCGTGACGCTCGCGGCGGGGGTTCCGACGATCTGGCTCGGCATCCTCGACGCGCTCGAAAAAAATCCCGGACGGTGGAAGCTCGAGAAGAACATTCGCATGGTCGTCGGCGGATCCGCGGCGCCCGAAGGCATGATCCGCGCGATGGACAAGCACGGCCTTCGCGTGATCCACGCGTGGGGCATGACCGAGACCTCGCCGCTCGGATCGGTGAGCCACGCGCCGCCCGACGTGAAAGACGAAGACGAGCGCTACCGCATTCGCGCGATGCAAGGCGTGCCTTCGCCGTTCGTCGAGCTGCGCGCGGTGGGCGACGGCGGCGAAATCCCGCACGACGGAAAGACGCCCGGTGAGCTTCAAGTGCGCGGCTCGTGGGTCGCCGCGAGCTACCACGATTTGCCCGAAGAGACCGACGCGCGGTGGACGAAAGACGGATGGTTCAAGACAGGCGACGTGGTCACGCTCGACTCGCGCGGGTGCGTGAAGATCACCGACCGCACGAAGGATCTCATCAAGTCCGGCGGCGAGTGGATCAGCTCCGTCGAGCTCGAGAACCTCTTGATGGGGCATCCCGCGATCAAGGAGGCCGCGGTCGTCGCGGTGCCGCACCCGAAGTGGGCGGAGCGCCCGCTCGCGTGCATCGTGAAGAAGGACGGGGCCGACGTGACGAGCGAAGAGCTACGAAGTTACCTTTCTACCAAGGTAGCAAAATGGGCGGTGCCCGAAGCGTACGTGTTCGTCGATGCGATCCCGCGAACGAGCGCCGGTAAATTCCTGAAGAGCGAGCTCCGCGAGCGCTACAAGGATTGGAAGTGGAGCGCGCCCGAGACCACCACCTAACGCACGCCGAGGAGGAGCTGCATCGCGCCGGGAAAACGCTCCGCCCAGTAGGTCTCGTTGTGTTGCGCGCCGGGTTGGATCACGTGGCGGAAGCTCACGCCGTCGACGTAACCGAGCGCGAGGTACGCGCTCGCGAGCTCGTCGGTGTCGCTCTCGTCGTCGACGTCGCCTTGACCGGAGTCCACGTAGACGATCGCGGGGCGCGGGTTCGTCGTGCCCTGCACGTCGGTCACGATGACGTCGGAGTTCCACCACGTCGACGGCGAGAGCTCGCCGAGCCGGCTGAACACGTTCGGATACTTGAGCCCCGCGTACGCCGTGACGAGCCCGCCGAGGGAGCTCCCCGCGAGTGACGTCGACGCGACGTCGGGACGCGTGCGCAGCATCGAATCGATTTGCGGCTTGAGCTCGGTGACGAGCATTTCGAGATAGAGATCCGCGCCGCCGCCTCCGGGCGTCGAAGGATCGGTCGTCGGCGTGTACTCGTAGATGCGGTTGGCGGTGTTCGCGACGCCGATCACGATCGCTTCGGGGAACGTCGCGCATGATCCGCTCGTGCAGTCGCCGTCGCCGTTGCACGTGGTCGCCGCGCCGCCGAGCGGCTGCGCGGACCATCCGGCGAGCGTCGACGAAGAGCACGCGCCGTGCTCGGTCGCCGCGTCGAACGCCGTGTCGACGTTCCACGTTCCGCTGAACGCGAGCTCGGGAAGCGCAGCCCAAAGGTTTTGTCCGTCGTGCATGTAGACGACCGGGTACGTCGCGTCGGTGTTCTCGGAGTAGCTCGCCGGGAGGTACGCGTAGATCGTGCGATCGTTTGCGAGCACGGTCGAATGAAAATCCGCGATGAGCGTCGTGACCGTGCCCGCGGTTTGGACGAAGTGCGGATACACGTCGAGCGTCTGCCCCGGTGACGCGTGGTAGTTCGGCCCGCGCGACCACGTCGTGTCGTCGAGGAGCGGCTTCCACTCGATCGTCGACGCGAGCGAAGAGATGGTCACCGTGAAGGTGTCGCCGCTCGCGCTCGTCGCGGTGCCCGAGGTCCAGCTCAGGCCGCCGCCGCTTCCTCGGAGGGTGATCGTATGCGCGCCGGCCGGGTAGTGGACGCGGAGGGTCGTCGTCGTGCTCGCTGGGGCGTCGGGCGAGGAGTCCGCTGCGTCCGACGCGCTCGCGTCGAACGAATCGGACGCGTCGAGCGCGGGTGCGTCCGCCGCGGCGTCGTTTGGCGCGCTCGGCGCGCTGTTTCCGCACGCGACGAGCGCCCACGCGATCATCGAGACTCGCTTCAC
>Ga0335078_10016406_pt1 | contig 10991 bp, 11 predicted proteins | sample Lox_Sample_32_FD_206711 | JGI IMG/M metagenome (GOLD analysis project Ga0335078, IMG submission 206711) | Soil microbial communities from Loxahatchee National Wildlife Refuge, Florida, United States - Lox_Sample_3.2 | ecosystem: Environmental > Terrestrial > Soil > Wetlands | place: USA... | reverse complement strand
GAATTTCGCCTGGCGAGGTAGTTTCTGAAGCTTCGAGAATCTCCGGAAAGAATTAGAACGAAGATGATGCGGATTCAAGATTATTCAAGTAATTATTGGCTTCTGATCTGTGAAGATCCGTTCTTTCGGCGTCATCTGCTTGCAGAATTTCTCCGATGAAAATCATAAGCACAAAAAGAAAGCGGTCGGTAACGGAGGCCGCCCAGACAATCCTGGCGGGCGGAGTCATCGTCTATCCGACGGAGACGATTTACGGACTTGGCGCAAATGCGCTCGAGCCGAAAATCGTTGAAAGAGTTTTTGACATCAAGGAAAGAAGGCGATCGAATCCGATTCTTGTCTTGATTCCAGACAGAAATGCTCTGGAAGAGCTTGCACTTGGCATCCCAGAAGTTGCAGACAAGCTCATGGCCGGCTTTTGGCCTGGACCTCTGACGATAGTTTTCAAAGCTGCACCTATCGTCTCGAATATATTGACCGCAGGCTCGGGGAAAATAGGGATACGACTCTCGAGCGACGAATTCTGCAGAGACCTTCTCTCAATCTGCAAGATTCCGATAACCTCGACGAGTGCAAATCTTTCCGGCGAGCCGAATCCGATTTCGATTCGCATGATAAACCAGAAGGTGCTCGACTCAGTCGATCTTGTTGTGGATGCTGGCACACTGACTTCTCACACCCCATCGACCGTTGTGGATGTCACGAAAGGAACAATCGAGCTTGTGAGAGAAGGGGCGATAGCTTATGAGAAAATATTGGAAGTGCTTTGAAAAAGGTCATGATTACTTGATTTTACAACGTGGATTGTTTACGATTACGAGCCATGGTTTAGCTCTTGTTTGAGCGAAGGCAGAAACTTTTGATACGCAGGGAATCTGGAAATAATTCCAGGTCATAGTTTTATCTGGGAACGATGATCCGAAAAAGCACATGCGTCAGGAAATCTACCATTGACACATTGAACTGGCAGGATGAGTGCGGATACGTTAAGCGTGGCTTGCGGAGGTTGTGTAGAGATGGAAATAGCCAGCCCGGACTTGTTTCGTTCAATGCATTTTGTGAGCCAAAGGCTCATGTGCACCGGGCGCAAAGCTTTTAGCGCGGCAACTTGGCCATCATCCGTCGGGCCGCTGAAAAGTGAAAAGTTAGATCGATTCGGAATGGAGACAGATATGGAAACTCCGGCAAAGAGAAAACAAAAGTCAACCACTTGGATCCATTGGTCTGCAAGAATCTTTAGCGTTGTTAGTCTCGCGGTAATGTTGTTGTTCTTTGTGGGCGAGAAGTTCAATCCGACAGGCACTAGATCGGCAGAGTGGCTTCCTTTTTTATTCTTTCCGTTTGGAGTTTCTGTTGTGATGGTTCTAGCGTAGTGGAAGGAAAGCTTAAGCGGATTCATTACAATTGGGTGCTTGGTGATATTTTATGCGATTCACTTTGCGACGTCTGGAAGATTCCCCCACGGCTGGGCATGGTTGGCTTTCACGGCGCCGGGATTCATGCTTCTTCTAAGTTGGTTTCAAGTGCGAACAGGAAGTCACGCGGCAGTTTAGCCGAACGGTTCTCGATGGCAATACCGGGCCTTCGCAGACTACGCTCAGGAAGCTGAAGGCAAAAGAGAAGCACTTCGTTGTTCTGAAATTATTACGACTGATCATCGCCCAACGAAACAGGGAGCATACCGTGACCAGCCATATCCTTAGAGAAATATCCCTTCTCAACGGAAAAGCCTTCAAATTGCTCGGAGACTTGGTCCCTTAGAGAGAGAATACGTTTCGAAAATCTGTCTGAGCGTTTGGAAATACGGTCTGGCCGTTTGGTGAATTTCTCCGGGCGTTTAGAAACTTCGGCCGATCGGTCGAATTGCTCAGCCGACTACTCAGTGTCTGCCGTCGAATATTTCTGAATTTGCCTCTGCCCTTTGACTTTATTATTCCGTCTGCTTCTGAAAAGTCAGCATCTCAGTCATCTCCGAAACCAAAGGCTTGCGCTCGAAATAATTGTATCGTCGCCCCGATCTTTCCGGAAGATAAACCTTCCCGGCGATTTTGTAATTCGCATCTGCATACATCCGCTCTGCTTCATACGGGTAATCTGCTACTCCGGTTTCGCCGGTTTGCGTCGCAACTATTACGGAGACTTTGCCCTTGAGTTTTAGAATTCTATGTGACTCCCTGAATACCGTCTTGAACTTCATCTTAAAATTCGAGAGTGCAACTGTCATGTCTTCGGTTTTCGCATAAAATTCTTCCGGTAAATTCATAAGGACATAATCTGCAGAGCTGTTTTCCGCAGGTATGCCGGTCAGGAAAATATTATTCTGCGAGATCCGTTCATCGGACGGCTTGGCATCATACATTTTGCAGCGCCTGTCTCCGAAATGGGGAATTTTCTCTATGACATCGCCGAGTGTGCCATCACCGGCGAATGGATCGACTATGTACGCACCGGGATCGGTGTAATAATAAATTGCGTTTGCTATTACCTGTCCCGCGACTCTACCCTTCGATCCGGTTTTCCCGAAGCGCGGATCTGGAATTTCGAAGTTCCAGACATTGGTGGCTCGAAGGTCGAATCCGAATTTCGTGCGTTCCGACTCGCGCTCGGTAAGCGAGTCTTCCCGGATTTTTTTTCTGAGTTCGGTGATCGTCCATCTGTTTTGAAGCGCAGTCTTCTCGTATTCCTTCCGCCTCTCGTCGTCGCCGACTTTTGTCGCAAGCTCGAAATAAAAGCTCTCCGGCAGCTTTCGTTTTTTCATATCGGGATAATACGTGAAGTACATCTGGCATTGTTTTAGAAGACCCGGCTGGAATTTGAAACCGGGATATGAAGTCAGCACCTTGTAGAGCTCTTCTTCCGATAATCTGCTCGATTTTGCATACGGCAGGAGTTTTTCCACGACGAATCTTCCGACATCCCAGAAGTTATCGATTGAAAGAGAATTCAATTTCTCAGCAAGTTTCTCCAACGGATCATTCTTCATTTAGCCTTCGCTTTTTTATTGCACACTTAAAACAGAGATCAAAAACAGATTGTCACAGATGAGGTTCTGAAAACCATTTGCATTTTTATCAGATGTCGTCTTGCGTTTTGCTGTGTCATCTGTGTGCTATCTTCTATCTTTTGCCCAGTTGCGGACGTACGCCACTATATCCAAGGTTGAGGCGCCCGGCGTGAACAGCTCGCCGACGCCCATCTCTTTCAACTTCTCGATATCTTTCTCGGGAATAATTCCTCCGCCGAACAGGAGGACGCCGCTCAGTTCTTTTTCCTTCATCAGCTTCATGATCTTCGGGAATATCGTCATGTGCGCGCCGCTCAGAAGACTGATCCCGATCGCATCGACGTCTTCCTGAATCGCAGCGTCCACTATCATTTCAGGTGTCTGTCGAAGGCCGGTGTAGATGACTTCCATTCCGGCGTCTCTCAATGCTGCGGCCACGACCTTTGCCCCCCGATCGTGTCCATCGAGCCCGGCTTTGGCAACCAGTACACGAATCTTTCGTTCCATTATGGCTTCTGACTTTCAGCTATCTGCACCCAACTTATTATTGTTCTCCCTTTTCTGTTCACCGATTCACGTCCCTGCAATCTGTTGCCACATCACTCCAATATTCCATCGCTGGGTTTTCCATCGATTGCAACGCCATATCGCTTCTGCATATAAGATAACATACCTGCCCCGATTATGACAGCGAACCATAGCGTAGCAGCGCGAACAATGAGAGTCGCTGCCACGGCGGAATTTTTGGGAATCTTTGCGAGAATGAGAAGTCCCGCCAAAGAAGTTTCCGTCACTCCAAGTCCACCGGGAAGAAGCGTAATCGCACCTACCACGATTGAGAAGGCGTATATAAAACTTGCCGACAAGAATTTCAGATGTATATCTAGGCCCTCAAGAACAAAAATGAATCCCATGCATTCTGTAAACCATCCAAGAAGGCCGATGAACGTCGAAATAGCTAGTACCTTCCCGCTTAGAATGGTGCGCGAACTTTCGTAGGCAGCCTCGATAGGCTTGATTCGTTTTGCGATGAATGGAATCTTCTCGGAAGTTCGGATGATTCTAATGGAAAGCGGTCGGCTTGCGATGATACCGATGACTGCGATGAAGACGAGTGCGACGACGATGATTATTTTTTTTTCGTAACCGATGCTGTATGCGCCAATTATCGAAATGATCAGAAGATCGAGGAAGTCGGTGATTCTCTCGGCGAAGACCACCGGGACAGACCTGCTTATCGGTACCGCGCGAAGTGATTTCAGAAAATAAGATTTGATCAATTCACCCATCTTGCCTGGAGTGACAGACATGGAGAGTGATGAAACAAAAACCCCGAAACTTTCAGAGCGAGGAACCCTTATTCCGAGTACGTGAAGGTAATATTCCCATCTGAGAAATCTGAGAAGGTAGTTGATCAAAGCACAAAAAAACACAAGCGGAAGTATCGTGTAGGAAAATGTCGAGAGGGCGCTTTCTAACTGTGAGATGTTGGCGTAAAGTGAGAACGCGATCCCGATGAGAGCCGCTATCGCTATAGAAATGAAAATCTTACTTCGGATTTTTTTCAGCATCGGAGAATGTTTTCAGTGCAAGATAAAACTTCGGCAGTGGTAGTCCAACAACGTTATAGAAATCGCCGTTTATTCTTTCCACAAAGAGGGCACTGAGATCATCCTGGATCCCGTATGCCCCCGCCTTGTCGAAAGGCGCACCGGATTGGACATATTCTTGAATCTCCTCGGGTTCTAATTTTCTGAATGTCACATCGGTCACCTCGCTGTCTCGGACAATTCTGTTTCCCGGAACTTGAAGCAGCGTGAATCCGGTGAATACTTCATGTGTCCTTTCACTTAAGAGATTCAGCATCCTGATGGCGTCATCAGAATCCTTAGGCTTGTTTAGAATTTGACCGTCTAAATAAACGATTGTGTCGGCCGCCGCCACAATGCCGCTGGTAATCTTGCCTGCTGCCATTCTTGCCTTTTTCTCCGAAAGGCTGGTGACATATTCGCGAGGATAGTTCCTCCGAGAGGGATCCCGAGGAGCGCGTCGCGCCGTGCTGACGCGAGAACGGTTCTTGACAGTACCTACCGGGACAAAGTGGTTTTCCTCGTCGACCTCGACGTCGATCAATGTAAACTTTATCCCGACCATCTCCAGAATTTGCCGTCGCCTCGGAGACCTTGAAGCTAGATATAAATGTGGGAGATTCATCTCGTCAATCTTAAACGCGGCGTTTTAGGGTTTGAGCTCTCAAAGATCGAATTGCGGTCTTAGGCTCCTTCTAATAGACTTTCTTCACTACGGTGCCAGGATAGTAGTGCGACAGGATTTGCAGGTAGCTGTAGCCGAGACGTGACATTCCGATCGCGCCCCATTGGCACATCCCGACACCATGACCGGTTCCTTGTCCTTTTAAAACAATATCCACGATCCTTCTCTTCTTATCGCGCGAAATGCTGATTCTGAATAGACTGCTTCGAAGCAATGCGCCGTCGCTGTTTCTAAAAAAATATCTCGTTCTGTCTCCGCGAACATAATACACATTTCCATTGCTCGTCACGATCTTCATCGAATCGACCCGGGAGGAGCCGAATCGGTTGAGTACTTTTATATCAGTGACATCGAGTCCCGATATACTATTGGCGTAAGTAGGGTTAGCCGCGTTTAAGTTTTCTCTGAACATTTCGTCTATTTGGTAGCGCGAATAAGTGTCAGTCCAGAAAAAATTTGGCGAATAGATGCAATATGGACTACCCGTTGCGGAATCGATGTCGGACACTCCCTGTAAGTATGGAAGCGAGGGCTGTCCCTGCCAAATGTTCTGCACGCTTTCCGTGTGTCCTCCACACGACGAATGAAAGAAACATCTCGCAGGCTGACCGTCATATTCGACAATCATTCCCGAGGTAAGTTGTATCGCACTGTCGGCAATCGATTTATATTCTTGAACCCCGGAATAAACCTGGTCCCTCGTATCTGAATAGACGTCAAAGTCCGAAGAGTCATGGTTATTCATCTTATAGAATGCAAAATTCCTTGCAGCGATTGCTTGCGCCATGCAAGCCTGGAATTCATCAGGGGTCAGGTTGTTAACAAGCTCATCGGGAACGACGCCGCGAAGATATGTTTCAAGTGGAACGATATTTATCACACGGAATGTGCCTTCCTTCTCAGGAATGATTTCCATCGAACCGGGAAAAGATTGGAAATCGAATTCGACTCGAGCCGAGAGATCTTCCGAATATCCAGGGTCAGTTCTCTTGCATGAGTCTGGCTTTGTAATATTAGAGTTTGTGTCGATCGGCTCTAATTTTATTGGGAAGGGGAATCCAATCTGTTGATTAGGTAATTTAGCTACGGGAATTCCGCTCTGCGAATAAGTAAATGTGATTTCCGCATTCGAAACAGTCGCGATTTCGATTCCCCGAAGATTCAGTTTGAAATTTCCATGAACCTGAAGCGTTGGGTTCTTCGCATTGTCCGCGAGATTGACTCTAATGATCGGTTCGACAGAAAAGGGAAAAGAGGGTTTACATTCAGAGGTTGAGTGAAGAATAAAGAGAAGGACGCAGGTTGAGAAAAGCCGTAGGTGGCGAGTCCCCTTGGGGGGAATCATCTAAACATTGCTTTGATGCTGCCCCAGGTTCGCTTTGCTACACCGGAGAGACCGGATGAAAAATCGTAAGGTTGCGTTATCGTACTCGAGTATGAAGTGCTTCCGTCGTAGCCGTCTGCTCTTACCCGATACGTAAAGAGAGTCGTTGTTGATGCCTTATAAAGATCTTTGTCAACAAACTGGTAGGTACTTCCCGCACCTGTTGCGGCGATTGTGCCATCGAGCTGATAGAACTGTCCGTTGACCTCGGATGACTTCTCGACGGCAAAATCTTTTATGCCGTTTTCCTGGGAAGTCACCCATGTAATCGTAACTTCATCTGTCCCTGACGAAGCCCGAGGATAACCCTCAGAAAAAATGACCGATGATGTCGGCGAAAATGCAGCCAGCAGCGCTGCGCAAGCAATTAGCGCGTATCTCATTGACGCTAAAATTTATCCTTGGCATTCGTTTAAGTCAAGTCCGAATGTTGGAATATGTGACGGTCACCAAGCGAGCGGCGGCACTTCGAAACGACATCTGCTGTGATTCATGTTTATTATTGCAGGAATTTGAACGGATTCTGCGTTAGTGTTAGATTTTAACGAAGAACACCCGAAAGGATTCACAAAATGATTGTCCCGTTCATAGCAATTGCGACATTTCTTTCAACACTTCTAGGAGGCTTGTTCGCATTAAGATTCAAGGACAAACTTCATCTTATTCTCGGGTTCAGTGCAGGCGCCATCATCGGGGTGGCATTTTTCGACCTTCTTCCCGAGGCGGCAAACTTGCATGGCACTTCAAGCGATATTTCTACCGTCTCACTTATGGTCGGGGTCGGATTTCTAGTGTACCTGGTATTAGATAGGATGGTTATTCTCTTATCCCACGGCGACGAGGAGCACGGTGTGCTGCACCATCGCGGAACGTTAGGTGCGGCGAGTCTTTCTGTGCACAGCTTTCTCGACGGTGCAACGATTGGTTTTGCATTTCAAGTCTCGGCGTCAGTCGGGAGCATCGTTGCGGTCGCGATCCTTACGCACGATTTCTCGGACGGCATCAACACGGTTAGTCTCGTGTTAAAGGATAATGGAACACGAAAGCGGGCATCATGGTGGCTTATGCTGGATGCGGCCGCACCTCTATTCGGCGTTCTCTTTACGCGCTTCTTCACACTCGGCAAGGCGGAACTGGGAAGCGTGCTGGCAATCTTCTGCGGGAGCTTCATTTACATCGGAGCGAGCGAATTGCTGCCGGAAAGTTATCATGCTCATCCGAAAATATTGACTACGATCATGACGTTGGTCGGAATTTCACTGTTGTATATCGCCATACAGGTGGCGAAAATGTAACCGTCGAGGACCGGGGAACTATTCGGTATTCGACCTTTTTAGATTTCGTACCTCGTAGGATCAGGAATTCCCGCTAACCGAAAAGCTTCCTTCCGCTCTACGCAGGTTCCGCATTTTCCGCAGTGCAATTCACCACCTTTGTAACATGAATAAGTAAGCTCGAATGGAACCCCTAAATCCCTTGCAAGAGCCGCGATTTCTTTTTTTGTAATGTCGATAAACGGGTCGTCAATCTGCACTCCCAGGTATGTTCCATGATGTGCCGCTTCAGAGATCGCTTTGAGAAACTCCGGGCGGCAATCCGGATAGATTGCGTGGTCTCCGGCGTGAGCCGCATAGAGAACTGCCTTGGCGCCAATTGATTCCGCGTAGCCAACTGCAATCGACAGGATGATTCCGTTTCTGAACGGCACGACCGTACTTCTCATGGAGGAATCTTCATAATGTCCTTCTGGAATTTCCCCGCCGCTCTGCAATAAGCTTGATTCGAAAAATTCATTGACGAAGGGAAGCTTAATCACTACATGAGAAACATCGAGCCGCCTCGCTATTTCTCTTGCCGCTGCCTGTTCCCGTTTGTTATGCTTTGAGCCGTAGTCGAAAGTCAATGCGCTTACGTCGTACCGTTTTACTGCCCAGAAAAGGAGGGTGGCCGAATCAAGTCCTCCTGAAAATGTGACAACAGCTTTTTCCATCGATCAACGGTTAAATTTACTAATGTCTGTCGAAGTATACCACGATAATTGAGAAATGTCGCGGATTGAAATTCTTTCCTAAATTCCCGACCTTAATAAGTAAACTGAAAAGATGAACGAAATCATTCGGGGCAATTAGAATAGATGGCTGAAAATTCTCCACGCGACTTTTTCAGGTTGAGATCCCGCTTGTTGGGAAATTCCGGCAGCGTTCGGCGAAAAATATTTGGAATATATTTATTGTTGGCGGTGGTCAACGTGGTTGTCTGGGCAATTGCGTTCACCACATTTCAAGGTTTTCCTCTTCTCATCGGAACATCAGTGATTGCTTATAGCTTCGGATTGAGACACGCTGTTGATGCCGACCACATTGCTGCCATAGATAATGTGACTCGCAAGTTGATGCAGGAAGGAAAGCGGCCAGCGGGGGTCGGATTCTTTTTTTCACTCGGCCATTCGACGGTCGTTATATTGGCGTCGGTTGCGATTGCATTTGCCGCCACCGCAATACAGAAAAATTTTCCTCAATTTCAACAGGTTGGCGGAGTCATCGGTACTGCAGTTTCGGCGGGATTTCTATTCGCGATTGCGATAGCGAACATGTTCGTCCTCAGGGATGTCTATAAGACTTTCAAAGATGTGAAGAAAGGTGGAGCCTACAGCGGGCAATCCCTCAACGACTTGTTGAGTCAGAGTGGACTCGTCGGCCGAATTTTCCGTCCGTTCTTGAAGTTGATCCGACAAAGCTGGCACATGTACCCGCTTGGATTTCTCTTCGGGCTTGGTTTCGATACTGCTACCGAAATCGGCGTACTCGGAATAACAGCAGCGGAGGCCACGAAAGGCTTGCCCGTTTGGTCTATTTTGATTTTTCCCGCTCTCTTTACGGCAGGGATGTCGCTCGTCGATACTACTGACGGCGTTCTCATGCTTGCCGCTTACGGCTGGGCGTACGTCAAGCCGCTGCGAAAATTGTTTTACAACCTGACGATAACTTTCATATCCGTGCTCGTGGCATTGCTGGTCGGAGGAATCGAAGCCTTCAGCGTCATCGGAGATAAATTGGAATTGAAAGGACGGTTCTGGGATTTTGTCGGCAAGCTAAGTGGTGACTTCGGAACGCTGGGCTACTTCATCATCGGGATTTTCATAGTCAGCTGGATTGCTTCGACGATCATTTACAGGGTTCAAAAGTATGATGAAGTTGTGATTACCGGCGAGAAGAGCCAAACTGGCTCTTAAAGAGTTATAGTTAAAGTTCTATCGGATCTTTTCTTTCCTTTCTGTCAAGTACCCTCTGAGCTCCGGTTCCACAAGATTATCTGCGAGGAAATATTTTTGCCGAAAACGGAGCGATACATTCACGAGACTGATAAGTACCGGCACTTCTACGAGCGGACCGATCACTGCAGCGAAAGCCTCACCCGAATTGATTCCAAAGACAGCGATAGCTACCGCAATCGCCAATTCGAAGTTATTGCTCGCTGCAGTAAACGATAGTGTTGCCGCCTTGCCATAATCTGCGCCCGTTTTTTTTGCCATCCAGAAAGAAACGAAAAACATTATCACAAAATAAAGTACAAGCGGCACTGCGATCCTCAGTACGTCGACGGGTATCCGTACGATCAGCTTTCCTTTCAAAGAGAACATGACGAAAATCGTGAAGAGCAGAGCGATTAGTGTGATCGGGCTAATCTTCGGCATGAACTTATGATGGTACCAATCTTTGCCCTTCAATTTCACGAGAATATATCGTGTGCTAATGCCGGCGAGGAATGGAATTCCGAGGTAAACGAACACACTTTCGGCTATTTGTCCGATTGTCACATCGACTTTGAATGAACTGAGTCCAAGCCAATTGGGAAGAATTGTCAGGAACACGTAGGCATACAACGAATAGAAAAGCACCTGGAAAACCGAGTTGAACGCAACCAGCCCGGCGGCATACTCCGCGTTTCCATGCGCAAGATCGTTCCACACTATCACCATGGCAATGCACCGAGCAAGCCCGATCATTATCAGACCCGCCATGTATTCGGGGTAGCTATGCAGGAAAGCTACCGCGAGGAAAAACATTATTATCGGGCCGATTATCCAATTTTGCACAAGCGAAAGCGATAGTAGCCTGCCGTTTCTGAAAACTTTTCCCAGCTCCTCGTATTTCACTTTTGCCAGAGGTGGATACATCATCAGTATCAATCCCACGGCGATGGGAATGTTGGTCGTTCCGATTTGAAACCTGTTCCAGAAGCCGACTATCGAAGGAAAGAAATAGCCGGCTGAAACACCGAGAAGCATCATTCCAATTATCCACAGGGTCAAAAACCCGTCTAGAAAGG
>Ga0335078_10016405_pt1 | contig 10991 bp, 11 predicted proteins | sample Lox_Sample_32_FD_206711 | JGI IMG/M metagenome (GOLD analysis project Ga0335078, IMG submission 206711) | Soil microbial communities from Loxahatchee National Wildlife Refuge, Florida, United States - Lox_Sample_3.2 | ecosystem: Environmental > Terrestrial > Soil > Wetlands | place: USA... | reverse complement strand
GCTCCGCCACTGCCCCCAGGGATTCCGCGGCGCCCTGGGCCATGAAGCTCTCGGCGTCAATGCAGACCAGGGCGGCGCGGGGGCAGGGAACACCCTTCCCGAATATGGAATGCAGTCTCTGCGGCGCGAGTTTCTTCACCAGCCTCGCCCAGCGCGAAGTGTCCAATAGCAGCGGGCTTCCCGCTTCGGCAAAGAGGAAATTCCGGGAGTACCACAGGTTCAAGGCCTGGGTGGGGACGGGCACCCCCTCCTGCATCGCCTGTCCGGCCAGCAGTTCGGGTTCGAGGCCGCAGTTCATGACCACGGTGGTCTTGGCCGCGCCGGATTCGCCCACCACGAAGAAGAGGGGCATGCTATCGATCCGAGCCTTGGGACCGAGCTGCGAAGCCTTCAGGCGGGTCTCCGCCTCCCGAACCAGGATGTCAATCTCATCGGTTCCCGGCGCCGTGCCGGCGGCCGCTTGCGCCGCGCGTTCCTTATCGCGCATCCGGAACAACACCACCACGATCACGAGTGCGATTAAGCCAATCACCCATAAAGCGATGCGGAATATCCAGAGCTGGTTCCCGGCCAGGTGCATCCAGGAACCCGCAAACCACACCAGGATGAACCACACCACGAAGCAAATGCCGGCGATGATGTATTTCAACGCTTTGTTCACAGCTACCCCCTAATGGGTCGCGAGCGAAGAGAGTGAGGCCAGTGCCGAGGATCCCATAATCAACACAATTGTGAACCACACAAAAAGCACGACACCGAGCGAGAAGCAACCGATCGCGCCAATGGCGAGGCGCCGCACCCAGGGATCGGAACCTTTTTGCGGGGCGACATCGCGCGGGGGCGCCCAATTGGGCGCCAGGGGCCGAGGTCCGCCCCGGATGCGCTGTAGCTTTTCGGTCACGGTGGCGACCACCGAGCGGATGCCTTCCTGCCCTCCCAGGCCATACCGCCCCCGGTAACCCAGCGCCAGGCAGAGAGCGTAAAGTTCCAGCACATCCGCGGTCTGCGGGGAATCCGGGCGGGCCAGCAAACGGTCCAGGCACTGGAAGTACATCTCACCTGCCGTGTGCAGTCCGAACAGTTCCTCCTGCAAGGGCATGCGGGGCCATTCCCGGAAAATGGGGTTGTTGGAAGTCAAAATGGATTCATCCAGGAAGGCGACCACGGCGAAGGTGGCCAGGCGCGTGTCCTCCGTGCTGTAGCCGCGGTGGGCGGAGACCTGCTCCGCGCTGGAGATGGCGGTCTTGATCTGATTACGAAACGATGCGGCGTCCGCCACCGCCTGCCGGTTGGAGCGCAAGCGGGTGATGGCGGTCAGGAGTTCCTGATAGATCAACGCCATATTAGTGCGATCGGGGGCCATTGGCATGCCCGCCGCCTGGGGTGTTGCGACTCTGGATGTGCCCATCCCTGACCTCCCAGCTTGTGGCTCCGGTCCCGCCGCGCGGGACCGCACATGCCACCCTCAAAGGCGGCGCCACGGTTGTCGCATTCTCGCGACCCAATTCTAGCTTTCCAGAATTACCAGCAGCTCTATCTCCGGTTTCGGCAAGTCGCCGGGGACGTAAACTCCCACCCGCCGAGTCTGCACGATGTGCTCCCAGCACGGCCCCACGCGGCTGATGTTGAAGTACTGGTTTTCCACGCGGGCCGAGACGGCCGCGGGAGGCACCGGGATGTGGGCGAGGGGCAATCCGGCGATCGCGCTGTTAACCAGACGGCGAATAAACGCCGCCGAGCAGATTTTCACTACTTGAGTGGTGCGGGAGATGACTTCCGCATCGCCAATGGGCGAGTGAATGGAAAAGATCCAGCGGGCGCGGTCCAAACAACGCTGGTCCACCACTTCACCCTCGTAGAAGTAGTTAGCCACGGCCTTGAGCGGGATGGCCACGCAGTTGGAAGGCGCCAGCATCTCCAGATGGGCGCGGATGTGGGCCTCAATCTCCGCGAAGCATTTGTCGAGCGCCAGGTGATTGTAAACGGGCAGTGTCTTGGGGTGGGATTCGGTGGCAAAGGTGCACAGCGCCCCGCCCAACCGCAGCAATTCCAGGAAGAGTTCCTCCGGATGCCCGCGCTTGGAAAAAAACAAGTGCCGCAGCGGCCCCAGACTGGAATTGAGGGCATGGAGGAACCAGAAGCGGGAAATCTCCTGGACGGAGAAGCCGGTCTGGAATTTCCCCCGCCCCCGGTTGTCCAGGGCGATGGCTGCGCTCTTTTCCTGGAGGACCTCGATCATGCGGCGCATGAGGAGCATCAACGTCTGGCTGGCGGTCAACTGGGTGCACGGCGGAATAAAGGTCTCATCGTAAATGTAATTGCCCGAACTGTCCCGCCGAACCCGTGCAATGGGCAGGACTTGCATGTCTCCCACCTCTTCCGTATCGAGGAAAAGTTCGATATTCTTCCGTCCGAATTTCACCTTTTTTTCGTCGATGCCGCTGTTCTCGTCCGGGACGGTCTCGGCCTCGGCTGTAAACCGAAGGCGAGTCCTGCCATCCTGGCCATTCAAAGCGCAATTGGCTCCGCCCACTTTGAGCGGAGCGATTCCCAGCATCACCGTCAGGCTCTCGCGTGTGGGGGGAAACAGGTCGGCAATGGCTCGGGGGGCGGGCAGCGGGTCGCTCTCCGGCATGTGGAAAGGGAGTCCGTCCTGGAACATCCCGCGGCAATGCACCAGCGAAACCGTGCCGTTGCGCACGGCTTCGGCGTCCAGTTCGATTCCCGTGAGCCCATAAGGCTCAAACCACAAGTTCGAAATCCAGAACTGGCTGGTTTCCTCGAAAAAGCGACTCTGGGCCTGGAAGTGATGCGGCCCGAGGTACATCCCCTCCGACCACACGACTTTGGAAAGCTGCTTCATGGAGTTGGCCTGATACTCTGGAGGTCTGGCGCATCTGGATAATATTCATTGCGCCGGGGTTCTGTCCCGGGGGTAAGATACTCCCGCCCTTGTTCCAAGAGGAAGGCTCCACGCATCATTCCACACCATGAAATCCGCGTGGGAAGAGCAGCGCAACGGCCCCGACCATCCACTACCTGGCATATCGAAAAGTATGCTACTACATTTCGCAGGCAGTATATTACAACATCTTCAAGCCAAGCAAAACACAATCAAAAGCTGCGGCGTTCTGGCCGGGAGCAGGCAGTCCGGGTTATAATCTGAATTCGGGGCATCCCAGTCCAGTTGAATTTAACGGGGGTAGAAAGGCAACATGGCGAATACCAACCTTTTCCAAAACCTGTTTCGCGAAAAGGAGACCTTGGACTTCGCTGCCGGCCAGACGGTTTTCAAGGCCGGAGATGCAGGGGATACGATGTATGTTGTCAACGCGGGAGAGATCGAAATCCGGGATGGTTCCACCGTTCTGGAAAGCGCCGGTCCCGGTTCGATTGTGGGTGAGTTGGCGCTGATCGACGATGAGCCGCGCAGCGCCACGGTGGTGGCCAAGACCGATTGCCGCCTGGTGCCCATCGACCGGCGGCGCTTTCAGTTCATGGTGACGGAAACTCCCTTCTTCGCCTTGGCGGTAATGAAGGTTCTCGCCGACCGCCTCCGCCGGACCAGTTCCCGCATGCGCCCTGCCCAGGTTTCGTAGACCTGAGCGCGCTTGCCTTTGCCACAGTCAATTGTTGAGTGGGGTGGGACACTACGTTCGTCGCGGGTTGCCGATCAGTTTCCAAGCCTCTGTGAGATGGGCGCCCAGTTCGTCGTCGCCGATCCTTCGGAGTTCGATCCCCACCCAATCCTTCACGCCTACATACGGCGGCCGAAAATAGATATCCGGCGAACTCGCGATAAGCTTCTGCTGCTCTCCCTGAAGTGCGGGTATCCAAACTGCAAGGCGCCCGTCGTGGTGGTGATTATCGGCGAACATGGCGAAGACCCGTTTCTTGACAAAGAACGTCGGTTCTCCATGGGAGAGCTTCTCGCTCGCCCCCGGCAGCGCCAGGCAGATTTCGCGCACCCGCCTGATTTGCTCCTGGCTTTCCCTGCTCACGGCATCTCCAATATATAGAGGTGCGGATCCGCGAGGGCGGAAACCACGGGAGGCCTAAACGAGCCCTTTAGTCCGAACATAATTCGGATGGCCTCAGTCAGCAGTCTGCGCATGCTGTCCCGTTTCAATTTCTCTAATTCCCGCTTCTATCTTCATCCTTAATTCTGGGTCAGCAGTGCTGAGGTTTGATTTGAGCACTTGTACGGCTTCGACGCCGCCGATTCGCACCAGCCCCTTAACCGCGATCTCGCTGACGTAGTTATGATATCCAAGGACCTGTCCTAAATAGGGCACGGCAGCGGAGTCTTGGATAAGGCTCAGGGTATCAGCTGCTTCTCTCAATGCGCCGTAATTCTTGTAGCCAGCCGCCGCCTTGGCAAGGCGCTCGCATGCTTCCTCCAGTCGGTTCTGGTCGCGAGGCGCAACACGAAGTGTCAGATCCTGAATACCCGAGGAAATGCGCTCCCCTGAAGCCGTGTATACCGCGCCGTTAAGCCAAACCCTTAGTTTGTATTCCCCAGGCTGGCTAAACTGATATCGTCGATTGATAAGCAATAACTTCGCCCGACTTTCGTTCGGAGGCACGACAATGGTGCCAACATGACTCAATCCCGAGACCACCGGCCCGGGGGTTTTTATTGAACCGGCGGGCTCGGTCACGGCAATGTCGAAGTAGCTGTCGTTGAGCGGTGCGGGGGCGAAACGGACCTCTTGCGCAAGGCCATTGTCAATAGATAATCGCAAATACACGGGCTCATTAGCAGAAACGGTGCTTGCGGGGAGAGCGAATACAATTTGGACGGTGTCCTCGGAAAGAGCCACGGCGCGCGGCCACACCAAGAAAGGAGCCAGCAGCGCGAAGTACTTGAACAATCTTCCAGGCTTCCTTTTTCCTCCACTCATTTTTGACACCTCCTGCGGAAATTCCTGCAATCCTTCGATTGGGCGTTCAAACTAGGCTGCGCGCAATTGTCAGGAACCAGTACACGTCTGACCCAACACGCAAGACGCGCTGGCGCCGCCTTTGGTAATAGTGTACGTGTACGTCGAACCGCTATGCGTGACCGACCGCTGAATCGTGGTGAACACAGTCAGATCAACAGAACTTCCACCGCTGACACCCGGGCACGAATACCACCATTTTTGTTGAGCGGGAAACCCAGCGTCGGCGTAACTCGTGCCAAAAACGCCGTGGTACTGAGTGTCCACCAAACAAGGTGCGGTGCCGCTTCCTGTGCCCCAAGGACAATAGCTGTTATTCCCTGCAACGCTGTCGATGTTCGGGTTGTGGTTGCTGCTGCTCGGCCACGGGGGATTTGGCCATAAGAAAAGCCCTTGTTGTCCTTGTACATATCCAGGGTAGGTGACAAATTCACCGACCTGGCAGTCGGCGAGATCTGCTGGATTTTTAGAGCTTGACTGCCACTGATAAAGGAACAAGAGTTGTCCGCTCCCTAACGCCGAGGAGGCAGCCTGCGTGAAGTTGACGGGGTAGGCGGCGTTGTTGGCGAAGGCTTGGCTCACCGCGCCGTAAATGAAATAACACAAACACGAATAGCAGAACGCGGAGGAGGTAGTGTAATCCTGGTACGAGCCCAAGTCGCCGGGATCGAACGACAGTGAGACGTCCGCCCTCACCATGTTCGGCAGGTTCAGGCTGTTGCTGGCTTGCCGGCGCTTGATCGGACTCGTTAATGTCGTGGAGACATACGCAACGAAGAAACGTTCCTGACACCTTTTTCTCTCACACCTTTTTCTTCTGCAATATGCGCCGTCAGGTTTACATGACCGCGTTCTTCCGAAGGGACTGCCTTATGTGAACCGACGGGTAGAGTTAAGAGGCAATCTCCGGAAGTCGCTTGGCGAGATCGCAGACCCCACAATACCGGGGTCTGATTCCATAATGTCGTCGGCTCCTTAGGTCCGGTAAGCTTGGAAGTGGAAAGCGACCAAGGCTTGCCGGGAAAGGAGCCGAACATGGTGATTATAGGATGTGATTTGCATACGCGATACCAGGTCATTGCCCTGCTGGACACCGCGACCGGCGAGAGCATGACCCGACGGTTGGAGCATGAGAGTGGAGAGGCGCGGAGATTTTACGCGGCGTTGGAGAAAGGGTCGTTGATCGGCATCGAGGCGACCGGGTACACGCAATGGTTCGAGAGGCTGATGGCGGAAGTGGGTCACGAGTTGTGGGTGGGGGATCCGGCGGAGATTCGGGCGCGCGCGGTGCGGCGGCAGAAGACCGACGAGCGGGATGCGGAGCACATCTTGGATCTGTTGTTAACGAAGCGTTTTCCGCGCGTGTGGGTGCCCACGCCCGAGGAGCGGGATGTGCGGCAACTGCTGAAGCATCGGGACAAGCTGGTGAAGATGCAGACCTCGGTGCGCAACCAACTGCACTTTCTGGCCATGAGTCAGGCAGTGTGCCGGAAGCGCCGGCTGTGGAGCGAACACGGCCGTACCGAATTGGAAGGGTTGAAGCTAGGAGTGTGGGCCAGCGAAAGGCGGCAAGAACTGCTAGAGTTCCTGGACCGGCTGGGGCCACGGATCGAGGAACTGGATCGGGCGGTAAAGGCGGAAGCAGCCGGCCGTCCCGAGGCGCGGGAACTGATGCAAGAGCTGGGGGTGGGGCCGGTGACGGCTCTCGCCTTTGTGCTCACCGTGGGTCCGATCGAGCGTTTCCCCCGCAGCCGTCAACTGGTGAGTTACCTGGGGCTGAATCCGCGCGAGGACTCCAGCGGGGGGCATCAGCGGCTCGGCCACATTAGTAAGCAAGGGAATGAAATGCTGCGCTGGTTGCTGGTCGAGGCCGGTCACACCGCGGCTCGGTGTGACCCCCAGTTCCGGCAGCAGTATGCGCATTTGAAGTTCCGGCGGGGCGGGAGGATAGCCAAGGTGGCCATCGCTCGCCGCCTGGCGGTGCGCTTGTATTGGCGGTTGCGCCGCTATGCCGCCGGTTCGCACGTCCAGTAGCCCGGGCTGGCGCATAGTGGACGCAAGTCCACTGCGAGTCTGATTGGGCGCTGGGCCTCCCGGCCGGAGGCTGGGAGTTCGCAGAGAGAATCATGGCGGGGGTGAACAACCCCACCGAATAGATGGCTGGTGGAATCGTCCACCGCAGGATTCCAGGAGGCGAGCCTTGGTCGGCACGAGCCCAAAGAATCCGCTAGGACGAAGCCCGGGGAAAAGCCCCCGTGCTTCGTCCCCACTCCAGCCTGGGGCGAGCTGGGAGCGGCGTCAAGGGTCTGCGATGAACGACCCGCGGCGGGGGTCGCCCTTGACCCCGCTCCCAGCTCGCGGGGGAGTGGTGTTGCCAAAAAAAGCTTGACAGGACCGACGACATTATAGATGCGCCAGCCGGCGAGAGTCGCCGCAGTGCCCCTACCGTTAGCCAATAGGAGGGCCGCAGCCCCGCTTGAGGCAATCAAGGGCGTTCCGAACCGACTGCTCAAGTTCAGGGTCCTCGGTCCCGAACTTGGAGATAACCTCATCAATCCCTGCGCGATTCGCGATCCGTGCCAGTCCCGCCACGCTCAGGTCATCTAGCCCCCGCATCTTCGCGAGCTTGACTAAGTAGGGAACAGCCACAGGGTCAAGGATAAAGCTCAATGCGAGCCCAGCCTCTGCTTGCTTGGCATACCCCCGGGAAGTGCGAGCGCTCTCGAGGAGGTTCTGACACACCTCCACCAGCCTTGCCGGATCCGCTGGCTCTACTTCAAGAACCATCTGTTGGGAGGACACCTCGTTGCCAAGCAGAGTTCCTGATGCAGTCCTCAGCGTGAGCCCGGTGATCCTAATCCGTATTCCATAAGTTCCCGCTTTTGAAAACTCGTACCACTCATTCACCAGTACCTTTCGCTCAAATTTACCTCCTGCTTCGAGAGAAACGTGCCCCGTGGCCCCGAAGCCGCCCTCCGATATGTCTTGCGGCGATACTAGGGAACCATCGGGAGCGGTCACGGTGAAGTGATAATTGGCCTTCTCCTGGAAACCCAACTCGAAGGTCACCGGCTCTGCCAGGCTGTTTTCGATCGTCAGTTCTACTGAAACGGGCTCGTGAAGAGTCACACTTGGTTTCTGAAGTGCGAACGAGATGGGCACCGCGCTCTCGGTCGGGGCGGCGTAGATCGTAAGCCCCCAGAGACAAGAGCCCACCACTAGGACGAGACCCAGCGCGGACCGTAGCGACATATATGGACTGCACATGATTTGCACCTCCATGCAAGCAGCTGCCGTACCATGCTCCGGCTAAACTCGCAGGCCGGGGCGCGGCTATTCAGCTTCATTGATAGCAGTTGACCCCGAGAGTGCAGGACGACGAAGCTCCACTCTTTGTGACTTGATATGTGTAATACGATCCGTTCTGCTGCACCTGCCGGTGGATTGTAATACCCGTCGCCAAATCCCCGATACCGGCCGGACAGCTGTACTCGTATACCTGCGTCGCATCGAACTGATTGTTGCCGTACGGAGTCGCGAACGTGCCTGGATACTGTGTGTCGCCGCCAGTCCCATTAGAACCGGGGATCTTGGGGACGGGCCCAACTGACGGGTTGGGCTGTGAGTAATTCCATGGGGGTTTTGGCAAAACAAATGTCCCTGGGGGTCCGGGGTATGTCACTGCTTCATAAACGACGCAATCCGCGAGATCCATGATGTTCCGTGAACTTGAGCCCCACGTGTAGTAAAATTGCAATCGCCCATCTGCATAAGCCGTAGAGCCGCTCTGCGTGAAGTTGACGGGGTAGGCGGCGTTGTTGGCGAAGGCTTGGCTCACCGCGCCGTAAATAAAATAACACAAACACGAATAGCAGAACGCCGAGGAGGTAGTGTAATCCTGGTACGACCCCAAATCGCCAGGATCGAACGACAGTGAGACGTCTGCCCTCACCATGTTCTGCAGGTTCAAGCTGTTGCTAGCTTGCCGGCGCTTGATCGGACTCGTTAATGTCGTGGTGACATACGCAACGTGAGACATATTGGAGCCGTGAGGTGGGGTTGCGTCCGTCACGCCCCACCCGTAGACGGTTCCGTCACTGCCGACTGACGCCCCCGAATACCAGCTATAGGCGTGCGCCGGTAATGGCGAAAGCAGCCCCAGCGTGACCAGGAAGCCCGTGGCTCGAAGGAACGTTAGAAATGCCTCCAGCGGTGATTCTCGTCTTGGCATGCTTTCGGAACTCATGAGTGCCGCTCCTTTCTATTCTAACAATCGAAGCTCACTGCAGGGGATGACTTTCCCGGGTGCGCCCGGCCGTAGCGCCGAATCACGGCTTTGTCATGGGCGCATCGGGGAGATACTTCATGCCCTGTTTTTGGGTCTGAACAAAGGATTGCAATTTTGCCGCCCCGTCTGAGCTAAGCCGGGCGGGCAGGGCGCTGATCGCCTGTGCAATCGCCGCGTCCTTCTGTTGGCCCAACTGAACCAGATTCTGGTAGTCAGGGGTACCGGAAAGCGGAAAAGGGTTGCGTGCGAGAATCTGATTCCCCTGTGCATTCAAGCCGTCCAGTTGAGTTTGAAAGGGAGCAAGGACGCCCAAAAGCGCCTCGGTGTCGCTCACGTCGAGCCCGGCGGGGGCGATTTTCGCTTGGAACCGAGCCTTCTGTGCATCCGTAGCATTCTCGGGTTCGGCAATACCCAACAGCACCAGTCGATAGGCGACCTGGTCCGGAATGAGTTCCGGGTTCTTCGCGCCGTCGATAGTCCCGGCAGGATCTGGCTGCGCAGTAGCCGGAGCGCTTGGCACCGGTGCGAGGCCCTGCTGCGCCTGAGCGCGAGAGACGCCTCTTCCCCGCAACAGCAGAAACGACACGACGAAGACAATGGCAAAGAGGAGAAGGAGGATTCGTGTGGCTTTCATGACAACCTCCCGTTGATTGAATGTCGATTTGACCTTCTGAATCGTACCCCCCCCCCCGTGGTTGCTTGTCAAGCATAAACTCTGTCATTAGTACATAAAGTCTGAACAAAATTATGACAATTGTCATATCAGATGTATCCAGATGACTGGTTTGCGGGTGATGTTTTCTTACGTGCCCTGCTGGAAGAACCGTTGATGGATCCGCTTGAGTCCCATTTCCAGATGCGTCTCATCCAAAACCATCATCATGCTGTTCGTTGAAGAACCCTGGGAAATGAGGTCCAGCGGCAATTCGGAAATAGCCCCCAGGGCCGCGGCCGCAATGTCCGGATGTTGGGTCAGTCCCTGCCCCACCAGGCAAAGGGAGGCTTTCCCCCGCGCAATTTCGACGGTGCCCAGGCGATATAATTCGGGAAGAAACCGCTCAAACGGGACGTCGGCATCCAGCGCCAGCCGGCAGTGCAAGGATGAGATGGCGGTCAAGTCGGGCGTAATGCGGTGCCGGTCTAAAACCTCCAGCACTTCCTTCATGAATTCTGAAATCGGCTTCTGCCGGTTCGAGACGACGCGTAGCAAGGCCAGGCCTCGTTTGTAGGCAATGGACCGCACGCCTTCGGGAGCTTCTGCCGCGGTCTCTTGAATGGTGGTCCCGGCGTCTAGCGGGCGCCACGAGTTGAGGATGTGGACGGGAATGCGCTTTTCGGCCGCCGGCCACACCGCGCGGGGATGCAGCAATTGGGCGCCAAAGTAGGTCAGTTCCGCCATTTCATCGCAGGTGGCGGTGGGGATGGGGCGCGCCTCGGGGATAATGGCAGGATCGGCGGTCATCAATCCCGGCACGTCCTTCCAGATCTGAATGGTCGTCGCGTCCAGCGCTGCGCCAACGAAGGCGGCGGTGAAATCCGAGCCTTCGAAGCCCAGGGTGGTCGTCGCCCCCGCCGGAGTCGCCCCGATATACCCCTGCATCACCGGCGTGCGGCCCTGCTCCAGTTCGGGGAGCAAAGCGGCGCGCATTCGCGCTTGCGCGAGTTCCGCCATCGGTTCTGCGGCGGTGAAGTGGTCGTCCGTAATCATCAGAGTGCGCGCATCCAGCAACTGCACCCTGACTCCCCGGGACTCCATCCCG
>Ga0335078_10016404_pt1 | contig 10991 bp, 12 predicted proteins | sample Lox_Sample_32_FD_206711 | JGI IMG/M metagenome (GOLD analysis project Ga0335078, IMG submission 206711) | Soil microbial communities from Loxahatchee National Wildlife Refuge, Florida, United States - Lox_Sample_3.2 | ecosystem: Environmental > Terrestrial > Soil > Wetlands | place: USA... | reverse complement strand
CGGCCTACGCCTGTCATGGGCATTTGCTAAGCTCAGCCTTATCAGGCTAGCCTGATAATATGACTCAGGGTCCGGATGCCAGCGACCTCGACGTCATTGACGTCGCCGACGCGCTGCGGGTAAGCATCGGGCTGCTGCTGCGCCGACTGCGGCAGGTGCCGACCGAGGGCGAGCTGACCCTGCCGGAGAGCTCGGCCCTGACCCGCCTGGACCGGGGCGGGCCGGCCACGGCGAGCGCGCTGGCCCGGCTGGAGCAGATCAGCCCGCAGTCGATGGGAGCGACGCTGGCCGGGCTCGAGACCCGCGGCCTGGTCGAGCGGCGTCCCGACCCCCGGGACGGCCGGCGGGTCGTGCTGTCGGTCTCCGAGACCGGGCTGAAGGTGCTGCGCGGCCGGCGCGGCGCGCGGACCGAGAAGCTGGCCCAGGCCCTGACCGCCGGGTTCTCCCGCGCGGAGATAAGGCAACTGCGGGATGCGGCGCCGCTGCTCGAGCGACTGGCCCAGAGCATCTGATGCCGGGGGCGGGGACGGGGGCGGGGACGTCGGCCGGCGACCGCTACAAGTACGTGGCCCTGGCCAACACGACCGCGGGCATGTTCATGGCCGCGCTGGACGGGTCGATCGTCATCATCGCGCTGCCCGCGATCTTCCGCGGTATTCAGCTGGACCCGCTGGCGCCCGGCAACATCGCCTACCTGCTCTGGATGATCATGGGGTACCGGCTCATCCAGGCCGTGCTGGTGGTCACCCTCGGCCGCCTGGGCGACATCTACGGGCGGGTCAAGATCTACAACGCGGGCTTCATGGTCTTCACCGTGGCCTCGGTCCTGCTGTCGTTCGACCCGTATCAGGGCGGCGGCGGCGCGCTGTGGCTGATCGGCTGGCGGGTGCTGCAGGCCGTCGGCGGGTCCATGCTCATGGCCAACTCGGCGGCGATCCTGACCGACGCTTTCCCCTCCGACCAGCGCGGATTCGCGCTCGGGACCAACCAGATCGCCGGGCTGGCCGGCCAGTTCATCGGCCTGGTCGCCGGAGGGCTGCTCGCGGCCTGGGACTGGCGGGCGGTCTTCTGGATCAACGTGCCGGTCGGGATCTACGGGACGCTGTGGGCCTACCGGAAGCTGCGCGACAACGGCGAGCGGCACCGGGCCCGGATCGACTGGTGGGGCAATGTCACGTTCGCCGTCGGCCTGGGCGCGGTGCTGGTCGGCATCACCGAGGGCATCCAGCCTTACGGGCATCACAGCATGGGCTGGACGAACCCCGCGGTGATCGGCTTGCTGGCCGGCGGCGTCCTGCTGCTCGCGGCGTTCGCCGTGATCGAGAAACGGATCGCCGAGCCCATGTTCCAGATCAGCCTGTTCCGGATCCGGGCCTTCACGGCCGGCAACATCGCGGGCCTGGCCGCCGCCATTGCCCGGGGCGGGCTGCAGTTCGTGCTCATTATCTGGCTGCAGGGAATCTGGCTGCCGCTGCACGGCTATGACTACAGCCAGACGCCGCTGTGGGCGGGTATCTTCCTGCTTCCGCTGACCGCGGGCTTTCTGGTCGCCGGCCCGGTCTCCGGCATCATGTCCGACCGCTTCGGCTCCCGGGGCATCGCCACCGCCGGGATGGTGGTATTCGGCGGCAGTTTCGTGGGCCTGATGCTGTTGCCGGTCGATTTCCCTTACTGGGCTTTCGCCCTGCTGATCGCGGCCAACGGCATCGGCAGCGGGATGTTCGCCTCGCCCAACTCCTCCTCGATCATGGGGAGCGTTCCCGCCCGGCACCGCGGCGCGGCGTCGGGAATGCGCGCGACGTTCCAGAACTCCGGCACGGCGCTGTCGATCGGGGTGTTCTTCTCGCTCATGATCGCCGGGCTGGCGAGCAGCCTGCCCCGGACGCTGGCGGCCGGCCTGCGCCAGCAGGGCGTGCCCCTCGCGGCCGCCCACCAGATCGGCTCGCTGCCGCCGGTGGCGTCGCTGTTCGCGGCGGTGCTCGGGGTGAACCCGGTCGGGCACCTGCTGGCCGCGGCCGGCGTGCTGTCGTCGCTGCCCGCGGCGAGCCAGCAGGTCCTCACCGGCCGCGAGTTCTTCCCCGACCTGATCTCGGGCCCGTTTCACCGGGGCCTGATGGTGGTGTTCGCCGTGGCCATCGCCTTGTCGGCGATCGCCGCCCTCGCCTCACTCCTGCGCGGGGGGCGTAACGCTGCGTCTCTCGAGGGCCAGGACCGGCCGGCGGCGAGCGAGCGGGCCAACCCGGTCACTCGCTCATGACGGCGGTCAGCTGCGCGCGCTCGGATTCGCTGAACGGGACCGGCTTTCGCGCGGTGGCATCCCAGCGCACCGAGACGACGCGGGCCTGGGCCGCCACGTCGCCGGATGGCGTGGTGATGGTCTCCCGGGTCTCCAGACTGGTCGTGCCGATGCGCTCGGCGGCTATTCGCACGGTGACCCGGCGGTCGGCGTAGCGGACCTCCGCGCGCAGGTCGAGCTCTATCCGTACGACCACATAGATCGGATCAGCGCGAAGAGCCCGCGCGAAGAAGGCGTCCCGGCCCTCCTCGAGGTAGGTCAGGAACACCGCGTGGTTGACGTGGCCCAATGCGTCCACGTCACGCCACCTGACGTCGACCGGATGCTCAAACACCGCGCCCATTGTGCACACCCCTCAAACAGCCCGGGCCGCCGTCAGCCCGCCCGGGGCCGGGCTTCTTCTTGAGATTCATGCCGCACTGCCCCTTTTCCGGGCGCGCCTAATTTGACAGCCGCTTATTCCGCCCCGAGTATCGATGTCATGTCTAAAAGCGTATCGGTTATCGTCACTGATGATCTTGACGGATCTGAGGACGCCGAGACGGTCACGTTCGGCTTCGACGGCATGACGTATGAGATCGACCTCGCGAAGAAAAACCGGGTGAAGCTGGAAAAGGCGCTCGCCCCGTTCATCGAGGCGGGCCGGCGGGTGCCACGCGGCGACCGGCGCCGCGCGTCCGGGCGCCAGGCCGGTTCCTCGCCCGACCGCGCCGCGGTCCGGGCCTGGGCCAAGGCCGCGGGCCTGAAGGTGTCCGAGCGCGGCCGGGTCAGCGCCGACATCATCCGCCAGTACGAGGCGGCGCACTAGCGCTACCGCCTGCGGCATGCCGGGCCCGGGCCTCACTCCGGGAGATGGCAGACGGCCTCGACGTTGTTGCCGTCCGGATCCCGCACGAACGCCCCGTAGTAGCTGGCGTGGTACTCCGGCCACAGCCGCGGCGCGTGCAGGACCTCGGCGCCCTGCGCGATCGCGGCGTCGAAGAATGCCCCCACGGCGGCCCGGCTAGGCGCGGTGAACGCGATGTGTGACTCGCGGAAGCCCGCGCCGGTGACGTGCCGCCCGATCCAGAACTCGGGCTTGGGCGGCATGCCGTAGCCGATCGCCTCGCCGAAGTCCATGACGCGCTCGCCCCCGATGGTGGCGAGCACGGCGTCGTAGAAAGCGGCGCTGGCGGTCAGGTCGGCGCACTGGATGGACAGGTGATCGAGCATGCGGTCCATCCTGCCCTGCCCGACCCGGCCGCCTCATCTGGATGGAGACTTCGCGTCGCACAGGACGGCAAGTCTCACGATCACGGAGCGCGCATTGACCCGGGCCTCGCCCCCTGCCATACTCGGTATGCAATACTCGGTATGGGGGTACGGTGTCGGTTCGTCATAGCCTGCTGGCGCTGCTGTCCGCGGGCCCGATGCACGGCTACGGGCTGAAGACGGAGTTCGAGGCCGCGACCGGCGATGTCTGGCCGCTCAACGTCGGCCAGGTGTACACCACGCTGGCGCGCCTGGAGCGGGACGGGCTGGTGACCGCCCAGGCCGACGCCGAGGGCCAGAAGGTGTACGAGATCACCGGGGCCGGGCGCGACGAGCTGAGCCGGTGGTTCGAGACGCCGGTGCCGCGCGAGATGATCCCCCGCCAGGAGCTGGCGATCAAGCTGGTGTTCGCGATGCGGTCGGGCATGGCCGACATCACCGCGGTCGTGCAGCGCCAGCGGGTGGCCACCGTGCGGGCGCTGCAGGACGTGACCAGGCTGAAGGCCGCTGCCGAGTCCGGCGGGGACCTGGCCTGGCTGCTGATGCTCGACGCGCTGGTCTTCCAGGCCGAGGCCGAGACGCGCTGGCTCGACCTGTGCGAGGCGCGGCTGGCGATGGAGCACGCCGCCGCGGGCCCGGGCCCGCGGCATCCGCAGACTCCGGCCGACCAGGCCGCGGAACGGAGCAACCGATGACGGTCCTCCATATCGACCACGCCGGGCGGGCCTTCGGGTCCGGGCACCTGCGGGTGGTCGCGCTGGACGATGTGTCGCTGCGGGTCACGGCGGGCGAGTTCGTGGCCGTCATGGGGCCCAGCGGATCCGGCAAGTCGACGCTGATGCGGCTGGCGGGCGGCCTGGACCGGCCGACCTCCGGACGGGTCCTGCTGGCCGGCCGCGACCTGGCCGGCCTGGACGAGGCCGGGCTCGCCGCGGCGCGACGGCGGCAGGTGGGCTTCGTCTTCCAGGAGGCCAACCTCCTCCCGTCGCTGACCGCCGCCGAGAACGTGGCGCTCGCGCTGGAACTGGACGGCGTCCGGCCGCGGGCGGCCTTGGCGGGCGCCCGCGGCCTGCTGGAGTCGCTGGGCCTGAGCGCCGTCGCGCCCCGGTTCCCCGGCCAGCTGTCCGGGGGCGAGCAGCAGCGGGTGGCGATCGCGCGGGCCGTCGCGGGCGGCCGGTCGCTGCTGCTGGCCGACGAGCCGACCGGCGCCCTCGACGCGCTCACCGGCGAGTCGGTGATGGGCCTGCTGCAGCAGCGGTGCCGCACCGGCTGCGCGGTCATGCTCGCCACGCACAACGTCCGGCACGCCGCCTGGGCCGACCGGGTGGTGTTCTTGAGCGACGGCCGGCTCGCGGGCGAGGCGGGCCCGGCGGCCGGGCCCGAGTGCCTGCTCGGCAGCGGGCAGGAACGGTGACCGGGCCCGCGGCCGCGCCGGCCGTCATCGAACTGGCCGGGGTGGAGAAGACCTACCACCCAGGGAGGGCGGGCGGGGGACGGGGCGCCGGGAGGCGCGGCGTCAGCTTCCGCGCGCTGGGCGGCGTGGACCTGGCCATCGACGCGGGCGAGATGGTGGCGATCACCGGCCCGTCGGGCAGCGGAAAGACGACGATCCTCAACCTCATCGCGGGCATCGACCGGCCCACGGCCGGGACGGTGACGGTCAACGGCAGCCGGCTGGACCAGATGACCGAGGACCAGCTGGCCGTCTGGCGCGGCCGCACGATCGGCATCGTCTTCCAGTTCTTCCAGCTGATGCCGACGCTCACCGCGGCGGAGAACGCGGCGCTCCCGCTGGACCTCGCCCACCGGGGCCCGGCCCGCGAGCGCAAGGCGGTGGCCAGCCGTCATCTGGCCACCGTCGGGCTCGGCGATCGGGGCGACCGGCTGCCGCTCGAGCTGTCCGGAGGTGAGCAGCAGCGCGTGGCGATCGCCCGGGCGATGGCCTGCGATCCGCCGATCCTGCTCGGCGACGAGCCCACCGGCAACCTCGACACCGCGATGACCCAGGACATGTTCACGCTGCTCCAGCGGCTTAACGAGCACGGGACCACGGTGGTGTACGTCACGCACGACCAGGGCCTGGCGCAGCGGGCCGGGCGGATCGTGTCCGTCCGCGACGGGCTGATCATCAGCGACACCGGCCGGCGGCCATGACCACGCTGAGCCGCAAGGCCTGGGGTGACCTGACCCAGCACCGCGCGCGGACCCTGCTGGCGATGTTCACGCTGGGCATCGCGATCGCGACCGTGGGCTTCGTGGCCGTGCCCGGCCTGCTGGGCACCGCGATGACCCGGCAGGTCCGGGCCAGTCACCTGAACGACGTCGGAATCTTCACCCAGGTGCTGGACCTGAGCCCGGCCCAGCTCAGCGCGCTCGGCCACCTGCCGGGCGTCGCGGCCGTGAGCCCCGTCCTCGGCTACACCGCCCGGGCCACGTCGGCCGCGGGCACGCAGAACGTCTCGATCGCCGGCGGGGACCTGGCAACAGCCGCGGTCAACACCGTCCCGCTGATGTCCGGCCGGCTGCCGGGGCCGGGCGAGGTGCTGGCCGACGCGGGCAACGCGCGGGCGACCGGCTATGCCATCCCCGTCGGCGGCACGATCCGCGTCCGGGCGGCCAGCGGCGCCATGGTGCCGCTGCGGGTCAGCGGCACCGGGCTCAACCTGGCCGCGACGCCCGGCGCGAACGGCTCGACCACCCCTGTCTTCTACGCCACTCTTGCCACCCTGGAGTCGCTTCGCGGCGTCCGCGGCTACGACTACCTGGGATTCCTGCTCACCCACGACACCACGGCGGAGCAGGACCGGGTCGTCGCCGAGGTTCGCTCCTACCTGACCAGGCTCACCGGGTCCGACCCGATCACGGCGCTGCCGGCCGTCCGGGATCCCGGCACGTACCCGGGGCAGACCTCGTTCAGCCACACGTCGGCGTTCCTGTACATCATCACGGTGCTCGCGTTCATCTCGGCCCTGTTCCTCATCTCCGCGACGATGAACACGATCATCGCCGAGCAGGCCAGCGAGATCGCCATCCTCAAGACGCTGGGCGCCCGCCGGCGGCAGATCGCGGGCATCACCGTGCGCACGGCGGCGATGCTGGGCGTCGCGGGCGCCGTTCCCGGCACCCTGCTCGGCATCGTGATCGCCTACCTGGTGGCGCGCAACTTCGCCGAGCGGTTCATCGACGTGGCGTTCGGCTTCGGCGTCTCGGTGCCGGTGGTCGTGGCCAGCCTGGTGATCGGCCCGGTGCTGGCGGTCGCCGCCTCGCTGCCGGCGCTGCGGCGCGCGCTGCGCCGGCCCGTGGCGGAAACCCTGGCCGACACCGGGACCGGCGGCTACGGCTCGGGCTGGCTGGACCGGGTGGTCGCGCGCAGCGGCCTGCTTTCCGGCGCCAGCCTGCCCGGGAGCCTGCGGATGGGGATCCGTAACGCGCTGCGGTCCAAGCGCCGCAGCGCGGCCACGATCGCGCAGGTCGCCGTGGCCGCCGGGCTGGCGATCTCGCTGCTGGCCCTCGGCCAGTCCATCGACGCGCTCATCGGCCAGGCCATCGGCAAGCTGCACTTCAGCGTCGGAGTCGGCGAGGCGGCCGGCCACGGGGCGCGGCCGTTCACCGGCCGCGCGCTGGCCGTCGCCGCCGCGACGCCCGGAGTGACCGCCGTCAGGCCGGTGGAGACGAGCACGGTGCAGTACGGCGGCCAGTACTACGGGGCCTGGGGCCTGGACAGCCACCCGCTCTACTCCTACCACCTGAGCAGCGGGCACTGGTTCACGGCCGCGCAGGCCGCCAGCGCCAGCGCCGGCGCGGCCGTCCCGCCGGTCGTGCTCGGCCCGGTCATCGCGAGCGCCACCGGCGCCAGAGTCGGCCAGACGCTGACGCTGAACATGGCCCCGGGGCCCACGCGAGTCCGCGTGACCGGCATCGACACCGGGGGCAACGACAGCGGCGCGATCGTCTACTTCCCGCTCCCGGTGCTGGAACGCCTCGACGGCAACCCCGGTGCCTCGGACTCGATCTGGGTCGCCGCGGCCAGTTCCGCCCATGCCGCGATCGACCGGGTGGCGACCGTGGTCGCCGACCGGCTGGGCTCAGCCGGGTACCCGGCCGGTACCCAGGAGATCTACGTCATCCAGCAGCAGACCACGGCCGCCGAGGCCTCGTTCCTGGCCATCGTCGAGATCCTCGGCCTGCTGGTGGTGGCCATCATGCTCATGGGCCTGGCCAGCGCCCTGAGCATGGGGGTCATCGAGCGCACCCGCGAGGTCGGCATCCTGCGCTGCGTGGGCGCCCGGGCCCGCAACGTGAGGCGGGTGTTCAGCGCCGAGGCGGTGGTCCTGGCCGTCGCGGGCTGGGTGGTCGGCATCCTCGTCGGCTGGCTGATCTACCAGGGCCTTATCGCGGTGATCCGCCATGAGGCCAGCCTCACCCTGCCGCAGGAGTTCGTCCCGGTGATCCCGCTGATCACGCTGGCCGGCGTGGTGGTGCTCACGCTGCTGGTGATCCGCGGGCCGCTGCGCCGCGCCACCCGGATCCAGCCGGGCGCGGCCCTGCGGTACCAGTAGTCATGCCGCCGCCCGGCACGCCCCCGGCCCGGGACGGCCCGGCCCCGACGGCCGGCCGGCTGGGCAAGCGCTTCGGGGACCGACCGCGCCCGCGACGCCTGCGGCTCGCTGTCCAAGGGCCTGCGCCAGCGGGTCGCGCTGGCGCGGGCGCTGCTGTCCGACCCGGTGGTGCTGTTCCTGGACGAGCCCACGTCCGGCCTGGATCCGGTGGCCTCGCGGGGCGTCCACGAGCTGATCGACCAGCTCCGTCAAGGCGGCGTGACGATCTTCCTGACCACGCACCGCCTCGAGGAGGCCGAACGCCTCTGCGATCGCGTCGCGATCCTGAACACGACGCTGCGCCCGATCGGCCGGCCCGACGAGCTCCGCGAGCGGCTGTTCGACAGGACGCTCACGGTCCGGACCCTCGCGCCGCTGCCGGAGCCGGACCGCGTCTTCGCGGGCCTGCCCGGGGTCGAGGGCTGGCACCAGGACGGCGCCCGCGAAGAGTTCCTGCTGGGCAAGGCGCTGGCGTGCTTCGTGCCGTCGGTGGCGATCGCGTACGCGGTCTTCGTCCTGTTCGCGGTCCTGGTCGAGCTGTTCGCGCAGCCTGGCATCGCGCCGGCGTTGCTGCGCGGCTCGGACCTGCTCGCCCAGCTGGTGTTCACCCCGCTGCTGGCCGGCTGGTCGATCTGGGTCGGCATCGCGATCTCCACCCGGGCCAGCGAGGTGCGCGTCGCCCAGCAACTCGGCTTGCTGGCGAACCTGCCTCCGGTCCTGGTCACGACGCTCCTCGCGTTTGAGGTGGTCACGCCCACGCTCGCTATCGCCGTCGGCGGCGCCTTGCTGCTGCTGGTCCTCAACCGGCTCGGCTGGCGGGTCACCTCGGCGATGTTCGACCGCGAGCGGCTCATCACCGGGACCCGGTGACGAGCCGGCGGCTACGGCCGGCGCGCGGTGACCAGCCAGGCGGCGGCGCTGACCCACACGCCGTCCGCTCGCTGCCGGGCCGCGTACTGCGCGGCGACCTCGGCCAGGATCCGCTCGGTCAGCGCCTCGTCCGCCAGCTCGGCCGCGAAGCCGCGGACCATCCGCATGCCGCGGACGTAGCCCATCACGTCGGCGACGTCCGCCCCCATCCACGCGGGCTCGGTCAGCGCGTCGATCCGGATATCGGCCCAGCCCGCGGCCGTGAGCAGCCCGGTGACGTAGCGCGGGTCGGCGAACAGGTCCGCGCCGGAGGAGGCGGACCGCGGAACGTGAGCCAGGAAAGGCCCCAGCGGGATCGCGAACACCTCGTTGCGCCGGTCGTCTTGCCAGCACAGGAAGGCCAGCCGTCCCCCCGGGCGCACCGCGGCCGCGATGTTGGCGAACGCCGCGGCCGGATCGTCGAAGAACAGCACGCCGAAGCGGCTGATGGCGACGTCGTAGTGGTCGCGGCGCAGCGGGTAGACCTGGGCGTCGCCCTGCTCGAAACCGGCGTTCGTCACGCCGGCCCCGGCCGCGAGCCCGCGGGCGACCTCCAGCATCGGGGCGGACAGGTCCAGGCCGAGCACCCGGCCCGGGCCGTGCGGGCCGGCCCGGCCGGCCGCCCGCGCGGCCGCGATCGTGGTCGCGCCGCAGCCGCAGCCGACGTCCAGCGCCTGGTCCCCCGGCGCGATGGCCGCGCCGCGCAGCAGGTGCGCGGTCAGCCGCTGGTGCGCGGCCTCGTGCCGCTCGCGGTGCGCGATCCAGTACCGGCCGCTCTCGCCGTTCCACCGCTGCGCCTGCTCCGCGTTAGCCGGACGCTCCATCCCGGTCCTCCGGTCAAACCGCGGCGTTCACTTGCTGGGCTGCGGCAGGTGACAGGAGATCTTCGGGTTGACGCCCAGGTAGTTCAGCGGGCCCGCGACGATCGTCACCGCGATGGTCGCCGCCGTGTTGCAGTTCGCCGGGGGCGATGTGTAGTCATGACGCTGGCCTGCGGCGATAGCGCCGATGATGAGCCAGAGAACGAGCACGAGCGTTCCGATGTGCACCGGCGCCTCCCGACATTTCGTCAGTGGCGATGATAGGCGACTACGCGCCGGGATCGGCCGCTGCCAGCAGCGCCTGGCGCAGCGCGGCCACCCGCTTGTCGTCCCATGTCACCGCCGGGTCGGGCTCGAGGAATTCCGCCGCGAGGCTGCCGAGGCCGGTGGCCGCCAGCGACCACTGGCCGGGCGCCAGCGCGCCGAACGGCCGGGCCTCCGCCCGCTGCGCGGCCAGCTCAGGCAGCGGCAGCGCGGTGACGATCAGCCCGCGCATGGTGGCGTCGAGCAGCGTGGCCAGCGTCTCGAACGTCGCGCCGAGCTCGGGCCGCAGCCGGTAGCCGAACAGGTGGGCGATCCGCTCCCAGGCCTGCGCGACCCGGGCCAGGTGGTCGCGCTCGGACCGGGCCAGGGCCTGGCCGACCTGGTCTCTCAGCTGGCCATCGGCCAGGCTCAGGAACGTCGCGTGCAGGGCGAGGTAGGTCCGCCACTGCGCCGAGCCGTAGAGGGTCTCGAAGTCGAACAGCGCCAGCTGACGAATGAGCTCGGCGAACAGGCCGCGCCGCTGCTCGGGTGTCTCGAGCCAGTCCAGGTGCTCGGCGGCGACCCGCCCGATCAGCGCGATCTCGTCGTCGACGATCGTCGGGGTGGCGTTCCCGGCCAGCTCCATGACCAGGTCGCTGAAGAACATGTCCTTATACGGCCAGCGGCGGTAGACGGCACTGCGCGCGACGCCGGCGTCGCGGATGATCTCCTCGAAGCTGATGTGGTCCAGGCTCACGGTCAGGCCGGTGCGTTCCAGCATGGCCAGCGCGGCCCGGAGCATCCGCTGCTCGGTCTCGGCGTCCGACAGGCGGCGCCGCCGGCGGCCCAGGCCGACGGGAAGCTGGTCGATCA
>Ga0335078_10016403_pt1 | contig 10992 bp, 7 predicted proteins | sample Lox_Sample_32_FD_206711 | JGI IMG/M metagenome (GOLD analysis project Ga0335078, IMG submission 206711) | Soil microbial communities from Loxahatchee National Wildlife Refuge, Florida, United States - Lox_Sample_3.2 | ecosystem: Environmental > Terrestrial > Soil > Wetlands | place: USA: Florida... | reverse complement strand
GCGAGCGTCCGGGATCGACCTCGACCGGCTGGCCCGCCCGCGTCCGGCGACGAGCGATCTCGGATCGCACCACGACGAGGGCCCGCGCCGCGTCGTCGGCGAGCTTCGAGTCGTGCGTCAGATCGCGAGCCTCCTCGAAGCCGTGCGCGGCGCGCCCGAGGTCTCCGGGGGACTCGGCCCCGATGCGAACGCGCATGGCGTACGCGAGGCCTCGATCGTAGCTGGCGACCGCGTCCACCACGCCCTGATCGGCGAGCGCCTCGAAGGCGGCCACGGCGTCCCCCGCCCTGCCCTCCTTCAGTGCCAGCGTGGCCGTCGCGAAGAGCGCGGACGGCGCCGCGTCGTCGGCGCGCGCGCGCGCGGCGATCGCGACGAGCACGACGAGCGCGACCAGGGGAAAGAGCGCGGCGAGCCGGCGCGATCTTCGCATCGGTCAGGCTCCTTTCTCGAGCTGCCTCAGCACGTCGCGGGCGCGCGCCCAGCGGTCCCTGGCGGCCGCGACGTCGGCCGCGGTCGGCGAGAAGCGCGCGGCCTCGCACTCGCGCAGCAGCTCCGCGAAGCTCGTGGCGGCGTCTCGTGCCACGCCCGCGCGCTCGAGGCGATCGACGACCTCGCCTCCGACGGCGCCTCGGACGCTGACGCCGGCGTGGGCGACGGTGGCGGCCTCGAGGACGCGGGCGATGGCCGCGTCCGCCACACGGGAGTCGTCGGCCGCGCACGCCCTGGCGGCCCCCGCGACGCGGTCGCGCAGCTCGGACGCGGGCGAGGTGCGGCGCTCGCGCCAGACGCGCGCGAGCCGACGTCCGGTCGCCCGGCCCGCGACCGCCACGCCGAAGGCCATCGGCCACGCACCCACCCCGAGCAACCAGAAGGCCCGCGAGTCGTCCAGGTGCGGGCGCGCGGTCGCGGTCCCCTCGAGGGTGTCGCGGGGCTCCGGCAGGCCTGCGAGGGTGTCCTGGTCGGCGCCGCCGGAGGCGACGGGGGCAGCGCTGGCGGCCGAGGGCTTCACGCGCACGACGCCGAGCTTGGCGAGGGCGACGTCGTACCGGCGCTGCTCCGGATCCCAGAACGGCAGCTTCACCTCCCCGAGATCCACGTCCCCGGCGCGGTGCATGCGCACGACGAAGTCGAACGAACGCTTGCCGCCGAACATGTCGCGGCCGATGGCGCCGAGCTGCTCGTGGACCTCGGGGGCGAGCCACTCGACGCCCTCCCTCGCGGGCGGGCTGATCGACGCGGGGATGTTCCCCGTCCCCGAGAGCTCGATGTGCACGCCCACCGCGCCGCCCTGCTCGACCTCGCGCGGCGTGCTCTGCGCGGTCAGCACGAAGTGCCCGACGTCCCCGGGCTCGTAGCCCGGCGGCCGGCCCGCGGCGGGCGGCTCGGTGACGTGCACGTGCAGCGTCTCGCTCGTCCGCGCGCCGTTCTGCGTCCGCGGTCGCACGAGGGTCAACGCCATCGGCCCGATCGTGAGGTCCCCCGTGCGCAGCGGGAAGAGCGCCCAGCGCCGGATGAGGACGACCCTCCAGGTGTGGCCGGCGATCGACGCGAAGCCGACCAGCGGTGCGTCCTTCTCCTCCGGCTGCAGCGAGTGCTTCACGAAGTCGGCCGCGGTCGGCTCGTGGGCGTCGGACGGATCGATCTCGATGCCCCGCGGGTCCTCCCAGTCCAGATACTCGTAGACGCTGAAGATGACCTGCTCGCCCACCACGGGGCTCGTCTTGTCGACGGTCGCGTGGAGGAAGTAGTAGGGCGCGCGCGGCGCGTCGAGCGACAGCTTCGGATCGGTCGTCGGCGAGGGGGGCGCGGTGTCGGGCTCGGTCCGGTCCTGCCCCTGGATGAGGGCCTTCCACGGATCGAAGGGCGAGAAGCCGAAGGGCATCCCGGGAGGCAGCGCGCCCTGGGGCGGCTGGCGCTGCGGCGCCTGACCTGCGGGGACGACGCGGAGCGTGATGGCGTGCCCGGAGTAGCGCGAGCCGCCGATGGTGACGGTCGGCGGCCCGACGCTGAACGTCCCGACGCGCTGCGCCTGGAGCGTCCAGTCGACGGTCAGGCCGTAGCGATCCGTCCTGGAGCCGTTGATGACGATGTGCGTCTGGGACGGCGAGGAGCTGGCAGGCCCACGGACGACGAACCCCGGGGTCGCGCCCGGCTGGGGATCGCCGGGCATCCCGTCGCTGCTCTGCACGTTCAGCTCGAGGTGCACGACGTCGCCGACGCCGACCGTGTCCATGTCCGCGCCGACGCGCATCTGGGGCGGGCTCTGGGCGCGCGCGGCCGCCGGAAGGAGGGAGGCCACGACGACGAGGAAGACGCTCGGCAGGCGGCTCACTTGTCGGCCATCCCGCGCACGCGCTTCTTGCCGGCCCGCTTGGCCTCCTCCTGCTGGAGCGTCGGGGCGTTCTCGAGCTGGTCGAGCATGCGCTCGTCCTCGTTGCTCGCCGGCGGCGGCTGGGCGCCCGCCTCCTGCTTGTCGTTGCCCGCGTCAGGCGGCTGGGGCGGCGTGCCCGAGTCGCCTCCCGACTCGGGTCCCGAGTCCTGCCCCCCGCTGCTGCCGTCCGAGCCCGTCTCCTGCGGAGCGTCCTGTCCGGCGTCGTGCGACGCGTCCTGCCCTGCGTCGGGCGGCGCGTCCGGGCGCGCGTCGGGGGGCGCGTCCGGCGCGGCGTCCTGGCCCGCGTCCTTGCGGTCCTCGATCCGCCGCAGCGCGATCGCGCGGTTCCATGCCGCGTCCCGCCCGACGGGGTCCCCCGCGTCCGCCTCGCCGGGCGACAGCACGAGCGATCGGTCGTACGCGTTCACGGCGCTCTCGTAGTCGCCGTCGAGGAAGGCGAGGTTGCCCTCCAGGTAGCGGGCGCGCGCGCGCAGCTCGACGGGCCCGTCGTCGCCGATGGCCAGGACGATGCGCCTCGCGCACTCGATCTGCGCGTGGCGCTGCGAGCGCGTCGCCTCGTCCACTCCGGCGTCGATCTCCTCCTCGCCGAAGCGGCGGCCGAACGACTCGCCCACGCGGAAGAGCGAAAGGCCGAGGTCGAAGGTGCCGTCGCTGCGTCGCTTGAGCAGCTCCGGCTCGCCGATGTTGCCGTCCTTGCAGGGGCCGGTCGACAGGTAGTCCTCGAGCAGGCCCGACGCGATCGCCGCGTCGCCCGCGTCGAGCTCGGCGATCGCCTGCTTGACGGCCGGCGCGTCGCGGTCGAACGGTCGCGACACGTCCCAGCCGCAGGCCGAGAGGGCGGCGCACACGACGGCCGCGGCGGCCAGCGAGCGCCTCATGCCGCCTCCTTCCTCGCCCGCCGCGGTCGGCTGGCGCGCACCTCGCCCGCGCCGCTCCTCTCGCGCTTGCCGCGCAGGGGCGCCTCGCCGATGAAGGCCTCGACGAGGAGGAGCAGCACCGCGATCCCGAGCGGCCACGCGTACTCCTCCGCGTAGACCGTCTCCACCTTCTCGCTCAGCTCCTCGCGCATCATCTTCTGCAGCGCCTTGGCGATCTGGTCGATGCCGGTGTCGCCGTGCTCGGCGCGGACGATCGTGCCTCCGGTCACCTGCGCCACGCGCGCGAGCTGCGCCTCGCCCTCGGCCGTCAGCTCGGTCGTCAGGGGCTTGCCCTCGTCGTCGCGCCGGATGCCCGCGACCTTGCCGTCGGCTCCCACCTCGGGGATGACCTCCGGCGCCCGGCCGCCGATCTGCACGACGTCGATCCGCGTCTCCTCGCTCGCGCAGTGCTGCGCGACGCTCACGGGATCGCCCTCCAGGTCCTCGCCGTCGGTCACCAGCACGATGACGCGCACGTGATCCTTGGACTTCGGATCGCGGGCGAACAGCTCGCGCGCCCGCTCGAGCGCCTTCGCCGTCGCCGTGCCGCCGACCGGCATGTCGTTCGGGTCCAGCTGCCGGAAGAACTGGGCGATGGCGGCGCCGTCGCTCGTGAGCGGGAAGCTCATCGGCTCGCCGGCGAAGGCCACCGCGCCGAAGCGCGCCCCCGGCAGGTCCTGGATCAGGCGCGCGACCTCCGCCTTCGCGCGAGCGATGCGGCTCGGCACGATGTCGCGCGCGTACATGCTCTTCGAGTAATCGAGGACGATCGCCACGTCGAGGTTGGTCGCCGGCACGATCTTCGTGCCGCTGCCGAACTTGGGCCGCGCGAGCGCCACGAACGCGAGCAGCATCGCCGCCACGAGCAGCACCGACTTGACGGCGCGCCGCGCCGCCGCGTCGTACGTCACGAGCTTCTCGAGCAGCGCCGGCTCGCCGAACACGCGCGACGCACGCGTCTGCCGGACGCTCGCCCAGACGAGGGCCCCCGCGTACGCGAGGAACGCCAGCGCGCAGAAGACGGCCATGAGGATGCCCGCCAGCGACGCGAAGTCGTGCCCCCACCTCACGGGAACCTCCGGACGACGACGAGGCGCACGAGCGCCTCGAGCGCCAGCAGCACGGCCGCCGGGACGAGCAGCAGCGGGAAGAGATCCTCCATGGTCGATGCCTGCGCCTCGAACCTCGTCTTCTCGAGGTGATCGAGGATCGAGTGCATGCTCTTCTCGAGCCCCGACTTGTCCGTGGCGATGAACGACTCGCCGCCGGTCTCGTGGGACATCTTGCGGAGCAGCTCCGGGTTCACCGGGAAGTGCTGGCGCTGGTAGACGGGCTGGCCGAACAGGTCCGTGCCGGACTGGACGTCGACGTCGTCGCCGTTGCCGATCTGCACGGTGTAGATGCGCACTCCCTCCTTCTGCGCGAGGTGCGCCGAGTACTCCGGAGAGATCACGCCCTCGTTCGAGTCGCCGTCGGTCAGGAGCACCACCGCCTTGCTCCTCGCGTCGCTGCGTCGCATGCGCGCCACGGCCGTCCCCACGGCGTCGCCGATCGCCGTGCGGCTGCTGTCGATGGCGCCGAGCTCGATCTTGGAGACGAGCCCCGTGATGAGCCCGTAGTCCAGGGTCGGCGGCGACAGGACGAACGCCTGCTTCGAGAAGACGACGACGCCGATGCGGTCGGTCTTCCGGCGCCGGACGAAGTCGACGAGCACTTCCTTGGCCACGTCGACGCGCGTGGGCCGGTGACGCTGCCCGCGCATCTGGCCCGGGACCGAGTCGCTCGGCGCATCCATGACGGCGGCCATCGAGCCCGAGAGGTCGAGCACCAGGACGATGTCGATCCCCTTCTCTTCCTCGGTCTCTCCCCGCAGCACGCTCTGCGGCCGCCCCAGGGCGAGGACGGCCATCACCAGCGCCGCGCCCCGGAGCATGCCGGGCACGTCGCGCAGCGGGGCGCGCCAGCCGCGCGGCCCGATCGCGAGCGGCGCGACGGTCGGAACGCCGAAGCGGGGCACCCGCGCGTCGGCGCCGAGGGTCGTCTTCCAGACGACGTACGGCACCGCGGCGACGGCCGCGATCAGCACCGCGCACCACCCCGCCCGCGCGAGCCACGAGAGGATGTCGGCCGTCGACGGATGCGCGCCCAGGGGCCCGGGCCACACCACCCACACGGCGCTGCGCCAGGCGTCGCCGCGCGCGAGCACGGGATGGACGAGCGCGAGCGCGAGGACGGCCAGCGTCCCCAGCCCGACCAGGAGCGCGCGCACCACCCGGCCCTTCATGAGGCGCTCGCCTCCTGCCGGAACGCGGACGGCGCGGGCCGCACGGGCATCGTCGAGCGCACGAGGCGTTCCGCCTGCGTGAGGGCGCGCTCGCACTCCTCGAGCGTCGGCGTCATGTCGGCGAACTTCACGAGGTCGCACTCCTGGAGGAAAGCCGCCACCTCCGGCAGCGGCAGGCCGAAGTGGGGCACCCGCCGCAGCGCCGCCAGCGTCTCGTCGGTCGTCGACTCCAGACCGTCGAACCCGAAGCGCGCCCCGAGGTACTGGCGGATGGCGTCGTTCACGCGGTCGAAGAAGACGGAGAAGCGCTGCGTCTCGAGCAGCCCCGCGTGCCTCACCTCGTCCAGACGCTCGAGCGCGACCTCCCACGGCGGGCGCGGCGGCGGCGGCGGCGGGACCGCCCTCGGGCGCTTGCGCCACCGGTAGACGAGCCACGCCAGCAGTCCCCCCAGCGCGATGCCGAGCGCGCCCCACTCCAGGGCGTGCTCGAGCGCGACCCACTCCTCGCGCTGGACCCGCGGCGCCGGGTTCGGCTTCGGCTGCGGATCGGGCGTCGACGCGATCGGATCCTCGACCACGATCGCGTGCTCGCGGGTGCAGAGCGTGACGACGTCGTTGTTGGCCCGCGCGATCGACACCGGCAAGGGCGGCAGGACGAGCCGGTGGCGCCCGGGCTCGCTCGGCAGCGCGAGCAGCGGCAGGTCGAGCGTCGTCTGGCGCCGGCCGCTCTTGGCGTCGAGGTCGATGCTCGACAGCCGCGCCGCGCCGCCTCCGTCCTGATCGGGGAAGGCGAACCCGGCGGCCTTGAGCGCGCGCGCCGTGTCGCCCTCGCTCTGCAGCTCGAGCCCGCGCGGCAGCACGGTCTCGCCGCGCCCGTGCGACACGACGATGTGCAGCGTCGCGGCGTAGCCGCTGGTCCCCCGCTCCGGGAACGAGTCCACCATCTGGGGCCGCTCCGCCCCCTGCGGAGCCGTCTCCGCGCACTCGGCGTACGCAGATCGCGCGCCACCCGAGAGAAGGACGAACAGGAAGATCAGAAGATCGAGAGATCTTCCGATCTTCTGATCTTGCTGTGTAACCCTCTCTCGTCCTTCCCGAGTCATCGGCGGATCCTCTTGGCGCGGCGGGCGAACAGGTCACGTAGAGGCCGCACGAACGAGCCGCCGGTCTCGATCTCCACGGCGTCCAGGCCGAGCTTGTGGAACGCGGCGCGCCGCGACTCGGCGATCTTCTTCATCGTCGACGCGTACCAGGCGCGGACCTTCGGATCGCCCGTGTCCACGACCACGCTCACGCCGCTCTCGAGGTCCTCGAACGTCGCGAGCCCCACGTCCGGCAGCTCGCTCTCCCGGGCGTCCCGCAGGACCACCGGCACGACGTCGTGCTTGGCCGACGCCAGGGCGAGCGCGCGCTCGTAGCCCGAGTCGTAGAAGTCGCTCACGATGAACGCGATGCTGCGGCGGCGCGACACGTGGACGAGCGACTCGAGCGCGCCCTTCAGGTTCGTCGCCGCGCCGAGCCGCATCCGGCCGCGCTCGTCGTAGACGTGGCCGGCGCCCTGGCTCCACTTCGGCTCGAACCCGAGGATCTCGCGCACGACGCGCATGACGTGCTTCTCGCCCTTCTTGGGGGGCACGATGCGCTCGATCTTGTCGGTGGCGACGATGAGGCCGACGCGGTCGTTGTTGCGGATCGCGCTGAACGCCAGCAAGGCCGCGACCTCGCTCGCGACGCGCACCTTCGCCGCGCGCCGCGTCCCGAAGCGCTCGCTCGCCGACAGGTCGACGACGAGCATCACCGTCATCTCGCGCTCCTCGACGAAGACCTTGACGAAGGTCTCGTTCATGCGCGCCGAGACGTTCCAGTCGATGGTCCGGACGTCGTCGCCCGGCTGGTACGGCCGCACCTCGCGGAACGCCAGTCCCTGGCCCTTGAAGCTGGACGTGTAGGTCCCCGAGAGCTGCTCGTTGGCGAGCCGAGCGGTGTGGATCTCGATGGTGCGGAGGGCCGCGAGGAGCTCCTTCGGGATCACGGTTCGTCGGGGAGGGCGGGGTTGTCCGGAGAGGTCGGGCGGGGTGCCCTTCTAACACGGGCACCGGACAATCCGAGCAGCGTCCGTATTCCTGGCCTTCCGGCGCTTCACACCCCTGCGTACAGCGGCAGCCTCGCCGGCCGGGCCGCCGGTCGCAGAAGGGTCGGGGGAGCGGGTCGCGCGCGGAGCCGCTGCCGGAACCCCAGGTGACGGCGCCGCGACACCTCCACGAGCGGCGACCAGAGCGCGTGCGTCAGGCGATGCCGGATGAGCAGGGGCCAGAGCCAGTTCGCGCGCTTGTAGAGGTAGCTCATCCCCAGGTAGGCCATCACCTCGCTCGCCTCGCGCGGGCGGCGCCTCCAGATCGAGGCGTGCGAGAAGAGCCGCCGGTACAGCCACGCGTACCCTTCGGCGAGCTGCTCCGGGCTCATGTGCTTCGGCCGGAAGACGACGTGCGCCGTGTCGTACTCGTCCCAGCGGCGGTGCAAGAGGCGCCCCTCGGCCTCCATCTTCCGGAACAGCGGCGTGCCCGGATAGGGCGTCAGGATGTGGAACGTGGCGCACTCCAGGCGATTGTCCTCCACCCACGCGGCCGTGCGCTCGAACACCTCGGGGCGATCGTGGTCGAAGCCCAGGACGAAGCTGCCGTTGACCTGGATGCCGTTGTCGTGAAAGAGCGCGACCCGGCGCGCGTAGTCGGCCGGGCGCGGCGACTTCTTGCGGGCGTCGTCGAGGTTTTCCCCCTCGAGGGACTCGAACCCGACGAACACGCCCGTGCACCCGGCGAGCGCCATCTCGCGGATGAGCGACGGATCGTCCGCGACGTCGATCGACACCGCGGCGCTCCAGATCCGCTCGGCCGGCGCCAGGCCGCGGCAGAGGGCGCGCAGGTACTCGGGGCGCGACCCGAGGTTGTTGTCGATGAAGACGGCGTAGGGCTCGCCGCTGTCGAGCAGCTGCGCGACGACCCGGTCCACGTCGGCAACCTGGTAGGGCATGCGCAGGCCGTCGGTCGCGAGGTAGCAGAAGCCGCAGCGGTTGTGGCATCCGCGCGTGGCGATGAGGCTCGACGTCGTCAGGTAGCTCGCGCGGTCGAGCAGATCCCGGCGCGGCGACGGCTCCTCGCGATACGGCAGCCGGTAGCTGCCCTCGTAGCGCTCCTTCAGCGCGCCGGCCTCGACGTCGCGGAGGACCTCCGGCCACACGCGAACGCCCTCGCCGATCGCGAGGGCGTCGGCGTGCGGCCGCGCCTCGTCGGGGCAGGACAGGACGTGCAGGCCGCCCAGGACGACCTTCGCGCCGCGGCTGCGGTAGAAGCGCGCGAGCTCGTACGCCCGCGCCGCGAACGTCAGGTGGACGCTGATGCCGACGACCGACGGAAAGGGCTCGACCGGCGGGGGACCCTGCAGCAGGTTCTCGTCCCAGTAGCGCACGGTCCAGTCGTCCGGCGTCGCGGCGGCGACCGACGTCAGCGCGAGCGTCGGCGTGAGCACGTGCTTGCCGAAGCTGGCGTGCGGGTCCTTGCGGTAGAACGGGTTGAGCAGCAGCGCGTGCCTCGGGCTCGGCGCTCGCGTGCGCAGCCCGTGGTCGAGCGCAGGGGCCTCGCGCATGGCGCGTGGCAACGCGAGGGCCTGCGCGACGGAATCGAACCATCCTCGGAGCATCGACGGCCTCCGTCAGACCAACGCCCGACCGGCCGCCCGTGTATCGATCTACTGGTTGTTCGCGGGCGGCGGCGCGCAGTCGCCTCCCGGCTGGATCTGCGAGTTCATGCGGAACGTGTTCTCGAACTTCCAGCTCGGCTTCATCTGCGCCGGAATGGTGCCGTCCTCGCGCACGTTGGTGACGTGGTACGCGTGCTGGTTCCAGATGCGCCGCGTGGGCGCCCAGCGCTTCATGCTGTCCTGGAAGACCTCCACGGTGTTCGAGTAGGCGCCGCCGCTGGACCCGCCGGCGTTCGAGACGACGACGATGTCGGCCGATCCGTCGTTGTCCACGTCGGCCACGACGGGATACTCGATGAGCGTGCCGCTGGAGCGGTCGCCCATGAGCTCGAGCGCCCCGGACTTGCCGTCGTAGACCCAGAGGTGCGCCTCGTCGCCGTACACGGCGTCGGCGATCCCGCGGCCGAGCAGGTCGAACGCCGTGCTGCTGGCGATGCCGCTCGGATCGGCGATGGGCTGGTCCCACGCCAGCGTCAGGGACGACGCGCCGACGTGCCAGATGCCGAAGTGCTCGCAGCTGCCGTCCATGATGCTGGCGTGCCCGGTGCCGTCGAAGTCTCCCACGGCGCCCGCCTTGGACCAGCACACGAGATCCGTGCCCGGGTCGAACGACTGCGTGGGCGCGATGAGCTGGGTGCCGTCGTGGGCCAGGACCATCAGGCCGTCCTGGCGCGCGACGAAGATCTCCGGCAGGCCGTCGCCGTCGAAGTCGGCCACCTGCGGCTGCCCGGGCGGCCCGTCGATCGTCCAGTAGACGCTCCCGTCGTGGTGATAGGCGCCGTTGCCGAAGACGACCTCGGGGTACCCGTCGCCGTCCAGGTCGGCGGCCGTCATCGCGGGGCAGTAGAACTGCCCGTCCCACATCGTCTCGTCGATGCTCCAGAGGTGCTTGCCCGTGTTGTCGAGCACCTCGAAGCCGTCGATGATCTCCGGCTTGCCGTCGCCGTCGAGGTCGTAGATCGCGATGGCCCCGCAGTACTGGTACAGGTCGGCGAAATAGTCGAGGACCTGGGGCGACGTCCACTTGACGTGCCCCATGTGGTCGTACGCGACGAGGTGCCCGGTGGTGTCGTTCGCGATCACCTCGGAGAAGCCGTCTCCGTCGATGTCGCCGAGCGCGGGGGTGACGCTCGCGTCGACCTGCCCGTCGAACATCGCCTGCACGGCGCCCTTGTCGCCGGAGAGCATGAAGATGTAGCCGGCGGCGTGAGGGGGCCCGCCGTTGACCGTCACGATCACGCTGGGGATGTCGCAGAGATCGACCTGGCCATCCTTGTTCGTGTCGACCATCTCGGCGACCAGGGGCGTCACCATGCTCCCCGCCCAGCTGGCGCCGGCCGCCTGGGCGGCGGGCTCGGTCCAGGTCCACTTGATGACGGGGTCGAAGGAGTTGGGGGGCGCGGCCGGCGACGTGCAGGTGGGCGCGTTGTCGGAGCTGTTGTCCGGCGGGACGTGGCAGATGTCGACGGGACCCGTGGAGCCGTCGGACTTCGCCCCGTCACCGAGCAGGTTGCCGCTGTCGTGGCTGGTCGACGGCCCGTCGACCCCTCCGCCGTCGAGCGAGCCGCCGCCGTCGAGGCCGGCGTCGAACCCGGAGCCGGCGTGCGAGGACGAGCCGCCGCAGTGCGAGGCGCCGAGCGCGA
>Ga0335078_10016401_pt1 | contig 10993 bp, 9 predicted proteins | sample Lox_Sample_32_FD_206711 | JGI IMG/M metagenome (GOLD analysis project Ga0335078, IMG submission 206711) | Soil microbial communities from Loxahatchee National Wildlife Refuge, Florida, United States - Lox_Sample_3.2 | ecosystem: Environmental > Terrestrial > Soil > Wetlands | place: USA: Florida... | reverse complement strand
TCATACGGGAACTTCTTCGGCGGCGCCTTCCATTTCCAGAGCAGCTTTCCCGTCGCCGCCTCGAGGCACACCATGAGGCCGTTCCCCTGCTCCATGGCGCCCACGAAAACCTTCCCCCCGGCGACCGAAGGTGTGGAGTAAATGGCATTCCCGACCTTGACCCCCCAGCGGACGTTTCGAGCGGTGGCCAGGTCAATCGTGCCGTCCGGCCTCTTTTCCCCCGGCACAAAGGACTCGGGCAGGCCCTTTTCCGGCGAAACCATGTTCTTCGCATCGGACCCCGCCCACTGCGGCCAGTCCCCTGCCCGCAAGAAGAGCGCCGTCGAACCCAGGAGCACGACGCATGCAAACACAGTGGCCGCACGGCGCATGCGGAGAAGATACCAACCGTCTCCGAAGGCCGCCACCCATTTTGCCTCCCGGGAAGCCGACGGCAGGCAACCTGCAAGTGCCAGCTTCAATAAGGCCGACTGGGGCCCACCCTCGCTAATTGACGGTGATCCCTTCCCAGCGAAGAAGCGCTTGCTCCACGAGTCGCATTTGCTCCGGGGTGAGCTTGCCGAGACGGCGCAAAAAGTACTTGGGAGGGAGTGCCTGGATACCCTGGACCAGGAATGCACCTTGGGAGAGCCACCGAACGGGAATGGAAACCTCGAATTGCGAGCCGCGTAAGGCGGTGGTGTGCGGAATAACCCCGATTAGCGCGCGGTCGCTCTCGCCGTAGGGCGTGCTGATGACCAATGCCGGACGAACCTTCTGCGTGACGCCGAAGTCCACCTGCCACACGTCGCCCCGCTCAGGCACCCGTGGCCTCCTCGTCGTCCAAGGCGCGGAAAGAAGCTGCGGCTAATGCGGCGAAGTCTTCGTCCGTAAGATCCTCAGACATGGGCACGCGCTCACAGATGCGTCGGCGCAAGTCCGCCTGCTCGGCGCGGGAGAGCCGCTCGACCTCGCTCAGGATCTGAACCACTGCTTGAGTCATCACTTTAACCTAGCCGAGCCGTGCATTAGGGCAAGGCCATAAAAGAGGGGTGCCACAAACTAGGGGCCACGGCGACCCCTGCTAGGATGCCCACAGCCACCGCTCATATCTCTTAACGCTTCTTCAGCCGCGCTGCGATGTCGGCCTGGAACGCGGGCGGTTCGAGCCGAAGGACGCCGCCGGAAGCAGTCACCTCCCCCACCCTGATGCGCTTCCCCGACAGCGTATCCCACCACTCGACCGACCAGACTCCGTCATCCACACCCGTCAGCGTTACCTTCGCGCCGGTGACCGCCGCCGGATTGGCTTCCATCGCCCCATCCGGCCAATCACACGCCCGGTCAAGCACCCACACCAGCGCTTCGTCATGCGTCGCCACCCCAAAAGGCATCACGGGCCCTTCAGCGTTCCCGAACTTCGCCGGGCGCATGCCCGCCTTCCCGATGCCCGTCCCCTCCAGAAAAGCGCTCAGCGCCGACCAGTGGGCATAAAGGTTCCCGGAGTGGACATGCTCCCACCACCACGTCATCGCGGTGCCGGCGGCGCCCGTGAACGCTCCGCTCCAGATCGCCTGCTGCAGTGCCCGGAAATGGGGATCCGTGTCCGGCTTCCATCCCCTCCAGTCCGTCCCATACTCGCTGACGAAGAACGGCTTCCCATACTTCTCGTAGAAGCGGGCGGTCTTCTCCGCCATCATCCGCGCAGGGTGTTTCTCGTTGTAAGAATGATACTGGGCGAAGTCCATCTCCGGGAGCGCATACAAGTCGGGCCGCTCGCTACCGCCCGTGAAGCTGGAGGTGATGAGATGCTGGTAAGGATCAATCTCGCGCAAGCGCCGCCCCATGTCGCGGTGCCAGGCGACCACATCAGCGTGCTTGAGGTAAGCGTACTCGTTGTCAATCTCGTTGAAGAACTCCCAGGCCAGGATATTCGGGAAAGCACCCCAGCGCGCCACGATGTACCGCAGCCGCTTCGCATACAACTGCTTCGCCTCCTCGCTGGTAAAGAACTCGTTCTGCGTCCGGCACGGACCGCCGTTCGTCGCATTGTACGGGTTGCGCGTCCAGTAGTTGTTCCCGCCCCAGTAGTCGGGCTTCACCTCAAACATGCCGTGGTAGTCAAGGCAAAGCATCACAAAGACGCCCCGCCGCTCCGCCTCGGCCAGCACCCGGTCGAGCCGCCATGCATTGTCCTGCCGGTAGTGCAGCCTGTCCCCCCGGTCCCATTCGATGCCAAACGCCTCCGGCCACATCCAGATCCGGATGTAGTTAATCCCCGCCTTCTGGTAAGCCGCCAGCCAATCGGCGTAATCCTGCGTTCCGCGCCTGCCGTACCAGCAGGAGCATAATCCATTCAGGAAGAGCGGTGTGCCGTCGCTCAGACAAAAGTAGCGCCTCCCCTCAGCCTGAACGCGCGCCAACCCGTGCCGCTTCCCGGCGGCGACCTCAATGACGGTCCGTCCCTGCGCCGCCGCCTTCCCGCCGACGCTGACCGTCACCACCAACGTGTGCCGTCCCGCTTTAAGCGGCAGCCAGCGGATCCGCCATCCCCCTTGCCCGCGCGGAGTGAGAACCTCGCGCCCTCCCTCGATCTTCCTGTCGAATTCTGAGTGATAGAAACCCGGGACGTGGAGACTCTTGCCTGAGGGCGCTACGGCTTCGAGGTCGAGTGTGATTGATTCCGGGTCGAAGGGATTGGCGGCAGCAGGCACGCCCTCCACTTCTATCTCTACCCGCTCAAACACCTCTGGCGTCGTTACGCTCGGCTTGAGTTCGAGTCTGCCGCCCGGCTCCCCGGCGCCAGCCGCGCTCAGGACGCAGAGTGGAAGCAACAGGGCTTTGACCAACAGACGTTTGGGTATCATGTCAAACCTCCGAGCATTCACACCTCGGGCGCATCCCGCTGAAAACGATTCATCGCCGGATGGATAACACCATTAATAGCCAGAGCACAAGACGCCAGATCATCGCTACAAGAACAGGTTTCCGTGCCAATTCGTGAAATCCGTGTCTCGGGGCAGGACCCCGCCTCCCTCGCCCTCAGCCCGCGCATCTTGACACTGCCACCAACCCGTGGGCGCAAAGGCCCAAACCCGAAGCTCGAAATGCTCGAGCGTGGCTTCGGCCTTCGGTATTCGGCCTTCTTTCAGGTTTCGGCCTTCGGAATTCGGATTTGGGCGGCTGGCGGCGGGTGGTACCGTCAAGCTACGCCCCCCGCCCACCCCGCCGCGAATTATGGCTTTGCTCAATCTCGGTTTCCGATACCTTGCCCGCGATGCTGGGATTGGAACAACTGGCTGACTTGCTCGAAAGGAATCGCGCGGCGGCCCGGGCTCGGGTCAGGGAATTCTCCATCGGCGGCAGGCATTTTGCCTTCAACTCACAGCCCGCCATCATGGGCGTGATCAATCTCTCCGCCGACTCGTGGTACCGCGAGAGCGTCTGTCTCACCGCCGAAAGCGCGCTGCGCCGGGGCAGGGTGATGCAGCAGCAGGGGGCGGATATTATTGACGTGGGCGCTGAATCCACGCTAGCCCACGCCGCCCGCGTGGATGACGCGGTCCAAAACAGCCGCCTGCTGCCCGTCCTCCGCGCCTTGCGCGAATCGAGCATCCTGGTTTCGGCCGAGACCTATCAACCGGCCGTGGCGCGCGCCTGCCTCGAAGCCGGCGCCCACATCCTCAATCTGACCGGCACCGACCGCACGGATGAACTCTTCCGCATGATCGCCGCGCACGATGCCGCGGTGATCATCTGTTACGTCCAGGGCCGGAACGTGCGCGAGGTGGGCGATTTCGATTTCAGCGCCGACCCGGTGGCCCTGATGCGCGATTACTTTGCCCGTCAGATCGAGGTCGCGACCCGCAACGGAGTGGAGAAGATCCTGCTCGACCCCGGCCTTGGCTTCTACTACCGCAACCTCCAGGACAGCAGCGTGCGCGTGCGCCACCAGATGACGGTCTTCCTCAACTCTTTTCGGTTGCGCGCCCTGGGTTACCCCATCTGCCACGCCTTGCCCCACGCCTTCGAATACTTCCGCGAGGAAGTGCGCTGTGCCGAACCGTTCTTCGCCGTGCTCGCCGCCCTGGGCAAGACCGATCTGTTCCGCACCCATGAAGTCCCCCGTACCAAGGCCGTGCTCGATACGCTGCGCGTCTTCTAAAGTGGGGCAGGCATCTCGCCTGCCCTAATCCGCGCGGGTCACCAGAAACACTCCCTCCTCCTCCGACTCCGTGATCCATTGATCAAGCACTCTCAAGCCATGCTCGCCAAGCACCCTCCGCACAATCTCAGGTGTATGACGCCAAGAGAAGAACAGCCGAATCCTTTCGCCCGCAGCAAACGAGAACCGTTGCCCGTCCACCTGAATCTCGCGCGGACGCACGAACTGGAAGTAAGCCGCCACGCGTTTTAGCCCGTTGCCGCCCGGATCGTCCTCGACCACGAAGCGGAGTTCGCCATCCTTTGCCTCCACGCCCAAATCCAGCAGGAACGTCATCAGCCAGTCGCGCGTCAAGCCGTTGTCGTAAAGCGGCAGGATTCGTCGCACGCCGGCGGAATAGTCGCTCCCGGGCGCCAGATTAGCGCTCAGCAGCAGGTGATCCCCGGGCCGCAGCATCCCCGCCAGCCTTGGCAAGATGACTTCCGGCTCAAAATTCGGCATCATGCCAAAAAATGTGACCAGACGCGCCGCCTCGGGCGCGGACAGCTTCTCCAGCACCGCGGGCAAATCATCCGCGAAGGCCAAATCGCACACCAGCGGGAAGCAGTCATCGGGGGGCACCTCCTCCATCGCCGTTTGCCACGCCGTGAGCACCATCGCCGTACTGACATCTGAAGGCGTGTAAGAGACCTTCTTCCCCGAAGTCTGCAGCAGCTTCAACAACCGTGTGTCCTTCTGTCCCCCGCCGCAACCAAGGCCGATAACGTGCACGCGCCGGGAACTCATGCGCGCCGCCGCCCCCGCGAAGCTCCGCTCATAAGTGGCGGCGCAATCCGCATCCGTCCGCGAAGGAGAGAAAGCCTGGTGCACCGCCAGCCATTGCTGGCTTTGCTTCACGCTGTCGTAGTGAAACTTGTGGTTCACCCGGCGCGTGCGCAGCGATTCCAGCAACTCGCGCCGCACCTTCCCCGGAAACTGGCTGGCGTGAACGGCCACCTGGACTAGCGATGACATGCGCCAGTGTTTTGGCCTAATCCCGCCGGCATTACAAGTTCCCTGTTTCCCTGCCAGAATCGTTGACTTGCCGCCTATCCACCGCCATATTCCGTCAGTGGATTTCGATATATCGCATCTCCTGGACCAATGGGATTATCAGCCAGGGCAGGTGGTTGTGCGCCGGTTCAAAGGCAAGGATGGGCGCGAGAAAATCCAGCTCCGCGTAGATCTGGGCTTGCTGCAAATGTTTGTCGAAGGCCGGCCGGATGGCAAGCGTCCCTTCGGCTACACTTCCCTGCTGGAGTACTACCGTGCGCGGCTGCACAAGTACGTCGGCGCCCACGCCGGCAGCGACGAAGGTTTCAAACTAAAGCCCGAAGATTGCGCCCGGCTCCAGCTCGAGGCCCTTCAATATCATCATCGCTACATCTGCCTGCTCCAGTTGGAGGACTACGCCGGCGTAATCCGCGATGCCGAACGCAACGTCGCCGTCTTTGACTTCGTCAGCCGGCATGCCGCGAACGAGGAGTTGGCCTGGTCGCTCCAGCAGTTCCGCCCGCAACTCCTGATGGTCCTCACCCGCGCCCGGGCCGCTCAAGCCTTGCAGGTCAATGACCACGCCCTGGCGATTCAGGAAATCGAAGGGGGGCTGGAGAAGATTCGCGCCTTCTGCCACGAGCACGGGCGCGGTGAAGCCGCCGAAATGGGCGGCGAGGTCCAGTCCCTGGAAAGCTGGCTCGAGGAAATCCGCGCCAAACGCCCGCTGTCCCGCCGTGAGAAGTTGGAGCGGGCACTGCGCGAAGCTATCAATAGCGAAGATTACGAACGGGCGGCCCGAGTGCGCGATGCGCTGCGCAGCCTCAAGCCCGCCGAGTAAGGAGCTTCTGGTAGGGCGCATAGTCCTCCCCGCGAACCCTGCTTCGTCAAGAAGGCTGGCAGCGATCCAACACTTATCCAACATGCGGCGGACGCATGAAAACCGCGCATCCAGGGGGGTGGAAAGCGGGGTCAAGGCCACGGCGAGGCCCGCTTGGGCGGGGCAGCAGTGTCCAATTCTTGGATAGGCCGGGATGCGCCCGCGGGTGAATCATGGCCCAAACCACTTGCCGGCGCAGCCGAGCATTATGGGAGACTCACCGGACACTGCCCGAATGACGCCGACTTTGGACTTCAGACTTTGGACTTTGGACTGCTCTCCGGCGGCCCTGGCCGGGGCTGGGGGGCGCGCAGTTTGCGGTAAACCCAGCCTTCGAGCGGGCGCAGCGGACGCAGCCAGCGATAGACCCGCGGCCAGTAAATGAGCCGAATCCGTATCACGGAGAGGAACATCACCAGCGAGGTCCCAAACAGCTTGACCTTGGTGCCGATCTTGTCGGTCCATTCAGTTGGCACTTCCAGGATGCGAAAGCCGGCCTTTTTAAGCGAGTAGAGGAGGTTGATGTCGAACGCCATGTCGGCGATGCGCAGCGATGAGTGCACTTTCTCGACTGCCTCACGCCGCATCACCTTGGCACCGCATTGCGTGTCGCGCAGGTTCATGCGGAACAGGAATTGGACGATCAGATGGAACGCTCGGCTGGCCAACCGGCGGTGGCCGCTTTGCTCGACGTGCAGCACGGTGCCGGGCAGCCAGCGCGAGCCGATCGCGCAGTCCACGCCCGCGATGTGCTCGACCAGTTCGTGAAACGCGCGCGGCGGGGTCGCGCCATCCGCGTCCACGTAGCCGATAAGGTCGGCCAACGGGGCGAGCTTGAGACCTTCGATAAGCGCGCCGCCTTTGCCGATCGCGTCGTGGAATTCAAGCGCCGTCACGGTCGGATACTCCGCGCCGACGCGCCGCACCACCGCGAGGGTGTTGTCAGTGCAGCCGTTGAGAACGACGACCAGTTGAAACTGGCCTGGGTAATGCTGCTGGAAGTAGCTAGCGTAGTCCCGCAGCACCGGTTCGATGCGGCGCTCTTCATTATAGGCCGGAATCAGGAGCAGCAGGCTGGGCTCGATCACGAAGACTAATTACCAGAGAATGCCTAAGACGACAAGGGTTGACCTTCCCGGGACTTCCGGTACGCTAATGTGAAGTTATGAGCCGCCGTGCAATATGCTTCCTCATCTGCGCCATCCTGGGTGTGGGGATGCTGATCTTCGGTCTGCTGGTGCCGGCGCATCTGCGGGCAGTGGATGGCAGTGTCCTTCGCAGCGCCGGCTCTCATACCTCGGCTTTGACCGAGCAGGTGATGGCGCTCGTGAGGCAGAACGAAGTGGGAGCGGCCCAGTTGCTCTTGCAGGCCGGTCAAGCGGAAGGGCTCCCTGACCAGCAGGCAGCGGGCCTGGCTATAACCAATGCGGCGCAGGGGCATCCCGGTTGGTTGGTGTGGGGCGGCGGCGACGCTCGTCTGGACCGCTTGTTCACTAGCGATCCCCACCTGCCCAAGGCCGGCCTGGAACCCTTTACCGACTTCGTGGCGCGGGAAGACAACCGGGCAGTCATACTCGAGTTGTTGCGGGCCTCGCAAATGCCGGCCGTCCAGGAACTGCTGCAATGCCGCACGCTGACCAACACCGTCATTTTCTCCCCCTCGCAGTCCGCCGCTGGTCAGGCCATTGACACGGCGCTTGCGATCTGCGGACTCCTGCTCGAAAGAGGGCACTTAAGCGGGGGATTAAGCAACGCTTTGTTTACCTTGGCCCAGGCAAGCAATCTCGGCGGCGAACCGCAGCGGTTGGAACAGGTCCTGCTTGACATGATGTCGTTAGGACAGAGATTCAACTGGGGCCAACTCGTCGGGTTCGTCGGCCAGATCCAGGACGCGGAAACGCTGCGCCTGCTGACAAGTCTGGTCCGCCGAAGCGACGGACAATTGCCGGTGCTTTTTGCTGCCGTGCAGCTTACGGGTCAACCGGACCAGGTGGCTGCCTATCTCATGCGCTTCAGCCAGACTGGGCTGAAGGACTTGGGCGCGAGCCTCCGCTTCGGAGCGGGGGGCGTGAGCGAATTGTTGCGGCGCAACCAGCGCCTGCACAGTTCCGGCTTCCGCGAGCGGATGGCCGGGGCGGCTCCGTTTCGCGCGGTGGCGGCCTTCGCGTCGGATTTAAGCTGGCGATCGCCGCGGCTGTCGTTCATGATGAAGTGGCTTCTGTATTTGGCAGCGGGCTTCTTGCTGGCTGCGGCGCTGCATTTTGCGCGCCCAACCGCCTCCGCTCTGGAGCGGCCGCTGCAAGTGCGCGGGTTTCACGTGGCCCGCGAGTTGTTATTTGCGCTGGGTTTCCTGCTCGTGGTCTTGCTCCTGAGCGAGCCGTTTCTCGCTCAGGAAAGCCAGAGAGTAGAGTTTCCTTTTCGACTGCGCTTGCCCATGGTGGGCAAAGTCGTCGCGGCAGGAACCCCCGGCGTTAACCGATCAATTATGAACCAACTAAGTCTATTGACCCTGCTGCTCTTCTTTGTGCTGCAGGCGCTCCTTTACTCGGCCTGCCTGGTCAAGCTGGCAGAAATCCGCCGCCAGCAACTGCCCTCGCGCATCAAGTTGAAGCTGCTCGAAAACGAAGACCACCTCTTCGACGCCGGGCTCTACCTCGGCTTCGCGGGGACGATTGTCTCGCTGATTCTGGTGTCGCTGGGAGTGATCCAGCCGAGCCTCATGGCGGCTTACTCCTCGACGTCATTCGGCATCATCTTCGTCTCGGTGTTCAAGATATTTAATCTGCGCCCGCTGCGCCGGACGCTGCTGCTCGAATCGGAAGGCAGCTCCTCCCAACCGCTCGCGCCTTCCGTCAGCCCCGGGCTCGTCACCCCCTCATGAACCGCTCGATCCTGATCGTCATCTGCGACTTCCTGCTGGTGAGCCTCCTGGCCTTCACCTCGGTGGACATCAACAAGACGTCCCACGAGGGTGTGCCGCGCCAATTCAACGTGAACATCGCGACCAACCAGGTCGAGAACCAGCAGGATCTGGCCGCCGTGATGCGGCTGGCGCTCGAACAGGAACGCAAAGACCGCGACGTGTTGCTGAGCGAACTGGCCAAAACTCGCGCGGCGGCGGACCGCCAGCAGGCGCTGCTGACCGAGCGCGAGAAGCAAATGCAATCCGTCAGCCAGGAGCTGCAGCAAAAGGAGCAACAGGTCCAGGGTTTCCAGCATGAGTTGCAGCAAAAGGAACTGCTTACTTCCCAGCTTGCGCAGACCCAATCAAATCTCCTGCAACAGTACACCGCCGCCCAGACCAATATCCAATCCCTCAACCAGCAACTCCAAAGCAGCTCCACCGAGGCCCTCCTCTCCAAGGAAAAGCTTGCGGCCATGCAGGCTGAACTCAAAAAACAGGCCGATCAAGCGGCGGCCTTGCAGCAGCAGCTCGGACATCTGGCCCTGAGCAACCAGATCGTGCTGACCGAAAAGCAGCGCCTGGCCGGCCAGCTCCAGGTTGCCGAGGCCGAGAAACGCATGGCCACGGACCAGGTAGGCCGTATGCAGGAAGAAGTGAAGGTCGAACGCGCGGAGAAAGCCCAATTGGTCGAGGGAGTCAAGACCCTCGCCGCCAGATCGGGTCAATTGGCCGAGCAAATCCAGCAGGCCCACCCGCTCGCCCCGAACACCATCTTCAATGATTTCGTCACCAACCGCATCCGGGCCACCATCTGGGCGGTCCGCTCCGGCTTTCTTGGCACCGAGTCGAGCAAGCGCACGGAGACCCAAACGGTGCTGCTCACCGACGGGACGAATACGGTCGCCCTCTGTCATGTCCAGGACACCCCGCTCAGCTTCGGCTTCCCGGGCACCGACTGGGAAGGATTGACCGGCGCGCTGGAACGCGACACAACGACGATTCCCATCCGATCCCTCTGGTTCTACCAACTCGACCCGCGCGTGGTGTTCATTCCCGTCACCGAGGCGCAAGCCCGGCAACTGGGCGGCGCGGCTTACCGGACCTCGTCGGACCCCTACAAGTTCCAGGATGCGGTGCTGATTGGCGCGCAGGAGGGCTATTACGGGGAGTGCAGCTTCCAGATTGATCTAACCACGCCCCTCTACGTGAAGATGGACCACAACTCCATCAAAGGCCTGTTCGGCAAATTCAATCCTTCGCGCGGAGACCTGGTGTTCAGCCGATCAGGCGAGTTGCTCGGCATCATGGCCAACAGCACCTATTGCATGATGATCAAGAACTTCAATCCTACGGCCACCATCCAATTCGCCCAGGATGTGCGCAGCCAGCAAACCGGCGAAACGCTTGCGCGGCTTTATTCCCTTATCGCCAGGCTGCCCTCCAAACTGCAATAAGCGCGGACAGGAAACCCAAGCTCGCTTTCTGACCGCCCGCCACCTGCCCGGCACCCACGGGCGGGGCTCCGCGCTACCGCCACGCGTTGCAGCACATTTCCCTCTCCCCAATTGTGGCTCAGCATTACCCACAAGTTTTCGGAGTCACATCAGGCGTTACTGCGGTGCAACTATTAGGATTGTTGTAGTTCAGTAGTTCGTCGCAGACGGTTCCTCACCGACGTGCTCTATGATTGACGAGGGGTTCAGCAGCATATCAGAACGAATGCCCCGAGCCTCGCCGGCCTTCAAGACGGCGCGGGAACCGCCGGAGAAAGGTCAGCGACCGGCTGCCGACGGCGCAATGGCAAACACTCTGATGTTATGCGCACCAACGCAACACGGTGCTGAGACGCTCTCCCGCTGTATTCCAAGCGGTGCGATGGATCGCACAGTTGGGAGGATTTCTGGTCAAGGGGCGCACCTGTACACAGCCACCGTTAGTTTGACTGCCAGAGTTCATTCCAGTGGCCATTGCGACGAGCCTCGTCCAAGGCGCATAGATGGCGTAGCCCTTCGGGAGTCCAGAACTGGCCTGG
>Ga0335078_10016400_pt1 | contig 10993 bp, 11 predicted proteins | sample Lox_Sample_32_FD_206711 | JGI IMG/M metagenome (GOLD analysis project Ga0335078, IMG submission 206711) | Soil microbial communities from Loxahatchee National Wildlife Refuge, Florida, United States - Lox_Sample_3.2 | ecosystem: Environmental > Terrestrial > Soil > Wetlands | place: USA... | reverse complement strand
CGGACAGTGCCAGCCGGCGCAGCACGTGCGAGACGGCGGCTACCGCCTCGGTCTCCGCGTCGGCCAGGGCCTCGGCGTCACCGCCAGCGCGCGCGGCGAGCAGCCCGGCCGGCCGGACCAGGCTCCCGTGGTGGTCGATGTGGTACTTGTAATCGTCAGCCACGGCCGTCTCCGTCCCGCCGCGCGCCCGCCCACTGCGGGAAGTCCAGCTCGAAGCCGGCCGCCGTGAGCACGTCCTCGCAGACCCGCTGGTCCTCGTCCGGGCTGCCGCCCGAGACACCCAGGCCGCCGAGGATCGCGCCGTCGCGCTTGATCGTGACGCCGCCCTTGGTCGCCACGATCGGGCGGTGCCCCATCCGGCCGACCTGGGTAAAGAACACCGGGTCTGAGTTCCGCCAGTTCTCCAGCATCTCCGTGGGCCGCTGCATCACGGCGGCGGAGTACGCCTTGGCCAGGGCGATGTCCGCGGTCATCGGCCGGGCGCCGTCCATCCGCTCGATCAGCACGATGAACCCGCCGTAGTCGACCACGGCGACGCTCAGCGCCTTGCCGAGTGCCAGCGCGCGAGCGCGCGCGTCTTCGGCCAGAGCGCGGGCTTCGGAGAAGGGCAGGGTCATGCCGTGAGCGTATGGCAGCCCCGAAACCCCGGACAATGCCGCTACCGTGCGCCCGCCGAACTCTAATCGTGCATACCCTGGCGGCCGCTGGTCGGCCCCGACGGCACCAAGGGCACCGACCTGTACCTGTCGGTCACCAGCTACCGCACCGTGCCCCCAACCCGTACCGCACCTGAGCCAGCCCGCGCCGGCCCTGACAGAATCGGTGCAATGCGGTACATCGTCATCGGGGCCGGCGCGATCGGCGGCACCATCGGCGGCAAGCTGGCCGCCGGCGGGCACGAGGTCGTCCTGGTCGCCCGCGGCGCCCACCTCGACGCCCTCCGCGCCAAGGGCCTGACCCTGGCCACCCCGGACGGCACGTCCGCGCTGGACATCCCCGCGGTAGCGGGCCCCGGAGAACTCAGCCTCCGCGAGGACGACGTCCTGCTGCTGGCGACCAAGACCCAGGACGCCGAGCCGCTGCTGGCCGAATGGGCCTGGCAGCCGGTGCTGAACAGCACGGTAGCCGCGGACGCGCTGCCGGTGGTGTGCGCGCAGAACGGGGTGGCCAGCGAGCGGATCGCGCTGCGCCGCTTCCGCCGGGTGTACGGAATGTGCGTGTGGCTGCCTGCCACGCACCTGGAGCCGGGCGTGGTCGAGGCGAACGGCGTCCCGCTGGCCGGCCTGCTGCACATCGGCCGGTACCCGTCCGGGGCCGGTGCCACCGCCGGGCGGATCGGCGCGGACCTGACCGCCAGCGGCTTCCTGGCCCCGGTCACCGCGGACGTGATGCGGTGGAAGTTCGGCAAGCTGCTGGCCAACGTGAACAACGCGACCGAGGCGGTGTGCGGCCACGGCACCGGGCCACGCGGGACCGAGCTGCGCCGCCGGGTGACCGCCGAAGGGCGCGCGGTGCTCGACGCGGCCGGGATCGCCTACGCCGGCGAGCGGGAGAGCGACGAGCTCCGCGCCGACCGGGTGCAGATCCTGCCGGTCAACGGGGCCGAACGGGCCGGCGGTTCGTCCTGGCAGAGCCTGACCCGCGGCACCGGGTCGATCGAGGCCGACTTCCTCAACGGGGAGATCGTCCTGCTCGGCCGCGAGCACGGCGTGCCGACCCCGCTGAACGAGGTGCTGCAGCAGCTGGCCAACCAGGCGGCCCGGGACCGCCGCGCGCCCGGGAGCGCCACGCCGGACGAAATCCTGGCCCTGGCGGCGCTCCCGGCCGACCCGGGGTAGCTCAGAACCCGCCGGCATGCGGGGACGGCCGGCAGCCGACGGTAGCATCCACCTCGTCAGCACGCTTCACGCGAAGGAGAACCCGATGGTGGTGGTCCTGGTCGGCTTCATGGGGGCCGGCAAGACCACGGTGGGGCGCATCATGGCCGAACGGCTCGGCCTGCCCTTCGTGGACAGCGACGGGCTGATCGAACAGCGGCAGGGCCGCGAGATCCGCGAGATCTTCCGCGCCGAGGGCGAGCCGTACTTCCGCCAGCTCGAGCACGACACCGTGGCCGGCCTGGTCCGCGGGCGAGACGCGGTGATCGCCCTGGGCGGCGGCGCCGCGGAGGACCCGAGGACCCGGGCGGCGCTGCGCGACGCCCGGGTGGTGTACCTCCGGGTGAGCTACGACGAGGCCCTGGCCCGGGTCAAGAGCGACGAGTTCCGCCCGATGCTGCACCGGCCGGACCTCGACGAGGTGTACCGGCGGCGGGTGCCGGTGTACGAGGACGTCTCCGTGCTCACCGTGGACACCGACGGCCGCCGCCCCGGCGCCGTCGCGCTCGAGGTGCTCGCCCGGCTGACCCGGCTGCCGGCAACACCGCCGGTGAACCGCGTCGCCGCCTCGCTGGCCCCGCAGGACACCGACGGCTGCCTGCGCGAGCTCGGCCGCCTCGCCCCGCGGATCGGCCTGGCCGAGGTCCGGCTCGACCTGATGCGCAGCTTCGACGTCGCCCGGCTGGTGGAGAAGGCCCCGGTCCCGCTCATCCTCACCTGCCGTCCGGAGCGTGAGCGCGGCGGGTTCACCGGTCCTGAGTCCGAACGGATGGACATCCTGCGTTCGGCCCACGACCACGGCTGCGCCTACATCGACGTGGAAGCCGACCGCCTCGACCTCGTGGCCGGCTGGGGCGACTCGCCGACGCAGGTCATCGCGTCCCGGCACTGGTTCGGCGCGATGCCGCCCGGCCTGCTCGGCGCCTACCGCGACCTGCGCGACCGGTGCGCCGTGGTCAAGCTGGTCGGCGCCGCGGCGACGGCGGCCGACGTCCTCCCGGTGCTGGGGCTCCTCCAGCAGGCCACCACGCCGGTCATCGGCCTGGCGATGGGCGCGCCGGGCACCTGCACCCGCATCCTGGCCCCCGCCTTCCCGCACACCCTCCTCACCTACGGCGCCGCCACCCCCGCCGCGGCCACCGCGCCCGGCCAGATCACCGTGGACGAGATGACGGACCGCTACGCCCTCCACCTCGTCACCGCGGCCACCGAGGTGTACGTGCACGTCACCCGGCCCGACGACGCCCTATCCGCCCAGCAGCAGGCCGAACCCGGCGCCGAGCTGCACGTCCCCCTCCACGCCGGGGACCCCGCCGCCCTCCGCGCTCGCCTCGCAGGCACGGTCCCCTTCACGATCGTGTGACGCTGTACTCCTCAACGGGCCGCGCTGGCTGGCTCACAGGTCGATGCTGAACCCTGCGTGCCGTAGTTCGCGGAGGAGTTCCGTCTTCCATGCGCGGTCGTCATCGAAGGTGATGTAGACGATGCCGTCCATGTCAGAGGGCTTCTCTACTCCCGGGCGGACGAGGACACAGACATTGCGCCGGCCGATGAGTCCGCAGAAGTAGCCCATCTCGAATATGACGTTCTGCCGGGCACGGGGCCGGGTGCCGGTTTCGTCTGCGCGGCTGCCGTGGTCGTCCGGGGTCATGACGATGATGGCGTAGGAGGCGGGGGCGGCATGCCGCTCGATTTTCTCGATCAGCACCCGGCCCTCGTTGGGCTGGTCGCGGAGGATGATCGTCTTCCGTCCGGTCGCGGTGCTGACGGTGTGCGCGACTGATTCAGCGCGCAGGGTGTCGCGGCCATGAACGATGAAGATCGGGGCGGCCGATGACGCCTTGTTTCTTGCGGAGGATGGCATGTCGTTCCCTTGCCGGTACTGCCGTGGCGGTCTGTTCACTGTTCCAACCGCATAGCGCTTGGATGATCATGCGATTTACGCATACCAGTTGTACCGCATCGCGGGTGCTTGCGCAACCTATGTCCGCATGTATCATCAACCTCGTGGAGAATAATCCGTCGGCGAGGGTTGCGCGACCCGATCCTGAGGTGCAGACCGGCCGCGCGCTTCGCCGGCTGCGGCTGTCCCGGGGCTGGTCGCAAGAGCTGGTCGCCAGGCACATGCAGGCCTACGGCTACGATTTCCACCAGACGATGATCGCGAAGATCGAGGCCGCCCAGCGCCCGCTGAGGGTACGCGAACTCGCGGACTTCGCCGCCCTCTACGACGTCGAGGTTCGCAATCTCATCTATCCGCCCAACGACTCGCTGGCAGAAGTCGACCGGGAGATAGCCGAGGTCGAGGCGCAGCGCTACAAGATCAAGCAAAGGGCCAGCGCCGCCGCTGCGAAGCTGGAAGAGGCACGGGCGGTGCTAGCTGACGCACAGGCAGCGTATGACGCGTGCTCAGGTGAGGTCGCGATGCTGGAGGAGCGGCTGAGTTTCCTCCAGAAGGAGCAGGAGGAGTTCGTCGTCTGGGACGGGGAGGAGCCGACTCCGGCCGCGGCACTGAAGTTTGCCATCGTGCCATTCCCTCGGTAGAGGGGTACAGCACCATCTAGTCAGGACTCTGGTCAGATCCCGGCGTGGACGGCTTCGCCGCCGCCGTTGCCGGGGCGGATGAGCAGGCCGATCAGCGCGCCGGCCAGGGCAACGCCGGCCGCCACCAGGAAGGCAGTGTGCATCCCGCTGGCGAACGCGGCATGGCTGATGTCGGTGATCACACGGGCCACCTGCGGCGGGGTGCTGCTGGTCACCGGGGCCGCGCCGACGGAGACCGCGCTCTTCAGCCCGGCCAGCTGGGCCGGGTTCAGCGCGGGCAGGTGGGCGGCGGCCCAGCTGGCCGGCAGCAGGCTGCTGATCCGGGCGGACATGACCGCGCCGAGCACGGCCGTGCCGAGGGTCCCGCCGACCTGCATCGCGGTGGACTGAAGCCCGCCGGCCACCCCGGCCAGCTCGACCGGAGCGTTGCCCACGATGACGTCGGTGGCGCCCACCATGACCGGGCTCAGTCCCAGGCCGAGCAGGACGAACCAGACGATGGTGTCGTTCGGGCTGGAGCCGGCGCCGAGCCCGGACAGGCCGAACAGGGCCACCGCCGCCAGCGTCATCCCGGCCACGATCGGGATCCGCGGGCCGATCCGGGTGATCGCCGCCCCGGCCAGCGGGGCGCCGACGATCAGCATCGCGGTCATCGGCAGCAGCCGCACGCCCGCGCCCACCGGGTCCAGGCCGTGCACGTTCTCCAGGTAGAAGGTCATGAAGAACATGGCGCCGAACAGCGCGAACATCAGCAGCACGACCAGCACCACGCCGGCCGACAGGGACGCCGAGCGGAACAGCCGCAGCGGCAGCAGCGGCTGCCTGGTCCGGTGCTCGCGCAGCACGAACAGCAGCCCGATTACCAGGGCGCCACCCAGGAACGCCATCGTCCGGGCCGAGCCCCAGCCGTACGACGAGCCCTTGATCAGGCCCCAGATCAGCAGGAACAGCGCGCCGGAGAGGGCGGCGATACCCGGGATGTCGAACGAGCTCGCGGCCGGCGAGCGCGGGGTCTCCCGCAGCACGACCAGGCTCATGATCAGGGCGGCCGCGCCGACCGGGACGTTCACGTAGAAGCAGGATTCCCAGCCGACGTGCTGCACCAGCAGCCCGCCCACGATCGGCCCGGCGGCGGTGGACGCGCCGATGACCGCGCCCCAGACGCCGATGGCCCGGTTCAGCTTCTCCGGCGGGAACGTGTTGCGCAGCAGCGCCAGCGCGGTCGGCTGCAGCATCGCGCCGAACACGCCCTGCAGCGCACGGAACGCGATGACCAGGCCGAGGCTGCTCGCGATGGTCCCGGAGAGGCCGATCGCGGCCGAGCTCAGCGCGAAGCCGGCCACCCCGGTCATGAACACCTTCTTGTGCCCGAACCGGTCACCCAGCTTGCCCATGGTCATCAGGCTGACCGCTAGGGCCAGCAGGTAGGCGTTCGTGACCCACTGGATGCCGGCCAGCGAGGCGTTCAGGTGCTCCTGGATGGCCGGGTTGGCCACCGCCACGATCGTGCCATCAAGCGCGACCATCATCACGCCCAGCGCGACCGCCAGCAGGGTCAGGCCCGGGCGGCCCCGCGCCGGGGCCCGCCGGCTGGCCTCCGCGGCCGCCCCGGCGCCCCGCGCCACCGCGGTTGTCGCCGCGTTCGTCTCCATCACGTCATCCCTTTTCCCGGCGCCCCGCGGCCCGTTGTCAGCTAAAGACAAGTGTCAGTCACTGACATATACTATGAACCAACTCGCTGGTTGCTGTCAAATGTCATTGGCTGACATTAAGTTGAACACCGGGTAGCATGGACCATGTGGAGGTGACCGTGACGCAGATCACATCCCTCGCAGCTGTCTCCGAGGCAGACCCGGGACGCCGGGAGCGCAAGAAGCAGCGCACCAGGGACGCGCTGTTCGAGGCGGCCATGGCCCTGTTCGCCGCCAAGGGCTACGACGGCACCGCGGTGCACGAGATCACTGACGCGGTGGACGTCTCCGAGCGGACCTTTTTCCGCTACTTCGCCAGCAAGGAAGACCTGGTGCTGTCGTTCATCCGGGACGGCGCGGCCGCCTTCGCCGGGGCGCTGGCCGCCCGCCCGGCGGACGAGGAGCCGCTCACCGCGGCCCGGCACGCGCTGCAGAGCTCGATCCTCGACCTGCACGGCAGCGCCGGCAGCCTGACGGCCTACCTGGCGGCGATGCGGCTGATCGACTCCACGCCCACGCTGCTGGCCGCCTACCTGCGCTCGGTCCACGACCACGACGACGAGATCATCGAGGTGCTGGCCCGGCGCGAGGGCATCGACCCGGTCGCCGACCGCCGTCCCCGGGTGCTGGCCGCCGTTATCGGGGCCCTGGTGTTCCTGGCCAACAAGGACTGGCAGGCCTCCGACACGGAAAGCCCGGAGGACCTGGCCGCCGCCTTCGACGCCTACGCCGACGCCGTCATCCCCGCCCTGGCCGGCCACTGGACCTAGCCGACACCGGCCCTCCCCGCGCCACTAGCGTTAATGGTGATACCCCTTCACCCCAGACCTTTGGGGGCGGGGCCCCCTCACCCCGGGGACCGAGCCTGGGTGATGCGGGCGGTGGCCGCCATCGCCGCTGCGGCCGCCTTATCGGGCGCGCTGGCGGTGCCGCCGGCGGCGGCGGTGGACAGCGCGCCGGCCGCGCAGCCGAGCGCGGCCGCACCGGCCAGGTCCAGCCCGTCGAGCAGCCCGGCGATCAGGCCGGCGTTGAAGCAGTCGCCCGCGCCGGTCGCGTCGACCGGCGTCACCGGCGGCAGGCTGACCCGGCACCGAAGCGAACCGTCCGCGCACAGCGCCCCCCGCTCGCCCCGCTTGACCACCACCCGCGGTCCGGCCGCGACCAGGGCCGACACGGCGCCGCCCAGGTCATCCGCGCCGGCCAGGCGGCCGCTGGCCAGCCGAATGGCCTCGGCCTCGTTCGGCAGCAGCAGGCCGGCCTGCGCGATCGCGGCGGACAGGTCCGGGCTGGCCCACCGTCCGGACGGATCCCAGTTGGTGTCCAGCGACGTCATGACACCGGCCGAACGGGCGGCGCAGAACAACGTCCCCAGCGCCGGCCCGAGGCAATCCTCGAGCAGGAACCACGAGCTGGCGTGCACATGCCGCGCGTCGGCCAGCAGCGCTTCCGGAACGTCGGCCGCGGTCAGCGAGGCTACCGCGCCCAGCGCGGTCAAGATGGCCCGGTCCCCGCCGCGGGACAGCGCCACCGTCATCCCGGTGGGCGCGTCCTCGCGGACCGCCACGAAGCTGACGTCCACTCCCTCGGCGGCCAGCTGGTCCCGCATGAACTCACCCGCGGGGTCGGTGCCGACCGCGGCGGCCAGCGCGACCCGCAGCCCCAGCCGCGCCGCGGCCACCGCGGTGATCGCCGCCGACCCCCCGATGACCAGCGAGATCCCGTCCACCAGCTTCTCCCGCTGGCCGAATTCGGGGTCCACGTCGTCGCCGTGGACGAGCACGTCCGGGTTGCAGTCACCCAGGACCACGAGGTCATACCGTGACAACGTCCACCCCGGCGTCCTGCAGCCGGGCCGCGTCCTCGGCCGCGATCCCGGCGTCGGTGACCAGCACGTCGATCTCGGCCGGGGTGCAGATCCGGGCGAAGGCGCGCTGCCCCACCTTGGAGCTGTCCGCCACGATGATCACCTGGCGGGCCTGCCGCCCCATCAGCCGGTTGATGCTCGCCTCGCCCTCGTGGTGCGCGGTCGCCCCGGCCACCGCGTCGATCCCGTCCACGCCCAGGAAGGCCACGTCCAGCGTGACCTGCTCCAGCACGCCGGTGGCCAGCGGCCCGGTGAGCTCGTAGGACTGCGGCCGGGCCACCCCGCCGGTGGTCACGATCTTGATGTGCGGCCTGATGGCCAGCTCAGTCGCGATGTTCAGCGCGTTGGTGACCACGGTGACCGTGGGGGAGGGACCCGCCGATCCTAGATCCGAACGGGTGGCCAGAGCCCTCGCTACCTCGGTCGTCGTGGTTCCCCCGTTGAGACCCGCGACCTGGCCGGCCCGGACCATGCTGGCGGCCAGCGCTCCGATGCGCTGTTTCTCGGACGGATGCCGCTCGGTCTTGTAGCGCAGCGGCAGGTCGTAATTGACCCCCTCGGCCACGGCGCCGCCGCGGATCCTGGTCAGCATCTGCTGGCCGGCCAGCTCGTCGAAGTCCCGGCGGATGGTGGCCGCGGACACGTTCAGCGCCTTGGCCGCGTCCTCCACCTGGAGCTGGCCCCGAGAGCCGAGCAACTCGAGCAGCTCGTTCCACCGGCGATAACGGCTCACCGGCCCCTCCCTCCAGCACGCCGAGCAACCGGGCTACTTCCGCCGCGACCGCGTCACGTCCGGCCGAACCATACCTCCTGGGATCAACCACCGCCGGCTCGGCCGACAGGTAGTCCCGGACCGCCGCGGTGAACACCTTGTTCAGCTGGGTCGCGATGTTGATCTTCGTCAGGCCGGCCCGGATCGCGGCGGTCAGGTCGTCATCCGGCACGCCGGACGAGCCGTGCAGCACCAGCGGTACGCTGACGGCCCGGCGGAGCCTGGCGACCAGGCCGAGGTCGAGGACCGCGTCCTTGGTCAGCATGGCGTGCGAGCTGCCCACCGCGACGGCCAGCGCGTCCACCCCGGTGTCGGCGACGAAGCCGGCCGCCTGGCCCGGATCGGTGCGGGCGGCGGGGGAGTGCACGCCGTCCTTGCCGCCGATCTCGCCGAGCTCCGCCTCGACCCAGACCCCCCGGTCGTGGCACCACGTGACGACCTCGGCGGTGACCCGGACGTTGTCCGCATACGGGAGCCTGGACGCGTCGTACATGACCGACCCGAGGCCGAACGCGGACGCCGCCCGGACCAGCTCCGCACCGGACGCGTGGTCCAGGTGCACCGCGACCGGCACCGCGGCCGCGCGCGCCACGGCCAGGCAGGCCTGGGCGATCGGCTCCAGCGCGCCGTGCCAGGCGGCGCAGTTCTCGCTGATCTGCAGCACCACCGGGGCACCGGCCGTCTCGGCCCCGGTGACGATCGCCTCGGCGTGCTCGATGCCGATGACGTTGAACGCGCCCACGCCGCGGCCCGCGGCCCGGGCCGGGCCGATAATCTCGCCCATGGTAGCCAGCGGCATCAGCGGACCTCCTCCACCGTGACCGTGCTCAGCGCGCCGAGGTAGTCCTGGCGGCGGAACTCCCCGGCGACCGGAGCCGCGCCGGTCGCGTTCCCGGCCACCGCGGCGGGCGCCCGCGCCCGCCAGCAGCCGTCGCCGGTCGCGGCCAGCAGCCCGTCCGGGCCCAGCGTGATCACCACGGCCTGCGCCCCGCGGAGCTGTCCGGCCGCGACTGCCGCCGTGGCCAGGTTCGCGGGGCCGTCGGCGGGCGGGAACGGCGCCGGGCTGGCGGCCGGGTCGGCCAGCGCCGCCAGCTCGGTCAGGTTCGGCTTCACGATGGCGGGGCCTGCGCCCCGCCGCAGCGCCTCCCCGTGCGTGTCCAGCACCGCGGGGACAGCCGCCGCGGCCGCGGTCTCGATCAGCGTGGCGTAGGTCCCGGCCGCCAGGCCCGGCGGCAGGCTGCCGGACAGCACCACGGCGGTGGCTCCCGCCAGCGCCTGCTCGTACCCGCGCCGGAACACGGCGAACTCCTCCTCGCCCACCTCGGGACCGGCCTCGTGGAACGCGGTGACCGTGTGGTCGTCGACGACGCTGAAGGTGCGCCGGGTCTCCCCGGCGACCCGGGTGAACGCGGCGGGCACGCACCGCTCGCGCAGCGCCGCCTCCATCCCGGCCCCGGTGACGCCGCCTGCCAGCCCGAGCACCAGCACGTCAACGCCGAGCGCATGCAGCGTGCGGGCCACGTTGAGGCCCTTGCCGCCGGGCCGGGCGCGCACCGCGCGGGGTCGGTTCACCCTGCCCCAGTCCACCGCGTCGACATGGTGGGTGACGTCCAGCGCCGGGTTGAGGCAGACGACGACGATCACGGAGTACCGAGAATGACCGAGCGGGCCAGGTTGCGTGGCCGGTCCGGGTCCAATCCGCGGGCCTGTGCCGCCGCGACCGCGACCAGCTGCACCCGGACCAGCTCGGCCAGCGGATCCTCCTCGCCGATCCAGGCAGTACCGCCGGCCGCGGCGATCTCGGCGGCCAGCCCGTCCGGCGGCGGGCCGAACAGCCACACCACGCTGCTTTCGCCGGTCACCGCCGCCGGGCCGTGCCGGTACTCCATGGCCGGGTAGGCCTCGGTCCACAGCCCCGCCGCCTCGCGCAGCTTCAGCGCGGCCTCGTTGGCCAGCCCGTAGGTCCAGCCGGTGCCGAGGAAGGTGAACTGGTCGGCGGCCAGCATCCCGGGTGGCAGCGGCGCGGCCAGCACCCGCTCGGCCGCGTCGGCCGCCGGGCCGGGATCGTGCCCCAGGTGCGCCCGGAGCAGGGCCAGCTCGGTGGTGGCGAACCTGGTCTGCACCACGGATTCCTCGTCCGCGAAGCCCAGGTCGATGACCTCGCCGGCGGCCTGTCCCACCGGGGACTGCGCGGCCGCGGTGATCGCCACTGTGGGCACGGTGCCGGCTAGCCGGCCGAGCAGCT
>Ga0335078_10016399_pt1 | contig 10993 bp, 7 predicted proteins | sample Lox_Sample_32_FD_206711 | JGI IMG/M metagenome (GOLD analysis project Ga0335078, IMG submission 206711) | Soil microbial communities from Loxahatchee National Wildlife Refuge, Florida, United States - Lox_Sample_3.2 | ecosystem: Environmental > Terrestrial > Soil > Wetlands | place: USA: Florida... | reverse complement strand
CCGCCTGACGCTTCGGCGGGTGGCCCTGGTGGCGGGCCCGCTCACGCCCTGGGTGCTGTATGCCGTGGGCACCGCGGGGAGGCTGGCCCTGGCCTTGCTCACCGGGCGGTTCGGTTACACCGGCAACGTCGCGACAGCCTTCACGTCCGCCGCCGGGTATGAGGAGCCGCTGAGCCTGGCCTCCCTGTGCTGCCCGCTTGCCGTGGCCGTGGCGGCCCTGCGGGCGTTCCGGCAGCAGGCTCGCGGTGCCCGGCTCGCGCTGGCCGTCCTGTTCGCCGCGGAGGTCGCGGCTTCCACCGCGTCGGGGCAGAAGGCCGGGTTTGTCACCACCGTGCTCGCCGTCGCCATTCCCTGGGCATCCGCGCGCCGCAAGATCCCCACGGCGTTGATCGGCGCTGCCCTGCTGTTCTTCCTGGCTGTCATCATCCCGTTCAGCCTCGCCTACCGGTCCACTGTCCGCAGCAATACCGGGTCTCTGTCCTCCTCCCAGGCGCTCTCTGACGCACCCGGCATCGCCCAGGGGGTGGCCGGGACGGCGTCACCGCAGGTGCTGGGGCAATCGTTGGATTTCCTCGATCAGCGAGTCCGCGAGATCGACGCACCGGCGATCATCATGCAGCGCACCCCGGCGCAGATTCCCTTCACCAGCCCGGCGCAGCTCCTCGCGGCGCTGGCGGCCGACCTGATCCCGCGTAGCCTGTGGCCAGGCAAGCCGGCCAACGCCAGCGGCTATCAGTTCTCCCGGGAGTATTACGAGACCCCGGCGGAGGTCTACTCGGCTCCGGCCATCACCCCCTGGGGCGATCTGTACCGGCACGGGGGCTGGGTCCCGGTCGTCGCCGGGATGCTCGTGCTCGGCTGCCTGATCCGTGTGCTGGACGATGTGCTGGACGTCCGCTCCAGCCCCGCTGCCGGGCTGCTGGTACTGGCGCTGTTCCCGGCCCTGGTCATGGCCGAGAAGGACTGGGTGAGCACCCTGGCGGGGCTCCCGCCCATCATCATCGCCTGGTTTCTGATCACCGCCATGACCTTCCGGCGCACGCCAGAGCCTGTGTGAGCCGGAGCCGCTCTGGTAAGTCGCAACCTGGATCCGCTTCCGCTGGCGCTTGCTCGCGGAGCAAGCCCAGGCGCGAGAGACCGAGGCGAAGAGCTAAAGATCCGCGAAAGCAGGGTCTCACTGAATGTAGTCCACTAGTATCCGTAAGTGACCAAGGTGAACGGAGGCTTCCTGCGGGGAGAGATGGCAGGAAGTGTGCCTTGCAAGATGAGGAATGTGGCGGCGGTAAAAGTTCCTGCCGCGCTCGGAAGCCACAGCCCACCTCTCGCTTGACCTCCGTCGCCCGCGCTGACCGGACGGGGTGTTACGGAATGCAGTCGGAAGGGACGCTGGCCGTCATCGGCCAAGGCTACGTTGGCCTGCCGTTCTCTATGCTCGCAGTGGAGGCTGGATGGCGTGTCGTCGGGATCGACTTGGACAAGTCACGTGTCGGCCGGCTGCAGCGAGGCGAGTCTTATGTCGATGACGTGGATCGCGACCGGCTTCGAGCGGCACTCGGCTCAGGGCGTTACATAGCCAGCGCCGATTACGCGGACGTGTCCGGCTTCGCTGTGGCCGTGATCACCGTGCCGACACCGTTACGGGACCGCATTCCGGACCTTTCATTTGTTAAGAGCGCGGCGCACAGTCTCGCCCGCTACCTGGGGCCAGACACCTTGGTCGTGCTGGAATCGACTACCTATCCAGGCACGACTGACGATCTACTCCGTCCGATTCTCGAACGAGGAAGCGGGCTCAAGGCGGGACGCGACTTTGCGCTCGGATACAGCCCTGAAAGGGTGGATCCCGGCAATACGACCTGGCCGCTGTCAGCAACGCCGAAGGTAGTGGCCGGTTTCGACAGCTCCTCGCTCGACGCGGTCAGGGAATTTTACGGGAAGCTCGTTGCTGACGTGGTCCCGGTGTCATCGACACGCGCCGCCGAGCTGACGAAGTTGCTGGAGAACACGTTCCGCCACGTCAATATTGCGCTGGTCAACGAGTTCGCCATCTTGGCGCGGGAGCTGGGCATCGACGTCTGGGAGGTGACGCGGGCCGCCTCCAGCAAACCGTTCGGCTTTATGCCGTTCCGGCCGGGGCCAGGGGTGGGCGGCCACTGCCTGCCCATTGACCCTACCTACCTGACTTGGCACATACAGAGTGCGACCGGGCGCCGGTTCCGTCTAGTGGAGTTGGCCAACGACATCAACGAGCACATGCCGGACTATGTGATCCAGCGCATCACCGAAGGGCTGAACCGGCTCGGCCTCCCGGTCCACGGCTCAACGATCCTGCTGCTCGGTCTGGCTTACAAGAGAAATACCTCGGATGCGCGAGAATCCCCCGCAACGCGCATTGCGAGGTTGCTCACGTCGCTTGGTGCTAAAATCAGCGCGATCGATGGGCACGTGCCGGCCGAGCATCTGGCCGAGGAGGTTGGCCGCCCGACGCTGGGTCCCCAAGTCGTGCGGGGCGCTGATGCAGTCGTGCTACTCACCGACCACGACAATGTCGACTACCCGGTCGTGCAGCGCCACGCACGTTGGGTCCTCGATTGTTGTAACCGCATGTCCGGCCCGAATGTCGAACACTTGTGACCGCAAAAGAAGATCGCCGAGGGAGCTGACGATGTGTGGCATTGCTGGCGTCATCGACGGAGAAACAGGCCGGGCCACTGAACGTGTCAGAATCCTTAATGATCTGCAATGCCACCGCGGTCCCGATCACACGGCATCGGCGACGATTGGGTCCTACACCCTTGGCAATACTCGCCTCGCCATCCAGGACCCTACCCCGGCGGGGAACCAGCCTTTTGTGTCAGCCAACGGCCGCTATCACTGCGTTTTCAACGGAGAGATCTATAATTATCACAGACTCATAGAGCGCTACCAATTGCCGGTCAAGACAGCATGCGACGGAGAAGTGGTAGCGGAACTATGGGCGATGCTGGGACAAGCATCGCTAGCCGAGCTACGCGGAATGTTCGCCATCGCCCTCGTGGACTCCGTCGAGGGGCGCCTCTACCTAGCACGCGACCCTTTCGGGATCAAGCCTCTATACTGGCGGAATATGCCGGATGCCACTTTAGCGTTTTCGTCCGAAGTCCGACCGCTCGTGTCTATCGCGCCGGATGTGCGGATAGATGGTGAAGCTGTGGCCAGGTATCTCCACCTGGGGGCGATGGCTCCGGATCAGTCTCCATTCCGGGAGATTACCGCACTGCCACCCAATAGCGTGGCAGTATTCGACCAGGACGGCAAGTCCGCAGTCCGGCCGATCGTCCCGGATGGCCCGCTTGCCGCCAAGGGCGGTCCGGCCGACCTCGGAGCCGCCCTGTCGGACTCGATCGGCCTGCACCTGTGTGCGGATGTGCCCACTGCCCTGCTGCTGTCTGCTGGGGTTGACTCAGCGACCATTGCCGCTGTTGGGCACCGCCTCGGCTATCGACTCAATTGCCTGACTGTGGCGACGGGCGAGGGAGGCGACGAAAGCGACGAGGCGGCAGCGACCGCCCGCCACTACAAGCATTTATTTCAACGAGTACCGGCCACGCTGGACGAGGGCGACGTCCGGCGATTCTTCGTTGCCATGCAGCGTCCTACCGTCGATGGCCTGAATACCTACGTCGTATCGAAGGCTGTTCAAGCTGCTGGTTTCAAAGTGGCGTTGTCAGGGCTTGGGGGGGATGAGGCAGTCGGCGGCTACTCGCATTTCCGGCTGCTTAAATACCTGCCCGCCTTGCGGATTATGGACACCATGCCTAGCGTAGTGACAGCCGGCGCAGCGAAGATACTCGCCCGGACGGGCATGGGAAGTGAAGCGAAGGCCAGAAGTCTGCTGGGAGCGAATGGCGCGCGAAACGGATGGGACCTCTCCCTGCTTCGGCGCGAGATACTGCCTTCGTGTTTGGTGACTGACCTTACAGGTAACGCCAGCTGGCAAGCCGCCGCCGACCCGGGACCTAGCGTCACGCACGCACCACGGTCGTTTGGCAGTCTTGCCGCAGCAGAGGTCGCAATATACCTTCAAGCTACGCTGCTTCCTGACGCCGACGCATTCTCAATGGCCTCGTCCGTCGAACTACGAGTGCCCTTCGTGGATACCCACGTCTTCGGTGCGTCCCTGGGGCTTGCCGGAGGCAAGGCAGCGCGCCCTGGTAAGGCGGCATTCGGGGCAGTGCTGGGTGACCCTTATCTTGCGAGGCTGGCGAGCCGCCCCAAGCGAGGATTCAGCGTGCCCATGCAGTTGTGGCTGGCAGGCCCGCTTGCCCCAGTGATGCGAGCGGCTGAAGAGCCCGACGCGGCTATCTGGTCCGTCATGGACCGGTCAGTCGCAGAACGCGCTGGCATGATCCCGTTTCACGCATCCGGTCGCTGGGCCGAAGGCTGGGCTCTCGCGTCCTTGAATGCGTGGCTCGGCACGATCAGTCGGTTGGCTGGATGAAGGAGAGCGTGACCAGACCCTGGACCGGTCATCGGATGCCTGCTTCTGCATCCGGCCGCCGGCGGGGTGGCGCGCACCGCTCGCGACCGCGACCACAACGGCTGCCGCGCCTGAAGGCCCGGCTGCGGCTGGGTCTGCAGTCCCCTGCCGTTGCTCGGCTGAGAAAGCCCGGCACCGCCCGGAACATCATGCGGACAGCAGGTTTCAACTTTGCCTCGACTGCGGCATCCGGGCTGGGCGGAATAATTTTGGCGAGAGCTCTTGGTCCCACATCGCGTGGTGATTATGCCGCCGTGACAGCGTGGTTCGGCATGGCGTTGATGGTCGGCGGAATGGGGCAGCCAGCAGCGCTGTGCTTCTTTGTCGCTCGTGATCCCGGTCGGGCACGTCAGTATGTTGCCACGTCGCGGGCGATGATGCTGGCTACGGGCGCAGTCGCAATTGCCGCCGGGATGCTGCTTGTCCCATTGCTGTCGCGCGGGAATCCGGTCGTTGCCGGAGGCTACCGGATTGCCTTCGGCCTATCGATCGCCTCATTCGTCGGAGCTAGTTACACGTTCTCGCTGCAGGCGCGTGATTTGCATCGCTGGAACGTGGTGCGGGTGACCCAGCCCGTTCTTGGTTTCGCCGCGGTCGTCGTCCTCTGGCGGATTCGGCTGCTGACCTTGGACGTGGCGATGGTCGTTCTGGCCGCGACGGTCCTGGCCCAACTGGCCTGGGCCTACCGTGGTTGCAGACGGGCTGGCTTGGCGCCCGGCCGAATGAATGCCGCACTGATCCGGCCGCTCGCGACGTACGGCGTTGCACAGATCGCGGCGCTAACGCCAGCGGCCCTCAACGCCGATCTTGATCAGCTTGTTCTCTCGCAGACGGTCCCCCCGGCGGACCTTGGCAGGTACGCGATTGCGGTGTCGCTCAGCTCCTTGCCTATTCCGCTGGTCGCCGCCATAGGCAATGTGGTTTTTCCCCGGCTGGCGGCGCAACGGTCCGTAACAGGGGCGACGCGTCAGATGCAGCGTATCGCCATCCTTGGCAGTGTGGGACTGGCGGTCGCCATGCTCCTGCCACTAGCGGTCGCCGCGTTCTGGCTGGTGCCCGTGATTTTTGGCGCAGGCTATCGAGGGGCGGTGCCGCTACTGTGGATACTGACGCCTGGCGCTGTCTTCCTGTCCTGTGGCCAGGTCACGGGTGACCTTTTGCGTGGAAGGAATCATCCGAGCGTCGTGGCTTGGGCGCAGGGGCTTGCGGTTATCTTCACAGTTGTCCTGCTCATTGCATTGCTGCCGCTAGTCGGCGTCGCTGGAGCGGCGATCGCATCGACCACCGCGTACGGCTTCGCGCTCGGCGCCATGCTGCGTTCGCTCTGGCGGCTGCCGCGCCATGCCCGCGGCAGCGGCCGGATCGTTCCGGTGGAGCGCCTTCAACCGGAGTCCTAGAGGGGTGGTAATAGTGCTACGAAGAGCTGCGACGGCAGCTACCGATGCGGCATGCCACGTCGTGGGCCGCAGACAGGTTGTGCGGGCAGCGCGGTTCGCGCTCCTGCGCGCGCGCTTAGACGTGCCCAATGACCGGACGACCAACGGCGAGATCCTGCTGGCCACAGCGGCCTTGCGTTTGACGCCACCAGGTCAGGCTTTTCAGGTCGTCGACGCGGGTGCCAACGCGGGACAGTGGGCGCGGCTAATGCTCGACGCGGCACAGCTTGCAGGTCGGATTGATGATCTTGACCTTCACTCTTTCGAGCCGTCGTCGTACACCTTTGGCCGCCTTTCGGAGGCTCTCGACGGGCAGCCTGTGACGCTGAAGCAGGCCGCTCTCGGCGAACAGCCCGGATCGGCCACCTTGCATGTGCTAATGCCCGGGGCCGGGACTAATTCCTTGCATAGGATGCCGGGCTGGTCTGACAAGGGCATCACCGAGCAGGTACCGCTCATGACGCTCGAAGCGTATGCCGACGAGGCTGGACTGGATCATGTGATGCTGCTGAAGGTTGATACGGAAGGCCACGATTTGGCCGTACTCCGTGGAGCGCGGCGCCTGTTCGCCGACCAGCGCATCTCGATCGCGCAGTTCGAGTACAACCACCGATGGGTATATGCGCGATTCTTCCTCCGAGACGCATTCGAGCTACTTACTCCGATTGGCTACCGCATTGGCAAGCTTACGCCCTTTGGCGTGGAGTTCTATCCTGGCTGGGACGCTGAGCTGGAGAGTTTTGTCGAGGGCAATTACGTCGCATGCACCAAAGAGGTCGCGGAGAGGCTTCCCTCGGTGCGATGGTGGAAAGCTGCGGCAAGAGAGCCGGATGATCGGTGTGATAATCGCTAGCTGTGTTCACTTGGGAGGTGGCAGATGCGAGTTGGAGTAATCGGGCCCATAGCCCCGGATCGCTTCGCGGAAAACATAGCGGATGCGTTGAGTATGGCGGGGCATGAAGTCAGCCGACTCGGTCCAGCCAGTGCGTACCACCAGGGACAGACCGCTCGGCGTGCGGCCAGGGCGGTCCGACAGGCATTGCCGCGGCTTGACGAGTGGACACAGCAAAGAATCATACGCAAAGCTTTGGAAGCTAGCTGCGAAGTAGTCATCAACGTGGACGCGAGCCTTACGCCGAACACCGTGACCAGTCTCAAAGCTAACGGAATCAGGGTCGCATTCTGGTTTCCAGATCATGTAGCAAACCTGGGCCGCCAGTTGATGCTGCTCGCTCCTTACGATGCCCTCTTCTTCAAGGAGCCGTTCCTTGTCGAGCAGTTCCGAGCCAACCTGAGCCTTCCCGTCTATTACCTCCCGCAAGCCTGCAATCCGCGCTGGCATCGGCCGATGGTTAATGCTGGCTCGGAGCCGTACCTTGTCACTGCAAGCAGTCAATACCCAAGCCGGATGCGTCTTTTGGAGCGTGTGATCGCAAAGGGAATTCCGCTAAAGCTTTACGGGAGTGGTTTCCCCCGCTGGCTCGGCGACACGCCGGCCGAAGGCGTGCACACAGGCCGCTATGTCGCCCGTGATGAGAAGGCGCAGGTCTTCCGGTCTGCCGTAGGCGTGCTGAACACTATGCACCCGGCCGAGATAGCCGGCGTCAACGCCCGTCTCTTCGAGGCAGCTGGCAGCGGGGCAGCGGTGCTGAGCGAATTTCGCTCGACAGTTCCAGATCTGTTCGCCGTCGGGGAGGAGATACTGGTTTTCCACGACTTCGATCAGCTCGTTGATCAGGCCACGCGGTTGCTCAGCGAGCCCGACCTCACTGCTCGGCTCGGTGATGCCGCGGCGCGGCGCGCTCACCGCGATCATACCTACGATTCACGCGTCGCTACTATCCTGGAGAAAGTCTCATGAGCGCGACTCTGCCCTCATCGTGCGAAAGGCATCCAGAGTATCAACCTTGATCTGCTGCAGTAGGTGCTCCCCGCAAGGCTATGTGCTGGTCGGCCGCGCAGGATCTCTGATTATGTCAGCCTGGGACGGTCCGCAGAGCAGATGCACCGCCTGCTCGAATCCCGCAGCGGTCCGGTCCAGGCTATAACGAGCAGCATGCTGTCTGACCTCGTCCCGAATTCCCGGCTGCCCGACGCGGCGGAGAGCTTTATCGAGGGCAGTCGAGAGTCCGGATACATCGCCACAGCGGAAGACTTCCCCGACGTCACGGACCAAGTCGGGAACGCAGCCGACGCTGTCTGAGACAACGGGCAGCGTTCCGGCGGCCATGGCTTCGTTGACAACCAGACCCCATGCCTCGGTCTCACTGGGAAGGACAAGAATGTCGGCGGCGTGGTAATACATAGGCAGATCCGACTGATTGACAAAGCCGGTAACCACGCCGGTACCCGGAGCCAGCGAAAACCGGACCTGTTCAGCCAGCGGGCCGTCGCCGACGAAGAGAGTGGTCAGTTCATCAGGCAGCAGCTCGATTGCCGCTACGAGATCAAGTGGGCGCTTGCGGGGGATGAGCTTGCCGCAGAACAGAATCACCGGATGATTGCCCGCAAGGCCCCACCGTGCCAGGAGGTCAGAACGGCTGACTGTCGGCGGGCATCCGAATCGGGCATCGTCCACGGAGTTTGGTGCGAAGGTTATCGAGCGCGCGCCGTTTTGCCGATAAAAGGCTTCGTTCAACTGGCCCATGGCGAGGCCGCCGGCGCTACCGGACACGACCAGGCGCGTGGCCAGGCGTCGCAGATGTCTGCGAAACCCTGCCGACGAGCCTTGCGGGTGAGAGGACCCCCGCAGAAAGTAGGGAATTTTGCGCGCCTTGCAAATTACCATTGCGAGCAACATCCATGGGCTGGTGTAACCATTCACTATCACGGCGTCATGGGCGGGAATCCACCGGGCAAGCGCACGTATCCCATCGGGAAGATGGCTCTGCGTTCCTACAGTTGTCATGAATTGGTTCCGGTATCCTGACAGCAGGTCAATATCCCAGGCAACTGCTAAGCCAAATCCGGGATCGAGGGTGGAGGTGAACCCTTTGTCGGAGAGGAAAAAGACGTCCAGTTCGACGTTGCCGCGGCTGGCTATCAACTGATACAGAGGCGTGTGATACTGAATGGGTCCGTAACCAATAATTCCGAGTTTTGGCGGTGGTTTAATGTAAGCGCAGCCTGGCGGTGCCGAGGAGTTAGTCACCGTGAACCTGCCAGTAGCCAGTTAAAATAACTCTCCGGGTCGAATGCCCTCGGATCAGGCTCTACGTGCACGTTCAGGGCGCGCGTTATGGCGTTGGTCATCGACTTCGTGTCTCCGGGAACGTAGCCACATAGCGCGGGCCCGGCAATCTCTCTATTCTGCGAGGTGTCCCGGGCAATGACCGGCTGTCCATTTACCCGGGCCTCGGCGAGCGGGTAGCCGAACGATTCAAGACCGGTAGGGTAATAGATAGCGCAACTGCGCGCCCACACGCTACGAAGATCGCTGTGGCTAAGCCGTCCCACGAGATCGAGCCTGGGGTGGCAGGCCAGGCTATCCGGGACCTCGCAGCGATCGGCCGTGACTCGAAGCCGGACCGATGCCTCATTATGGTCGTCCATGGCAGCGAGGAATTCTGCGATTCGTTCTGGCATCTGCTTGTAGGGCGCAAAGATTACAGGACAGAGGATCGCCGGATCGGGCGTCGGGCTCGAAACTGAGGCAGCGGATACCGGATGCGGCCGCACGACAATTCGGTTAGCCACGCTTGGCAGCGATCGGGCTACTCGCTCGGCCATCGCAGTGCACGGCACGACTAGTACATCCGCGCGCTGGGCGGCTAACTGGACTATTCTCGCTTTCCAGCGGTTAGCTGCCACGACAGACGGATCAAGCTGGGCGGCCTCGCCGTGGTCTAGGAAGTGCAGTACGTTGCGCAGGAGTGTCCATTTCTCGGTGCCTGGCGTAACGAAGCTGACGTTATTGATGGCTACACGACGATATTTCGGAAAGCTAGTTGATTCACGTCGAATCAGCCAGGACGGGTCGATTCGCCGATCCGCTCCGATGACCTTCACGTCCCGGCGATCACTGTTCTTTAAGTAGCGGTACAGCTCAGCTCTGAAGCGCGCAGCTCCGCCCAGCGGTCCGCCGGCGACATCTACAGCAACGGCTGCACTCACGATATCTCCCCGTGAACTTGGCGTAGCCCGGGATCCGCGGCCTGGATGGTGGCGTGCGTAGTAGCCAGCAAGGCGCTGGTGGGGACGGCGGGACCGCCGGTGACGGCCTGCCGGAACGCGCCGGCGCAAGCGCGGTGGCCTTTATCCTGGCGTCCCCGCCAGAGGGTCTTGCCGTCGAGCTTCGCGCAGCGGAAGTCGTCGATGACCAGCCGCCGGGAGCCGGAGCTGACCTCGATCCACTCCTTGCCGGCGGCCGGCAGGGCGCTGCCGTAGCAGATCGTGGCCAGCGAGCCGTCACAGAAGCGCAGGGAGACGACCGCGTCGTTGCCGGGCACGGTGTGGCCGCCGGCGTCGCGGCCGTGACCGTCGCCGGCCAGCACCGAGACGGTTTCCTCGATGTCGGCGCCGATCAGCGCCTGGGCGGTGTCGACGAAATGGCACACCTCGCCGAGCACCCGGCCGCCCTGCCGCCGGTCGGTGTACCAGTGGCCGTCGGGGACCGGCCCGGCGGCGACACGGTAGACGAGGAACTTGGGCCCGGTCATCTCGGCGAGCCTGTTCCGCGCGGTCATCACGGCGGGGGAGAAGCGGCGGTTGAAGCCGATCATGAGCTGCCGGCCGGACGCCTCCCAGGCGGTCTCGATCTCGGCGAGCTCGTCCATGCTCAGCGCGACCGGCTTCTCGCACCACACGTGCCGCCCGTCCTTCAGGGCCAGCTTCGCGAGTTCCGCGTGCGTGTCGTGCGGGGTCGCGATCACCACGACCCTCACCTGCGGGTCGTCGATGACCGGGAACGCCCCGCAGACCGCCTTGTCGAAGCGGTTCCGCTCCGCCGCCCGGCGGGCCGTGATCCCGCTCGCCGAGGTGACCGCGACGAACCGCTTGAAGCCCGCGCGGCGGAACGCGGGCATCAGCGTCCCGGTCG
>Ga0335078_10016398_pt1 | contig 10994 bp, 8 predicted proteins | sample Lox_Sample_32_FD_206711 | JGI IMG/M metagenome (GOLD analysis project Ga0335078, IMG submission 206711) | Soil microbial communities from Loxahatchee National Wildlife Refuge, Florida, United States - Lox_Sample_3.2 | ecosystem: Environmental > Terrestrial > Soil > Wetlands | place: USA: Florida... | reverse complement strand
CCGTTCCGAGCTCCGCCGCGAGTTTTCGAAGCCGCTGTGGGCGCTGACGGCGATCGTGGGCCTGGTGCTGCTGATTGCATGTTCGAACCTGGCGAACCTGCTGATTGCCCGTGCTTCGGCGCGGCAGAAAGAAATCGCGGTGCGGCTGGCGATGGGCGCGGGCCGCGGCCGACTCATCCGGCAACTGCTGGTGGAGAGCATGGTGCTGGCGCTGATGGGTGGCGCGGCAGGTCTGAGTCTGGCGGTGATGGTGGACAGGGCACTGATTGCATTTCTGCCGTCGCGCGTATTCACGCTGACACTTTCCGCCACACCCGATTTGACGGTACTGGGATTCACTGTGTTGGTGTCGTTGGTCACGGGTCTGCTGTTCGGGCTGGTGCCGGCGTTGCAGGCTACTCGTCCGCAACTGGCTTCGACACTGAAAGATCAGGCGGGGTCGGTGGTGCATGGACCCTCGGTGGTACTGCGCAAAAGCCTGGTGGTGGCGCAGGTGGCGCTCTCGCTGCTGCTGCTGATCGGCGCCGGCCTGTTTCTGCAGAGCTTGCGCAACCTTCACGAATTGCGGCCGGGCTTCGATACGAACCACCTGCTGACGTTCCAGGTGGAACCAACGCTCAGCGGCTACAACAAGCCATGGACGCGCGATTATTACCGGCGTCTGAAAGAACGGCTGGAGGCATTGCCGGGCGTCTCTTCAGCCACGCTGGCGGTTGTCGCGCTGCTCGTGGACAACGAATGGGACAACACGGTGACGATCGAAGGCTACGTTCCGAAGCCGGGCGAGTTGCCGGATCCGCATATGCAATACTGCTCGGCGGGCTATTTCGAAACGATGAAAATTCCGATTCTGCTGGGCCGGCCATTCCTTCCGAAAGACGATGAAAACGCGCCCCGGGTCGCCGTGATCAACCAGAAGTTGGCGAAACGCTACTTCGGAACCGGCAACCCGGTGGGGCGGCACATCGGCATGGGGGGTGACCCCGGCACGAAAACCGACATCGAAATCGTCGGCGTGGCCGGCGACACCAAGTACGAAAACCTGCGCGAACCGGTGCCGGAGGAGCTCTACATTCCTTTCCGCCAAACCGGGTTCGTCACCAGCATGAGCGCCTACGTGCGCACGCACAGCGAGCCGGTAAACGTGTTCGGCTCCGTCCGGCAGGCAGTGCGCGAGGTGGACGCAAACGTGCCGATGTACGACTTGCACACGGTGGACCAGCAGGTGCAGATTTCGCTGTTGACGGAGCGGCTACTGGCGACTCTTTCGACCGCATTCGGGTTGTTGGCGACGCTGCTGGCCGCGTTGGGCCTTTACGGCGTGATGGCCTACATGGTGGCGCGGCGGACGCGCGAAATCGGCATCCGCATGGCGTTGGGCGCGGGCGGCGGATCGGTGGTGTGGCTGGTGATGCGCGAGGTGATGGTGCTGGCGGCGATCGGACTGACGATCGGCCTGCCAGCGGCGTGGATGCTCACACAACTGGTGGAGGCGCAATTGTTCGGCGTGCGCGCGACCGATCCGCTGACAATGATTCTGGCGGCGATAGGAATCGGCGGAGTAGCGGCGCTGGCCGGCTACCTGCCGGCCAGGCGGGCAACGGGAATCGACCCCATGCGGGCGCTGCGGTGGGAGTGAGGCGTAGTTCTACAGCATCAACTGGCCGCCGTTGACTTCGAGGGTTTCGCCCACGATGTAGCTGGCGGCGTCGGAGACCAGGAACGCGATGGCGTAAGCGCACTCGGCGGATTTGCCGGTGCGGCCGAGCGGAATCCCCTTGACGAAGTTCTGGATCATTTCCGGCGTAGAGAAGACCTCGTGGAAGGGCGTGACAATGACACCCGGCGAAACGGCATTCACACGCACGCCGTGGGGCGCGAGTTCCTTAGCCATGGCTTTGGTTAAGGCAATGAGACCGGCTTTGGCAGCGGAGTAAGCACCGGCGCCCGGTCCGCCGCCGTTGCGTCCGGCGATGGAGACAATGTTGACGATGGCGCCTTTCTTGCGCGCGACCATGGAGGGCGCCACTTGTTGGGTGCAGAAGGCCGCACTCTTCAGGTTAAGGTCCATGACGTCGTCCCAGCTCTGCTCGGTGAGATCGGCGAGCGCCATGCGCTTCACCAGCGAACCGGCGTTGTTGACGAGGATATCGATGGGGCCGAGTTCCTCGGCCACGCGCGCCACCATCTGGCGGGTCTCGCCTGAGTTGCGCACGTCGGCGCGGAAAGTCATGACCGTGCCGCCCGCGGCACGAATGGCGTCGCGGGTTTCGAAGGCGCCTTTCTCGTTGCGAAAATATCCGATGGCAACCTTGGCCCCCAGATCGGCGAGCACCACGGCGGTAGCCGCGCCGATACCCGAGGAAGCTCCGGTTACGAGCGCCACCCGGCCTGTCAAATCCATGTAGTTGTGCATTTGATCTCCAAGATTGATTGTGCCGCAAACCGGTGGCGTTCCGGTGCGGGGGGTGCATCGGTTCGCCCAATTAGACGGTGAACAAAATCTGCTAGGTTGAGGTGGACCGATATGGGACGTCGAAAATCCAGGCCTGCCTCGCCCGGCGGCCGGACCCCGGCGGAGAGGCCGGGCGTAAAGGTCGCGCCGCTTCTCGATCGGATCCGCTGGGATTGGCTAGCGCTGGCGTTCTCTCTTTTCCTGCTGGTTTGGCTGGTCACCGAGGGAGATTGGGAACTGTTCCCCAAGGCAGGCTTCCTGGAAGGCTTACGGGTATTTCGGCCCGGCACCGGTGGGGAACCAGCTTATGGCGCCGGTTCCACGTGCACCAGGACGTCCGCCACCCAGTCCAGCGTTTTGAGGATACGCTCGCGCACCTCGTGGGCGATTTCGTGCGACTGGCGCACGGTCATGTCGGGATCCACTTCGAGGTGCAAGTCCACGTGGTAGCGCATGCCGGTCTTGCGCGCGAAGCATTTTTCGACGCCGCGGACGCCGCGGACGGTGCAGGCTGCGGAGCGGATGAGGACCATCATGTCGTCGTCCGGCATGGTGTCCATCAACTGCAAGGCGGTGTCGCGCACCACGCGCACGCCAGCCGAGATCACGATCAGGCCCACCAGGAAGCCGCCGTAGCGGTCGGCGTCACGGAAACGTAAAGGGTCGAGCAGGGCCAGGCCCACGGCGGCCAGCGCGGTGATGGCGGAAAGCGAATCCATGGCGTCGTTCAAGGCATCGGCCGCGAGTGCGGCGCTGCCGCTACGGCGTCCCGCCCTGAATTTGTAAGCGGCCATCGCGGTCTTGGCTAGCAGCGAGGCCACCAGCGGCCAGACGACGAAGGACTCCAGCGGTTCGTGGGGCCTGCCCAGCCTCTCGAATGCTCCATAGGAAATGAGTGCGCCGCCGGCCGTGAGGATCATGCCGATGAGCAGGCCGGTCAGAATTTCGAGGCGCCCGTGGCCGTAGGGGTGGTTTTCGTCGGCGGGCTTGGCGGCGAGCGTCAGGCCCAACAGCACGAAACCGGACGAAAACACATCGCCGGCGGATTCCAGACCATCAGCTACCACCGCAGTGGAATGTCCCGCCAGTCCGGCAAGGATTTTCAGCAGCGCCAGCGCTCCGCTGACTGCCATGCCGGTCGCGGCAATGCGTTGCCCGGTGTCCATGTATTTCCCGCCGTGGTTCAGGCACGCGCGGGATCGAGCTTTTCGGTATCGACGTGTAAATCGGCGAAAGCCTGCGCAGCCGCGGCGGCATCGAACTTGCTTTCGCGGGCCAACCGCGAGAGAGCCGCGCAGACGATGGATTCGGCCTGCACTTCAAAATGCCGGCGCAGATACTGGCGATTGTCGCTGCGGCCGAAACCATCGGTACCGAGCGTCTCCATACGGCCGGGCAGCCACGGCGCGACCTGGTCGGCCACGACCTTCATGTAATCGGTGGCGGCCACAATCGGCCCTTCGGCGCCGGTGAGCGCTCCCACAATATAGGGCACGCGGGCGGGCTGATCGGGGTGCAGACGGTTCCAGCGTTCCACGGCCAGCGCATCGCGCCGCAACTCGTTGTAGCTGGTGACGCTCCAGACGTCGGCCGGCACGTGGTAGCGTTCCGCCAAGATCTGCTGGGCGCGCAAGGCTTCGTTCAGAATCGGGCCGCTGCCGAACAACTGCACGGCGGCCTTGCCGCTTTCCGCCGCCTGGAAGCGGTAGATGCCCTTGAGCACGCCTTCCACGTCGAGGTTTTCCGGCATAGGCGGCATGGCGTAGTTTTCGTTGTAGAGGGTGAGATAGTAGAAGCGGTTTTCCCGCTCCTGGTACATGCGCCGGATGCCGTCGCGCACGATGATGGCGATTTCATAGGCATAAGCCGGATCATAGGCGGCGCAGGTGGGAACGGTGGAAGCCAGCACGAGGCTGTGGCCGTCCTGATGCTGGAGGCCTTCGCCGGCGAGCGTGGTGCGTCCGGCCGTGCCGCCGCACAGGAAGCCCTTACCGCGCGCATCGGCGAACGCCCACACCAGATCGCCCATGCGCTGGAAACCGAACATGGAGTAATAGATGAAGAATGGAATCATCTCCACGCCGTAATTGGCGTAGGCCGTGCCGGCGGCGGTGAAAGACGCCATGGAACCGGCTTCGGTGATGCCTTCTTCGAGAATCTGGCCGTCCTTCGACTCCTTGTAGTACAGAAACATCTCGGCGTCGTGAGGGCGGTAGAGTTGTCCCAGGCTGGCGTAGATGCCGAACTGGCGGAACAGGGATTCCATGCCGAAGGTACGGGCCTCATCGGGGATGATGGGCACGACGCGCTTGCCGAGTTCGGGATGCTTCATTAGTAGCGTGAGCACGCGCACGAAAGCCATGGTGCTCGATACTTCGCGCCCCGACGAACCTTCGAGGGATTCCTTGAACAGATCGAGCTGCGGGGCTTCCACCACGCCGGGGGCCACGGTACGGCCCGGCATGTATCCGCCGAGAAGGCGCCGGCGTTCGTGCAGGTAGGCCATTTCGGGGCTATCGGCGGGCGGGCGGTAGAGAGAGGCGTTGCGCGCGGCTTCGTCCGGGATGGGAATCTCGAAGCGCGATTTGAAGTGCTCGATCTCCATCTCGTTGAGCTTCTTCTGCTGGTGCGAGATGTTGCGGCCTTCGCCGGCTTCGCCCAATCCGTAGCCTTTGACGGTGTGAGCCAGCACCAGGGTGGGACGCCCCTCGGTCTCGACCGCGGCTTTATAGGCGTTGTAGACTTTGCAGGGATCGTGGCCGCCACGCTTGAGCCGCAACAGGTCGTCATCGCTCAAATGCGCCACCAGGTCGAGCAGTTCGGGGTACTTGCCGAAGAAGTGCTGGCGGATGTAAGCGCCGTCGCGGGTGACGTAGGTTTGGAATTCGCCGTCCACGACCTCACCCATGCGTTTTTGCAGCAGGCCGGTGGTGTCGCGGGCCAACAGGCCGTCCCAGTCCTCGCCCCAGATCAACTTGATGACGTTCCAGCCGGCGCCGCGGAAGGCCGCTTCCAGTTCCTGGATAACCTTGCCGTTGCCGCGCACCGGACCGTCCAGGCGCTGCAGGTTGCAGTTGATCACGAAAATCAAGTTGTCGAGCTTTTCACGCGAGGCGAGGGTGAGGGAACCCATAGACTCGGGCTCGTCCATTTCGCCATCCCCCAGGAACGCCCAAACCTTGCGCCCGGTGCGGGAAATGACGCCGCGGTTTTCCAGGTAGCGCATGAAGCGCGCCTGATAGATGGCGTTGATGGGCCCGATGCCCATCGATACGGTGGGAAAGCTCCAGAAATCGGGCATCAGCCAGGGATGGGGATAGGACGAGAGCCCCGGCGTCTCGCGCAACTCATGCCGGAAATTCTTGAGCTGCTCTTCGTTGAGCCGGCCTTCGAGGAAGGCACGCGCGTAAACGCCCGGCGAAGCATGGCCCTGAAAATAGATCAGGTCGCCCGGCTGACCGTCGTAGCGGGCGTGAAAGAAGTGGTTGAATCCCACTTCCAGCAACGTCGCCAGCGAAGCATAAGTGGAAATGTGGCCGCCGATGCCGCTGTCGTATTTGTTCTGCCGCACCACCATGGCCATGGCGTTCCAGCGGATCAGGCTTTTGATGCGGCGTTCCATGGCCCTGTCGCCGGGGTACGGAACCTCCTGATCCGGAGAAATCGTATTGACGTAAGGCGTGTTCAGGTGAATGGGCATCTCGGCGCCGCTGAGGCGCGCGCGCTGATTCAACTGCTCCAGCAGGTATGCCGCGCGGTCCGGACCGGCCTCGTCGATTACCTGGTCAAGCGCTTCTTCCCACTCCGCCGTTTCCAGCGGGTCCAAGTCTACAACCCTCTCGTTCAGTTTCTGGTGCATGGATAATTTTATTATAGTGGCTTGCCCGCGGCCAGAGGCTTTCACAGACAAAGAGTACCAGCGACCGAAACCAGATGATCCGCGACCGGGTTCGCGTACAATGTGGTCATGGTGAGAGTCAAGAACGTGCTGGATACATGGAAAGCGATCCGCCAGGACAGCGCCACGGCAGTGGAAGAATTCCCCGCGGCCGATCTGGACTTCCGGCCGGTGCCGGAGATGCAGTCGTTTCGTGAGATCGCACGCCACATTCTGGACGCCAGCGACGGCCTGATCGGCGTGCTGGCGGACGGCGAGACCGATTTCTCGAATCCGGCGTTCCGCCCGCGTATGAAAAATTACCTGCGGGATCTTCCGGCGGATGCCAGCGGCGCGAACCTCGCCGCGGCCTTACGGCAGTCGATGGATGCGATTGCGGCAAAACTGGAGGCGAAGCCGGCCGAGTTCTTTGCGACCACGATGAAGCGTATCGACGGCCAGGAGATCACGCGGCTCGAGATGGTGCAATTCGTAAAGGAGCATGAGCTCACGCACCGCCAACAATTATTTGTCTACTTGCGGCTGAAGGGGCTGACGCCCGCCACGACGCGGCGCCGTTTGGCCCGCCAGGCCGCCAAATAGGAATGGAAATGGGAGCCGCTGCGCCGCCGCTTGCAGGCGTAAATTCTGTCGTATAACAGTAGATGTTTCGGGAGGTTGATCAATGGTCACGTGTCCGGTATGCGAAGGCACAATCGATGTGGACGAAGAAGACGTGGATGAAGGCGATACGATCAGTTGCGATGAGTGCGGCGCGGACCTGAAGGTCGTGGGCACCGATCCACTGGAACTGGAATCGGCCGAGGAACTCGAAGAAGATGAAGAGGATAAAGCCGATTACCTGGAAGATGAAGAAGAGGAATCGGACGAAGACTGGAAATAGGTGGCACGCATGAAAACCGCTCTAGCGCTGACATTGGCCGTGGTTGCGGTCCTGGCTGTGTGGCCGGCATCCGCACAGGACAAGAAAAAAGGCGGCGACCAGACCCGCAGCGTGCAGGGCGAAGTTACCGGACCGGACGACAAGGGCGTAGAAGGGGCAATTGTACAGTTAAAGAACACCAAGACCCTGCAAATCCGTTCGTTTCTGACGCAAAAGAACGGCACCTATTATTTCCACGGACTGAGCCCCGACGTGGATTATGAACTGTCGGCACGAACCATGGACGCCGCCAGCGGAACCAGGACCCTCAGCTCCTACGACAACCGTAAAGAAGCGATTATGAATCTGCGTTTGAGCCCGACAAAGAAATAGCGGGCTCCCGGTTTTCACGCTTCGTTGACATTTCGCGGGATATATTGGGAATTGCGCTTTGGGATTATTCTTGCCGGCATTGCGGTGGCGTTCCCACTGGCTGGGCAAGACCCTGCAGCAACTCTGCCTGACCCGGAAAAGTGGAATGTGTATTTCCAGGCGACCTCGATCGGGCAATATCATCCCGGTTTCACCTCGCCTTATTCCGGGGTGTTCAGCCTGGCGGGGCATCCCGAGGCGGAAGCCTCCCTCACTTCGACGATTTTCTTCGGCTACCTGCTGGCCAGGAACACGCAGTTCTATTTCGACCCGGAAGTGGCCGGCGGACGCGGTTTCAGCGGCACCAACGGTGTAGCGAATTTTCCCAATGGCGAGATGCCGCGGGTGGCTACGGCGACGCCCAAGCCTTATATCGCCCGCCTTTACCTTACGCAGGACTTCGGTTTCGGGGACGGGCGCGAGGCTGTGGAGAGCGACGAAAACCAACTCGGCGGCAGCCGCCCCGCCACGCGCTACTCGATTACGGTGGGACGTTTTACGGTTAGCGATTTCTTCGACAACAACCGTTATACCCACGACCCGCGCAGGCAGTTCATGGGATGGGGCATTATGTACAACGGCGCCTGGGACTATCCGGCCGACACGCGCGGCTACACCTGGGGATGGGTACACGAGTTCCACACACGGCGATGGTCGGCCCGCTATGCCAGCACGGCCGAGCCGCGCGTGGCCAACGGCCTCCGCTTCGACCGCCGGATTTTCCGCGACCGCGGCGACAACTTCGAAGGCGAGGTGGACTACAAGCCGCATGGACACCCGGGCGCGCTTCGCCTGTTGAGCTACTTCAACCGCACCGATTCCGGCACTTACGCGGAAGCGCTGCAATTGGCCGACGATACACACACTACGCCCGACATCACGCTGACGCGCCGGCCGGGAACCCTGAAGTACGGTTTCGGGCTCAACGTGGAGCAGGAAATCACCAAGGACATTGGTGTGTTTGCCCGCCTGGGGTGGAACGATGGCCGCACGGAGAGTTTCGCCTTCACGGCCATCGACCGGCTGGCGCAAGGCGGCGTTTCGGTGACCGGAGTTCGCTGGCACCGGCCGGACGACGTGGTGGCGACGGGGTTCACCGCCAGCGGACTCACCGCAGTACACGTCGAATACCTGGCACACGGCGGGCTGGACTTTCTGATCGGCGACGGCGCGCTGCGCTACGGCACGGAGAGGATCAGCGAGAGCTACTACAGCGCCAAACTGTTCCGCGGATTTTTCGCCACGGCGGATTTGCAGCACATCACCAACCCCGCCTACAATCGCGACCGCGGGCCCGTGTGGGTGGGGACGCTAAGGCTGCACGTGGAATACGGCAAGAAATGAATTATGCCGCGGTCAGTTTCAATGCTTTCACCCGGTCGCGCAATTGAGCGGCTTTCTCGAATTCGAACTTTTGCGCGGCTTCACGCATTCGCTCTTCCAGTTCGGCGATGAAGCGCTCGCGCTGTTCGGGCGTGAGGTTATCGACGTCCTCGTCGGATTCGAGCGGCACGGTGACGTAGTCGGCTTCGGCGATGGCGACCAGGCTCATATCGATGGGCTTCACGATCGACTGCGGCACAATGTTGTGGATTTCGTTGTATTCCACCTGGACCTGGCGGCGCCGCGAGGTTTCATCGAGCGCGTGCTTCATGCTGTCGGTCATCACATCGGCATAGAGAATCGCATGGCCCTCCACGTGGCGGGCGGCGCGGCCGATGGTCTGGATCAGCGCTCCAGCCGACCGCAAGAAGCCTTCCTTATCGGCGTCCAGGATGGCTACCAGCGAGACTTCGGGCAGGTCGAGTCCTTCGCGCAAGAGATTGATGCCGATCAGCACGTCGAATTCGCCGCGGCGCAGGTCGCGCAGGATGCGGATGCGGTCGAGCGTACTGACTTCCGAGTGCAGGTAGTTGCAGCGCACGCCGACCTCGGCATAGTACTCCGCCAGGTCTTCCGCCATGCGTTTGGTGAGGGTGGTAACGAGCACACGCTGGTTGGCTGCGGTGCGTTTGCGAATTTCGCCCAACAGGTCGTCCACCTGGCCTTTGACCGGCCGGATTTCCACACTGGGGTCCACCAGGCCGGTGGGTCGAATGATCTGCTCCACCACAACGCCCGCCGATTTGGTCAACTCGTAAGGTCCTGGCGTGGCCGAGACATAGACCAACTGGTTGACGCGATGCTCGAACTCCTCGAAGGTGAGCGGGCGGTTGTCGAGCGCGCTGGGCATGCGGAAACCGTGCGCCACCAGCACCTCCTTACGGGAGCGGTCGCCGTGATACATGCCGTGAAGCTGCGGGATGGTCTGGTGGCTCTCGTCGATGAACATGACGGCGTCGTGCGGCAGGTAGTCGAGCAGGGTGGGCGGCGCCTCGCCCGGCAGACGGCCCGAAAAATGGCGGGAGTAATTCTCGATGCCGTGGCAGTAGCCGATCTCCTTGATCATCTCGAGATCGAACATGGTGCGCTGGTAGAGCCGCTGCGCCTCGATGAGCTTGCCCTGTTTTTCGAGTTCTTTATGCCACCAGTCAAGCTCGGCGCGGATGCTCTCCATCGCTCCCTGCCGGGTCTCGTCGCTCATGACGTAGTGGGTCTTGGGATAGATGGGCAGGCGCGTGTAGGTCTGCTTGACCTGGCCGAGCAGGGGATCGATTTGGGAGAGGCTCTCCACTTCGTCGCCCCAGAGTTCGATGCGGTAGGCGTAGTCGTCGTAGGTTGGATAGAGCTCGATGGTGTCGCCGCGCACGCGGAAGGTGCCACGGCGGAAATCGGCGTCGTTACGCTCGTAGAGGATCTCCACCAGGCGGGTCACGATCTGGCTGCGTGAAATCTTCTGCCCTTTTTCGAGCATCAGCAGCATGCCGTAATAGGCTTCCGGCGAACCCAGGCCGTAGATGCAGCTTACGCTGGCGACGATGACGCAATCGCGGCGCTCGAACAGGGACTTCGTGGCGGCCAGGCGCAGCTTGTCGAGTTCGTCGTTGATGGTGGCTTCCTTTTCGATATAGACATCGCTCGAAGGAATGTAGGCTTCCGGCTGATAGTAGTCGTAGTAGCTGACGAAATACTCGACGGCGTTATCGGGGAAGAAGCTCCTGAATTCGTGATAGAGTTGGGCCGCCAAGGTCTTGTTGTGCGCCAGGATGAGCGCCGGCTTGCCCAAGGCCTCGATGACTTTGGCCATGGTGAATGTCTTGCCGGACCCGGTAACACCGAGAAGGACCTGGTGTTGCTCGCCATCGCGAAGACCGCGTGAAATCTCGGCGATGGCGTTTTCCTGGTCGCCACGCGGGCGGTAGTTGACGGCTAGCCGAAACCCCATAAATCCAGGTTAGCAGGCGAGG
>Ga0335078_10016397_pt1 | contig 10994 bp, 6 predicted proteins | sample Lox_Sample_32_FD_206711 | JGI IMG/M metagenome (GOLD analysis project Ga0335078, IMG submission 206711) | Soil microbial communities from Loxahatchee National Wildlife Refuge, Florida, United States - Lox_Sample_3.2 | ecosystem: Environmental > Terrestrial > Soil > Wetlands | place: USA: Florida... | reverse complement strand
GTACATGTAGTCGCGCTCGTCGTCGGTCACCATCTCGAGCGTCAGCTCGTCGTGGTTGCGCAGGAAGATGCCCCACTGGCAGCGCGCGGGGATGGCCGGGGTCTGGGCCAGGATCTCCGAGATCGGGTAGCGCTGCTCCCGGCGCACGGCCATGAAGATGCGCGGCATGAGCGGGAAGTGGAACGCCATGTGGCACTCGTCGCCGCCGGTCGCCGGGTCGCCGAAGTACTCCACCACGTCGGCCGGCCACTGGTTCGCCTCGGCCAGCAGCACCCGGTCGGGGTAGAGCCGGTCCACCTCGGCGCGGATCCGCTTGAGGTACTCGTGCGTCTCCTTGAGGTTCTCGCAGTTGGTGCCCTCCCGCTCATACAGGTAGGGCACCGCGTCCAGCCGGAAGCCGTCGATCCCGAGGTCCAGCCAGAACCGCAGCACCTCGATCATCGCGTCCGCGACCACCGGGTTCTCGAAGTTCAGGTCGGGCTGGTGGGAGAAGAACCGGTGCCAGTAGTACTGGCCGCGGACCGGGTCGTAGGTCCAGTTGGACTGCTCGGCATCGACGAAGATGACCCGGGCCCCGGCGTACTTGTCGTCGGTGCTGGACCACACGTAGAAGTCCCCGAACGGCCCGTCCGGGTCGGCCCGGGAAGCCTGGAACCACGGGTGCTGGTCGCTGGTGTGGTTCATGACCAGGTCGGCGATGACGCGGATGCCCCGCTTGTGGGCCTCCTCGACCATCTCGATGAAGTCCCCGATGGTGCCGTAGTCATGCAGCACCTTCATGAAGTCGGAGATGTCGTACCCGCCGTCCCGCAGCGGCGAGGAGTAGATCGGCAGCAGCCAGATGCAGTCGATGCCAAGCCATTGCAGGTAGTCCAGCCGCGACGTCAGGCCCCGGATGTCACCGGTGCCATCGCTGGTCGAGTCCTGGAAGCCGCGCACCAGGACCTCATAGAACACGGCGCGTTTGTACCAGTCCGGATCCCGTGGCCGGTCGAAGGAGAACGGATCGGGCACGGGCTCCCCGGGCAACGCCGTGAATCCGGGCTGCTGGGTGACGGGCCGGTCCCTGGCCGTGTCGAACTCTGTCACGACTGGTTCTCCTGCGTGTGCGTGCTGTCATGTGCTGCCGGTCAGGCCCGCCGGTCTGCGCTGACCGCGAACGATCAGCCCCAGCGGGCCGCGCTGACCGCGAAAATGTGCGCCGGCGTCGTCGGCGGGTTCAGCCGGATGTAGTTGGCCTGCCCCCACCGGTAGGACTCGCCGGTGAGTTGATCGGTCACGGTGAACTCGGTTCCCCAGTCCATCCCCAGCGCCGGCAGGTCCAGCCAGACGGTGGCCTCACGTGCCTGGTGGGGGTCGAGGTTGACGACCACCAGGACGGTGTCGGCCCGGCTGCGGGCGGGACCTGCTACGCCGTGCGGCTCCGCGGCTTCCTCCCGCGGGGTGACGCGCTTGGAGAAGCAGAGCAGCTCCGGCTGATCAACAGTATGAAAGCGTAGATTACGCAGCCGGTGCAGCGCGGGATGTGTTTTGCGTATTCTGTTGAGTGACGCGATAAAAGAGGCGATGCCGACGCTGTCGCGCGCCGCCTGCGCCCAGTCGCGCGGCCGGTACTGGTATTTCTCCGAGTCCCTGTACTCCTCGCTGCCGGGGCGCACGGGAACGTTCTCGCACAGCTCGTACCCCGAGTAAATACCCCAGGTCGGCGAAAGCATGGCGGCCAGCACCGCCCTGATCTTGAACGCCGCCGGCCCGCCCAGCTGCAGGTATTCGTGCAGGATGTCCGGGGTGTTGGCGAAGAAGTTCGGCCGCATGTAGGGGGCGGTTTCCGCGGACAGCTCGCGCAGGTAGCCGGCCAGCTCGTCAGCCCGGTTCCGCCAGGTGAAGTACGTGTAGGACTGGTGGAATCCGGCCATCGCCAGCGCGCGCATCATGGCCGGCCGGGTGAACGCCTCGGCCAGGAACAGCACGTCGGGGTCGGTCTCGTGCACCTCGCCCAGCAGCCGTTCCCAGAACGCCAGCGGCTTGGTATGCGGATTGTCGACCCGGAAGATCCGGACCCCGTGATCCATCCACAGCCGCACGATCCGCAGCGACTCCGCGTAGATCCCGGCCGGGTCGTTGTCAAAGTTGATCGGGTAGATGTCCTGGTACTTCTTGGGCGGGTTCTCCGCGTAGGCGATCGTGCCGTCGGCCCGGGTGGTGAACCACTCGGGATGCTCCTTGACCCATGGGTGATCCGGCGAGGCCTGCAGGGCGAAGTCGAGGGCCACCTCCATGCCGAGCTCGCGGGTGCGCGCCACGAACGCGTCGAAGTCATCGAAGGTGCCCAGGTCCGGGTGGATCGCGTCGTGGCCGCCCTCCTCCGAGCCGATCGCCCACGGCGACCCCGGGTCACCCGGCTGCGGGTCCAGCGTGTTGTTCCGGCCCTTGCGGAACGCCGTGCCGATGGGGTGGACCGGCGGCAGGTAGACGACGTCGAAGCCCATCTCGGCGATGGCGTCCAGCCGCCGCGCCGCGGCGTGCAGCGTGCCGGAGACCGGCTCATGCTGGCCCGCCGGGTCGAACCGGGCGCCCTCGGACCGCGGGAAGAACTCATACCAGGAGCCGTACAGGGCCCGCTCCCGGTCGACGGTCAGCGGCATCCGCCGGGACCGGGTGACCAGCTTGCGCAGCGGGTAGGCCCACAGCATCCGGGTGACCTCCGGCTCCCGGGTCGCCGCCAGCCGGTCCCACGGGGTCCGACGGGGATCCCGGAGCATGTTCGCTATCTCGGCGAGGGCGGCCCGGGCCACGTCCGGCGGGGCGGGCGGGGCGTCCGCCGCGGGTTCGCCGGGACCCGGTTCCGGCGGCTGGATCCGGGACGACCTGATGAGCGATTTCGACGCCTGCTCGAACAGGATCGCGCCCTCGGCCATCATCAGCTCGACGTCCTGTCCGCGGGGTACCTTGATGCCCGCGTCGTGATGCCAGTCGGCGATCGGATCCGCCCAGGCCTCGACGCGGAACGACCAGTCACCTTCGCCGTCCGCGGAGATGTCGGTGCCGTACCGGTCGGTGCCCGGCGCGAGCTCGCGCATGATGTCCATCGGCCGGCTGCCGCCGTCTGGGTCGCGCAGGACGACTCCCGCCGCGATGATGCCGTGACCCTCACGGAACACGGTCGCGCTCACCGGGAAGGTCTCGCCGGCGACGGCCTTGGCAGGCCGCCGGCCGCAGTCCACGGCAGGCTGAACGTCGAGAATGGGGATTCGTCCGATCACGGTGGTCACGCTATCGAGACCGCTGGTAGGCGTGCCAGTGCAGGACCCGTTGCACGTGCGGTGAGTTCGCGGCGGCGGCCTCCCGCGGGCTCCTGCCGATCGCGCCCGCGGGGGGCGCGCGTGATACCTGGGCCCCTTGGGGCCAGTGCGGCAGCGCGTCACAAGGGCTCAGCAGATCCGGGGCCTGCGCGAGCGGGGGATTGCGCCCTTCTGCCGGCCTTGGTCCCTCGCCGTCGGCCATGAGGTGTGCTAGAGAATGCCACGATATGCTTATCGGCTTTGATTGGGCGTGATTGTCGTGATGATGGCTCCGCAGGCAGGCGATGACGTGAAACGCGGCACGGAAGCGGCGGCTGGGGCCCCCGCACCGGCGCGGACACACTAGGGTCACTCATCGTGAAAGCGATCCGCCGGTTCACCGTCCGCACTGTCCTGCCCGAGCCACTGGCTCCGCTGCGCGATCTCATGCTCAACCTGAGGTGGTCGTGGCACCCGGAGACCGTCGACTTTTTCGCCTCGATCGACCCCGTGGCGTGGGAGGCGTCCGGCGGTGACCCGATCACCATGCTCAGCGCGCTGCGCCCGGAGCGGCTGGCCGTGCTCGCCGCCGATCAGGACTTCCTGGCCCGGCTGAACGCCGCCGCGCAGGTCATGAACGGCTACCTGACCGGGCCGCGCTGGTTCCAGCGGGCCAGTGACGAGCCGGGCACCCTGGTCGCGGCGCCGTCCGCGGTCGCCTACTTCTCGCCCGAGTACGGCATCACCGAGGTGCTGCCGCAGTACTCCGGCGGTCTTGGCATCCTGGCCGGCGATCACCTCAAGGCCGCGAGCGACCTGGGCGTGCCGCTCATCGGCGTCGGCCTGCTGTACCGGCACGGCTACTTCACCCAGTCGCTGTCCGCGGACGGCTGGCAGGGCGAGCACTATCCGTCCAACGACCCGAACGGGCTGCCGCTGGAGCTGCTGCGGGACGCGGCCGGCACGCCGGTGCGGATCACCGTCACCATGGCCGAGGGCCACGTGCTGTCCGCTCAGGTCTGGCTGGTCCGGGTGGGCCGGGTGCCGCTGCTGCTGCTCGACTCCTACGTCGAGGAGAACGAGCCGGCCCTGCATGAGGTCACCGACCGGCTATACGGCGGCGGCACCGAGCACCGGCTCCGCCAGGAGCTGCTGCTCGGCATCGGCGGCATGCGCGCCGTCCGGGCGTTCTGCACGATCACCGGGCACCCGGAGCCGGAGGTGTTCCACACCAACGAGGGGCACGCCGGCTTCCTCGGCCTGGAACGCATCCGTACCTACGCCGGCCGCGGCCTGAACTTCGACGAGGCGGTGGAGGCGTGCCGGGCGGGCACCGTCTTCACCACGCATACCCCGGTCCCGGCCGGCATCGACCGGTTCCCGTGCGATCTGGTCGAGCGGTACTTCACCAAGGAGGCCGCGGACCCGGCGCTGCCGGTGGAGCGGGTGCTGGCGCTGGGCGCCGAGACCTACCCCGGCGGCGACCCGAACGTGTTCAACATGGCCGTGATGGGCATGCGGCTCGCGCAGCGGGTCAACGGGGTCAGCAAGCTGCACGGCGCGGTGAGCCGCGGCATGTTCGCCGGGCTGTGGCCGGGCTTCGAGGAGGCCGAGGTCCCCATCGGCTCCATCACCAACGGCGTGCACCCGGCCACCTGGGTGGACAGCGCGGTGCTGGCGCTCGCCGACCCGGGTGAGGCGACGCTCACCGCGGGCGGTGACTGGGACTGGGACCGGGCCGCGGACCTGCCGGACGGCCGGATCTGGGCCGCGCGCCGGTCGCTGCGGGCGAACCTGGTGGCGGATGCCCGGCGGCGGCTGCGCGCCTCCTGGCGCCAGCGCGGCGCCAGTGACGCCGAGCTCACCTGGATCGACGACGCGCTCGACCCGGACACGCTGACCATCGGGTTCGCCCGCCGGGTGCCGTCCTACAAGCGCCTGACGCTGATGCTGCACGATCCGGACCGGCTGACCGAGCTGCTGCTGGATGCCGACCGGCCGATCCAGATCGTGATCGCGGGCAAGGCGCACCCGGCCGACGAGGGCGGCAAGCGGCTGATCCAGCAGATGGTCCAGTTTTCCGACAACCCCCGGGTCCGCCACCGCATCGTGTTCCTGCCCGACTACGACATGGGGATGGCGCGCTCCCTGGTGCGCGGGTGTGACGTCTGGCTGAACAACCCGCTCCGCCCGCTGGAGGCCTGCGGGACCTCCGGCATGAAGGCCGCGCTGAACGGCGGCCTGAACCTGTCGGTCCGCGACGGCTGGTGGGACGAGTGGTACGACGGCGGCAACGGCTGGGACATCCCGTCCGCCGACGGGGTAGCCGATCCGGGCCGCCGCGACGAGCTGGAGGCCATGGCCCTGTACGAACTGCTCGGCAGCGCGGTGGCGCCCATGTTCTACAACACCGGCGCGGACGGGGTGCCGGCCGGCTGGGTGGAGATGATCCGGCACACGCTGCGGGTGCTCGGCCCGCGGGTGCCGGCCGAGCGGATGGTCCGGGACTATGTCAGCGCGCTGTACGCCCCGGCCACCAGGTCGTCCCGGGTGCTGGCCGACGACGGCAGCTACCGCGCCGCGCGCGAGCTGGCCGCGTGGAAGCACCGGGTCACGATGGCCTGGCCGGGCGTGCACATCGAGCACGTCGAGGCGGACGCGGTCGAGCCGCGGCTCGGCTCGCCGCTGGCGGTCCGCGCCGCCGTGGCGCTCGGCGACCTCACCCCGGACGACGTCTGCGTCGAGGTGGCCTCTGGCCGCACGAACGTGCAGGACGAGCTGGTCGATCCGTCGTTCGTGCCGCTGGCGCCGGAGGCGGCGGACGGCGGTGAGCTGCCGCCGGGCGTTGTCGTGCGGTTCTCCGGTGAGATCGAGCTGGGCGAGCCGGGCCCGTTCGGCTACACGATCCGGGTGCTGCCCCGGCATCCGCTGCTGGCCAGCCGGGCCGAGCTCGGGCTGGTGACGGCGCCGGCCGCGCCGGCCGGGATGACCAACGGCGACCTCCGCTGAGCCGGGACCCGGTGCCGGCCGGCGCTGGCCGGGACCGGGTCCGGCTGAGAGGGTGTATCACGAAAGGCGAGGAGGACTGTCATGGGTGACTTCGTCCGCGTGGAAACCGAGGCGGGCATCGCGACCATCCGGCTGGAGCGGCCGCCGATGAACGCGCTCAACAGCCAGCTGACCAGTGAGATCGGCGCTGCCGCCGCCCAGGCCGGGGCGGACCCGGACGTGCAGGCCGTCATCCTCTACGGCGGGGAGAAGGTCTTTGCGGCCGGCGCCGACGTCAAGGAGATGGCGGCGGCCAGCCACGCCCGGATCATGGAATTCGGCGCCGGTATCCAGAGCGCCTACAAGGCGGTGGCCCGGATCCCCAAGCCGGTCATCGCCGCGATCACCGGGTTCGCGCTCGGCGGCGGCCTGGAACTGGCGCTGTGCGCCGACTTCCGCGTGCTGGGCGAACGCGCCAGGGTCGGCCAGCCGGAGATCCTGCTCGGCATCATTCCCGGTGCGGGCGGCACCCAGCGGCTGCCCCGGCTGATCGGCCCGGCGAGGGCCAAGGACCTGGTTTACAGCGGCCGGTTCGCCGACGCGGCCGAGGCGCTGCGCATCGGCCTGGCGGACCGGGTGGTGCCCGACGCCGAGGTCTACGAGGCGGCGCGGCACCTGGCGGCGCAGTACGCGGGCGCGGCGCCACTAGCGCTGCGCGCGGCCAAGCAGGCCATCGACGAGGGCCTGGAGGTGGACCTGGATGCGGGCCTGGAGATCGAGCGGCTGCACTTCACGGGCTTGTTCGGCACCGAGGACCAGCAGACGGGGATGCGCAGTTTCCTCGACGACGGCCCGGGGAAAGCGACCTTCAGTGGCCGGTGAGACCGGACGCTGAACGGCCGCGGGAGGCAGAGCAATGAGCGAGCCGCCGGGGCGCGGCGCCGCCTGGACCGACGAGCGAGAAGCGAGGCACGAGCGCCTGAGCGAGGAGGGAAGGCGGCGCCTTCCAGCGCCCCGGCGGCGGGCGGGAGGCACAGCATGAGCGAATCCGGCGACGGTCTCTCGCTGGACCTGGTGACGGCGGCGCTGCGTGCCGACAGCGCCGACGTGGCGATCTACGCGCGGGTCCTGACCGAGTCGCTGAGCGAGGCGCTGCCGCCCGGCACGGTCACCGTGGAGCGCGAGCGGTCGGTGTCGGACCGGATGCGCGGCCGCCCCGGTGAGGTCTCCAAGATCGTTGTCCGGCTGGACGACCAGGTTATGACGCTGAGCGTGCGGCACGGGCAGCCCGCCGCGGAGGTCTGCCGCGAGGTCCGCGGGGTGGTGCTGTCCCGGACGCCGGTCCCGCTGCACGAATGGACGGCCACCCTGGCCGGTGCCCTTGTCACGCACGCCGAGCGCAACGCCGTCGCCGCCCAGGCGCTGCGGAAGCTCGTGGCGGGCGGCTAAGCAGGCCCGCGGGCGCCGCATCTCCTCCTGGCAGCCGCCTGGTACGCCACTGACCTGCGCAGATACCGGTTTGCTGTGGCATGCTTGCGCGGGCATCGTAGTCTGGTGGGGCGATGGCCTCTCAGGACCGGATACCGGACAGGCTCGGGCCGTACCGCCTGCGTGAGCGGATCGGCGAAGGCGGCATGGGCGCGGTGTATCTCGCGCGCGACCGGGAACACCGGATGGTCGCAGTCAAGGTCCTGCACTCCCGGGTCGCCGAGGACCCCAACGCCCGCCGCCGCCTGGCCCGCGAGGTCGAGGCGATGCGCCGGGTCCGCAGCCCGTTCGTGGCCGAGGTGCTCGACGCGGACGTGACCGGCAGGTTCCCCTACATCGTGACCAGGTACGTGCCCGGGCAGACCCTGGACGACATGGTCCGCCGGCACGGGCCGCTGCCGCCCTGGGCGCTTGAGCGGCTGGCCAGCGGGTTGTCGCAGGCGCTGGTCGCGGTGCACGCGGCCGGGGTCGTGCACCGGGACCTGAAGCCCGGCAACGTGATGCTGCACGACGGCGACCCGGTCGTGATCGACTTCGGCATCGCGCACACCGGCGACGCGACGCGGCTAACCCAGACCGGCATGTTCATGGGCACGCCCGGCTACCTGGCCCCGGAGGTGATCGAGGGCCAGCCCAGCACCGAGGCCTCCGACATCCACTCCTGGGGCGCGACCGTCGCGTTCGCGGCCACCGGCCGGCCGCCGTTCGGCAGCGGGTCGTTCGAGAACATCTTCTACCGCATCGTGCAGGGCAACGCCGACATCGCCGGCGTGCCCGGCCCGCTCGCGCAGCTGGTGTCCGCGTCGCTGAGCCGGGACCCGCGGAACCGGCCCACGGCCGCCTGGCTGCGCGCCCGGTGCGGGGCCCCCGGCCTGGCCTCCGGGCCCCCGGTGCTGCACGGCGCGACCACCCAGGCCCCGGGCTTCGGCGCCGCGGCCGGCGCCGCGGCGGCCTACGGGCCCGCGGCGCGCAGCGGCGACCGCGGGACCCCCACCGCCTACGCGCCGGACACCGGGTACACGGCCGGCGCGGTGTCCGCTCCGGCCCGCGGCACACCGTCGCCGGCCATCCGGCCTGGCGACTTCGCCGGCCTGCTGCCCCCGGTCCGGTACGCGCCCGCGGGCGCGGCGCAGGCCCCGCCCGCCGCGGCCGCTCCCTATGGGGGCATCCAGGGAGGCTACGCCCCGCCGCCCGCGGGCGGCAGCACCGGCGGCCTGCCACCAGCCGCACCGGCCGCTCCGGTCCCGCAGGCGGCCCGGCGGGCCCGCGCCCGGCCCGCACGGCTGCTTGGCCTGGCCACGATGGTGATCGCGGTCGTGGTGGCGGTGATGCTGCCGGTCGCCGGGACGATCGCCGCGCTCGCGGTGATCACCCTGCTGCGGGCCGGTGACCGGGCCAGCAGTGCCCTCGTCATGCGGCGCTCGGTGCGCGGGCCAGGCGCGGGCGACATCCTGTTCGGGGTGCTGGCCGCCCCCTGGGCCATCGCCCGGTCGCTGCTCACCACGGTCCTGCTCGCCCCGGTCGCTGCGCTCGTCGCGGCGGCCGCGCTCCTGGTCACCCTGATCATGACGTCCGCGAACTCGCTCCCGCTGGCCGGGTCGTACGCGGCCGGCGCCGCGGTGGCGTGGTACGCGATCGGCCCGGGCTCGGCCGGGCCGCGCCGTCAGATGAACTGGCTGTTCGGGGCGATCGCGCGGACGCGGAGCTCCGCGGCGGTGATCACGCTCGCCGTGTGCTGCCTCGCGGCCGCGGCCGTCGCCGCCGCCGCGGCGCAGCCCCCGCTGTACTGGCCGTCGCTCAGCGGGATGCTGCCACACCTGCCCAACGTCGCCAGCGCGCTGCACCTGCCGCACGTCACCCTGCCGCAGTGGCCGAACCTCCATCTGCCGCACTTCGGCGTGGGGCGGTCCCGGCTCGGCTGAGCGATCCCCGGTGAGCCGGAGCCGTCCCCGGGCTGGAGCCGCCCGCCGCCGGCGGGCCGTCAGCGGCCCGTCAGCGGAAGGGACCAGGCACCTCGGAGTCGGCCGGCAGCCGCGCCTCGGGCACATACCCCGGCGCGGAGGTCTGGGCGGTGGGCCGGACCAGGCCGAGCGCCACCACCTCGTTGGCCAGCCGGATCCGCCGGTTCAGGCCGCCGGAGATACGGAACTTCTGGTACAGCCGCAGCAGGTGCTGCTTGACCGCCGCCTCGGTCACCACCAGGTCGGCCGCGATCTCCCTGGCCGTGGCGGGGGCCACGAAGGCATCGTCCGAGAGGGCGGGACGGCACAGGGCGGCGAGCACATCCAGTTCCCGCCGGGTCAGCTCGGGCACGGCGGAACGGCGCAGCTCGGCTTCGGCGGGCAGGTCCTCACGCGGCATGCCGCCAACCCGGCAGCGCGCCGCCCCGAACGCGACCACGTCCCCGTCCTCCAGCATCCGCCGGGCCACCGGCCGCCCGTTGACCCGGGTGCCATTACGTGATAATCCCAGGTCAGAGACGTAGAAGTAGGGACCGCGGCGGGTGATCTCGGCGTGCAGCACCGATACGCTCGGATCATCCAGCCGCACGTCCACCGCGCGCCCGCGTCCGACGGTCGTCACCTCGCCGGTGAGCGGCACGACGCCGCCGGTGTCCTCGACGCGAATGTAGGGCATATCCACAGCGGGCCTCCCGCCTACCGGAGCCGTGAGCTGTCCATCACCTACCAGTTACCCCGGCACACGGCGCGCATACAACTTGCCGAGCACTGTCCGGGATCGTCCGGGTACGGGCCGGGACAGCGGCGGCCCGCTGCCGGCGTCGCCGGTAAACTGCCAGCGGATTAGCCCGGGAGGCATGCGGATGGCGGAAATGCCAGCTAACGGCCTGGCTGATGGCATGCCATCGGCCGCGCCGCATCGGGAACGGCGGTGAGGAACGCGGAGGAGACCCCGGCTGACGGCTTCCCCCGGGTCGCCGGGCCTGCCGCGCGCCGTCACCCTGGTGACGGCCGCCCCGGCCGGACCGCCGCGCCCCGGCCGCCGCACCTGGCCGGCCCGCCGCCCCCGCCGCCCGCGTCCCCCCGGCACGCGGCACCGCCCGGCGCCCCCGCGGCTACGGCCGCTGTTCCCGGCACGGCTCGCCCGGCGCCCGCGGGGCCGCGCAGCCCGGGACCGCGGCCGGCCACGTTCCGCCCGGGCGAACCGCTGCCCGGCCGGCTCCAGCGTCGCGCCGCGCCCGCGGCCGCGGCGGCCGTCCGGGCCGCCCCCGCCGCC
>Ga0335078_10016396_pt1 | contig 10995 bp, 8 predicted proteins | sample Lox_Sample_32_FD_206711 | JGI IMG/M metagenome (GOLD analysis project Ga0335078, IMG submission 206711) | Soil microbial communities from Loxahatchee National Wildlife Refuge, Florida, United States - Lox_Sample_3.2 | ecosystem: Environmental > Terrestrial > Soil > Wetlands | place: USA: Florida... | reverse complement strand
GCGAGGAGCCTGGTCTTTTTCAGCGGCAGCCGCTTGACCCGGCTTTTGGCCGCGCCCGCCGCGGCCTTGCGCAGCACCCCTTCAGCCGTCTTCCAATCGCCGAGGATGCCGAGCACCGTCGCATAGGCCGGCTTGCCGGTCAGCTTGACGGCGTCGAACACCTCATCGCCGATGACGATCCCGGCGCGCGGCCCCTCGGCCGATTTATAGGTCGCGATCTTGTAGCCTGCCGGCTTTGCCCCAGCCATAAGCGTCAACTCCCTGATGGCGATAAAACCCTGGCTGCGACAAAACCGCGATCCCGGCCCGTTGGCAAGACTGCCTGTTCAAGACGGCCTTGCTCCCGGAGCGGCACCGCACTCTTGAGTTGACGCGGGCGCGGTGCTTGATTCCCCCCACAAGAGCACCCAAGCCCAAGCTGGAGAAGGTTGGAGACACCCCATGATTAAGCCGCGACGCATCGGGCACGCCACATTCGAGACGCCCGACCTTGAAAAGATGATCAATTACTACACCGAAGTGATGGGGCTCGTGCTTGCCGAGCGCGAAAAGGATCGCGCGTTCCTCACCACACAGGTCGGGCTGCTCGCCATCCAGATCAACAAGGGCGAGACCGAGCGCTGCACGACGTTGTCATTCGAAGTCGCGCCCAATTCCGATTTCGGCGCGATGGCGCGCGAGTTGGAAAAGGAAGGCATCAAGAGCGAACTGCGCAACGATTCGGTTCCCGGCATCGGGCAGGTCCTGACCTTCAAGGACAACAAGGGCACGACGATCGCGCTGTTCAAGGAATGGAGCTATCTCGGTAAGCACCTTGCGCATCACGGCGTCGGCGCGCTCAAGCTCGGCCACATCGCCTGGGTGGTCGACGATCCGCAGAAGACCGCCGAGTTCTACCAGAAGGTCCTGGGCTTCCGCGTCTCGGACTGGATCGACGACTTCTTCGTATTCATGCGCTGCAACACCGATCATCACACGGTGAATTTCATCCGCGGCAAGAACATCAAGATGCATCACATGGCATTCGAGCTGAAGGACTTCATCCATCTGCAGAACTCATGCGACCTGTTCGGACAGAAGAAGATCCCGATCATCTGGGGGCCGCTGCGCCACGGCCCCGGCCACAACATCGCCACCTATCATCGCAATCCCGACGATCAGGTCATCGAATTCTTCTGTGAGCTCGATCAGATGGTCGACGAGGAGCTCGGCTATTTTGAGCCGCGGCCGTGGCATCAGGACACGCCGCAACGGCCGAAAACCTGGAAGGCTGGCATGAATAATGTCTGGGGCCCGCCGCCGCTGCCGGACTTCCACCGCGGCAGGGATTGAGCTCTTATCTGTCGGAGTTTCCCGGGCGCAGCGCAGCATGAAATGCTGCGCTGCTGACCCGGGATCGTTACAAGTTCCGAGTCTGTGACGATCCCGGATCAGCAATGCACCGCTTCGCGCTGCATCGCATCCGGGAAACGAAAATCAGTAAGGGAGAAGAATCACTCGCTCTTGCCGCCGAGTTGCTTGAGCTTGGCGAACACCGCGTCGACGTCGAGTTCATCGCCCGTCTTCTTCGCCGCAGCGGGTTCCGGCTCTTCTTTCGGCGCGGTCGTGACCGACGCAGGCAGGAGCGTGGCGCCCTGCTCTTCGACCGGGATGGGCTTCTCCTTGGCGGCGCGTTGCACTTCAAGATCGAGATCGATCTGTGAGCACAGCCCGAGCGTTACCGGATCAAGCGGCGTAAGATTCGCCGAGTTCCAGTGGGTGCGGTCACGAATCGCCTGAATAGTCGATTTCGTGGTGCCGACAAGCCGCATGATCTGGCTGTCTTTCAGCTCTGGATGGTTGCGCACCAGCCAGAGGATCGCGTTCGGCCGATCCTGCCGGCGCGACACCGGAGTATAGCGCGGGCCTTTCTTAGGCTTAGCCTCGGGCATGCGCACCTTCGGCTCGGCGAGGTGCAGCTTGTGGCTCGGATCAGCCTCCGCGGCGGCGATCTCCTCGCGCGTCAGCTGGCCGGTCGACACCGGGTCGAGGCCTTTGATGCCCTGGGCAGAGTCGCCGTCGGCGATCGCCTTCACCTCAAGCGGATGCAGATTGCACAATTGCGCGATCTGGTCGAACGAGAGCGACGTATTGTCGACCAGCCACACGGCTGTCGCTTTGGGCATTAACGGCGCGGTCGCCATAGGTAAATCTCCTCTGTGCTCCGCCCGCCTGTCCCGGCGAAGCCACTCATCAAGGATGACTGGAAAGCTGCTCAAATATAAGGGCCCGGGCTTTGGGGCGCAACCGTTTGTCGGCCATCGCTTTTGTCTGGCATGGCGAAGGCCGACCCGACCAGCTATTGGTGGGTAACGGCGCGGACAACGCGCGCGCAGGGTGAAGGGAGGCACGGAATGGGCAGAGTTTTATGGGCGATTGCCGCGTTTTTCCTCGCGCTCGCTGCCCTGCCCTTTGCGGCGCGCGCCCAGCCGGCGGGTTTTCCAACACGGCCCGTGCGGCTGGTCGTGCCGTTCGCACCGGGCGGCGGCGTCGATATCGTCGCCCGGATGGTAGCGCCGAAGCTGAGCCAAGCCTGGGGCCAGCCGGTCGTCGTCGAGAACAAGGCAGGCGGTATCGGTGCCGTCGCCAGCGAGTACGTCCTTCAGCAGCCGGCCGATGGCTACACGGTGCTGATCGGCGTCGCCGGCAGCCACGCCATCGCCCAGTACCTGCACCACAATCTTGCCTACGATCCAGTGCGCGATTTCGCCGGCGTCACCGTGCTGAGCTTTTCGCCGCTGATCTGCCTGGTCGCACCATCGAGCCCATTCCACACCATGAAAGAGCTGGTCGACACCGCGAAGGTCAAGCCGGTGCCGTTCGGCAGTCCTGGCGCCGGCTCGCAACAGCATCTGATCGGCGAAATGTTCAATCTGCTCTATGGCACCAAATTCCAGCATGTCGCCTACCGCGGTGTCGCGCCGGCCATGCAGGATCTGCTCGGCGGCCACATCCCGATGGTGATGGGCGAAATGGGCTCGTCGAAGCCGCTCGTCACCTCGGGCCGATTACGTGCGCTCGCCGTGACCGGCACAAGGCGGAACCCGAGCGTGCCCGATGTGCCGACGTTCGGTGAAGCAGGCTATCCGAATTTCGAAGTCAATTCCTGGTTCGCGTTGTTTGTGCGCGCCGGAACGCCGAAGCCGATCATCGATGAGATCGCGGCGGACGTCACCAAGGCGGTGCGCAGCCCCGACGTCGAGGCGCGACTCGTCGTCGACGGTTGGCAGCCCGGCGGCGGCACACCAGAAGAATTCACCAAACTCTGGATGGACACATCGAAGCAGCTCGGCCGTGTCATCCAGGAACGTCACATCACGATCGAATGAGGAGTGCCATGGCCGGACCGCTCGATGGAAAAGTCGCAATCGTCACAGGCGCGGGGCGCGGCCTCGGCCGGGTGATGACGCTGGCGTTGCTGGAGGCCGGCGCGCGGGTCGCGGCGACCGAGCTCGATGCTGAGGCGCTCGACGAAACCGGTCAGGCCGCCGAAGCGAGCGGCGCCGGCGACCGCATTCTCGACGTGGTTGCCGATGTGACGCGTGACGACAGCGCACCGAGGATCGTGCGCGCCACCACCGAACGCTTTGGCCGCCTCGATATCCTGGTCAACAACGCCGGCATCAACATGGCACTGTTCCGCCGCCCCGACGTCAAACCGACCGGAAAATTCTGGGAAATCACGCCCGAGGAATTCCGGCGAATCATTGATGTCAACGTCGTCGCTGCGTTCCTGATGAGCCGCGCCGCGCTGCCGGCGATGCTCAAGCAGCGCTGGGGCCGCATCATCAACGTCACCACCAGCCTCGACACCATGTATCGCGGCGGCATGCAGCCGTATGGCGGCTCGAAGGCGGCGAACGAAGCGCATCTGCTCGGATTGGCGCAGGAACTGGAAGGCACTGGCGTGACCGCCAACGTGCTGGTGCCGGGCGGCGCCGCCGACACGCGCATGGTGTCGGTCGGACAGGAGCCGAACCGATCGAAGCTCGTTCAGCCCGACGTCATGGTGGCCCCGCTCATCTGGCTGTGCTCGAACGCGTCCGACGGCGTCAACGGTCAGCGCTTCATCGGCGCACGCTGGGACAAAAGCTTGCCGGCCGCGGAAGCCGCGAAAAACGCCGGCGCGCCCGCAGCATGGCAGCAGCTCGGCCGCCAGTCGATCAACCCCGACAGCCTGCGCTGACTTTATTTGGACTGACCTACAGGCAGCGTTCCGTTCATCTTCGGTACGGCAAGCGGCACGGCCCGTTGGACGAAGCCCGCCGGTGGATGTTGCACCCGCTTGGTGAATACCGGCCCGCAGCCGCCGCGGCCGCACATAATTGCAATCCGTGCGATCAGATCGGTATTGGCTGCGCCGGATAAAGACGGCATCGCAGGCGGCATTGCAAGCGCCCCATCGGCGGCGGTCGATACGGCTAGAGTGAAAACTGCGGTCGCGAAAGCCGCACGCAGCATGATTGGCATCGAGATACCTTCGAGGCTGGTGACGTCGTCCCCTCGAGATGAGCGCCGCAGATCGCCCGGCGGTGCCGGAGCGATCGCTGAACGAGCCGTAAGAGATTATGGTGAATGAACCGTTAAGGCGCTGGCCCCGGCGCGCATCATCAAGCGCTTCGCCGGGACTTGCGCCATGATCATTCGGCTTTGATGCCCGCCTCCTTGATGACCGGCGTCCATTTTGCCATTTCCGCCTTCTGCTTTGCGGCGAGCGCCGCGGGCGTCTGATATTCGGGTGGCCAGACTTCCTGACCGACTTTCTTCAACTTATCCTGCACGGCCGGATCGGCCAGGCTCTCGCGAATGGCGGCATTAATTTTGGCGATCACGTCCTGCGGTGTGCCCGCAGGCACCCAAATGCCGTGCCAGAAGCTCGCATCGACGCTGGTGATGCCGAGTTCGTCGAGCGTCGGCACATTGGGCGCCGCCCACCAGCGCTTTGGCTGCAGCACCGCGAAAGCCTTGAGCTGGCCGCTTTGCACATACGGCAGAGTCCCCGCCGCCTGACCGAAGGCGAAGTCGACATGGCCGCCCATCAGGTCCTCGGCGACCGGCGCACCGCCGCGATACGGCACGATCTGAAACGCAGTCCCGGTGACTTTCTCGAACAACCGCGCGGCAATGTCGGTGGGCCCGCCGACGCCGACGGTCGCCATCGTTGCCTTGCCGCCTTGCGCCTTCAGCCACGCGATCAGGCCTTTGACGTCGTCCGGCGGCAGCGACTTGTTGGCGACGATCCAGATCGGCGTGTCGGCGATCAGCGAGACCGGCGCCAGATCTTTAACGGGATTGTAGTCGAGCTTCAGGATGACCGGATTGAACACCGCGGTCTGGGTGTGGCCGATGCTCAGCATGTAGCCGTCCGGCGGCGAATGGGCGACACGGCCGACGCCGATGCTGCCGCCGCCGCCACTGACATTGGTGACGATGACCGGCTGACCGAGCGGCTTCTGCATGCGCTGCGCCAGGAGGCGCGCGATGGTGTCGGTCGGTCCTCCAGCCGGATACGGCACGACGATTGTGATCGGACGCGACGGATAGGTGTCGGCGCGCGCGGCGACGGTGCCAGCGAGAACCGCAAGAACAAGAGCCACGAACCTGCGCATGTCATTTCCCAATTTTCTTTTCCCACGTTGGCGCGACGATTGAACGGCCGCGTGAGGGTTGCCTCAGTGCCGGGATTGTATTTTGCTGCCCGCGACTACGCCAGTGACCGAGGATTGCCGAGCGAGGACGCCAATGGATTTCGAATTCACCGAGGAACAGAGTCTGCTGCGCGACACCGTGCGTAAGCTGATGCAAAAGCACGCGCCGCCCGAATACGTGCGCAAGCATGATCGCGAGCGCACCTATCCGGAGGACCTGTTTCAGGCATTTGCCGCGGCCGGATTGCTGGCGCTGCCGTTTCCCGAGGAATACGGCGGCGCCGGCGGCACCCTGCTCGACATGACCATCGTCGCCGAGGAAATTTCGCGCATCTCCGCCGATCTGGTGATGGCGTATACCGGCAATATTTTTTGCGGCCTCAATCTTTTGCGCAAAGGCTCGGAGGAGCAGAAACGCCACTGGCTGCCGAAACTGTTTGCCGGCGAGATCAAGCTGTCGATCTCGATGTCGGAGCCCGATGCCGGGTCCGACATCGGCGCCATGCGCACCACGGCGGTGCGCGACGGCAATCAATGGGTGATCAACGGGCAGAAAATTTGGGCATCGACGGCCGGCGCGCCAAACAACGTCATCAGCCTTTACGTCAAGACCGACCCCAAGGCGCATTACCGGCAAGGCCTGTCGCTGTTCCTGGTCGACAACAACACGCCGGGCCTCAAGCTGCGCAAACTCGACATGCTCGGCCGCCGCGCCACCGGCACCTACGAGCTCACCTTCGATAACGTCCGGGTACCGCCCGATCGCCTTGTCGGCGGCGAGAACAAGGGCTGGGACGTGGTGATGTCGGGCCTGGCCGTCGAGCGCGCGGCCTCGTGTGCCGGCAACGTCGGCGCGGCGCAAGGCGTGGTCGACCTCGCCGTGCAATACGCCAAGGACCGCAAACAATTCGGCCGCCCGATCGGCGCCAATCAGGCGATCGCCCACACGCTTGCCGACATGCAGACCGAAGTGGAGGCTGCGCGAACGCTGATGTGGCGCGCCGCTTGGCTGGTGTCGAGCGGCAAGGACGCGCTGCGCGAAATCACCATGGCGAAACTGTTTACGTCGGAAACCTATGTCAAAGTCGCCAACCTCGGCATGCAAGTGCTCGCCGCCTTCGGCTATTGCGAGGAATTCGACATGGCGCGCCACTATCGCGACGCCCGCGCCGCGACCATTGCGGCGGGAACTTCGCAGATTCAGCGGAACCTGATCGCCAATCTGATGGGTCTGAAGGTTCAATAATATTGTTCCACAGATGGAACATTGTTCCAGAGATGGAACTCCTCGGGGCAGCAATGACTTAGACCATGGGCTGCGATGCTGCCTTGGAGCGTCCCTTATTTGGCCAATTGTTGCGGTCAAATCGCCCACATTGAGTCCTTTTTGGGTTCCCCAAGGCGAGGCACTCGATGGCGACAGCGAGAATTGGCCGGCTGAATTTCACCGATCAGCTCACGATGCTGAACGCGGCGACCTATCTGCTTGAGGTCGCCGTCATCGCGGCGAGCTATTTCGGGCTCGCCAACATCGCGCTCTTGCTGCCGGCGACCAATCCCGTTGCAACGCCCTTGTGGCCGCCGACGGGCGTTGCGCTGTGCCTCATTTTGTTGTGCGGCTATCGCGTCTGGCCTGCCATTTTTCTCGGCTCGTTCTGCGCGTCCGCATTTTCGGTCTACGGCATGACGATGGCGTCGCTGCCCGAGGCCGTATCGGTCGGCGTTGCCACGGTCGCCGCGGCGTCGGCCGGCGCATGGCTGATCAATCGCTGGTCTTCCGGCCGCAAAGCCTTCGACACGTCGTCCGATATTGCCAAAAGCATGGCGATTATTGCGGTGATTGCCGGGATCAGTTCCGCCATTGCGATTGCGGGCGGCCGTCTCGCGGATGGAGTCGCTCCGGCCGATCTGATCGCCGGCTCGATTGTTCCGTGGATCAAATGGTGGCTCGCGGATACGGCCGGGACCGCGATCATTACGCCTGCGATTCTGCTCTGGGCCAATACGCCCCTGCACCACATGTCCAAAACCGGCGCTCTGGAAACGGCCGCCGTGGTCGCTGTGGCGGCGGTGATCGGCGCCGTTGCCGGCGGGGGCCTGATCAACACTTATCTCCCGGCCCTGCTGCCGTACCGCGAGGCGTTTGCGTTTCTGATCTTTGGACCGCTCGTGTGGGCCGCGCTGCGCGGCAGCCAGCGCGACGCCGCGGCCGTCGCGCTGGTATTTTGCGGCGCCGCGGTGTGGAGCGCCTCGGCCGAAGCCGGCGCGCTGTCCGCCGCCGACTTGCATCGGTCGCTGGTCTTGCTGCCGGCGCTGTCGATCGCCGCGCTGACCGTTTCGCTCATGCTCGCGGCCTCTGCGGCAGCGCGGCGGCAGGCCCAGGCCACTCTCGTCGCGACGCAAAGCCATTTGACGTCCCAGCTCCATCAGACGCAACTCGCGTTTCGAAATCTCAAACAGCATTTCCAGATCTTCATTGAAGGCGCCGCCGACTACGCCATCTTCGTGCTCGATCCGACCGGGCACGTCACCAGCTGGAACGGCAACGCGCAAAAGATCATCGGCTACGAAGCCGATGAAATTCTCGGCAAGCATTTCGGCATCCTGTACCGGCCCGACGAGCGCCGCGCCGGCGTGCCGAATCGCGCGCTGGAATTGGCCGTCCGGCACGGCAAGCACGAACTAGAAGGCTGGCGCGTGCGCAAAAACGGCGCGCCGTTCTTCGTCACCGGCGCGCTAACCGCAATCCGCGACGACCACGATAATCTGGTCGGCTTTGCCAACATCCTGCGCGACGCGACCGAGCGGCGCGACACGCAGGAAAAACTGGTCGAGGCGCGCGAGCAGCTGGCGATGTCCCAGAAAATGGAGGCGATCGGCAAGCTGACCGGCGGCATCGCTCATGATTTCAACAATCTGTTGATGATCATCGGCGGCAACGCGCAGACCTTCAAACGCCTGCTCGATCCGAAGCTGCCGCGCGCCATCGAGGCCATCCAGACGGCCGCCAAACGCGGCGAGAGCCTGACGCGCCAGTTGCTCACCTTCTCCCGGCGCCAGCATCTTTCCCCGACGGTGGTCGATCTCGCCGCCAGCATCAGGAATATGCGCACGCTCATTGAAAGCTCGCTGCGCGGCAACATCGTCTACAAGGAGCAGATCGAGGCGGGCATCGATCGCGTCAAGATCGACCTTGCCGAGCTCGAGCTCGCCATTGTCAACATCGCCGTCAATGCCCGCGACGCCATGCCGAACGGCGGCGTGTTTTCGCTGATGGTGTGCAACGTCAAAGCCGACGGCGGCCTCAACAAGGATCAGAGCGAAAATTTCGTCGCGCTCGAATTCAGCGATACCGGCATGGGCATTCCGCCTAGCCTGCTCACCAGGATTTTTGATCCGTTCTTCACCACCAAGGAGGTCGGGAAAGGCACCGGCCTCGGTTTGTCGCAGGTCTATGGCTTTGCTCACCAGGCGGGCGGCACGGTGCAGGCCGACAGCACCGTCGGACAAGGCACGACCATCACCATTTATCTGCCGGCCTGTGCGGAGAGCGAGGCGGTCGAGAGCACCGTTGCCGAACACGATAAAGCAGGCGAGCGGCACCCGGTGGTGCTCGTGGTGGACGACAGCGCCGAAGTCGCCGAGGTGACATCGTCTCTGTTCGAGACTCTCGGCTATGACACCGTCTATCGCGAGTCGGCGGATGAGGCGCTCAAACTCCTGGAGGAAGGCGCCAGCGTCGATCTTGTTTTCAGCGACATCGTCATGCCCGGAACCATCGACGGCGTCGGCCTCGCCAACGAAGTACGGTTGCGCTATCCGGGCGTGCCGGTGATGCTGACGACCGGCTATAGCGATGCCGCCGCGGCCGCGCCGTCGGGGTTGCGCATTCTGCGCAAGCCGTTCGACACCGACACGCTGCGCAGCTTCATTCAAGACTCGATGGAAAGCCGCGGGTTGCCCCACTGACGGGCGCCACGCCGCGCGACCGGGCGCGGACGCCAGCGGCGAACCGAACCTCATGCCGACAGGATTTGCTGCAGCAGCTCCACCAGCGCGCCGGGTGCCGTCACGTTCGGATTATGGGTGGAGTCGATTTCATAGAGTGGCCAGCCGTCGCGCTTCGCCCGCGCCGCGAACTGACCGAACGGCCGTAGCTCGGCACCGCGCGTGCATAAGATGTAGCTGCGCGGCAGCGTCAGCGGCGCGCCGAGCCGCAACGGCTGCCCAAAGCAGCGGGCCGATTGCGGCAAGCGGAACTTTGCGATCCAGGCCGCGTCCTCCGGCGACGTGTCGGGCGGAATCGGGTTTGGCTGCACGCGCCAGCCGTCGCCGTTCTTGACGCTGTCCAGATGACGCTGCCGCTCGCGCTCGGGCAGCAGATCGATCAGCGACCGGCCATCTTCCGGCACGAAGGCGTCCAGATAAACGAGGCGGGCGACGCGTTCGCGCGCCCGGTCCGCAACCCCGGTGGCGACCATGCCGCCATAGCTGTGGCCGAGCAGCACGACATCGCGCAGATCCTCGTATTTCAGGACGCCCAACACGTCCTGGATGTGCGTGTCGAGATCGTTTTCGGGTCGCGCCTGATGCGCGCGCTCGCCCAATCCGGTGTAGGTCGGCGCAAAGAATTCATGTCCGGCCGCCGCCATGAGCGGCCGCACCTTCTTCCACGACCACGCCGCGGACCAGGCGCCATGAGCAAGCACGATGATCGCCAAGGAAGCCTCCTTTTGAGGGGTGCAGCGTAGGCTCCTTCCTCCCGCGCGCAAGTGAGGCTGCCGCGGGCGCAAGGCATAGATTCCCGTTCTCGCGGCGCGTTTTTTGTTCGCACCCGAGCCATGAAGAGGGCGAGTAGCGAGTAGCAAATAGAAAAGCCCTATTCGCGATTTCGCTATTCGCAAGTCACCGCACTTGACCTTCGTCGGAGCCTTCCGGCCGTGGATTAAGCCGAACGGCTCGCAATCAAGGACGGTGCACGAACGGACGGACGGAAATAAAAGGAAGCAGAACGCCGACAGACGCGTCGTCAAAAGCTGCACCCGCCGGCGCAGCGCGCGCCTTGCAAAGCGCGCTCGCCTGTCGGCGTTCCACTGCGGCTCTCGCCAGGGAGACAGCTGGTCCCCAAGGCTCAGCATCAGGCCATGCTTCGGGGGAGCAGTCCGGGGCGTTCGGTCCTGTGCGGCCGCCCCAACCGGGAGGCGGAGACCTTGCGCTGCTCCACGGGCGTTACCCGCGCCGGAACAACCAAACACCTGTCCCCGTACAGCGAGCACCTCGCGCGCCGGTCATGATGCCGGCAGGATGA
>Ga0335078_10016395_pt1 | contig 10996 bp, 8 predicted proteins | sample Lox_Sample_32_FD_206711 | JGI IMG/M metagenome (GOLD analysis project Ga0335078, IMG submission 206711) | Soil microbial communities from Loxahatchee National Wildlife Refuge, Florida, United States - Lox_Sample_3.2 | ecosystem: Environmental > Terrestrial > Soil > Wetlands | place: USA: Florida... | reverse complement strand
GCAACCCCGAAGGCCAGCTCCCGATCATGCGAGACAACCAGCGACGTGACGCCAATCCGGTCCTGGAGCTGCAGTATCTGCTCGGCCACCACAACGGCTGAGAGCGGGTCAAGCTCGCTGGTCGGCTCGTCATAGAGGATGAGCTGCGGCTCAACAACCAGCGCACGGGCAATGGCGACGCGTTTCTTCATCCCGCCGGAGAGGTCGCTGGGCATTTTCTCTTCGGCGCCTTTCAGGCCGACCACCTCGAGTTTCTCGGCGACAATGCGCGCGATCTCCTCCGGCGGCTGGAGCCGATGTTCGGTGAGGTAAAGCCCGACATTCTCCCCGACGGTCAGCGAATTGAGCAGCGCGCCCGATTGAAAAACCATCGCCATGCGGTATCGGGTCATGACTTCCGGGGATTGAATGGGCTGGCCTTCGATGAGGATTTCCCCGGCATCCGGTTCCTCGAGTCCGATGAGGTGCTTGAGCAGGACAGTCTTGCCGCTTCCGCTGGGCCCCATAATCACAAAGACTTCACCCGGCCTGACCTCGAAATCCAGCCCCCGCAGGACTTCCTGGCCGTCGAAAGACTTTCGCAATCCGCGCACCTGGACGCTCACGCCTTGATGATTGGAGGAAGCTGCGTTCATTATCTCAGCAAAACCCGGGTCAGGAGATAATCGGAGATGACGATTAACACGATGGAGTTCACGACCGCCTTGGTAACCGAGCGCCCGATGCCTCGCGGCCCGCCTCGGGTGATCAATCCCTGATGGCAAGAGACCACCCCGATCGTCACGGCAAACACGAAGCTTTTGAACACGCCGTTGGCCACATCTTTAAGATCAACCGCGTCGCGGAGAGCGGAGAAGAACCCCTCAAATCCAACGGCAATCCGGTCATTCGCCGCGCACACCACCGCGCCCCCGAGCCAGCCCACGAGGATGGCAAATACCACCAACAAGGGCAGCGCGACCGCGATGGCTAGCAGGCGCGGCAGCACCAGATAGTGGATGGGGTTGATGTTCATCGTGCGCAACGCATCGATTTCCTGATAAACGCGCATGGACCCGATTTCCGCCGCCATGGCCGAACCGATACGGCCAGCAATGAGGATGGACATCATCACGGGCGCCAACTCCTTCGCGATGGAAAAACCGACGATCCCGCCCACGTAGCTCCCCAGACCACGCCCGACCAGCAGCGGACCGGTCTGGAGGGCAATGACTCCGCCAATGAAGAAGGAAAGGATGCAGACCATCAGCAGGCTGGCATTCCCGATTTCGGAAAACTGGTCGAATACCTTTTGGCGTTGGCGCCAGGCCAGCGGCAAAGCCGCGAGCGTGCGCCAGAACAGGAGCACCATTTCTCCGATATTTTGAAACATACTGCTGTAGTTAAACCGTTGACTAATCAACCCGCTTGCCCGCCCCGGAGCAATTCGGCCTGTCCGAGCCGTCGTCGCTACTCCGACTTTGCTGCCGGCGCGGGATTCGCGCCACTGTAATCCGGGGGCCGATCCCGGCCCGTGGGAATATAGAACAAGCGTATCCGACTGCCTTCGGGACTGGATTGATACTGGAAAAGCCCGAACAGGAGCGAGCACTTTTTTGCGGCGGGTGTGGTGTCGCGCCGATACAGGTTCCAGAGCAGCGACTGGCTGGTGCCGCCGGCACGCGGATTCTTCTCGGATCGCCACACCGACCAGATTGGGGAGTATTCGCGCTGGACGCTCTGGCTCGTGGGCACGAACGGTTCGAGCGGGGCAATGAGCTGCAGCCGACTATTCCCGTTGAAATCACGGCGATGGATGAACAACGGCCAGCAGTCAACCCGCCGCCGCTCCGCCTTCGTCTCGGTGTTCTTTTCCTTCAGGTCTGAGTAGAGGAAGAAGCAGATGCGGGTGCGCCGGCTGTCGAGCGGTGCTGAGCGCACACGGTTGTATTTGTATATCGGCCAGAGATAAAAGTCGCCTTCCAGCTTTGCGTTGTGCGCCTGGCTATAAAAGGGCCAGACTCGGGTCGTGGTCTTGCCTTCGCCGCGCGCGAACACGATGAGTGGCCACGGCGCATCCCATTCACGATACTTCTTTTCCCGATCATTCACGTAGTTGAAGAACGGCCATATCACCGTCGTCGAGTCCCGCAGCGGCGAGCGCAACAGGCTGTAAGCGGGAATTGACGCCTGTTCCCACTGCACGTTGGTGGTGCCAATGCCGCTCGTGTCGTTGAAGAACAGCGGCCAGAGCGCAAAAAAGCTGTTGTGCCCCCCGACGATCGTCACGTCGCCGAAGCCGTTGGTCTGGGTGGTGACGTCCTTGTGCTCGTTCCCGACCAACGGCCAGAATTGCCAGCCGTGCAAGCCGTCGCCGTGGCGGACATCAAAGAATGGCACCAGATAGTTGTCCGTCACCACGTCTTTCTTCCGCGTTTGGCTGTAAAGAGGGAACATGACGAAGAAGATGTCGTCCCGGAAAAGCCGGTTCTTAAGGTGACCATAGAAAGGAACGACCGCCGTGTAGTTCTGGCTCGGGTCGGAAGAGCGTTGCTGGAAATAGAGAGGAAACAGAATGATGCGGTCCCGGGCGCTCTCCGATTGCGTGGGGCCACCGGCAAAACTCACCACCTGGCAGAACTGCCAGCGGTACTGGTCGCCGTAGCGATTGTACGTCAGCACCGGGTAGAGAAAGTCGAACTTCTTGGACTCTGTTCCTGGATCACGCATGTAGGAGAACAAGGGGGGCACCGCCCAGGTCCCCCGCGTCTCCTGCTGCTCCGAATAAAAAAGCGGGCCTAACGCCTCCGTCCGGTTTCCGGGCGCGAGCGTTAGGCCGAACTCGTCGAACAACGGACCGGCGTCCGGCAACTCCGCCCGCGCGGCGCAAGGGTGTTCGGCCACGGCCAGGCACATCCAGAAGAGCACACAGCAAAGCGGGACCCGCGGGCCGACGGGGAGGAACCCGTCCAGCCGAGCCTCTTGCGTAGCGGAAGCCAGTTTCTGTGTGCGTCTCATGGCAAAGCGGGCCGAGCATAGACCAGACAAGAGTGGCGTCAAGGTCTTGACTCAAGCGCCGATCAGGTCATGGGGAATCCTGCTTGGCTCCCTGAAGTTCCATGAAGATAAGCATTGACCTGAAATAGCATTCCTTTAGTATTATTCCGTACCTGAGGTGGTTACCTCGGTTCCTCCCGACCCAGTGTCGACCGTGCATTGTCGGCACTGGGTTGTTCTGTCGGCATCGGCGGGCGCATCAGCAGATTCAACAGCGCCGGCAAAAAGGTCAGTCCTGCGATCATGCACGTCGCCAGACCGGTCGTCATCACGCAGCCCAGGCTGTGTATGCCCTGATGCTGCGCCAGGATCAAACTCCCGAACCCGGCCATCGCCGTCAAACCGGAGACCAGCACCGCCTTGCCGGTGCTGCGCGCCAGGATACTCGGCGTCTGCTCTTCGGCAAACCGGTTCAGAATGTGGATGCCGTTAGTCACGCCTATGCCAATGACGAGCGGGAGCGTCATGATATTCGCTGGGTTGAGCGGCACCCCCAGCCATCCCATCAGGCCGCCCAGCCAAAGCGAACCAATCGCCACCGGCACCAGCGAGAGCGCGACGCAGGTCACGCTGCGGAAATGCAGAAACACCAACAGCGCGATGGCCTCCAGCGAATACCACGCCGCCTGCTGGTAGCTGTCCTTAAGCAGTGCCGTGTAATGATAAAGCTGCACCGGCGTCCCGGTGACGTTCGGATAGATCTTCCCCACTTGGTCAATAAACTCCTTCTGGTTCTCCCGCTTCCATACGTCCTTCTTGGGATAGACCATCAGCAGGTATTTGCCCGTAACGCCGACGAACCGGTCACGCAGTGCCGGCGGCAAATCCGCGACGCTCAATTTGCCGCGGCTATCCTGGTTGCGCAAGGCCTCGAAGGTGTCATGGACGTCGTCGAAAAGGCTGCGTTGGAACTCCGCCAGTTTAAGCGAGTTCGCGGCGACCTGATTCGTATCACCCTGCAACATCGCTTTGCGCAGATCCTCAATGGCAGCACGCAGCGAGTTGAACTGCGGCACCAGTTCGGGCGAGTCTTTTTGCACGGCGTCCAGCCCCCAATCCACATAGCCCATCAGTGAGTAAAGCGTGGCGCTCAATTCCTGCAAATCAACCGGCTTCGCATCCGGCGCCGCAAAGCTCAGCGTGCATAGCTCCTGCTTGATCTCATTCACCAGGCCCAACTTGCGCGTCTGGTCTCCGTTCAGATAGCTGGCTATTGAATCAACGCTGGCTACCGCCGGCAAATTCGTAAGCTGTTGATAGAGCGAGGCGGCCTCCTGAAGGTTGGTCGCGATGACGGCCCCGAACAGTACGCCCTTCGGCGTCGAATCAATCAGCTCTTTCTCAAATTCCACTGCCGGCAGCCCTTTGCTCTGCATGTTGAGCAGGTCGTAATCAAAATAGACTTTATGAAGTTGCGTTGCCGCAATCGCGCACAGCGCCAGCGTCACGCCGGCGGTCCAGTACGGCCGTCGCAGCCATAGGTTCTCGATGCGCGCCCGTTTCTCCGCGAGCGGGCCTTCCGGTTCCTGATCCTCCACGTTCTGGCGCCCGCGCATCAACAACACCGGCAGCATCGTCATCATCGGCACTATGCAGATCAGCAATCCGCCCCCGCAAATGATGCCCATCTCCTGAATACCCTTGAAGTTGGTCAGCCCCATCGCCAGGAAGCCGCCGGCCGTCGTGAAACCGCCCGTGAATATGCCTTGCCCGGTAAACACCATCGCCTTGGTCAACGCGGCTTCCTTGCTCCGGCCCCGCCGCAGCTCCTCTTCATAGCGCGAGATCAAATGCACGCCATAATCAATCGCCAAGCCGATCAGGATCGGCATGAACGTGATCGTCAGGATATTCAAGTGGCCGATCACCAGCGTCGCAAATGCCAGCGTGTAACCCAGCCCGACCAGCAAGCAAATCGTCGCCTTCACCGGCCGGCCGGTCTCCTGGTAGCCGTAAATGAAAATGAGCGCGCACAGCACCAGCGACACCACGGCGGCAACGGCCGTGTCCTTCTGCGACTGCGCCATTTCATCCAACTCCAACACCGGCTCGCCCGTGAAACCGACGTTGAGGCCCGGCACCTCCGTCTTGGTTTCCGCCACCAATTGCCTCAGCCGCAGCACCGCCGCGCTGTTCAGGTCCTCCGTCGGCGCCTGCGCCGTCACCAGGTAAATGCGCCCGTCGGCAAAAGTGATGTACAATTTCTCCTGTGCTTCCTTCCCCGGATCGAATAGCGCGGTGATGCCCGGCGAAGGTGGGGTGCCCTGGCGGCGCAAGCTGTCCGTCGCCTGCGTTATGATCCGCTCCAGGGCCGGCAGCGCCTTGACCAACGCGTCGTTCTCGGCGTTGGTCTCCTGTTTGGCGGTCCGAAACTGGGCGCAGACCATGTTGAACAGCGACAGCAGGTTCGTCGTGCGCGTGAACTGCGTGATGAAAGGCTCGAAGTCCTTCAACTTCTGGCTCAGTTCGGCCAAGTCCTCGTCGTCAACGAACAACAGCGCCTTGGACCCCAGCATCTTGAGGTCCCCTTTGTAGAACACGTCATGGAAAAGGTTGGTTTCCGCCTCCAGCTTGGCCCCCAGCCGCTCCACGAACTGCCGGTTCTTCTCCTCGTTCTCGCTCTCCACCACCACCACCAAATCGTCCTGCGTCGGGAACTCCTTCTTGAACCGCAGAAAGTTCTGATGGTACTTCTTGTTGGACCCCACCAGGTTGTTCCGGCTCGTGTCGAATTGAATCCCGGGATACTTGGCGGCGATCAGGACGCTGACGACAAACAACACCAACTGCCCATAAAGAAACGGCCGCGGATGACGCAACACCACCCCGGTCACCCAGCCCAGGAATCGCGCGACGTAACTGTCGGTGCTAAGCTGCTTAATCTTCATGCGGGCGGCCAGCCCCTGAGAACGCAGTCGGCCTCGGAATGCACGCAGCGCGATGACATCAGACTTCTCGGGTTGATTCTAACTCCCGGCCGTGGCCGCCTCATCCGGAGATTCGGCATTCGAATACACCTCTTTCACGTCATCGTGGTCCTCCAAAGCGTCAATCAGCTTGTTCACCGCGGCCAACGCGTGGTCGTCCGCCAGCGGCACCGTGACCGTCGGCAGCTCCGTCACCCCCGCCGCGTCCGCCTTGATGCCCTTGGCCTCGATCTGCTTGTGGACGGCCTCAAAATGGGCCGGGTCGGTAATAATCTCATACCCTTGCGGATCCGCCTTGAAGTCCTCCGCGCCCGCTTCCAGCGCCACCTCCATCAATTGGTCCTCGTTGGCCGCCTCGCGCGGGATGATGATCTGCCCTTTGCGATGGAAGAGGCGTGTCACCGAACCTTGCGTGGCGATGGTCCCGCCGTTCTTGGTGACGAGGCTGCGGATTTCCGAAGCCGTGCGGTTGCGGTTATCGGTGCTCACCTCCACCAACACCGCCACGCCGTTCGGCCCGTAAATCTCGTAAATCAGGTCCTCGAAGTTAGCCGTCTCGCCGCCGCCGGTGCCTTTCTTGATCGCCCGCTCGATGTTATCGCTCGGCATGTTCGCCCCCCGGCACTTGAACAACACCATCCGCAGCCGCGGGTTCATATTCGGGTCACCGCCCCCGATCTTGGCGGCGATGGTGATTTCCTTGCTCAGCTTCGAGAAAATCTTCCCGCGCTTCGCGTCAATCGCCCCCTTGAAGTGCTTGACCTTCGCCCATTTGCTATGTCCTGACATGTTTAGTTCCTGGTTGAAACCTGATCGCTGAAAGCCTCGGACTTCCGCACCGCGCGTTCCGACACTATCAACCATCAACTCAAATCACTACCAACTACGCGATTCCCTCAACGTACACCGCCGTCCCGTAGCACAGCACCTCGCTTATGCCCGGCGCGATGTCCGTCGCGTCGTAACGAACGCCGATCACCGCGTTGGCGCCCAGCGCCCCGGCGTGCGTGATCATCTGGTTGAACGCGTCTTCCCGCGCCCGCTCGCACAGCGATGTGTAGAGCGAGATGTTCCCGCCCACCAGGCTTTGGAGATGCGCGCCAAAATTGCCCACAATAGACCGCGAGCGCACCACAATCCCGCGCACCACTCCGAACGATTTGACCGCCCGGAAGCCGGGTAGCTCAAACGCCGTCGTCGTTAGCGGATGTGTTTGGCTCATACCGCCGCAGATTCAACACTACTCCGCCCCTCGGCAGAAGCTAATTCTTCTCCACCGCACCCCATCCAATCGAATATCCGGAAACCCAAATCAGCCCACACCCCCCCTGCCCCGCCACTCCATCGCCACCCCCGCCCGCCAACACTGCCCATCGCACAATTTGCCCTCTCCCGGCATATTCCCTTGGCTTTAGCGCGGCACTTGACCGCCTTCTTAACCCTGCATTCTGCATTCCGCATTCGCTCCCGGGTGGTTTTGGGGTAGCCTTGGGGTAGCCTTGAGGTGGCTTTGGGGTAGCCTTGGGGTGGCCTTGGGGTAGCCTTGGGGTAGCCTTGGGGTGGCTTTGGGGTGCCTATCGCCTGGCTATCAACAGGCTTTGGTGTGGCTCTGAGGCGTCTTTGGACGGCTTTGCCCGGCCACTCCGCACTCCGCATTCCGCCTTCCGCATTCGCTCGAGGGTGGCTTTGGGTGCCACTGGCCCGCACGATCACGCGTCACGCATCCATTCAACCTCAGGATAAGGCCGCTCATTCCGCGCTCTCCTGAGCCCGCCACTGTCGAAGCCTCCCTCCGCTCGTAAATCGTAAATCATAAGCCCGCACACAACCACCCGGCCGCGATGGCCGCACACCAGGCCGCGCAAGCGGCGGCCAGGACATCCATCGTGTAATGCGCGCGCAGCACGATCACGGTGGCTGCTTCCAGGAGGGCGACGACACCCGCCGCCGCCGCCAGCCACCACGGACCTATCTTCGCGACCTCAATGGCTCCCAGCACGGCAATCGCGGTGTGGCCCGAGATGAAGAAGTCGTTGCCCGTTCCGTAAGTCACCAGCAATGAGGGGAATCCCGGATTACGCCAGATCATGTCCGGTGGCTCAGGCAGCGCACAGAGCGCCTGACAGATCTGGCGGAAGGCAAACAGGAGCAGCAGCGCCACGAACGGGCGTAGGCTGGGTCCGAAGATGCCGGCGCCGATGAGGAACACGCCGAAAGCGTCTATGAACAGCGAACTGAGGATCAGCATCGCGTTACCCGCGCGTGGGTGGTTCAACAAGTAACGGGTCAGCGGCGCGGTGAGGTCATGGATGCCATCCCCGATGGCCCCGTCCTTCAGGCTCCGGCTCCCGATCAGAGCCTGGCTCCAGAACCAGGCGATGAGCGCGAACACGACCAACCCCGCCCTCAGCCCGTAGTGCACGAGCCTCCCGCCCCCAAGCGCTGCTTCGCGCGAGAGCAGGAACACGCAGGCGCCGATCGCTCCGGCCAGCAGACCCAGGCCGATCACCCGCGGCAGCGTACGGCGCGAGCGGCGATTGGGGTCTTTGCCTTCGTTTCTCATCATGGTCCTTGCCGGCCCTCGGCACCGGATGGCCGCCTCGTCTTCAACCCGGCCAGCATTGTCTCCAGTTGCTCGCGGATTCGCGCCATTACCGGATCAACCTCTACGGCGCGCTCGCGGTTGGGGCTGACCTCAATGGCCTCGCCGACCTCAACCGCAGCCCGAAGCGGCCTGTGAACATGGACTTTGTCCGTGAGATCCTCCTCGTACCGCTCCACCGTTTCGAGCATCTGCTCGGACGTCGTTTGCTCCCCGAAATACTCGGGCGGATAGAAGGCGATCTGCTGCGCGAGGTAGGTGTCCGCAAGCTGCCTCCAGCGCCGCGCCCGTTCCTCCTCGGTGATATCGCCCGCCACCATGTCCGGGAGGATGGCGGTGCGGATGATCTTAATTCGGGCCGTGGTTTCGCCTTCCCGCTTGCCCTTCAGCCATTCCCGCTCCAGCGGCGTCAACAGCCGGTCAATCAACCCGTCCAGGCGCTGGCGCAACGGCCCGGTCTGCTGCGCGCCGAAATACTCCATTTCCTTCAGGGCGAGCAGGGCCGATCCCACCTTGGCAATTCGTCCGAGCAACGGCTGGCCGGACATCGCCTGCCAGGTAAGCCGCCGTTCGATGTCCTCCAGCACGGGTGCAAGCGTCTGCGCAATGTCGCCCCCGAACGCGTAACGAATGGCAACCGGGTGAACCACTACTTTGCCCGCGGGCTTCAGGCCAGACCGCTGCTTGGCGGCGCTCCGCGCGATAAACGCCGTCCCCTCCATAAGATTGTTCAGACGGTCGTTGGTGCGCGTGATCACGCCCTCCGGGAACAGCACGAGCGGACGCCGCGCCTCAGCCAGGATCTGGATGGCGCATCTCAAGGCCTCGCGGTCCATCCCCTCGCGGTAGATGCTGAACGCCCCCATGCGCGGCAGAAGCCACGCCAGCAGCCGATTCTGCATGAAAAGATGCCAACTCGCGACGACGTTCAGCGGACGCCCAATCCTCCCCGATAACAGCCCGATCACCATCGGGTCGCAGGGCCGGCAGTGGTTCGGCGTCAGCATGATCCCGTGCCCGGCCGCCACCGAAGCCTGCAGACGCTCCACCCCATGCAGTTTGCATGACTCGACCCCATGACTTCGGTTGAGGTAGGCCGGCAGCAGGTAACGCATCACCATCGGCCAGAAGGCGCCTGGCTTCGGAGGAACGAAACGATAGGGCTTGTCTATGATGATATTCTGCATCCCAGCTCACCCCGGCCCGCAGCCTCGCAGACACCCCACACCACGTCAAGCCGATGATACCTGCACCTCAAAAATCGCATATCGAGAATCGCAGATTCCAAGTGGTATCAGTCTTGCTGCTCAATGGGGGTTTATGGCAGAACCGAAGAAAATCGTCGGCAAACGCATACTCCTGGTCGAAGACGACCAGGCGGCTCGTGATTCCATCAAGCTGCTGCTCACCATTGATCGGCACACCGTGGTGGATGCCCCCGGAGGCGAAGAAGCGCTTGCGTTCGTAAAGAGCCGGCCCTTTGACCTGGTGATCCTCGACTATTTCATGCCGGGAATTCAGGGCAGCCAGCTCGCGCTCATCATCCGCGAGATTGTTCCCGCGTTGCCCATTGTGATGATCACCGCCTACCTGGAAAAGCTCCGTGATGATGACAAGCCGGTGGATGCGGTCATTGGCAAACCCTTCAGCATCGAGACGCTGCGCCGGACCATTGCGACCGTCCTGTCCTCACCGAGGCCCACGCTACGGGCCTGTTAGAAAAACGTAGCAGCCGACGTAAGGAGGCTCTGAGCTACTGGAGAATGGCCGGTTCCCGAACAGATTTGAGCCTCGTTAGTTCGGGCTTCCTGCAGCGGGGTTCGCTCTTGCCCCCTTATCCCGATGCTCGCGCCGCCTATATCCCTGCCGTTGCCGGCGCCGCCTCAGCTTGTCTTTGATAACCAGCCAAGTCAGGACCACGGCAATGATGAGGGCAAACCCTACCGTCGCCCCCACAGCCGGATCGGTAAAACATTCATGGAAGAAGCGGCTCATAACCCTCCACAGCTTTCGTCATCATGCTTGCGACAATAAACCTCAAGCATAGGCTGGTAGATTCATCGCCGGCGTTTCACGGTTGAACTGCCTGGACTTGCTTCGGATGAGCGGCTCCACGATGCTCCTGAGCCCGCTCGGTCTCGTGCCTGGCAATTATCCAAGTCACCATTGCCGCTTATTCTGAACCATTCCCATCCCAATTGCAATAGACTTAATGCACCTCCCCCAGGCATCGACCGGGCTGCATCAAGCTCGGATTAGTGCATGCCGGCCGCGGGTTTGCGTGAGGTCTTCCCATTGGTTTCGGCTGACCAGTCCAACCCGGTAGGGTTGGGAGCGGGTAGCCGGGGGTCGTTTCGGGGCCGCAGGGGAAACGACCCCCGGACACGCGGGCAAGAGATCCTTGCATCCTGAAGGAATGCCAGAACCGCTC
>Ga0335078_10016393_pt1 | contig 10996 bp, 12 predicted proteins | sample Lox_Sample_32_FD_206711 | JGI IMG/M metagenome (GOLD analysis project Ga0335078, IMG submission 206711) | Soil microbial communities from Loxahatchee National Wildlife Refuge, Florida, United States - Lox_Sample_3.2 | ecosystem: Environmental > Terrestrial > Soil > Wetlands | place: USA... | reverse complement strand
CCGGCTGAACCGGGAAGTGGGTGGCGTGCCGGGTGGGCGTCGGAGGCGGCCGTAGTACTGCTTGAGCCGGCGGACAACACAACCGCCGGTGAGGGAAGGGCCGCTGCTTCGTCGATGCGTGATGTGTGCGAGGAGGGCTCGGTGAGTGCCGTGTCGGCTAGTCCCGCCGCCTTGGGAGGTGCTCCCTTGGATCCGGTCCGTGCCTTGCAGCATGCGCTGTACCGGGCGGCCAAGGCTGATCCCGGGCGACGGTTTCACGCGCTATGGGACAAAGTCCTGCGCAGGGACGTCCTGTGGCGGGCGTGGGCCGCGGTGCGCCAGAACAATGGCGCTCCGGGCATTGACGCCACCACTCTTGCGGATGTCGAGGAGTACGGGGTTTCCCGGTTCCTTGACGAGTTGGCCACGGAGCTGAAGGACGGCAGTTATCGGCCGCTTCCGGCGCGCCGGGTGTTTATACCAAAGCCCGGCAGCCGGGAAAAGAGGCCGTTGTCGATTCCTCCCGTGCGTGACCGTGTTGTGCAGGCTGCGCTGAAAATCGTGCTGGAGCCCGTGTTCGAGGCGGATTTCCTCCCGTGCTCGTTCGGGTTCCGTCCGAGGCGGGGCACGCATGACGCCCTCCAGGTCGTTATCGATGAGTGCTGGCGGGGACGCTGCTGGGTGGTGGAGACGGATATCGCTAACTGTTTGGATGCATGGTCATACTGCTCCTTTGCTGATTGTGCCGGTTAGAAAAGGCCGTCTTGGGGGGCGGGTAGCTCGATACGCAGGCCTTTTCTGCGTCCGGTGTGGGTGAGGACGGCGCGGAGTTCGCCGCGCTTGACCTTTTGCAATACGGTCTGGCGGGAGACGCCGAGCGCTTGGGTGGCGTAGGCGAGGGGGACCCAGCCGTCGGGTGTGTGGTCGGTGAGCATGGCGCGGAGTTCGCTGGTGAGGCGGATCTGCCAGGGGGCGCCGGGGGTGATCTGCTCGCCGGCGACGAAGCCGTCGTCCAGCCAGCGCAGCAGGGTGGAGGGCGCGATCTGGAGTTCGCGGGCGGCTTGGGTCACGTTGAGCAGTTCTCCTTCGGCGGGAGTGCTGCCGCTGGGCTGGTGGCAGGGGATGCGCCAGTGGGTGCGCAGTGAGGCGACTCTACTGGCGGTGAACGACAATCCGCGGGCGGTGGTGCGGTGCTGCCGGTTGAGGATCCCGGCGATCTTAGCGTCGGGGTAGTGGGCGGCGAGACGGCGGATCAGGCTGATGGTGTCCTCATCGGTGCGGATCTTGGGCTGCGGGCGGCGCAGCGGCACGGTCAGCTCGCTGAGCGCACCGCCCTTCCATCGCAGCATCAGCGCGGCGTGCGGGTCAGGATCGGTGCGGTGCGGCGTGATGTTCACTTCATCGAGCAGGGTGCGCAGCAGCTGCTTGCGGTCTTTGTCGGTGGTGGTGGGTGCGCCCCAGACGGCGCCGAGGTCGTCGCCGAGAACGAGAATCGCCTGTTTCTCCTGCGGGGCCAGGGTTTTCGGGCGCGCGGTCTCGCGGCGGGCAAGCTCGGCTTCGGCGTCAGCGAGCTCGCGCAGTGCTTGCTCCCATTCGGTCTCCAGGCCGCGGGCGACGAGGCGGTTGTCGGGGTCGACGGCCCGGTAGCGGCGCTCGGCCCTGGAGGCGTGGTAGCGGGCCTGCTCCACCTGGCGGCGGTGCTGGGCCAGGGCGGCGTCGTGGCCGTCTTCGAGGTGCCGGGCAGCGGCCAGGCACGCGTCGAGCGCGGCGGGTGCCAGCGCGGCGAGGAACGCGTCGGCGACGGCGGCGTCGATGGCCTGCCCGCCGACGCTCATGTGCCGGGCGCCGCGGCCGCCGACCAGCTCGGCGGGGCCCTGGCAGTAGTAGTTCGGCACGGACCTGGCCGGGCCTGTGTAGAAGATCGCGAGTTTGCGGCCGCAGGTCCCGCAAGTGGCCAGGCCCTGTAGCAGCGCGCAGCCCTCCCGCACCGCCCCGGTGCCCGGCTGGCGGGCCTGGGGGCGGATGTTTTTTCCGATGCGTTGCTGGTTGGCCAGGTAGGTGTCCCAGTCGATGAACCCGGGGTTTCTCTAGGCTCTCCATCACTGTCGGTTATTAGATGTGACGGAGGGCTTCGGTGGGAGACGGTTGTGGTCGCTGGACGGTGGACTTCTACGACTTCACCATCGCGTCCGGTCAGCTTGGAGACGGGGAGCTGGCCGGGCTGGGGGATGTGCATGAGCGGGCGCACGGGGCCCGGCAGGGCACGCCGGTGCTGGTGCACACGGCCGGGCGGGTGGACGCCCGGGTCAATGTGTTCTTCCGGACCAGGACGATGGCGGCGGCGCGGCCGGCCACGTGGCGCCGGTACGCGTTCGCGCTGGTGGTGTGGCTGAACTTCCTGGAGGTGCTCGGCCGTGCCTGGGAAGCGGCGACCGCTGCAGACGTCGAGGCGTTCAGGGATTGGCGGCTGATCGATGCCGGTAACGGGGGCCGGGTGGCACCGACCAGTTTCGACACCGACCGGGCGGCGCTGAACGGCTTCTACCGCTGGGCGGCTGTGCGCTATGCCACCTCGAACCCGGTGCCGTCCGCGACGGGGGCGGCGCGCCGGCCGGCCGGCGGCGTTGGGGCACCGGGATTGCCGGGTCCGGCGACGGGCCGGGACGGGCTGCGCCCGGCGCAGGCTCGGCGGCGGCAGGTGAAGTGGATGCTGCGGCCGGCGTTCGAGCAGTGGCGCGACGTGGGCCTGCGCGGTTACGGCTTCGACGGGCTGCGCCGGACCGGGTGGCGGGGCGGGGGGTGCGAAGACCGGGACGCCGCGTTCGTCGACGGGCTGTACGGGACCGGGCTTCGCCTCACCGAGTGGGCGAGCGTGCTCGACGTCGAGCTGCCCGAGGCAGGCGGCCGCCGGTTCGGGCGGGCGTGGCTGGCCGCGGCGTGCGCCAAGGGCGGGAAGGCGGGCCGTGTCTACCGGATCCCTCGCGGCGTGCTCGCCGCGCTGGCCGGCTATGTGGACCCGATCGAGGGATCGCGGCCGGTGGCGATCGGGCGGGCACAGGCGGCGGGCCGGTACGAACGGCTGCACGGGGTACGGATCGTCACCGGCTGCAACCCGCGGTCCCGGGTCCTGCACCTGCTCGGGCCGGAGGGCGCGGCGCAGGTGCCGGTGGATGTGCTCGGCCCGGACGAGCGGCGCCGGTTGTTCCGCCGCACGCCAGCGGGGCTGGAACCGCTGTGGGTGTGGCTGGGTGCGGACGGCATCCCGAAGAAGCCGCACGGCTGGGAGGACACCTTCGATGCGGCCAACGCCCGGGTCGCCACCGCGTGGCAGACCGCGGCCAGGCCGGGCGATTGCTGCCCGCTGTGGGCCCGTCCCCACATGCTCCGGCATTCCTTCTGCCTGAAGTGGTTCTCGATCCTGTCGGTGGTGTGGGAGCGGCGCATCGACGGCTTCACCGAGTCCGAGATCAAGGATCTGCGCTACCAGCTCGGCGACATCTGGTTCCAGCTGGCGACGCTGATGGGCCACGCGGACCCAGCCGTCACCCGCGATATTTACCTTGAGCCGTTCACCAGCTTGCAGGTCGACTACCTGATGTCGCTGCTGGACGAGGATGAGCAAACCGGCCTGGACGCGCTGGTGCGGGCGGTGGCAGCCGACCGTGCTGGCCGGGTCCTCGCCGCCGCCGATCCATCAGCGGCCGGGATGGATGCGGGGACGGACCGGTGACCAGCCGAGGTGGCCGCCGGGCGAGCGTACCCGGCGGCGGCTGGCGGCCGGCCGGCCGGCTCGAGGGGCCCGATGGGACGCTGGTGCGGTTCGCCGAGGAACGCACCGGCCGGCAGAAGGTGTTCGACTTCTCCGGCTTCGCAGGGACGGCGGGCATGCAGCAGTGGCTGGCGCGGGCGTTCGCACGCCGCACCGGGCCCCGTTCGGGGATCAAGAGCGCGGGCAGCGCGGCGAACTGCTTCTTGATGTTGCGGGCGTTCGCGGATTCGGTGGCCGAGGCGGAGCCGGCGATCCGCGGCCCGCACGAGCTGACAACCGCGCACATCGCGGCGTTCCGCCTCCGTCACGCCGGCACGGCGGGCGGAGCCGAACAGGTGATCCGGCTGCGGTCGGCGCTCCGCGGTGATCCGGAGCTGGCCGAGCCGGTGCGCACCGCGTTGCTGGCCCGGCCGCCCGGCAGGCCACCGGCCACGACGAGTCCGAAGGCCCAGGCCGCGATAAGAAGCGCGACGGCCATGATCGCCGTCGCATTTGGACCTGTCACGACCGCAATTCTTGGATCAGTTCGATGATCCACCCACCAAAGACGCGTCCGAATTGCCGTGCAGGTACCGGGCAATGAAGATCATCTTCTGAGGGCCGGCCCGGGAGGCGGCGGAAATGCTCGGCGGCTTCGGCGAGCGCGGCCCCCAGATGATCGCCGTCACCGTCGACGGTCGGGGACTGTTGGTCGAATCCCGCCCGATCGTGAACCGTCCGACTAGCTGACACGTGAGTTCGGTAGTGTCCCGGAAGCTTGAAGGAACGGATCAAGACCCATCGATCCAGACCATGAGGAGGCGACAAATGCCTAGGTTTGGATTCCCAACTAAACTCACCCCGGGCCCGGGGCGGCTCGCGCTTGGCGTTGGGGCTGTCAGCTTGGCGGTGATGCTGGCTGCCTGCGGAAGCAGTTCGAGCGGCACAGGTGCCGAATCGAGCAAGACCCCTTCCTCGAGCACGGCCCCTTCGGCATCCTCCTCGCCGGGGACAATGTTCAGCACCGCCTCCGTGCCAGGCCTGGGCAGAGTGGTTGTCGACGGGCGAGGCCGGACGGTGTACGCCGTGACGTCGGGTGGTCACACGAACGTGCCGTGCACGGACTCGAGCGGCTGCACCAAATTCTGGCCGGACCTTCCGCTCCCAGACGGGACGTCCGCCGCTAAAGCCGGAAATGGCATCAGGGCCTCGCTGTTGGGCACTATGAAGCTCAGCGACGGTGAGACCTATGCTACCTACAACGGATGGCTTATGTACGAGTACGCCGCTGATGCTGGTCCTGGACAGGCGAGCGGACAAGGCATCAAGGGCTTCGGCGGGACCTGGTATGTCCTCAATCCATCCGGTAACCCCGTTACGGCAAGCGCGTCACCCTCATCCACGGGAGGCGGGGGTGGTTACTGAGCGACGTCAGGTGGCCGCGCAATGGCCCTTGACCACGGTGAGAACGCGACGGGACTAGACGATTGCGCGGGCCTGGGGTTCCGTTTGACCCGATTGCGAGTCGCGCGATGAGCTGATGCTGATCTTCCGTTGTGATCTTGGTGCGGGCCCCGGTGAGCCGCGAGCCGGGTTCCTCAGCCGTTCTTATGGCATACGACTGCCCGGCTCCTGAAAATTCATCGGCCCGCTTTGGGCGACGCTCAGCGGGGCTCGCTGGCCAAACTTCCGCGCGCCGGGCCTTCCGCCGGCTGTCGTCATTACCGCCATGCCGGGCGTATAGCGGGTCAGCAAGCACGAGTTTCGCGATATTCAGAGCGGCTGCGGCTGCACGCAGGGCCAACGCCGAACCAGCAGAGTGGCCATATACAAACACCACGGCCAGCAACGGCAATGAGCGCGGCAACATCCTCGACTTCACGCTCCACCGAGTAAGGCTGGGTATCGCCACTCTGCCCCGGCTACGTCGATCAAAGGTTTTTCGTAAGCGATTCTTGTTCCATCGCCTCTATCTGACCTTCGTATACGTCACGTCGAAGTCGGTTTCCCAGTTCGCCCCGTCGCGGGACGCCTCCCAGCGGCCAGTGATAGTAGTGTGATCCTGGCTGAAGGAACCGGTAAAGCACTGGAAGAACTCCGGCCCTGACTGTCCCCATATCTTCCATTCGTCGTCGGTCAGCCTCATCTTGTAGACGCGGTACACACCACGCCTGTCGGCGTAGAGGTAGTAGAACGTTTCGGATGCAAGGTCCAGACCGATGATGGTGCACAAGGGGAACGGTGAGTTCGCCACCCACTCGGGCGGAACCTCAATCTCGCTGGCGACGGCATCCGCATGCTGGATGAGGAACGCACCTCCCTCAAGCGGCTCGAACGTCGCGCGGACGCGCCCGGTTGGCTGCCCTCCCATCGATGCCTGCATGTCCCACTCTCCCACCAAGGCGTCCAAGCGCCTGAGCAAGGGGCCAGCCGTTGGCCGGTGTGGTCCTGCGTTCATGACAATCCTCCTCGCACAAAGGATTGGGTCGCCACGGCCCGCGGCGTGGGAACCAAACATGGAGACGGGGCAGCGGCCACAAACTCATCGACGCGAGACCACAATTGCACACCAAGCCGAAGGCCAGCTCGTGCGCCCATGAGCAGTCGACGCTAGCTGGGCCGATGCCAATCGCCCAGGACCGCCTGTAGTTCGGGACGAAGAGGCCGCCTCCCAAAACCGCCAGGCCGATCGCGCCGCCGACTTGCTGGCCCTCCGGCGATGCTCATTGGGCCGGACACAAACGGGCCCCGTCCGCCATGCTCGCCTGGATGATGGACATCCAGGCCCCGGAGGTGCGCCACGGCTCCATCCCGCCGCGTCATGCCCGAGACCGGCCTGGCGTAGACTGCGCCGAGGCGCTGGGCGGTCGCGTCTGCGTGCGGTGCCCTCCAGTGTCTGCGCGCGCGTTCGGGTAATAACGTCCGCGGGTCCACATCGAGGCGTAAAGGAGGGCCCATGCCTGGTCAGATCGTGCACTTCGAGATTCCGGCCGACGACACCGCGAAGGGACGCGAGTTTTGGGGTTCGCTGTTCGGGTGGCAGTTCGAGGCCTCCCCCGGCCCTTTCGAGTATCACATGGCGCGCATGAGTGACCAGGCGGGCCTGGCGATCACCAATATGGAGCCCGGCAAGCGAGGCACGCGTGCCTACTTCGACGTGGACGACATCAACGCCGGTGCCCAGCGCGTGAGGGAACTCGGGGGCGAGGCGGATGAGCCGGGTCCGGTCCCGGGCATGGGCTGGTTCGTAACGTGCAGGGATCCGCAGGGGAACGAGTTCGGCCTCTGGCAGAACGACCCGTCCGCCCCAGCGCCGACGGGGTAGACCTCGCTGCAGCTAGGCACCAAGAGCGCCACCAGCTGCCAGCTACGACGTCACGGGTGTCTACGGAGCGGCGGTTATCTTGCCGCTCTGGTCGCCACCCACGCTTGGTGCCCCCCGGGTAGCGCGGTAGGCGTCCATCCGGGCCGTGGCAACCAGCTGCAGGCCGACCTGCGTGTCCAGTGTCTGTCCGCCTGCGCGCGGCCGGGCGCTTGCCGCCGCTCCCCGGCCGTCCCCGTTCCCGGCGGACGACTCCTTCTTCCCCACCGGCCGGGCGGTCGACACCTGCGAAGACGCCCTCGACGTCGCCCTGCGGGCTCTACCTGGCCGACCCCACAGCCGGGACCTGACCCCCGACGAACTTACGGGCGGGACCAACCGAGGTCGGCAGCAGTTCAGCCGACGGCTGGTAGAGCGGCAACGAGCTGAAGGCCGCGCAGGTCGAGTCTTATCTCGACGTGGCCCGTGAGCAGGGTTTTAACGCGGTCCTGACGATCTCCAATCAGCTGGCCGGGGCGCCGGGCGAGCATCCGCTGACCGTGGACAAGCGCAAGCTGAGGAAAGTCAGCCTGCATCACCTGTCGTGAAGCCAGATCCGCACCGAAGCCCTGGTCGAGCAGGGGAACAAGGCAGTAACCGACCCTGATCAGGCGTGGATCCTCGCCGAGTTCATCCGCTACCTGGAGCATCCCCGATCGGGCGCAGCCGAATTCGAGGGCATGGGCGCTTCCTGGGTGACCGTCCGCGAGGCCGCCCGGGCGGGCACACTCCAGCCCGCCGACAAGGGCGGGATCGATGTCGTCCGGCGGTACGAGCAGCTGATGTCCTTTGCCGCCATGCGCTTGTCCCGCGAACTTGGCGTGGACGTCCGGCTAGCGCTATCTCGCGGGGACATGAAGGACCCTGACCGGCGGCTGCACGCGGCGGCTGCCACGCTCGCCGAAACCGGCATCCTCTCTGGCGGACTGCGCGTCCCGAACGCCGCAGCTCCGATCGAGGTCGCCGCCGACCTGCGAGCCAGCCGGATCCGCTGCTCGATGACCGTCGACGCGCCGAGCGCAGGACGAGCCACGACGCGGCTGAACTGGCTGCTGCGCCAGCTGCGCGATAGCAAAGGCCAGGTCTGTATCGAGGCGACAGCTGTCCGCCAGCGCGGCAAAGGCGCAGTCCGCACACTCGCAGAACTGCTCGAGACACCGAAGCTCGCCATCGAAGATCCCGCTCGGGAGCTGCGCGCCTTCACTGTCTCGCTATCGGCTAACGCCGGAACCAAGCGCGCGAAGGCCCGCGGCTCATTTGTAACATCGATCCTGGAGACCGTCGACAACTTCTATGCCGACGTTGTGCAGCACATCAAGCCCTGGACCCCCCGCCAGTGAAAGTCCGCGACGACGAACCCCAGCTCGCCGATATTCACGACGTGCCACAGCAGGCCAGCACAGCCGACACACGAACCGGAAATATCAGGGACCTGATACAGACCTTAACGCCCGACTAGCCAGCGGGCATGGGATATGCGCGGGATAGCCATGCGCCGCCCCACCGACAGAGCTGCATACACGCAGGTCAAGGATCAGTAAGCCAGCGAGCTGGCACCGTCTGTAAACCGTCGGCTCCTCACCCAGGAGCAGCACGAGTCAGCAGGCCCAGACACGCGGTCCCAGGAGTTATCGAGCCGGATCAGGACGTGCCGCTTGTTCAACCTCCGGCCTGGAGGCGACCCACTCTGTAATGACGGACGGAGCGATTGTGAATGCCTCGTCCTGAGTGTCATGCGGTCGCGGTCGCTGGGCTCCGATTGTCTTCGATGTTGCGCTTGAGATTGGCGAACTGACGCGTTTGCATCATCCAGTGGACCGGCGGATAGAACCAGAAGTTGACAAGCCGCTCGAGCCAGCGGGGACGAACCGATTGGTACCCGCTCACCACGAGGCGCGTGCGGTCACGGGGCAGCTCCTCGAGGAGGAAGCCCCAGAGACCGTCAATGTAGGCTGGCGGTCGGGGTTGACTTTGGTCGAGGATGCGACCACGCAGATCGGTCAAGCCGCGCAACCCCAAGAACCTTTCTGGTTCGAGCGCCGCCACCTCCCAGGCGTCCATCGGGCCGCCCGGCGACCAGGCCTTTAGGTGGTCCCCGATCGAGAGGTCTTGCCAATCAGGGTGGACTTCCTGGGCGCTGGGGCGTCCTCCGTTGTCGAGTCGATCCCAGGAGTACCATCCCGCCCGGTTCCAACCCATCTGGACGAGCCACGGCCACACCTGCGCTGGAGGTGCGTCGATGGTGACGGCCATCGTGGAAGCTCGCGTTCCGTCGGGTATCAGGTCACCGCCGGGGTAGGTTCCAGCCACTTCCTCATCGGTGGCCCCCCATCGAACCAAGCGAGGGCGCAGCGCGAGCCCATAGACGGCAGCCAGGCCCGCCAGCCCGGCGAGCTTGCGAGCAACGGCCACCATGCCACGAGCGTGCCGCAGTCCGGACGGCCGGCACAAGAGTGCTAACGAATCTGCAAGCGGCACGAGGCGAGGCGGGGGAGATGCGACGCAAGACCAGAGACATCCACGTACTCGATGCCGCGGTGAACAAGACGCATCAGCTTGACGGGACCCCGAGGATCGGTCCAGGTGCTGTGAGAGCCGATTTGTGGGTACAGATCGTAGGATAGGCCCGTGGGAGCCTGACCCGGTTTCCCGGACACGGTTGGTGTGGTGATCATGACCGGGGACCTCCTGGGTGTTCGGTAGGGACTGGCGGACCTGATACGTCGGCTCGTCGTGGCGGGTGCCAGTGACGCGGACGACGACGTTGCCGCGCTTGGGGTCGGTGTCGACGATGCGGTGGGCCTGTGTGCGCATCCGATGACCTGACCTGCCGGTAGGGGCCTTGGAAGGCCCCTACGCGACGTCCCAGTGGTAGTTGGTGTCCCACCGCCAGGAGGCCCACACCGCGGCACCGAGGCAGACGGCTCCGAACAGGACGGGGACTGCTCTTGGGTTCACGCTTGCTGCTGGGCGCGAACGGTTTCACGGTCCGGGCTGGTCGCCATGGTCGCCATGGTCGCCGACGGTGCGGTGCGGGGCCAGGTCCAGGCGTACCGCAGGATGAGGGCGAGAACGATCACTTCCAGTGCGACGCCAAGGCCGTAGAAGTACGTCCAGGACTCGCCCACCGCGTTGAATGCCGAGACGGGGACGTAGACCGAGGCCACGATGAGGTTCATGATGCGGTTCGCCCGGGCGGGCAGCGTCATCGACAGCACGACCATGAGGATCGGGATGGCCATGAGGGTCAGCGCCGTGGTCAGAAAGGTCTGGGTGATGTCGAACTTCCAGACGCTGCCGGCGAGGATGTCATGGATGACGCCGGGCCTGAAGAAGGCGAGAATGTCCACGTAGACGTACAGGAACATGACGCTTGTCCACGCTGCGGCGAGCTTGGCTCTCACCGGGATCCGCTGGTCTTCCAGTGTGGTGGTGGTGGGTTGACGTGTTCTCATCATGGGCTCCGTTGTTGTGGTGAGGATCGGTAGGTCCACGATCGCTGAGCCCGGCGGCGGGCACCTCGGCCCGGAGGCTGGAGTTCGCCTGGCCGATGGCATGGTCTCTCTCTCGTTCTTTCGGCGGGTACGCCGAGGCGCGCCGATCCCTAGGCTGGAGCCGTGGTCACTGTCCGGCGCTCCATCTGGCATGAGCCGCGGCCTGCTGACGCCCCACCCATCGGTCGTCTCGACTGGCTGCTGGTGGGCGTGTTCGCGGCCGCCGCCTTGGTCGAGGGCATCGTCCGGCCGGGCTTGGCCTGGCGACCCCTTGTGACGGTGCTCGCCCTGGCGCTGATGCCTGCCCTGCTCTGGCGGCGGGGCCGCCCCCTGATGGCCGCCCTGGTCGGGTGGGGCGTCGCCGGGCTGCTCTCGGTCCTCCAGCTGACTGCGCACGCCGGGGACCTCGGCCTC
>Ga0335078_10016392_pt1 | contig 10997 bp, 6 predicted proteins | sample Lox_Sample_32_FD_206711 | JGI IMG/M metagenome (GOLD analysis project Ga0335078, IMG submission 206711) | Soil microbial communities from Loxahatchee National Wildlife Refuge, Florida, United States - Lox_Sample_3.2 | ecosystem: Environmental > Terrestrial > Soil > Wetlands | place: USA: Florida... | reverse complement strand
CGACGACAAACAGCGAACGTCGGAACTTGCGACTGTTGACCTCGTGCGCCGCCGGGGCAAACTGTGCCTCTCCCAGAGCCTTTTCGGCCGTCCGCACCGCCTCAACCATTGCTTTGAATTCGTGAGGTTCAAGCGAGAAGGCGCTGTCAGCGCCGCCATCCACGCGGCTCAAGCAAAAATGCTTTTCGATGATGCACGCTCCCAGCGCCACTGCGGCGACCGCGACAGCGTTATCCATCGTATGGTCAGAGAGTCCGGCTGGACATTCGAAATGGCGTGCAAGTTCCGGTATCGTGCGCAAGTTCGCTTCTTCCGGCGTCGCTGGGTACGCGCTCGTACATTTCAAAAGCGCAATTTGCGCAGCACCAGCGTCGCGAGCCGCTAAAACCGCTTCGTTGATTTCGCTCTCCGTGGCCATTCCCGTCGACATAATCAAAGGCTTCCCCGTGCTGGCCATTTTTTCAATCAGCCCGAGATCCACCAGTTCAAACGACGCCACTTTGTGCGCGGGCACATCCATTTCCTCAAGGAAGTCGACAGCGCTTGCATCGAACGCGCTCGAAAACAGATGCAACCCAATCGAGTCGGCCACCTGCTTCAGCTTGGGCTGCCATTCCCATGGCGTAAATGCCTCCTGGTAGAGATCATGCAGTGTCCGGCCGTCCCAGAGCGTGCCGCCCGACACTCGAAAGCATTTCTTGTCACTTCGAAGAGTGATCGTATCGGCGGTGTAAGTCTGCAATTTAACCGCGTCCGCACCGGCCTCCTTGATTGCATGAACGATCTGAACCGCTCTCTCGAAGCTCTGATTATGATTGGCCGACATCTCCGCCACGATGTAAACAGGAAAGCCAGTCCCGATGCGCCGATCCGCGATCTGAATAACGCGGTCGCTCATGAAACCACCTTCATCGCACCGGCTTCCGAAGATTTGCCTTTGTGCCGATCGGCGAGAAAAGCTCTCGCTTGTTCCGGCGTATATGCCGTCCTGCGGCCACTGCGAATGATCGAAAGCGCGCGGTCGCCTTCATTGAAAAGAAGGTCCAGGACGGAAGCATAGGGCCGGAAAGGCGGAAACAGTTGCTCGTACGACGGGTGCTCATAATGCTGAAAGCTAACCGTAATGCCGCGATCAGCGAAGATTGCCAGCTCATCCAGTAAATAATCTACTGACCCCAAAGGCGACAGATATTCCTTTGCACCCTGTGCCGCGCAGATCTCCGCCAAAAGCTGACTGCGCTTGCCCTCCACCAGAATTTCCGAAGAACAAATCATCTCGGTCTTGATTCCGAGCACATCGCGGATCCATCGAATGATGCCGGTGAGAAGCCGCGCCAGGTTGCGATCAGCTGACTCGGAACAAATCACTTCGCTTACTGGCCCGAAATACGTTTCGAAAAACGGTGCTCGCCGGTAATTCAAATCGATGGCTCGCAGATGATCGCGCCAGAATTCCGGTTCCGAAATCTCCACCTCAACAATGCGCTGATCGCGCCGTCCACGCGACGCGACCGGAACGGTCAACCACTGCAATCCTTCCGGCGTCTTGATGCGGTTGCGCTGCTGCCATGAGCGCTTCTCAAATTGAACGCTGTCCAGCAATACCAGCCGATCCACCTGATCAAGAAGATCGAAGTAACCCAGCCACGGCAAGTAAGTAGGTTGAACGATCGCGACTTTCACCGCTCCCTCCTATCGAGGACGAAGCGCTCCGTGACCTTATGAAAGCCCACTGATCTCCAAAAAGCCGCGGCCGAAGAACCTGCCAGCACTTCAAGCTGAATCTTCGAGGGCGAGTATTGCCACAGCTCCTGAATCGCCCGGTTCGCACATTCTTTCGCAATGCCATGGCGGCGGAATTCGGGCAGCACATACAGTTCGTACACGACACCGTTTTGTTTCGGCAGAAAACGGTGATTCTCGAGCCCGAAGAGAATAAATCCAGCTCGGGTGCCATCACGCGCGATCCAGCGAAGGAAAAAACGCGGGTTCGAGATGATGTTAGGGAAATAATGCTCTTTCCACTCCGGGCTGGGCACAAAACCCGGATTCAGTTCGGAAAAATAGCCAACCGCCATGCGCAGGAAATCTTCACGCTCCTCCGGTCGAATGGGGACCATGTTGATCATCGCTGGGCCTCGCGGTCTCGCATGGCTGCGATAACACGCACAGCTCCATTGCCATCAATCAGAGCCCGGCCGCGCGAGGCCATTTTCTCACGCGCAGTCTTCGACGACGCCAGACGCTTCACCTCCGAGACAAGTCGCACCGGATCGAACCGGGACGTCGCTCCCATATCGACCGCGATTCCCTCTCTCGCCAGTGTCTCGATCACGCGACTCTGCACGGGATTCCTAGCATAGCTCAACACCACACACTCCGAGGCAAGCAACTCCCATAGCGTGCCCCCCGCGGCAATCACGGCGAGGTCGGCATCGGCCATCAATTCAGCCATGTTCTGCGGATCTACGATCACCTTCGAATCATCGCTGGAGATCTTTTGCAGTTCAGATGCCGTTGGATATCCGGGACCGGCGACCACCGTGAGCTCGAAGTCTGGACACTTTGCCAGTGCGCCTGCAATTCGTGGCGCCAGGTTCTCCGGGTCACTGCCACCAAGCGTAATCAGAACTCTGTTTCCGTTCTCTGGGAATGCTCTCTCGATGGGTCGGGAGAACTCCGAGCGCAGCAGGACGTAGCGAGGGCCGGTCAGAATTTCAGCTTGCGAACCGCCCGGGCGATTTTTGTAGAGCTTCGCCTCAGCGCCGAGGTTGGGGTTCACGATGATATCCGCAGGAAAAGACTCGCGCGCCGCGAAGTCATCCAGAAGAAGCAGGCGCCCACGCGCTGCACGTAAAGAATTCAAAAAGTTACTGCCAAATCGATCGCCGTCTACCGCAATCCAATCGGCATTCAGTCGGTCAGCCCTGGCAATTGTTGCTGCAGCATCTTCCTTGCTTCCGGGAACGGCATCAATTCCAGACACTCCCATGTTGTCAGAGTTGAGTCGTGATTCAAGCCGCTTCGGCATCTCACCGGCCAGGAAGGCTACGGCGCCACCGGCATCTTGCCAGGCCTCTGCCAGCGCGAAGCAACGCATGACGTGTCCTGTTCCGATCGAGACATTCGCGTCGGCCCGAATCAGAAGTGTCGGCGGCTTCGTAGATCGGGAGCGTGGAGGCAAATTTAGCGGACCTTGAAAACGGGCTGGATCATATCCCCTTCCAGATATTGCTCAGGATGAGAGTCACTGAGCCACTCGGAAATCGTCTTGCAGACTCCGGCATATACCTTAAGGGTCTGTTCCACCGCCAGCGGATCATGCGCCGCCGTCATATTATGCGTAGCCAATAGCAACACGCCGCGCTTCACGCATTCCTGATTAAACAGGCTGCGCAGCAGAAAACTGTCCTTGCCTTCCTCATCTAAAAACTTGATCAGCGACCACCACGGATATCCGATGCATTGAATCCGATCCTGCAATCCCGCTTCCTTCGCCAGGATATTCAGGCCCTCCTGCAGCACTCGTCCGTTGGCCTCGATTCGGCCCAGCGCGTCCGTCGTCTCCAGCACATCGAGAACCTTCGTGGCCGCTGCCATCGAGGCCACCTCTCCGCCGAATGTGAAACTGAAGAAGATGTCTTCAAACGTCTTCATCACATCCGATTGTCCCACCACGCACGAGATTGGGAACCCATTCCCCATCGCCTTGCCAAAGCAAGCCATATCGGGCGTCACGCCAAACTTCTTTTGCGCGCCTCCCAGCCCGAAATGAAAGCCGCTGCAAATCTCGTCGAAGATCAGCAGCGCCCCTTCCTGGTGGGCAAGTTCGCGAACTCCTTCCAGAAATCCCGCCGCCGGCGGCCAGAAGTTCACTGGCTCCATGATCACGGCCGCGAACTCACCCGGGTGCTCGCTCAGCACTTTCTTGAGCGACCCAAGATCGTTGTAGACGAATGGATGCGTCAGCCCGCGCACCGCCGCCGGAACGCCCGCATGCCGCGTCGTGCTCCCGATATACCAATCCTGCCAGCCGTGATATCCGCAGCAAGCGATGCGCTCGCGCCCCGTAAAAGCGCGAGCGGCGCGCACCGCGCCCGATGTCGCGTCCGAACCATTCTTTCCGAAACGCACTTTCTCGGCACACGGGATCAGTCGCGTCAGGCGCTCGGCTAATTCCACTTCCAGCGGGTGAGGCAACGAGAAGCTGTGGCCTTGCGAAAGCTGCTCCGCCACCGCCAGGTTCACCTCTTCGTTCGCGTACCCAAGAATGTTGGGCAAAAGCCCCTGGATGTAGTCGATGTATTCGTTGCCATCCACGTCCCACACGCGGCAACCTTTGCCCTTCGCCAGCAACATGGGAGCAACGCCCCGCACATGCTGGTCCGCGCCCTTGCTGAATGTCTGCGCCGAACCCGGGATCACCTTCGCCGCCCGCTCCGCCCACCCTTTCGATTTCTCAATCGTCTTTCGCGGCGCCGCTGCCACCTGCGCGTCGTGGAACAGGCTCTTGTAGTAGCCGCGATTCGACACGATCTCCGAATTCATCTTGTCCAGCCCAGGGTTCTTCTCGATCAACTCCAGCACATCTTTCATTCCAAAACATTCCTTGCCCCGCATCGCCTTGTAGACCGCGCGGATAAAATTCAGGTCCTCAGGTTCGTCGACCGTCCAGCGGTAATGCTGGCAAAGCGAGGTCGATTTGTTTTCCACATTCGCCGTGCGAAATTTTTCCGAGCGCAGGTAGGGAGTCACATGCTCCCGTTCCGATTTTCGTGACGCCTCGTGCCAGGCCTTTTCCAGCGCCGAAAACGAGAACACCTCGGTGTCCAGCCCGTCAGGATAACTGCGCACCATGGCATTGGACGCATAATCGAGGTCTCCCTGCTGAAACCGGCTCACCACCCGATCGATGACCTCCGGATCGATCAGCGGGCAATCTGCAGTGATACGCACAATCTGCGCAGCCTTCTCGCCCCGCGCCGCCATATAGTAGCGATCCAGTACATCATGCTCGTCGCCGCGATAGCACTTGATATCGCTTTCCTCACACATTTTTTCTATGGCATCGTCGGCTGCGCCGGTTGACGTCGCCACCACCACACGATCGATCAGCTTGGCTCGCTTCACCCGTTGTGCCACGTGCCACAACATCGGTCGACCTTCAATCTCCGCCAGGCTCTTGCCCCGCAATCGCGTCGAGCCCATGCGCGCCTGAATGATGGCCACCACGGGCCCGTCGACCGATCGACTTGTCCAGTTCAACGCCTGCGGACGCCGCTCCAGTGACGACTTCTTGGCCGCTTCCACCACTCGAATCACGTCCCTACCCTGTTCCACATCCACCAACGGCCCTGTTCCGCTCCCCAGAGACCTGAGAAAATGGCAAATCTCAGCAACATACATGTCGTTCACTCGGAATTTGTACGGAAGGGTGTGCCAGGCCTCATCTTCGCTCGAGTACCAGCGCACCTCCTCCGTAGCGAAGTCCCACAGCGCGGTGCCCGTCTCGCCGACCACTTTGCACGTACGCGAATAGCTCCGTTGCACAAAATCCAGCCGCAAAGACGCCCGGCGGCGCTCCGGGAACGCCAGATAAATCCATGCCGCATCCTCAACGTCAACTTCCAGGCCGCTCAAATGTTCCGCCTGGCAGCTCACTTCCGTCGGCCGCCCCAGCAGCCAGCAGATGTAATCCAACTCGTGAGAACCATCCAGAATGATTCCCCCGCCCAGTTCTTTGCGCGCGCTGTAGCCTTCCCGGTAGTTCTGCCATGGCCGCCAGTCCGGCAGATACTGTCCCGCCTCCGCATTCAGCCAAAGCACTCGCCCGATCTTGCCGCCGTCGATCAGCTCTTTCAGAATCTGCAAGCCCGGATGGAAGCGCATGTTGTAGCCGATCTGAATATTGCGGTCCTGCCGCCGCGCTTCCCGGATCAGAACCTGGATCCCGCTTGACTCGTGGGAAAGCGGCTTTTCGATAAACACGTGCGCCCGGGCGCGTAGCGCGAGCAGCGCCTCCTCGACGTGGCACACCGGTGGAGTACAAATTAAAACGAAGTCTGGCCCAAAACCCTCAAGCGCTTCGCTATAGTCGGAAAAAATCTCCCCCTCGACTTCTTTCCGGCACTGCTCCAGCGCTCCGCGATTGACATCGCAAAAAGCGAAATGAGTCAGTCCCAGCGATTCGAGGTTCTTGGCATGCCGCCGTCCGATCGATCCGCATCCCACGATCAGCGCGCGGTAATCAATCCAACTCGGCGCCGTGGCCATAAGATTAGCCTGCCCGCCTTCCGTGCGCGGATTCTCGGCCTTCCCCTCCGCCTTTTTTCTCGTAATAGCTCACAACCTTATGCACCGCGCGGATAACATCCCTAACGTCATCCTCCGTCATGGAGTGAAACATAGGCAGGCTGATCAACTGCTCGTAAGCTTTTTCCGCTACCGGAAACAACCCTTCGTTTCCAGGAAAATGCGTCCGATAGTACGGATGCTGATGCACCGGAATGTAGTGAACATTGACTCCGATGTTCTCGGCCCGGAGCGCGCGAAAGATCTCAGCCCGTCCCGCCGAAAGCGATTCCAGCCGCAGTCGTATCGGATAGAGATGCCACGCCGGACAGACCTCCTCCCGCACCGCGGGCAAGAGCAATGGCAAGCCACGCAGCTCGCGATCGTACCGCGCTGCAATTTCTCGGCGGCGCGCCAGGTTCGCCTCCATCTTCCCTAGTTGCGACAGCCCCAGCGCGCAGCCAATGTCGGGCAGACGATAGTTGAAGCCCAGGAAAACCATTTCATAGAACCACTGGCCCGACTCCTGTCGCTGGCGCGCTTCGCTGCTGATGCCGTGGTTCCGAAAGCGGCGAAGTGTCGCTGCCCACCGCGCGTCATTCGTCGTGACCATGCCGCCTTCGCCCGTCGTAATGTGTTTGACCGGATGGAAGCTGAACACGGTCATATCCGCGAGGCCTCCCACGCGCTTGCCTTGATACTCGGCTCCCAAAGCGTGGCACGCATCTTCGATCAGCACCGCCCCAGCCGAATTCGCAATCTCCCTCAACTCATCAAGCGCTGAAGGATGGCCCGCATAGTCAACGGTAAGAATCGCCCTGCTGCGCGAAGAAATTTTCCCGGCGACCCCCGCCGGATCAAGATTAAGCGTGTCCTCCGCGACATCGGCGAAAACCGGCGTCGCTCCCTGATAAACAATGCAGTTGGCAGTCGCGCAAAACGTCAGCGGAGTAACCATCGCCTCATCGCCTTTGCTCAACCCCGCCGCAAACGCAGCCCCATGCAACGCCGCTGTACCGGAACTGAAGCTCACCGCGAACCGCGCTCCCACCCACTCGCCAAATGCCTCTTCGAACTCCGCGACTTTCGGCCCGGTGGTCAGCCAATCCGATTTCAACACCTCTACCACGGCCCGAATGTCATCCTCATCCAGGCTTTGCCTTCCATAAGGCAACAGTCTTTCGCGCACCGGAGTTCCGCCGCTGATGGCGAGAGGCTCATGCTTGGTCGAAGAAGATTTCATTCTAGGCAGAGGCGGAAACTTCCTCAGCAGCCTTTGCTTCCGGCGCTATCAATTCTTCAAGCTGCTGGCGCGTCAGCCACTGTTCGTTGCTGTCGCTCGAATAGCGGAAGCCTTCGGGAAGCGGCTTGCCGTGCACCCAGTTCTCCGAACTCCACCAGGGATGCGAGGGTTTGATAATAAACATCTCGTCCGTTGAGACCGTTTGACGAGATTCATCGTCCGAGACCAGCACCTCGTGCAGCTTCTCTCCTGGCCGAATGCCGATATATTCAATCTCGCAGCCGGGTGCCACGGTTTCGGCCAGGTCAAGCAGGCGCATGCTCGGAATTCTGGGCACAAAAATCTCTCCCCCTTGCATCTGCTCGATGCAGCGGATCACAAATCTGACCCCCTGCTCCAGGGTCAGCCAGAAGCGGGTCATGCGCGGGTCGGTGATGGTGATTTTCCCGGCCCGCCGCTGTTCCAGAAAAATTGGGATCACGCTGCCCCGGCTTCCCACCACATTTCCGTAGCGCGCGCAGCTGAAACGTGTGTTCTGCGGGCCGGCATAAGAATTTGCCTGCACAAACATCTTTTCCGCGCACAACTTCGTCGCGCCGTACAGATTGATTGGGTTCACCGCCTTGTCGGTGCTGAGCGCCAATATCCGCCGTACGCCCTGGTCAATCGCCGCGTCGATCACGTTCCGGCCGCCCATGATATTTGTCTGGATAGCCTCGAATGGGTTGTACTCGCACGCCGGCACTTGCTTCAGCGCCGCGGCATGGATGACCACTGTGATCCCGGACAGTGCCCGTTTCAGCCTCTCGACGTCGCGGACATCGCCGATGAAGTAGCGCATGCTCGCATGATCGAATCCGCTGCTCCTCATTTCATGCTGCTTCAGTTCGTCGCGGCTGAAAACCACCAGCCTGTGCGGCTGGTACTCGCGCAGCATGATTTCCACGAATTTCTTGCCGAACGATCCCGTTCCACCGGTGATCAGTACTGATTCCTGCTGCCAATTAAGGTTCATGTTCCTTCGACGAGACGGGAGAAAATTGTGGAGTTTTCTTGCAAGTCCTTTAGCCGGTTAGTATAGCCGAGAGCCTGCTTGTGGATTGCAGAGTGGAATCCAATAAAGCTACACCTCGATAGTGCTTTTTTGGCGCGGCTCCCTCATCGACAATGCTAAAATCGGGCAAATTCCTGATAAAGCTCTGCTTTCGTGCGCCCGTGAACACGCGAGTGGAGATGGTGTGCGACCGTGGCCTGCAAAATCGCTTCGTGCCGCCGAAATGCCGTGCCGACGGTTTAAGGAATCATAATGGCTTTGGGTCCTCTGGTTCCACGAAACAACGACAATCCGCATGATCTTCGCCCGGCCGAACCGGCCGAACTCCTCCGGCCTATCGGTTCCGCGCTCTACAACGTCCTGCCCGCGCAGGAATCGATGCTCCGCGAGTATCTCCGGGTTCTCATCAAGCGGAAATGGCTCGTCATCGCCTGCATCGTAGGAATCTTCGCCGCGGTGGCCATCGCCAGCCTTCGCCAGACTCCCATCTACGAAGCTGCTGGCCAGATCGTCGTCAACAAGGCCGACTCCAACCTCATCAGTTTCAAGGACACGCCTACATTTGATTACTACGACCCCGCCGATCTCGATACCGAAGTTCGCATCCTGCAAAGTGATTTGCTTGCCTTGCAGGTCATTCGTCAGCTGAATCTCGACAAGCGCCCTGAGTTTGGCGGCCACGGCGGACAAGAAAATGCAAACCTCGTCGCTGACCCGCTACAAACCGATTCGGCTCGCGTCTCTTCCCTTTTAGGCGGGTTCAAGGGCCATCTTCGCGTCGTTCTCATTCCCAACACCCGCATCATCGAGATTCACTACACCAGCACCGATCCCCAGCTCGCCGCCAACGTGGTCAACACTTTGGCCGCTACTTATGTCGAGCAGAATTTCAAGACCAAGTTCGAGTCCACCATGCAAGCCTCCGACTGGCTCTCCAAGCAGCTCGTCGACTTGCAGATGAAGGTCGAGACCTCGCAGGAAAAGTTGGTCCGTTACCAGAAAGAACACGAAATTCTCGGCAACGATGAGAAACAGAACATCACCACCGAGAAGCTCGACGAAATCAACAAGGAGTTGACCGACGCCGAGTCCGATCGCATGGGCAAGGAAGCGATCTATCGCCAGACCCAATCGAGCGATCCGGAAGTCGTGCGCGCCGCCATTATTGCCGATTCCGCCGGCGGTGCTGGCGGATCTCACCTCCTCGAGGGCTTGCGCGAGCAGCAAGCCAGTCTGAAAATCCAGATCGCTGAATTGAGCACCCAGTTCGGCCCCTCCTATCCCAAGGTCGCCCAGCTCAACAACCAGCTCAAAGAAATCGATCACCAGCTGCAGCTCGAGATCGATAAATCCGTCGACCACCTGCGCGGCCAATACCTCGCCGCTCTCCAGCGCGAAAACATGCTGCGCGACTCCTTCGAAAGACAGAAGCAGCAAGCCAACAAGCTCAACGAGAGTGCCATCGAATACAGTCTTTTGAAGCGCGATGTCGAATCCAACCGCACTCTCTATGAAGGGCTGCTCGAAAAGCTGAAAGAAGCCGGCGTGACTGCCGGTCTGCGCTCCAATAATTTCCGCATCACCAATCCGGCGCGCGTACCGCAATCGCCTGTTGAGCCCAATATCCCGCGCAACCTCGCCTTCGCCCTCGTGCTCGGCGTGATCTCCGGAGTCGGCTTGGCCTTCCTGCTCGAGAATATGGACAACACCGTCCGCACTCCCGAACAGGCACAAGCGCTCGCCGCCTTGCCTTCCTTGGGAATGATCCCGCTCGGTTCAAAAACCACCAGCCACGGATCAACCGCCAGCCGCCTCGCTCTCACTTCTTCCAAGGAAGCGGTGGAAATGGTCACCCAGGTGCGCCCGCAGTCGCAGATGGCCGAGTCTTATCGCGCCTTGCGCACTTCCCTCCTGCTGTCCAATCTCGGCGCTCCGCCAAAAGTCATCATGGTCACCAGTGCCCGGCCTCAGGAAGGCAAGACTACAACCAGCATCAACACCGCCATTGTTTTGGCGCAGAAGGGCGTCCGCGTGCTTTTGATTGACGCCGATCTCCGCCGCCCCAGCGTTCACAAGACCCTGGGCATGGGGCCGCGCAGCGGACTCAGCAACGTTCTCACCGGTAGTGCCAGCGTGCAACAAACAGTCTCGATTTCTCCCATCCTTCCCAACCTTTTTGTATTGCCCGCCGGCACTCCGCCCCCGAACCCCGCCGAGTTGCTGGCATCGAGCAATATGAAAGACCTGATCGACGGCTTGCGCGACCAATACGACCACATCGTCATCGATACTCCGCCCACGCTCTCCGTCACCGATGCCGTGGTGCTGTCATCCCGTGCCGACGCGACCATCCTGGTGATTCGCTCCGGGCAAACTACCAAGCAGGCCCTGCGCCGCGCTCGCGACATC
>Ga0335078_10016390_pt1 | contig 10998 bp, 9 predicted proteins | sample Lox_Sample_32_FD_206711 | JGI IMG/M metagenome (GOLD analysis project Ga0335078, IMG submission 206711) | Soil microbial communities from Loxahatchee National Wildlife Refuge, Florida, United States - Lox_Sample_3.2 | ecosystem: Environmental > Terrestrial > Soil > Wetlands | place: USA: Florida... | reverse complement strand
TTCTGGCCGCCGCGTCGGGCCACGAAGCCTTGGAGATGAGTAAGGCCCACAGCAACCATCTGGCCTTGCTGGTGACCGATGTCGTCATGCCCGGTATGAGCGGCCGCCAGGTTGCCGACGAATTGCTCGTGTCTCGTCCGAATCTCAAGGTACTCTATCTGTCCGGCTACACCGAAAACACCGTCATCCATCATGGAGTCTTGGACAGCGGTGTCGATTTCCTTCCCAAGCCGTTCAGCCGCGAGGCCCTGGGCCGTAAAGTCCGCGAAATCCTCAGCCGGCCGGTTTCGCTCTCCTAGACGAAATCTTCCCAACTTGACGCGATGCGTTGCAACGCAATATACTTACGGTTTCTTCGTCTCGAATCCAATGAGCACAACCTTTGCGATCTCCACCTCGACCTCTGTGTCCGCGGCCGCGTGGGACGCCATCCGGGGCGGATACGATCTGCAGGTACACGTCGCCCCCGATATCATTGCGCGCCGCATCGATGACCTCGGCCTGGCCAAGGAGTTCCTCGGCCATGGCTTGCAGGGATTTGTTCTGAAGTCGCACTATATGTCGACCGCCGAGCGCGCCAAGGTCGTGACCGCCGCCGTCCCCGGAATCCACGCCTACGGCGCCATCACCCTCAACCACTCGGTCGGCGGCTTGAATCCGGTTGCGGTCGACATCGCCGGCCGCTCCGGCGCCAAAATCGTGTGGTTTCCCACGGTCGATGCCGAGAACGAAACGGCCGGCTTGCCGACCGGCGGCAACAAGAAGCTCCCGTTCTGGGCGGAGATCCAGCGCGAAATTTCGGCCATGGGGATTGCCCCGCCGCGCATGACGGTCCTCGACGCCAACGGACAGCTCACGCCGGCCACTCGTTCGTGCCTCGAATTAATCGCCAGGCACGACATGATCCTCGCCACCGGGCACCTCGGCCGCAAAGAGATTTTCGCCCTCGTGAAAACCGCGCGCGCGATGAAAGTGCGCAAGGTGTTGGTCACCCACGCGGAATTTCCCTCGCAGAATTTGACCGCCGAAGAGCAGGTGGAACTGGCCGACCTCGGCGCCATCATCGAGCACTGCTTCACCACCATGCACACCGGTAAAGCCCCGTGGGCGGTCGTGATGGACAGCATCCGCAAGGTAGGCCCGGAGCGTTGTCTGCTTTCGACCGATCTCGGCCAGACCATCAATCCGCCCGTCGCCGAAGGATTCGCAATGTTCGCCCAGACTCTGCTGGACGGGGGTTTCACCGTCGACCAGATCCGGCGGATGGCCGTCACCAATTCCGCCGCGCTTGTGGAATAGACGATCACAAACATGGCCTGCGAAACGCAACCAACGGTACAGTCATGAGCCACAAAGTTGTTCGACGGATTCAGCGCCCCGATGCCGGGCTGATCAAAGTTCTCGGAAATGCCGGGACCGCCACCGTTCACGAGGCGCAGGGCCGGAGCGGCTTGATGCGCCCCTACATGCGCCCGATCTATCCCGCCGCCCGCGTGGCAGGTCCGGCCCTCACGGTCTCCTGCCAGGCCGGCGACAACCTCATGATCCACGCCTCCATCGCGGTCTGCCAGCCAGGCGACGTGCTGGTCGTGGTCACCACCTCCGAATCCACCGACGGCATGTTTGGCGAGCTGCTCGGTGTCTCCTGCCAGGCGCATGGGATCGCCGGGCTGATCATCGATGCCGGCGTTCGCGATACCGCCGAACTGACCTCCCTGAACTTTCCGGTTTGGTCCAAAGCGGTCTCGGCCCAGGGTACGGTAAAGAGCACTCCGGGAGATGTGAACATCCCGGTGGTCTGCGCCGGCGCTATCATCAATCCAGGCGACGTGATTGTCGCCGACGCCGATGGCGTGGTGGTTGTGCCACGCGAAAAGGCCGCCGAAGTCGCGCAGGCCAGCGAGGCGCGCCTCGCCAAGGAAGAAAAGACGCGGCAGCGTCTGCGCAGTGGCGAGCTGGGGCTCGATTTTTACGGCCTCCGCGCCAAGCTCGAAGAGATGGGCGTCGAATTCGTGGATGAAGCGGATAGCAAAACCGCGGGAAGGTAACTTATGGGACAAATCGTAGCGGCAATGGCGACGGTACACGCGCCGCAGTTATTTACTCGTCCTCCGAGCGAGGACCCCAAGCAGCTCGACGCCGATCTCGCCGCCATGGGCGAACTCGGAAAGGTATTGGATCAGACCAAGCCCGACTTGGTCATTATCGTCGGCAGCGACCACCTCGAGACCTTCTTTCTTTCCTCGGTGCCGACGTTCGCGGTGATCGCGGGCAAGCGGACGATCGCGAAGTTCGCGGGAAAAGATTACGACATCCCCACGCATCTCCCCTTCGCCGAAAACTTGCTCGATGAATTGGTCGCCAACGGCTTCGACATGGCCTATTCCCAGGACGCGGAGCTCGGCCACTCCTTCGCCGCGGTCTTCGAGTGGGTCATCGGCGGTCGCAACATTCCGGTCGTGCCCATCTTCGTCAATACCTACCTGCCGCCCCTGCCGACTCCCCAACGCTGCGAAGCCCTCGGCAAAGCCATCTTAAAGGTGATCGAGTCGCGCCCCGAAAAAGTCGCGATCATCGCCTCCGGCGGCATGTCGCATTATCCCGGCACCTGGAAATATCCGCAGCCTGCGTTCGATTTCGATTACTGGGCCATCCAGCACATGGAGCGCGGCAATCACGACGTGCTGCTGAACTGCACCGTCGAGCAGCTCGATGAAGTCGGCAACACCGAAATGCTGCCCTGGCTGATCATGTTTGGCGCCATCGGCAAACAGCCCGGCGAGCTCATCACCTATCAGCCCACCTGGCATCATGGCCACGCCGTCATGCGATTCATCCCCGGCCGCACCGCGCCTCCCACCGGCGAGACCCCGGCGCCCAAATGGAACTTTGAGAATAAGGGCGGCTACCAGTTCTACAAGCACCCCGATCCGGCGTCTTACAATCTCAACAAGCTGATCTATGATTTGCGCCACTCCCAACCGCTGCGGATCGAGTTACTCAAGGATCCCAAGGCCGTGGCAAAGAATTACGGCTTGACCTCGGAAGAAATGGCCCGCATCGATACGCTGGCGGATGAGAGCATCGACGTCTTCCGGTCGCTCAAGAATCACCCGCTGGTCGACGTCGGCGCGCACCCGTTAGGTTTGCTCATGTGCCTGGTGGTCGTGCAAGCCGAAGGTCGCCGTCTGAAGCGCGAACAACAAGCCGCGCGGAACTAAACCAATAAGTGGGGCGGGCTCTCAGCCCGCAGCAGGCTCCCAGCCTGCCCCACCCTCGGGAGTAACCATGGCTCACAGCGGAACCATCGGCTTCGTCGGTTTCGGCGAAGCCGCCTTTCACCTTTCCAAAGGGCTGCGCGCCGCCGGCCTACCGCCATTCGTCGCCTTCGATATCCACACCCACACGCCCGGCCGCGGCGAAAAAATCCGCCAGCGCGCCGAAGAGACCGGCACGCGGCTGGTGGATTCCAACGCCGAATTAGGCGCCGCCGCCGAATGGATTCTCTCCACCGTCACGTCCGACCAGGCGGCAATCGCCGCCCGCCAGAATGCGCCGCACCTGAACGCGCGCCACCTGTATGCCGACCTCAACTCCGTCTCGCCGGCCGTGAAGCAGCAAATGGCCCGCGCCATCGAAGCCGCCGGCGCCCGATTCGTCGAAATCGCCATGATGGCGCCGGTCCCGCCCTATGCCCAGCGTGTGCCGATCCTCGCCGGCGGCGCCGCGGCGCCCGAGTTCGCGGAACGGATGACTCCCTACGGCATGCGCATCGACGTCATCCCCGGCGCAGTCGGCACCGCCGCCGCCACCAAGATGTTCCGCAGCATCATGGTCAAAGGCATGGAGGCCCTCATCACGGAGTGTGTCCTCGGCGCCGGCCGCTATGGCGCCGTGCAAGCCGTGTTTGCCTCCTTGGCCGAAAGCTATCCCGGCATCGATTGGAACGCCATGGCCGACTATATGATCGGCCGCGTGGTCGAGCACGGCGAACGCCGCGCCCGCGAGATGGAAGAAGTGGCCGAGACCCTCGCATCCATCGGGATCGAGCCCATCATGGCGTCCGCCACCGCGCGCCGCATGGAGTGGAGCGCCCAAGCCGGTCTGAACCAATATTTCAAGGGCGAGCCGCCCCGCCACTACCGCGAGTTCCTCGACGCCGTGACCGAAATCGAAGCCCGCGAAAAAGTCAAAGCTTGACCAGCCGGTGAGGCCCCGCTCGATCGAAGAACAGCGCCGGCACGGAATGTTTCCCTTCCCGGACGGCGATTTCGCGAATCGCGAAGAAACTCTGGCACTGGTAAAGTACTCGCACACGGTGAGCCAGGCCACGGACTTTTTGGTGTACGGGAAGACGCCCGACGCGGAGGAATCCGACTAAGTCGTGACGGCAACCTGTTCTTTTATTTCGTCACGTAGTTCTCGCTGTATCCGTTCCGCCCGTTCGTCACCGTGAACTTCCCATCCTTCGCAATCGACGCCTTAATCCAGTTTCCCTTGCACTCGTCCGTCGCTTCCATGTTGGCGATCCGCTTTTCGTCGGTATTGTGTGCTTTGTCCGTCGCCAGCGCCAGGTGCGACTGCCACACCCCCTGCAGCCCCTCGATCTTCGAAATCGTATCCCACGCCGAAACCTGCAGCCCTTTGCGCGGCCCGTCGTTCACCACCACCACTTGCGGTTTCAAAGCCCAATACAGCGCCGGCGCACCTGAAAAGTCATTGACGAATCCATGATGCGTGGCCTGCAGCAGCGTCACCGTCCCGACTTTATTGATCGGGCACGCCAGTTCCATCTCCTTATCCCAGGTCAGATCGCCCACATCGAAAAATTTGAATTTCCCGTACGTCAGCAGAAACCCGGCGCTGCGCTGATTCTCCGTCTTATCCGGATCGTGCTGCTTGGCATCCGCGCAAAACGGATTCGGCCCGCCGCCCTTCAGCGGCTTATCCAGCACCACGCCATTCGCGGAAAGCACTTCCACGTTCACACCGGCCAGCGGAATCCGGTCGCCCGGTTTCACCGTAGTCCGCTTCCCCTCCGCCACGGACTGATACGCATCAAAAAGCTTCACCGCGTTCGGTGTCGTTTCGATCGAATCCCCATGGTCGTAGTAATGCTCGATCGGTATCATCTTCGCCAGCGCCGGCGTGCCGCCCACATGATCGCCATGAAAGTGCGTGGTCAGCAGCATGTCGATCTTCTTCAACCCGGCCATCTGCGCCACTGCCAAAACCCGCTTCGGATCGCGATCATCCGCCCCCGGATTCCCCGCGTCCACCAGCAGCGATTGCCCCGTCGGCGAAACAATCAAGGTAGCCGCCCCGCCTTCGACATCGATCCAATAAATATCCAGCCCGCGCGTCTGCGCCGTCAGCAGTCCAGCCGCGCCCACTAAAAGCAAAACCCACTGCATCATTGTCTCCCCTCCCGGCGCCGCGGGCGCTCGCCAAAAAACGGCGGCGCAGCCGCCCACCTACTCACTTCTGACTTTTTGCCTTGATCTTTCTCACCTTCCCACCACCACCAGATGAAAGCTATCCGGTAGCATCGGCGGCCGTCCCTTAGTCTGGCCGGCAGGAGCCGCCCCCGCTTCCGCGCTCGACAAGAAAATCCGGTGCGTCTTCGGATCCAGCGCCATCGTGCGCGCAAACATCTCGGTCTTCACCGTATCCACCGCCTGCCATTTCCCGCCGACTTCCTTCACCACCGTAAGCGTCCCGTCGCGCCCGTTCGAACTAAATGCCTCGCCTGTCGACGGGTCGAACGCCGCCGCATCCGGCCCCTGCCCGATCTCCGGCATCGCAATCACCTTCAGCGTCTTCGCGTCCGTCACTGCCATCATCTTGTTCCCGCATACCGAAAACAGCACGCTCTTTTTCACATCCATCGCCAGCCCCGACGGCTCCTCGCACGGCTTGATCGATTCCCTCCGCGTCACCATCGCCTGGGCCGCGTCGATCTCCGCAATCTCGCCCGTATCCTCGACATTAAAGAAGATGTGCCCGGCTCCGTCCACCGCCGCAAATTCCGGTTTCCCGCCCACCGGGATCGTCGTCACGATTTTGTCCGTCTTCGCGTCGATCGCCGTCGCGTCATGCGAGCGCCCGTTGAACGTATATACCCGTTCCGACTTCGGCTCGTAGATGATCGCGTCCGGATTCATCCCCGTCATCTCCACCTTGCCCAGCACCTTCAGCGTCTTCAAATCGAATACCGTCACGTCGTTCGTGCGCCCGTCGCTGACGTATCCTTTATTGAGCTTGTCGGCAATCGCGATCCCGTGCACGCCCTGCGTATCCGGAATTTCGCCCACCACTTTGCCCTCATCCGGATCGACCACCACCACCCGCGTGGCGTTGGAAACATACAACCGCCGGTTGGCGTTGTCCATCGCCAGGTAGTCCCAGAGACCCTGGCCGCCGATCTTGATCGTGCTGATCACGTGATAGCCTTCCGCCGCCAAAGCCGCTCCCGCAATTATCAGAAACAGTAACGTCTTTTTCATATCACTCCCCCATGCCACTGAGTCCGGATTGTGGGCCAGACCCCCGGTCTGCGGCCGACCCCCGGTTTGTCTCTTCGGGGCCCGCACATTCCTGAAGCCCCGCGCAGACCATGGGTCCGCCCCTCTATTTCCCTACCACCAGCACATGAAACGTATCCGGCAAAATCGTCGGCCGCCCCTTCTTTTCCCCCGATTTCGCCGCCGCCGGCGCCCCATATTCCGCCGCCAGCAAGTATAGCCGGTGCATCCGAGGATCCACCGCCATCGTCCGCGCCCCGCGCTCCGTCTGCACCGTATCCACCGCCGTCCACGTGCCGCCGGTATTCTTCACAATCGTCAGCGTCCCCTCCCCATTCGAGCTGAACGCCAGCCCCGCGCCCGCATCGTACGCCGCCGCATCCGGTCCCGCCCCGATCGCCGGCGTCGCCGCCACTTTCAAACTCTTGATCTCCGTCACCGCCATCATCTTGTTATCGCAGACCGAAAATAACACGCCGTCTTTGCTGTCCAGCGCCAGCCCCGACGGTTCCTCGCACGGCGCAATCGAAACCGTCCGCAGCACCGAAGCCTTGGCCGCGTCCACCTCGATGATCGAACTCTTGTCTTCCAGGTTCACGTACAGCTTCCCGCTTCCGTCCGCCACGCAAAACTCCGGCTTGCCGCCCACCGGAAACGTCGTAATCACCTCGCCGCTCTTCGCGTTGATGACCGTGGAATCACTCGACCGCCCGTTGAACGTGAACACCCGCTGCGTCTTCGGCTCATAACAGATCGAATCCGGATTCATCCCCGTCGCCGGCTCCCCGCTCTTGGCCAGCGTCTTCAAATCGAAAATCGTCACACTGTTCGATTGCCCGTTGCTGATAAACCCTTTCCCCAATTCCGGCGCCAGCGCCACGCCATGCACCCCATGCAACTGCGGTATCGTCCCCACCTGCTTCCCCGCGTCCACGTCGATGACATCGACTTCCGTCCCATGCGTCGCATACAGCCGGTGCGCGCCGCTATCCACCGCCACATAGTCCCACCCGCCGGTCCCGCCAATCTTAATCTTGTTGATGACATGATACCCCTCCGCCCCCACGGCGAATCCGGTCATGACCAAAAATAGAAACGTCCGCCTCATCGAGCCTCCTCAAAAACCGGCGGCGCAGCCGCCCACTCGCCTACTTCCCGCCCAGGTAAAAATGAACCGCCGGTGTCACCACCAACGACAGCACCATCGACGCCAGGATCCCGCCGATCACCGCAATCGCCAGCGGCTGCAGCATCTGCGACCCCGCGCCAATTCCCAGCGACAGCGGAATCATTCCCGCCACCGTCGCCAACGCCGTCATCAGAATCGGCCGCAGCCGCCGCTCGCCCGCCCGCATCATGCTCTCTTCCGCGGCCACACCCGACCCGCGGAACTTCTGCTCCGCGTCGAGCAGCAGAATCCCGTTCTTCGCCACGATCCCGATTACCATGATCAGCCCCATAAATGAGGACAGATTGAAGGTCCTTCCGGTAATCAGCAACGCCACAAACACGCCCGACGTCGACAGCAGCGCCGAACAAAGCACCGCCACCGGCGCCGCAAACCCGCCAAACTCAAACAGCAGCACCAGGAACACCAGCACCACCGCCAGCACCAGCACAAATACCAGGTCCCGAAACGATTTCTGCTGCTCCTGAAATTGCCCGCCGTACGCCACGCGAATCGAAGGCGGTAAATTCAAATCCCCCACCGCCTGCTGAACTTTCTGCATTCCCTCGCCCAGGCTCATCCCCTCGAACCGCGCCGTCACCTGCACATCGCGCTGCAGATTCTCGCGCCGGATCTCCGTCTCGCCGGGAATCTCTTGCACGTTCGCCAGCGCGCCCAGCGTCGCTGTCTTTCCCGTCCCGCTCACCAGAGGCGTGTTGCGGATCGCGTCGAGCGTCGCCCGCGTCTGTTCCGGGAACCGCACGCGAATCGGGTATAACCGGTCGTTCAGCACCACCGGCGCCGCTGCCGGCTCGCCTTGCAGAATCGCGCTCGTGTCCAGCTCCACTTCCTGCGGCGAGAACCCGGCGCGCGCCGTCACCGCCTGATCGACCGTGAACACCCGCGCCGGCCCGCTGATCGTGTTCTCGATCCCGTTCAGCACATCCACCACGCCCGGAATCTTCTTGATCGCATCCCCCACCCGCGGCGCCCACTGGGCGAGTACCGCCGGATCCTGCGCGAACAGCTTGATCACGCACGGCTCCGGCGCGCTCGTCAGATCTCCGATCATATCCTGCAGCAACTCCGGAAATTCGACATCCAACACCGGCTCCGCTTGATTGATCTTCTCCCGCACCGCCGCAATCACCTGCTCCGCGCTCCGCTTCCGCTCCCGCTTCAGCTTCACCGAAATGTCGCCGGTATTCGCCTCCGTCACCGATGCCAGCCCCAGTTGCAGCCCCGTGCGCCGCGACGTGCTTTCCACCTCCGGCGTCGCCCGCAGAATCCGTTCCACGCGGCTGATCACCCGGTTCGTATCATCGAGCGACGATCCCGCCGGCATGATGTAATCGACAATAAACCCGCCTTCATCCATCGCCGGCAGCAGATCGCTTCCCAGGCTCGAATAACACAGGTACGACGCCCCGATCAGCGCCGCCACGAAGACCGCCAGCACCAGCTTGTGCTCGAGCGTAAACCGCAGCACCCCCTCATACGGCCGCAGCAGCCAGCCCGGCACGCTCTCCTGCGACGAACTGCCGCGCCGCTCATTGCGGATGAAATAGTGGCTCAGCGTCGGTGTCCACGTCAGCGCCAGCGCCAGCGACGTCAGCAGCGCCGTCCCCACCGTGATCGCCAGCGCCCGGAAAAACACTCCCGTCACCCCGGTAATCGAAATCAGCGGCAGAAATACCACAATCGGCGTCAGCGTCGACCCCACCAGCGGCACCCGGATCTCGCGAATCGCGCTGCGGATCGCCTCCGCCCGCGATTGGCCCGAGTCGCGATGCATTACGATGTTTTCCACCACCACGATCGCATCGTCGATCACCAGCCCCACCGCCGCCGCCAGCCCGCCCAGCGTCATCAGGTTGAACGTCTGGTTCAGCGCCCGCATCACTACGAACGTCACCGCGATCGTCGCCGGAATCACCAGCCCCGCCACCAGCGACGTCCCCCAATCGCGCAAAAACAGCACCATGATCAGCGACGCCAGAATCAGCCCAATCAGAATCGCGTCCCGCACGCTCTTGATCGAATCCGTCACAATCTCCGACTGGTCATAAAACGGCTGCACCTGGATGCTTTTGGAAATCCCCTTGCTTATATCCGCCATCTCCCGGCGCACCGCGTCCGCCACTTCCACCGTGTTGCTGTCCGGCTGCCGGAACACGTTCAGCAGCACCGCCGCTCTCCCGTTCGCCGTCACCACCGTGTACACCGGCATCACCGACGGCGTCACTTTCCCGATATCCCCGATGTGCACCAGGCTCCCGTTCGGCGCCGTCTTCACCACAATCCGCGAAATCTCGTCCGGCGTCCGCGCCTGCCCGCTCACCAGGCTCAGCACCAGTTGGTGTTGCATCTCGATCAGCCCCGGCGAATCGATCAGGTTGCTCCGCCCGATTGCGTCCAAGATGTTCGGCACCGTCGTCGCCGTCTCGATCAGCTTCGACGGGTTCGCCTCCACTTGAAATTCCGGCTGCTCTCCGCCCTGCACGATCACGCTCGAAACGCCGGTCTGCCGGTTCAACCGTGGCTTCATCTCATAGTTCGCCAGCTCCCACAGTTCGGTCTGCGTCAGCACGTTCGACGTCAGGCTGTATCCAAGGATCGGAAAAGCCGCGAACGTAAGCCGGTTCACCGTCAGCTTTGCCGTCGCGGGCAGGGATGTCTGCACCCGCGCCACCGCCGCGTTCACCAGCTCCAGCGTCCGGTACATGTCCGCGTTCCAGTCGAAGAAAAGGTCCACTTCCGCCGTTCCGCGGCTTGTGATCGACCAGACCGTGTCGAGCCCCGGCACCGTGTTCACGGCCTCTTCCAGCGGACGCGTCACCGTCACCTGCATCTGGTCAATCGGAGAAACCCCGTTGTCCACCCCCACCACGATGCGCGGAAAATTCGTATCCGGAAACACCGCGATCGGTATCGTCGAAACCAGATAGATCCCCACCGCCACCAGCGTCAGGATGAGGAAGATGATCGGCTTCCCGTGCCGCGCCGTCCAGTGCTGCTCGTGCCCTTCCTCAGTCCCCGGCGGAATCGTCGAAAGCTGGCTCATTTCTCCGGAGCCTCGTCCTCATCGTCCGCCTTCTCGTCCGCGGCCCCCACAATCCGCACCTTGGCTTTGTCATCCACCCCCAGCCCGCCCGCCGTCACCACTTCATCGCCCGGCCGCACCCCATTCCGGATCTGCACTTTATCCCCGTATCGCACACCCACTTCCACCGGCCGCAGATGCGCCGTCGAATCCGCCCCCACCGTCAGCACCGCCGTCCCGCCTTCTTCTCCCGGCAGAATCGC
>Ga0335078_10016389_pt1 | contig 10998 bp, 6 predicted proteins | sample Lox_Sample_32_FD_206711 | JGI IMG/M metagenome (GOLD analysis project Ga0335078, IMG submission 206711) | Soil microbial communities from Loxahatchee National Wildlife Refuge, Florida, United States - Lox_Sample_3.2 | ecosystem: Environmental > Terrestrial > Soil > Wetlands | place: USA: Florida... | reverse complement strand
CGGCTTCGAGGAGGTCCTCAGCCCAGTTGCCCTTCGCCTGAAGTCGCTCACTGCCCAGCGGCCGCGCTCCGACACGCTTGTTGCGGCCGGAATCGACATGCCCGGCTTCATCGACCGGAGGGAAGGAACGGTCGTCAGCGGGTCGGAGAACATCCCGTGCCTGCAGGGGAGGTCTCCGCAGGCGTTCCTGTCCAGCGCGCTCGGGGTGCCTGCCTTCTCGGAGAACGACGCCACCAGCGCCGCGGCGGGCGAGCTTCTTTTCGGCGCCGGGAAGCGCTTCTCCAGCTTCCTTCTCATCACGCTGGGTACCGCCATCGGCGGAGGGCTGGTCCTGGGGGGAAAAGTGTACAGGGGCTCCCGCGGCTTTGCCGGGGAAGTCGGCCACGTGTGCGTTGTGGCGGACGGGGTGGCGTGCAACTGCGGCAGCAGGGGATGCTTCGAGCAGTACGCTTCCGGCACGGCCATCGTGCGGACATACCGGGAGAAGCTTCGCAAGCGGGGCCGGGACGCCGCGGAGGCAACCGCCAAGTCCGTTGCAGAGAAGGCCAGGGCCGGGGACCCGCAGGCCCGTGATGCTATTGAAGAAGCGGCGCGCTACATCGCCCAGGCCATGGGGAGCATCCTCAACGTCCTGGACCTGGAAGCGTGCCTGATCGGCGGAGGCGTGTCGGAGGCGGGGGACGTCCTGCTGGGGCCGGTCAGGGAGCACTTGCCGGATCATTGCTGGCCTGAGATTGCAAACGGGGTACAGGTTCTCCGGGCTGATCTCGGAAACGACGCCGGCATCATGGGGGCCGCCGCCCAGGCGCTTGAGAGACTGGAAAGCTAAGAGAAGCTCATGGCCTTTTCCGTGTCCCACTGCGATACGAAAACCCGTGCGCGCACCGGTCTCCTGGCGCTGAACCATGGAACGGTCACCACCCCGTGCTTCATGCCGGTCGGGACCAACGCAACCGTCAAGGCCATCAAGAACACCGACCTCGAAGCCATCGGCGTCAACCTGATCCTGGGAAACACGTACCATCTCTACCTGCGCCCGGGACGGGAGATCATTCGAGAGGCCGGCGGGCTGCACTCCTTCATGGGCTGGCGCCACAACATCCTGACGGACTCCGGGGGATACCAGGTCTTCTCCCTGGCCTCGTTCCGCAAGGTGGAGGACGAGGGAGTATACTTCAAGTCCCACCTGGACGGTTCGTCGCACCGGCTTACCCCGGAGGACGTCCTTGACATCCAGATGATCCTGGGCAGCGACGTGATGATGCCCCTGGACGAGTGCACTTCCCCGGGCATCAGCCGTGAGGACGCGGAGACTGCCATGCGGAGAACTACCGTGTGGCTGGAGAGGACGGCCCGGGAATGGAAAAGCCGCCAGGCGCCCATGAAAGGGCAGCTCTTCGGCATCATGCAAGGCAACTTCTGGAAAGATCTGCGGAAGCAAAGCGCTTCGGAGATTTCCGCGCTGGACCTCCCCGGGTATGCCATTGGCGGGCTTTCCGTGGGGGAGGAGTTCTCCGTGTTCCAGGATCTTCTCCACCATTCCGCCGCCCTTCTTCCCGACGGCAAACCGAAATACCTCATGGGGATCGGGACGCCGCAGTACATCCTGGAAGCGGTGGAGGCGGGGATCGACCTCTTTGACTGCGTTTTCCCCACGCGGACCGCGCGAAACGCCCAGGTGTTCAGCTCCGAAGGGCCGTTGTCGCTCCGCAATGAAAAGTACAAGAACGACTTCCGGCCCATCGATCAGGCGTGCTCGTGCGAGACGTGCAGGAACCACACGCGCTCCTACCTGCGCCACCTTTTCAAGGCGCGGGAAATCCAGGCGGCGGTGCTGGCCACGTGCCACAACCTCACGTGGCTCACCCGGTTTGTCCAGTCCATCCGGACCGCCATTGCCGGCGGGGAGTTCGCGCATTTCAAGGCTGAGTGGCTTGCGCGCCTGGGAGTGGCTGGGGAGAGTGAAAGCGCGGCCAGGAACGCCGAAGCAATGACCCGGGACGGTGGATCATGACGCGTTCTGCGCTTCTCCTGCTTTCCATCCTTGTCGCGCCTGTCGTGGCGCTTCCTGGCCAGGCCGTCCGGCCCGCCTCCCCCGGAAATGCCCAGCGTTCAGGACGGGCGGGGGAGGGGGACGTCTCACTTCCCCGGGAGGCCATCCACGACGCCTTGACGCTGCTGGGAGTACCGTACGTCTCCGGCGGGATCTCCCGGGAAGGGGTGGACTGCTCGGGCCTTGTCTACAGGGTGCTCCAGGATGTCGCGGGCATGGAGGTTTCCCGTGGCGTGGAGGGCCTTTTCCATTCCGGGCTCCCGGTCACCTATCCCCTGCACATCGGAGACCTCATTTTCTTCGACACGGAAAGCAAGGGTGAACCCTCCGTCCCCTGCCACGTGGGCATCTACGCGGGAAACGGGAAGTTCATCCACGCCGCCTCGGAGGGAAGCCATACCGGCGTCATCATTTCCGAGCTGGACAGCCCGTACTATCACCAGCGGTTCCTGGGCGCCCGGCGCGTCATTCCATGGCGGGCGCCGGTCCTTGACGTGGACCTGACGGATGCGGCAAAGGCCCTGACAACGGAGAGCCCGTTCCCTTCCCGGGAAAAAATGACCATTCGCGTCATGAACGACATGTCCGGCGGCGGGCCCATGGATCTCACCGTCCGCAGGGACGGGCAGCCGGTGCTGAGCAGGCGGATCTCTCCCGGGGCCTTCGGCCCCGCGCTCATCCCGCTGACGCCAGAGGCCGGCACGTGGGACGTCACGATCAATCGACTCTGGAAAGGCCGGGAGCTTGAGCGCGTTACGTTCACTGTTGAGGAATAGGAAGATGAACCCCGGCGCCCCGCAGGAAGGGCAGCCCCGGCGCGCCGAAGGACGCAGCTCAGTCTCCGCGGCCATCGTCATGGCGTGCACGGCCGGCTCCCGCCTCTTCGGCTACGTGCGCCAGGCGCTTTTCAGCTACTACTTCGGCGCCTCCGGTTCCGCGGACGCGCTGAACGCGGTGTTCAACATCCCGAACAATCTCCGAAAGCTCTTTGCGGAAGGGGCGTTCTCTTCCGCCTTCATTCCCGTGCTCTCCTCCACAATGGAGGAGGACGCTTCGGGCGCGCGTCCGCGCCGGCTTGCCAGGAATCTCTCCGCGTTCCTGGTCATCGTGCTGCTGCCGCTGGTTGGCCTGAGCATTGCGTTCCCCCACGTCTTCGTGACGACGCTGCTCCAGTTTTCAGACCCGGCAAAGGTGACGGTGGGCGCGCAGGGCATGCAGTGGATGTTCAACTACATCCTGCTGGTCAGCCTGAGCGCGCTCGTGATGGCGGTGCTGAACAGCCACGGCGTGTTTGCGGTCCCCGCCCTCAGCCCGCTCCTGTTCACGCTGGCAACCGTGCTCTCCATTGTGCTTCTCAACGGCAGGTTCGGGATCCTGTCCATGGGTATTGGCGTGCTGGCCGGCGGGATCCTCCAGCTTGCCGTCCAGATCCCGTCCCTGAGGCGGCGCGGATATTCCCTGCGCCCGGACTTCCGCCTTGCCAACCCTGATTTTACGCGGACCATCCGGCTCTGGCTTCCGTACCTGGCATCAGCCTCCATCCCCACGGTGACGCAGTTCTTTGCCCAGCTCTTTGCCAGCGGGCTTGAGGATGGGAGCGTATCCGCCATCGTCAACTCCGTGATGTTCCTGCAGATCCCCATCGGGATCTTCACCGCGTCCATCAACACGGTGCTCTTCCCCCGCATGAGCAGGCTGGCCACGCGCGGGGACAGGGAAGGTCTGAAAGGATCCGTTTCCTATGGCATCGAATCCCTGATCGTGCTTCTGGTCCCTTCCACGGTGCTCTTGTGCCTGTTCGGAAAAGAGATCATAGCCGCGGCGCTTCAGCGCGGGCGGTTCACGGAGGCGGCCACGATCATGGCTTCCCGGGCGCTCACCGGCTACGCCGTGGGGCTCCTGTTCATGGGCACCTACCAGTTTCTCCAGCGGTTGTTCTACTCATTGAAAAGCTTCACCGTCCCCCTGGTGAGCGCGGCGTTCGTTGCCGTGATCGACGTCGGGCTCTCCCTGGTCCTGAAGGAGACGCCCCTGCGCGTCAGCGGCCTTGCGTACGCGAACTCGGTGGCCTTCACCGCGGGTACCGTGATGCTGGCAGTCATGGCGCGGCGTCGCCTGGGAGGATTGGGGCTGCGGTCCCTGGCTTCGGCCGTGGGCAAGTCGCTCCTGGGGTCGATCCCCATGGCCGCGTTTCTGGTTCTTTTCCAGGCCTGGAAGCCGATGCTCTGGACCCGGGGCGGCGGCATCCGTGGAGTGGCGTGGATCGCTGCCGCGTGCATCGTTTCCGTCTTGCTCACCCTGGGAGTGTACGTGATCCTGAAGGTCCCGTTCCTTGCCGATGTCATTGCCAGGAGGAGAAAGCAGTGAAGGTCGGGCTCCCCGCCGGCCCGCTGGCGGTGGCCGCTCTTGTAACCGTTCTTGCGACCGCGCTTTTCTGCGCCGGCTCCGGCAACGTTCCCGCGTCCGCGGCGGACGAGCAGGCGCAGATTCTGGAACGAACCCGGCAGACGCTCCTGTACGGCATCGACAGCCAGGTGCTGGAGGTCGTGCAGAGAATCGACTCAACGAGGGACGGCCGGTTCACCAAGGAGCTGGCCACTGTGCTGGCAGAGACCGGCTCCGCGGACGTGAAGAAAGCCATCCTTGGCGTATTCGATGACCAGGGCCTGAAAGACGGGGAGGCCGTTGCCCGCCAGATCCTGGGCGACAAGGAGAACCCCACCGGGGACCTTGTGGTTGAATCCATCCACTACCTGGCCGTCATCAAGGCGGCGGGGCTGGGGGCGCTCCTTGTTCCACTGATCGACTCACCGGACAAGGCCGTGGCCTCCGAGGCAATCCGGTCCTGCGGCAAGACCGGGGACTCCGCGTGCGCGGCAGCGCTGGAGACCAGGCTGAAAAGCCTGGACTTTCCGGATGCCCTGCGGCCCGACGTCATCCTTGCCCTTGGGGACCTCAAGGACCCGAAGGCGGTTGATGACCTGATTGCAATTGCCAAGAACCCGGACAATGACAAGATCCAGAGAGTCTACGCGGCGGACTCCCTGGGCAAGATCGGTGATGCGCGGGCCATGCCTGTGCTCACGGCGATGTTCCAGGAAAAGGATGCGCTGGTGCGGGCATATGCCGCGAATGCCCTTGCCCACTTCTCCATAGGCGACGTGTTTCCCATGCTGATCCAGGGGCTGAAGGACGATGACTGGAAAGTGCGCGAGCAATGCGCAAACGCGCTCACGGGCACGCTGTCGGCGGGACAGGCCGACACGGCGCTCCCCGTTCTGCAATACAAGGCGCGCTATGACCCCGTCAGCCAGGTCCGCGTGGCTGCAATCAAGGCCATCGGAGGAATGGCGGGATCGCGGGGAGAGGACACTCTGGCCATGCTCTACAAGGGAGCCGGGTTCCCTCCGGAGACCCGGGAAAATGCGCTCAAGGCGCTGGTGGGGAGGTCCCTCTCTCTGGCCGTGGATGCGGCAAAATCAGTCATTGCGGCAGAAGGAAAAGGCGTGGATCAAAGGCCGATCCAGGCCACCGCGCGCGTTCTTTCCGAGGCAAAAGGCGCCGAGCTGAGGGACGTCTTTTCCACCCTGCTGGACAGTCCGGACGCAACGGTCCGGGCGTACGCCGTTCGCGGCATTGCGGTAAACGGATTTTCCGATCTGAAGGCCAGGCTGAAGGACATGTCGCAGAAAGATCCATCTCCCCTGGTGCAGAGAGAAGCGGAGAAGGCGCTGGAAAAGCTGTAGCCCAGCCACGCTGGCGCGTGGCGGGGATAGCGAAGTGCGGGAGTACGCGAGTACGCGTTCAGAAGTACCCGCTCGGCATGAAGGCCGTCGGCCGAGGCCAGGGAGGGCCGCAAGGCCGACTGTAGCCCAGCCACGCTCAGCCTTTCCCGTCGCTCCTGGTGGAGCGCATGATGCTGTTGATCTCGTCCAGCGGGGATACCCACTCACGGAAGTACAGGCTCATCCGCCTGCCGTTTGGTCCCACGAAAGGGATTTCCACGTCCAGGCAGTCCTGGATGGGAGCGCTCACCCCCGGGAAAGCTTCCGCGCGGCGAGGCGTGAAAACATACTTCCCGTGTTCGTTCCTGATTTCCCCGATGGAAGACGGGGTGCGCACAAGGAAAATGAGGTAGGCGGATCGGCCGCCGCCGATGCTCCGGTTTCCCCCTTCCGGGATCCTGTGCACGTTGCGGAATCCGATACGGGGGTTCTGCAAGCTGACACGCATCTCAATGAGCGGCGCAAGCGTTCCCCTCTGATGATCTGAGCGGGGAAGGGCCCGCGTGAGGCTGGTCACCGTCGGCCGGGCGTGCCTGCGGGCCACTGCCATGGCCGGCGCCTGACGATCAGGAGGCGCGCCGGTGAGCCGTCCTCCGGGGCCCTCCGCCGCAAGCAGCGGGATCCTCTTGCCGTTGCCGGCGTGGCCCGCCCGCCCGCCGTCGGTCCGCGCTCCCGCAGCCTGCTCTGCGTCGGTCCGCCCCGCCCTGACCCGTCGCGGGGCGGGCTCCTGCGCCGTTGCGGCCCGCGCAAAGCCGGTGACGGGAATTTCCAGCATCTTCCGTCTCAGGAAGATGAACAACCGGATCAACGCGTAGAGAAGCGCCAGGATGACAAGGATGAGCACGGCATAAAGGAATGAAACACGCGGCAGGGGAAGCCCGCCCTGGCCGGTGTACGTGAACGTCAGCGTGCCGGAGGTGGGAGAGATCCTGAGGTCGGGATTGAAGGAAAGCTGGACGCCCGCGGCGTGATCCCCCTTGGCATATGCGCGGGGAAGTCGGATGGGAACAGCAAGGTCCGCCTCCGCGTTTGCCGCGACTGTGATGGAGACCTTCCTGTCCAGCAGCGCGGCGCCGTCGCTTTGTACGCTGGAAAGCTCCACGATGATCGGTTCCGCTTTCCAGTTCTTCACCCGGAACTGCGCAATGAACCGGTTGCCGACCTTCCCCAGGGCCGGCGGGAAGATGAGAGTGGGGAAACCCGTGGTCATCCCGGTAACGACCTGCTTTTCCCCGGTGTTGTAGGGCACAATGGGAACGCTCAGCGTCTTTGCAATGTCCGGCAGGTAGCTCTTCAGCCCCTCCTCCCCCGGAACCGGCTGCGGCGGCACTTTCAGGATGTCGAATTTCCAGCCCTCTTTCTTCATGTTGCCGGCAACGTCGGTCACCGCTGCGCGGACCGAGGCGTCATTCATGCCGCTTGTGACGCTCCCCGGGGGAGGATCATTCACGCCGTCGGTGATGAGGATGATCTGCTTCGGGTTCGTTTCCGGCAGCTCCTTCACGTACTTGTAAAGGAACTGCAGCGCCGCCGGAAGATCGGTGTACCTTCCCAGGGGATGGAGCAGCAGGATCCGCCCGAAGGCGCGGTCCGCCGCTTCCGGGCTGTTCATCTCCAGGGCAATCTCCACCTCCGGCGTGCTGTCGAAGCTGAGGAGATGGAACGTGTCACCGCGGTGCAGGCGCGTGGCCAGGAGGTCGTGCACGAGATAGTTCATCAGGTCATCGAAGTACGGGAACATGCTGGCCGACGTATCCACCATGACCACCAGGTCGATATTGTCCGCCACCGCCGGCATGACGGCAAGAAAAAACGCAAGGGCGGCGACAGCAATCACCCGGGCTCGCGGAGCGCCAGTGCGCGCGCTTTGTCTCATATGGTTTTCAGATCCGCTTTCTCGATCTCCTCAACAAGGTAGTGGAACTCGTTCTGGTTGATTGTGAAAGCCAGCTCCTCCCCCGGCTTGTGGCCCCAGAGCGCGCCGCCCAGCGGGGAAAGATACGAGATGATGTTTCGCGTGGGATTGGACTCCCAGGGCCCCAGGATGACGTATTCCTCCGCCTGGCCGCTCTTCACGTTCTTCAGCCGCGCGCGGGTGCCGAAGGAGATGGTGTCCGTCCGGGTCTCGTTCTCATTGAAAATCTGCGCCTGCTGGACTTCCTCTTTCAGCCGGGACGCGGTGACCTTGAGCATCTCCTGCTTTTCCAGGGCGGCCTTGTACTCCGCGTTCTCCCGCAGGTCCCCCTTTGCCATGGCCACGCCGATCTCCTTGGAGTTTTCCGGGATCTCCACGTCGATGACGCGCTTGAGGTCCTGCTGCTTCTTCTCGAAGCTGGCGCGGGTCACCAGCAGGCCAAGGCTGACCTTCTCCACGCCCGGCTCCCCCAGGAACTTGAAGTCCGGGTACTTCTCCTTGATCCTGTGCTTGAGCTGGATCTTCACGGACGGGTCCAGCTCCTTCACGTCGTCCACCAGCGTGAAGAGGCGCGTGATGCTGTCCTGGTCGGCCGCCATGAGGTACTCCAGGAGGCGCCCCTCTTCGAAGAGGAACTCATGGATCTGGCGGTTCGACTTGCGGTTTGCCCCTGCGTTCTGCTTGTTGGCAATCTCGCGGAACGTGATGGCCAGGAGATGGATCAGCCCGATGAACACTTTCTCCCGCGAAATGGAGATGCGCTCTTCCAGCCAGCGCTCCCGGAGGAGATTCCTGGCCATCCAGACGAACGCGTCCCGCTGCTCCCGGTAGCGGGAGAGAATGGAGGTGAGCATTGCGCCCACCACGTCCCACTGGGCATTTGCCACCAGCTCGTCCACGATGAACTTGGAGGGGAAGATCACGAAGAGGCGCGCGAAAACCGACGGCCAATCCGCCGCGTTCTTCTTCACCGCCACAAGGAAATCCTTCTTGAGGTCCGGGTCCTCCAACCGGGAGAACGTGTCTTCAAGGTTGTCCATCTTCCCGAACAGCTCCTCGAAGCTGATCTGCACGCCGGTGGAGAGGAAGGGGTAGAATGCAACGATTTTCTGCACAAGCAGCCAGCTGCCCAGGACCGTTTCTGAAACCGCGGTGTATCCCTTGAGGAGGGACGTGAAGTAGGAGAGCATCTCCGTGAACCAGTCCGAGTCCGGCTCCGCGCGCCCTCCCTGGATGTAGTCCTCCAGCGTCTTTACGCGCTCGAAGAAGCCCTTCTCAGCCTTGAACTTGTTGTAGATCTTCTCCTCGAACGAGATGGGCTTGTCCCGCACCACGAACTGGTCCACCTTGTCCGGCAGGTTGCCGAAGACGGAGTCCTTTTTCAATATTGAGCGGGCTTCCGTGCTCCACCGCGACCATTCCCCGGCGCTGAGCACGTCAGGGACAAGCTCCGCCTTGATCTTCTTCATGTCCGCCTGGTTGCCGAAGCTCTTGATGATGGTGCGCAGCGCCCATGCGGGCTCCGCCTTCACCTTCCGGGCCAGCTCTTCCTTGGGCGTGGTCCTCTTGAGGACCCAGATGTGCTCCGCGGAGAGGACTTCCAGCGCGCTGACCGCCATCTTGAGCGACATCTTGTGCTGCGACTTGTTGGAAAAGTCGATGGTGAACGTGTCATCCTTGCTGGCGGAGATCCTGCCGATTCCCCAGGTGCGGTGGAAGACGTAGTTGCCCGTATCGAAGGCGATGTGCTTCTCGAAGTCGGCGAGGGCTTCATGCACGTTGCGCCAGTTCTGCGTCAGGTTGGAGATCTTGATGTACTCTTCCAGCTGGCTGTGCTTTGCATACTTCTGGCGGTAGCACTCAATGATGTCCTTGCGGGCGGTGCCGTTCTTCGAGTCGTACGCCAGGATCTTTTTCAAAATCTCGATTGACGTTTCCCAGTCCTGCTTCTCGTGGTAGTGGGGGACCAGGGTGGTGAGCAGGGACGCGGCCCGCTCCCCGCTGATTGCGCGCGCAATGCGGCCTTCAATGTGGAAGAAAAAGTCGATGTCCTCCGGGCTCAGGTGGATGAGCTTGTCCCACAGCTCCTTCACGCTGGCGAACTGCTTCTTGTTGATGAAGCGGTGGATGGCCTTCTTGTAGTAATCCACGGCCGCGGCAAGGTCCCCGGCCTGCTCCCGTTTCTCCCCCAGGATCTTGACGATATCCGCTTCCTCGTAGTCTACGCGGATGAGCCGGTCCCAGATCTCCAGCTTCCGGGGCTCGTCGTTCCTGTTCTCGCAGCATTCTCCCAGCGTGCGCAGCGCGTACTTGTTCTCCCCGTATTCCAGGATTCTTTCCGCAAGGAACTCAACGACGTTCCACTTGTGGTTGTCCATGAAGATGCTGATCAGCATGATCAGGTTGGTGTCGTCGACAAGCTCCCGGGAGAGCGCAAGCACTCCGGAGAGGTACAGGGCGATGATGGAGTTGCTGGTGTGTTTCAGGTGCTCCCGGGCAAGCTCCCGGATCTCCTCCGTGATCCCTTCCGCGCGGGACTGTTCGATGAGCGCGTCCAGGTCCTTGAAGTTCGTGATGGAGTAGCTGTTCAGCGCAGCGCGGGTCCACTTCTCCTCATTCAAAAGGTCCGTAATCGTCTTCAGCAATTCCGTTGCCATTCTTCACTCCTCTGCCAGGAATCATTCTTCCTATGTCGTGTATTCCCTGTACACCCGGGGATCCAGGTCCCGTATCTTTTCCAGTATTTCCTCGATCCGCTCCCGCTGCTCCCCCGCGGCCAGGTAGTGGTCAATCAGCCAGAAGTAGCGATTGATGAGCCGCGGCACCCCCAGCTCACCCGCGGTGCGGCCCGCCAGGTCCTTTTCAAGCTGGTAGATGGCTTGCTTGAGCTTTCCGAACTCAAGAGGCTTCATCTCCCGACGCACGTTGAAGACCCCCCAGATGGCGCCCCACACGGGGATCCATTCGTTCAAGGCCTGGCCGCTCAACCCCGCCTCCTGAAGGCGCGAAACCAGCCTCCCGATGAGGGGAGATTCCAGGCTGTCCAGGTCGATGGCCTGCGCGTCCAGGAAGAAAGCCTCACGGAAGAACACCTTGGCCGCGCGGGTCTCGTTCACCAGGGAATAGCAATCCGCCAGCTCAACAAGGATGACGGGGTCTTCCTTCCTTTCCCGGTTGGCCCGCTCCAGGTGCTCAATGGCCTTCTCATAGTTTCCGATCCCCTTGCAGCACCTGCCCACCTGGAG
>Ga0335078_10016388_pt1 | contig 10998 bp, 6 predicted proteins | sample Lox_Sample_32_FD_206711 | JGI IMG/M metagenome (GOLD analysis project Ga0335078, IMG submission 206711) | Soil microbial communities from Loxahatchee National Wildlife Refuge, Florida, United States - Lox_Sample_3.2 | ecosystem: Environmental > Terrestrial > Soil > Wetlands | place: USA: Florida... | reverse complement strand
ATAACAGTAGTCTGTCCAATCTCTCTCGGCGCCATTTTGTCTCGGCAAGTCTTGGCGCCAGCACCTTGATCCTGGCTCAGCGCCGTCTGTTCGCAGAGGAGACGGGTATTGTCCCCACGATGATCCGGGCGGCCTCGCAGGCGAAGATCGAGGTTAATCGGCTTCGTCGGAACATCGCCGTACTGGAGGGTTCCGGCGGCAACATCGCCGTACTCATCGGCAAGGATGGCAAGCTTCTCATCGACGCCGGGTTTACGGTCTCAAGACCACGAATCTCGCCAGCCCTCGATAGCTTAAGTGCGGACCCGATCACTCGGCTGATCAATACGCATTGGCATGTTGATCACACCGACGGGAATGCCTGGCTCCATGCGGAGGGGGCAGCCATCACGGCGCATGAAAACACTAAGAAGCACCTATCAACTTCGACTCGCGTCGACGACTGGAGCTATACGTTTCCACCTGCGCCGGCAGAGGCCCTCCCCATGACGATCTTCCGTGACGCACACCACCTCCGCCACAACGACACGGCCTTAGCTTTGAAGTATTACGGCCCTGCCCACACAGACTGCGACATCTCCGTACTATTTGAAGAGGCTGACGTGATCCACGTCGGCGACACGTGGTGGAACGGCTTTTACCCCTTCGTCGACTACTCGACCGGAGGCGGCATCGATGGCATGATCCATGCAACTAAGCGGAACCTGTCTGTTGTGACGGACAAGACAATCATCATTCCGGGCCACGGTCCCGTGGGAAATAAGTCCGGCCTCTCCGAGTATTACGACATGCTAGTCGCCATCCGCAGCAATGTCTCAAAACTCAAGAAGCAAGGTAAGTCGCTCACAGAAACGATCGCGGCGAAGCCGACTGCCGCTTACGACGCCAAGTGGGGTCAGTTTCTTATGACCCCTGCGATATTCACCAAGCTCGTCTACACGGGCGTTTAGCTTGGGATTGAAAGGAGCGTGAATGACTACCTGAGAGAAACCACTCCATACCGTTATCCCGGTGACGCCGCCGGACCTGAAGGCGGCCTTCAGCCGTCGCCGCGTTGGCGTTCGAAGGAGATCTCCCTGCCTCCATCTTCATCTTCAGTTCATCGTCAAAAACGTCGCCGATTGGAACGCCAAGGCCCAAGTCATACCTCTCAGTGGCGCGAGCGGAACTGCTGAGGTGACAGCTCAGATGGTTACAGTAACAAGCCCCTTAAGGTGTAACCCGGTTTACGCGCCCTCCCCAAACCATCCTCCGATTAGTCTTGGGAAACGCGCAAATGTTGACCAATCCACTGGGATCGTCTGCCGCCGGCGCAAATATGCTGGCATCGCCGCTTGCCCCAGGGGGATGAGCCGAAAGAGAGGACCATAGCTGACGATAAGTTATCTTATCGGGCGGAGACGGACGCGGCCAAATAGCTTAAGCTCAGAGGTCCTGGCCCGCCTGCTTCCAAATGGCCAAGGTTGTCGCGGAGCTAGCTTTCGCGGGTTTGCGCGTTTCCCGCTCCTGTGGACCACTTCCGGATACGCCGTGATCCAGGACCTATCCTCTACAGGATGGGTTAAACTGAACTGATTCAGCCGCAGGCCGCTCTCTCCAGGCACTAAACTCGGGCCCTATGGAATCCTTACCTAATCGGCGCAGACCAGCGTGTCCGATCCGATGCGGTGGAAGACTCTCCCTTCCGCTCACGGCTAAGTATGCTTAGACTAGAGGGGATGCGGGCAATTCTTCTCGCGGCCATCGCCGTGCCGCTGTGTCTAGAGGGCGAACTGCTGCCAATCCGGTCCTACACGACCGCGGATGGGTTGGCGTCCGACCACATCGACTGCATCGTTCCCGATTCCCGCGGGTTCATCTGGTTCTGCACGCCGGAAGGACTAACCAGGTTCGACGGCTACCGCATGGTTACCTTCGGCACCGCCGATGGGCTACCACACCGCGCGGTAGATACCTTTCTGGAGACGCGTGCCGGTGTATACCTCGCCGGCACGGAGCGCGGTCTTAGCCAGTTTCATGCGGGTGGGAGCCGAAACGGTTTCATCGTTTACGGGCATGGAGACGGCCAATTCAACAAGCCGATCTACGCGCTGTTGGAATCTTCATCCGGCAGGATCTGGTGCGCGACGGCCGGGGGTCTGTTCGAAGCGGTGCCTGGCGGCAGGTTTCGCCGTGAACCTGGGTTAGAACGGATACAGATCACGGACCTCAAGGAGGACGCCGGCGGCAACCTCTGGGTGGCTGCCACCGACGGGATCTACGTCCGCGGGAAAAACGGCGCTATCCAGCACATCACGAAAGAGAATGGTTTGCCCAATCAGTGGGTAAACGCCTTGCTGCTGGACCGAACCGGCAGACTGTGGGCCGGAACCCGCAATGGGCTTGTCTTGATGCGCTGTGAAGACACGGGCGGCCAGTGTGGCGTCCAGCGGCTCTACTCGGACAGAGACGGGTTACCCGCGCGCAATGTGATGGCGCTTGCCGAAGGGCCGGATGGCGCCGTCTGGATGGGGACCCCGAATGGAATCGGCCGTTTGATTACGGGAAGCGGCGCCCCGGTGTTCCGGAATCTGACCCGCGGCCAGGGACTCAGCGACCGCACGATCGTCGGGCTCGCCGCGGACAAGGCGGGGAACATGTGGGCCGCCACGGAAGGCGCGGGAGTGATGAAGATTGGCTCCGCTGGATTTGTTACATTTCGTGAACAGGATGGGCTCCCAACCGATAGGGTGTTCTCGGTTCTTGCGGATCGCGGCGGGACGGTCGTCGCGGTGACCGCTTCCGACAGACAGCCCCGGCGAGCGATCAGCGTTTTCGACGGTGTCAAGTTTCGCGCGGTCGTTCCCAGGGTATTTGGCGACAACCCAGGTTGGGGGCAGCACCAGATCCTGCTGCAGGCCCGTACGGGGGAGTGGTGGGCGGCAACCAAGGCAGGGCTTTGCCGGTTCGCGCCGATGAGTGTGGCGGATCTGGCGAGGAGACAGCCGAAGGCGTGTTACGCGCAGGACCTTGATGTGTTCCGCGTCTTCGAGGATTCTAAGGGCGGTATATGGGCCTCGGCGCAATCCGCACAGGGGGATCGCTTGCTGCGATGGGACCCCGCGCGGAAGGCAATCTCCTGGTTGGAAGCGGGTCTGAAGCAACATGCGTTGGTTAGCGCTTTTGCAGAGGACCATAGCGGCAACATCTGGATGGGTTTGTGGGGCGTGAGCGGCGGCGAGTTATTTCGCTACGACGGCCGGCAATTCGGTCGGTTTAAGTTTCCGGAGGGCGGGCCGGCCACCATCTTCGCGCTTCTCGCCGATCGCCGCGGCCGGTTGTGGATCGGTTCCGATGGTGGCGGGCTTGGACTGATCGAGAACCCGGGCAGCACAACAATCCGCGTGCGCACCTATGGCTCCGCCAGCGGTCTGGCCAGCGACACGGTCCTGTGCATAGTTGAAGACGATATGGGGCGTATCTACGCCGGCACGGAGAAAGGCTTGGATCGCCTGGACCCGGTCACGGGCCACACCAAACATTTCTCCGCCGCCGACGGATTGGCGCACGGCTCGTTCAAGTCGGCGTTCCGCGACGGTTCCGGCAACCTCTGGTTCGCGACGACACAAGGCTTGTCCAGGCTGACGCCCACCGCGGACCGGCCGCCCACCATCCCATCGGTGCTGATTACAGACCTGCAAACCGGAGGCCAGCGCTATCCGGTCTCGCAGGCCGGCGAAGCGCTCATCTCGCCGCCGAAATTGGCCCCCTCGCGGAATCAGCTCCAGGTCACTTTTGTCGGCTTCAACGACGAACCGGAGGAGAGCCTGCGTTACAGGTACAAACTGGAAGGAACGGATCAAGCCTGGCACGACACTCGCGACCACACGGTCAATTACGCCGCTCTGGAACCTGGCGGCTACCGGTTCCTAGTCAAGGCGGTGAATTCCGAAGATCAGCCCAGCTCGACTCCCGCGGAAATCGATTTCGAGGTTCTGCCACCGTTCTGGAGGCAGTGGTGGTTTGAAGCCCTGGCGCTGGCCGGCTTGGCTGGCCTGGTCTTGGCGGCGCACCGCTACCGCGTGGCGCAGGCTGTCAAGCTGGAGCGAATGCGGACGGCGATTGCCACCGATTTGCACGACGATATCGGCGCGAGCCTTTCGCAGATTGCCGTATTGAGCGAGGTGGCACGCGTTGATCTGAATTCGGGACAAACACAGCCAAACGACCGGTTGGACCGGGTTGCCACGCTGGCCCGCGAGTGCGCCGAGTCGATGAGCGATGTAGTCTGGTCGATCCGCGCCGAGCCGGAGGGTCTGGACTCCCTGATCCGGCGCATGCGCGAGTTCGCCAGCGATCTGCTGGAGTCGCAGGGGATCGGCTTCGAGTTGCGCGCGCCGGAGAAGATCCCGCATTTGCAACTAAGCCTGCAAGCCCGGCGGCAGCTCTTGCTCATCTTTAAAGAATGCATTCACAACGCCGCCCGTCACTCGCGCGGCACGGCGGTAGTGGCGGAGTTCGAAGTGGCTGGCGAGGAGATCCTGCTCCGCGTGCGGGATAACGGCCGTGGGATCGATGAAACCGGCGCCGCGCCCGGCAAGAGTGGCGGCAACGGTATCCCGAGCATGAAAAGACGCGCCGAGAGCCTGGGCGGCCGGATGGAGTGGACGGCCAGCCCGGGAGTTGGATGCGCTGTAGAGGTGCATCTGCCGGTCCGGCACAGCGCCTTTGGAAAGCCCGGCCTGTAACACCCCCGCATGTTTGTGTAGGTCTACTTGCACCGCTATGGCACAAGATGTTGCGCACGAATCCACTCCCGGAGACCGTGCCGGGCCGCCAGCAGACCATCCACTAATGGGAGAAGGCGTGTGTCTTCAGCCAGATAGACTCCCACTTTGAGACGCTGATAGCATCGCGACGAGCGCCAAGTAGTGTGCCCCAATGCCCAGCGCATACCAACAAGAATATGCAGCTTGTAAGCATGGCGCTACGTGGTTATAGTCGCATAAGTAATCAAGTTCGCCTGCGCGGTATGCGAGTATGGCGATCCCGAAGAATCGAGGGAAACTACAAATATTTCAAAGGCGAGTTGTAAATAAAATGAAAAATCCAACCACTGAACGAAGCCAAAGGAGGGCTTTCCCTATGCTGCATCTACTGAAAACGAGTATCCGTAAGGTAACTGAGGATTCTCCAATACGAACGAAAACCTGTACTGTGCCCGTGACGGTTGCGGTCGTGAGCTTGTCCCTGGCGTTTCTTGCATCGACTACGGCTTACGCTCAGGCGCCGGCAGGACCGAACCGGCCAGCCGGAGTGCCAGACGGGTATGTCATTACCCCGTTCGGCTACTTCCATCCATCCTGTGTCCTACGGCTATCGGAAGGAGAGACTCTGGCCGATGGGCGCGTCATCCAACATGCGGATGGAACTCTGGAGACTGTCCCGGCTTGCAGTTATCCGCATTACACGCCCGGCGGAGAGATGGTAATCGCAGGCGCCGCAGGGGTACAGCCGCCGACCATCACCCATAGCTGGATTGAATGGGCAAGCACCACAACGAGTAAATCGTACGGCGAACTCGTTGCAACCTGGACCGTGCCGCCAACGCCGCCTTCCAATAATGGCCAGACCCTGTATTTCTTTCCGGGCTTGGAGGACATTAACGACGTAGTAAGCATACTTCAGCCTGTGCTGGGGTGGAATTCCGATTTTTCCTCAGCGTATGGTATTGCGAGCTGGAACTGCTGCCCCAGCGGCATTACAGTAGAGAGCTCGCCAGTGAGCGTCAGCGCGGGGGATAAAATCAAAGGCACTATGAAAGACACTTGCAGCGCGGGAACGCTATCCTGCTCGAAGTGGAATGTGACAACCGAGGATGTAACCACGGGCAAGAGCACGAAGCTGAGCAATACGTCCAGTGAAGGGCAGACGTTCAATTGGGCGTTCGGCGGCGCGCTGGAGGTCTATAACGTTGTCAAATGCGGCGATTTCCCGTCGAATGGCTCGATCGCTTTCTCAAGTATAGCGCTGTATAACGACAGTTTCGTCAAGATTTCCAGTCCGGGTTGGGCATTCAGCAAGACTTCAGGGCTCACACCGACATGCGGCTACGGTGGAACAGTTGCGGCGGCCAAAGTTACGCTCGACTACTGAGCCGCGTCTGCCGGAGAGCGCTTTTATCGACACCAATGTCTCGCAGGCGGCCCCGGGCCTATAGGGTACACCGGGGCTTCCTCATGCACTATGCGCAGACGAAAGGGACCACGACGGAGACCTTCCAGAGCGTGAATATTGCCGGCGCCGACTCGGGAGATTTCGCCGAGTCCAACGCTGTCCGAGTTCGCCGGCTACGCTGGCCGCCGAACCACGTGCCAGATCACTTCCGCGGTCACGCAGCGCCAAGATCGACATCTCAGATACGGTGCCGGGGAGCCCGCAGTCCATCGCGCTGACAGGAAGCGGCACATAGGTTGGGCCTCCAGTTATCGCCGATGTGTCAACGTCCGTAACGCGACGCTGGAGTCGATGGTTTACACTGAAGCGTCAACAGGATCATCCAAGTGGGCGGAAGCCAAGCTGAAGCGGGGGCCATCGGGGTGGCGGTGGTCGAAGACCAAAGGGAGATGCGCGAAGGAATCGCGTTCCTGATTAACCATACCGATGGTTTCGAGTGCCGGCATGCCTATGCTTCGATGGAGGCTGCCCTGAAGGGGATCGGGGATAATCCACCGCGGGTGGCCCTTATGGACATTGGCCTGCCCGGACTCAGCGGCATCGAAGGAGTTCGCATTCTGCAGGAGCGGTATCCATCGATCGCGCCGGTCATGCTGACGGTCTACAAAGACGACGACCGGATTTTTCAGGCCATCTGCGCCGGGGCCTGCGGATACCTGCTCAAACAGACGCCGCCCGGCCGGCTGATGGAGGCGGTGACACAGATCGCCGAGGGAGGCGCAGTCATGTCCCCGGAAGTGGCGATGCGCGTGGTGGAGTTGTTTCGCCGAGCCCCGCCCCGCGAAGCCGGTTCAGCCGGCCTTTCGCAGCAGGAAATGCGTCTGTTGAAGCTGCTCACCGAAGGCCATCACACCAAGACGGCAGCCGCGGAACTGGGTATCAGCCCTCACACAGTCACATTTCACCTGCGCTCGATTTATGAGAAGCTGCACGTGCATTCGCGTTCGGAGGCCGTAGCGCGCGCGTTGCGATATGGTCTGCTGCATTGAGCCGCCGTGGGGCGTAGTGCAGATGAGCGATCATGTCCAGTTGGTCGGCCAACCGGAAGTTATCGCCGGACGCAACTACACCACGCGAGTGCAGGTACATGGCAGCGCAGTTGCCAACTCGCGGACGTGCTCCTCGCGACCACCGTCCCGCAGAGTCCGCGACGCGCTTGGCACAGCACACATAGCTAGCGACAAATTGGCTTATCGGGCAGAGACGGCACCGGCCAAATAGCTTAAGCTCAGAGGTTCTGGCCCGCCTGCTTCCGAGTGGCCAAGACTCCCCCGGAGCCGGCTTCCACGGGTTGCGCGTTTGCCGCTCCTGTGGATTACTTCGGGATGCGACGTAACCCAGGACTAATCCGATCGCACGCGATCTTGGTCGCGACCCGCGCTACCGTCTCGCTCGGGGAAAATGTATGATGACCCCGTACCTGCAGGCGCCTCGTCAGTCCGGCAAGCCGACACGACGCAACAAATCCCGGAAGCGTGGGTCGTCGCGCAGGACGTCCCAATCCCAGGCTACGCCGAGGTGCATCAAAGGCGTTTCACGCTGTTCAAAGGCCCTTTGCAGCCATTCCATCGCTTGATCGTTCTCTCCCGCATGGGCATACAATCGTGCGATGCGCACATTCGGAACGTGGCAGCGCCCGGAACGTTTTACTAATATGTCCGCCCCGAGGTGCATTGCTCGCGAGTAGCCGCCCTCGGCATGGCCGCGCCTCAGGGCATCGTCTACTTCTTGGTCGCCCAAAGCGGCAAAGAACTTCCCGGCTTCCGCCAGAGCGTCCTCAGGCATTCCTTTCCTGTAATGGGCGCCCCAGAGCCCCATGCGTGCCGACGGGAAACTCGGCTCGGCGGCCATAGCCTCGCGGAGTTGCAAGATGGCGTCGTCGCACTGGTGGAGGTACACGAGGTGCCACCCATAGAAACACTGAAAGAAGGGGTTGAGGGGGTCCAGGTCCAGAACCCGCTGCATCTCGACCGCCCACTCCGCCGAACGTTTCATGGAGATCAGAAAGTCGGCGTACATGAAGTGACCATCCGCACTGTTGGGATTGATCTCGATGGCCCGCCGGAATGCCCGCTCGCCGGCGGGCCAATCCCGGTCGTAGAGCGCCGTGACATTGGCCAGGGCGATGTGAGCTTCGGCGAGCGCTTCGTCGAGCTCCAGAGCTCTCAAAACGGCCGCCCTGGCTTTTGGAAAAGCCTCCCCGGGGGGCATGAATCCGGTGTCGGCCCGCATCAGCCAAACGTTGGCGATTCCCACTTGCGCCGGCACGCAGTTGGAGTCCTCTTCCAAGGCGAACTGAAAATAGCTGAGCGCTCTATCCAGGTGCCCTGGAGAAAGCTTGTACCAATGAAACTGCCCTTTCAAGTACGCGTCGTAGGCCTTTGGTGAGACTGCGCCGGCCGAGTTCAACCGGGTCGACTCCTCCGGCGTTAGCGCGGCTTTGATCTCCTGCGCAACGGCCCGGGCCACCTCGCCCTGCAAGGCCAGCACATCCCGAAAGTCGCGCTCATAGCTACCCGCCCACAAGTGGGTGTCGGAGGTGGCATGGATGAGCTGCACCGTAATCCGCACGTGTCGGTCGGAGCGCTGCACGGTGCCCTCGATCACTCCGTCCACTCTCAGCTCCCGCGCGACCTGTGACAGCGGCTTCTTCACCCCCTTGTACTGCATCACCGAGGTGCGGGAGATGACGTTCACCGCCCGGATTGTTGATACGGCGGTGATGAGGGCGTCGGTCATTCCGTCGGCGAAGTAATCCTGCTGCGGGTCATCTGAAAGACTGGCTAGGGGCAGCACGGCCAGAGACGGGATCCGCGGCCCCGCTTCTGTCGCGCGGGCCCTGGAGGCGATCAGGCGGTAACCGTATCGGGGCAGGGTCTCGATGAACTCGGGATCCTCAGCCGAGTCTCCTAACGCCTGGCGGAGCTTCTTGACTGCGTGGTTCAGGCTGTCGTCGAACTCAACGAAGGTGTTCCCAGGCCAAAGCCTCCCTCGCAATTCCTCGCGCGTGACGACTTGGCCGGACCGTTCGAGCAAGGCCTTGAGCACCTCAAAGGCCTTCGGTGGAAGTGCGACCTTGTGTCCGTCCTTGAGGAGTTCCCCTGAGGCCAAGTCCAACGCAAACCTGCCAAAGCGCCTTCGCGGCGGCGATGGGGCAGGGGCGAGCATAGGGCGGAACGTCTCCCTCCGTCAAGTATAGCTCCTTGGCGCAAACTGCGATTCATGGGTTATGTGCCACACTGGCGCGCTTCTCTTTCAGGCCCGCTCGTGAGAATTTCATGCAACGATCAGACGCAGTTCATTGCAAGAACGGGTGCTGAGTGAAAAGCTTGGTAACGGAACATCAGGTTGTGGGATCGAGGAAATCGACGAAACTCAGCCTAAAGGAGGCTTGATATGATACGGAACAGCATTGTTACATTGGCCCGCGTTTTCGTTCTAGCAGTCGCAGCCATCCTTCTCCCTGTGCCCGGTTCGCAGGCGCAGCAGGGATGCAAGGCATTTCACGGGATCGTGCAAGGCACCCTTCCCACCGCAAATCAGTTCGCATCCACAGACACTTGGGGCGGCCCGGTCTCCGCCAGCCTTGGCGGCGGGTACCTCTCCGGCGGCTTGTCCGGCAACGATGGGACTCAATACGGACAGGGAGCGGTTTCGATCCTTAAAGGCGGGCTGTATAAGGTCTGCTTCGGTTCTGGGACTGTGTGGGGCGGAGCGAATGACTGTCTGGACAGTTTCACCTATGAAGTCCCTCAGGCCATCGTGGTCTGGCCCGCTGCGAATTGGTTGGGCACCTACAAGGCCACCGTGAACATTGTGAGTGGAACCCATAGATTCGCATCTGCTTCGGGACACCTGGAAGTCGCAGGCCCATTCATCCTTTGGACCGATGCGAACAGCCCGTTTGGGGTGAGCGGACGATGGAACGGTGAATTAAACGGCAGTATCTGCGGTGTCCAGTAATCACTCTCGCCGCATTCGTAGGCTCAGCACCGCCTCTGGACGGCCGCGCCCACGCTGGGGTGCGGCCTCCGCGATTGATGCCAAAACGCTGGGGCGTCGGGAACCGCGCTGAGATGCGGACCGAACCACCTAGCCGCTAACAGGGTTAGACTGGCGTTGGCTCAATTTAGTCTCGTTGGTCAGGCAACCGGAAGTCATGCCCGACGCAACTGCGCCACGGCGTGTAGGCACATGGCTGCGCGGTCGCCAATTCGCGGATGTGTTCCTCGCGACCACCGTCCCGCACGGGCCGCGACGCGCTTGGCACAGCACACATAGCTAGCGACAAATGGAGTTATCAGGACGCTAGAATCCGCAATGCGCAAGCCGCTTCCCAATGGCCGGTCCGCCTCACCCACAACGTCGGACCGGAAAGCTTTAAGCCGGCGGCCACTTCTACGCGATGGCGACAACTGGTTAACTGCATTTTGTAAAGCCTGCGGCGGAAGGAGGCCTTAACCACTGCTGGGCATCCCGCTATCATGGCAGACCTACGGAATGTGAGCGGGCCGGCGATTGACCGAACACCGTCGGTTATTGCGCGGCATTTGCGCGAAAGGAAAGGGCTTCTTCGTCTTCTGCAAGTAGTACACTGAATGGCATGTCCCCATTTTGGAAAGCCGAAAAGTGGAACTGCGAACATCCCGAGTACTGCTGGGACGACGAACTGAACGAAGAAATCTGGTCGAGGTCCGTCGCAGTGCAACGGCTTATCAAGAAGCCGGAGGAACTCTGTGAAGAAGGATGTTTCGGAGCGCAACAGGCCATGGTTGACGGACA
>Ga0335078_10016387_pt1 | contig 11000 bp, 6 predicted proteins | sample Lox_Sample_32_FD_206711 | JGI IMG/M metagenome (GOLD analysis project Ga0335078, IMG submission 206711) | Soil microbial communities from Loxahatchee National Wildlife Refuge, Florida, United States - Lox_Sample_3.2 | ecosystem: Environmental > Terrestrial > Soil > Wetlands | place: USA: Florida... | reverse complement strand
AGTTCGTCGCCGGCTCACCCGACCTCGCCGTCCGCAGCCCTCTGCAAGACGGCACGACCGTCGCGCTGCGCGAGGTGATCCTCCACATGGTCGAGGAGTACGCCCGCCACCTGGGCCACGCCGACCTGCTCCGCGAGCGGATCGACGGCCGCGTCGGCCAGTAACCCCGAACGGGCCGGGCGACTGCCCCTCGCACAGACCGCATCCGGATGGCCAGCCAGCGGGCTTCCGGTGCCCGCGGCAGACCGCGGGCACCGGAAACGGCTGATCAAGCCCCTGGCCCGCGCCTCATGATGCGGGCGCCCAGGGATCGGCCACCACCCAGCTCGTGTCGGCTGGCCAGCCGGTGGCGATGTCCCACGGGTTGGAGCCGCCGTTGGCGGCGAGGTAGACGACATTGCTGAAGTTGCGGATGAATCTGCCTGGATAGTTCACCGACTGGAAGGACGTCCCCTGGCCGCTGTTGCCGGCCTGCGGGCAGAACGTCGCGTCCATGCCGAACAGCGAACTGCCATCGTTGGGTTGCAGGTGGAACTGGAAATTCTGGTGCCGCAGGTAGCTGCCGGGCTGGTTGACCGACTCGAACGACACACAGCTCGGGTTGGCCAGGCCGGCCGCCTCCACGAACGTGGCGTCCTGCTTGTCGGTGGCCGAACTGCCCGCGGTCACCGGCGCGACGACTACGAGATCGTCGGAGTCGTCATGCTTGATGTAGCCCGAGTTGCCACCGGGCGAGGTGGTCTGCAGCGAGACCCGTGGCCCCGGGTCCAGCGCGAAACCCTGGTTGGCGGCACCTGGCGTGGGGTCGTTGGTGAGCGAGAAATCGGCGCAGTTGCTGTCGGTGTCGGCCCCGTCGGGCAGGCGGATGACACTCCGGCCCGCGACCGGCGCGGGCGCGAAGCAGCCGACCTGTCCCGTACCCGACCCGCCCTGGTAACCCTCGGCGGCCGGTGGGTCGACGATCTCTCCGTAGTTGAGGCTGTCAGCCACCAGGCCCCTCGCGTCGCGCAGCACCATGCTGCCGTCGCTCTGGGAGAGGGCGGGGCCCCCGAACCACAGGTCGGGTGCTGGTGATCCCTGGTAACCCGCGGTCGTGACGGCGGCGTCACGCGCCGGGTCGTTGATCGCGTGGTTGTGGCTGAGCGGGCTGCCCAGGGCGATGCTGCTGCCCAGCGCCACCACGGGCTCGTTGCTCGAATGCGCGAAGCGTGTCGCTGGGCTGAAGGTGATACCGGTGCCCCGGTCACTGAACGGGAGGTTGGGCGCGTGGTCGAACTTCAGCGGGGCGCTCAGGGTGAGTCCGGTGCCGCTTGCGCCGGGGGTGCCCACCGACGAGACGGTCACGTCCTCCGTCCTGCTGCCGATGTCGAGCCGGATCTTGTCACCGGCGGTGATGTTGCTGGTCGAGGTGACCTTCAGGTTGGTCGTGCCAGCGGGCGCCGCGGCCGCGAGATAGTCCTGCACGCCCGCCGTGCCGACGGCGGTCACCGTGGCCGTCTCCAGGGTGCGGCCGTAACCGATGGTTATCTTCTGGCCGGCCTTGAAACCAGATGTGCTGGTGACGGGCACGTTGGTCGACCCGGCGGGGACGGTGATCGGGCCGTCGGGTACCGGCTGCCACAGGGGTGTGGTGACGTTCCCGACGCCAATGATCGTGGCGTTGTGGCCGTTGCCCGACGAGTCCAGCGCGATTGGCCCGGAATCCTCGTCGAACTTGTACGAGGCGACGTTGCCCGCACCGGGCTGCCCGCCCGCCAGCGCGGCGATGTCGGAGGCCGACAGCGCGTGGTCGTAGATCTGGAAGTCGTCCACGGTGGCGGCCAGGTAGGGGTCGGCGGGGAACTGCGACCGGCCGATCCAGTTCTGGTTGGTGGTGCCCAGGGCGGCGGGGTTGAGGGTCATGTTGTCGTTGGTCGCCACCGGCTGGCCATTGATGTACAGCGTCCCGGTGGTGCCGGACAGCGTCACGGCCACGTGCGACCAGGTGTTCAGCGGCAGGTTGCCGGGCGCGTTGAGCTGCTGTTCCGCACCGTTGCCGCTGGTGGTGATGGCGAAGCGCATCGGGCCGCCACCGGCGCTGAGCGTGAGGAACATGTAGTCATTGGTGCCGGTGCCGAAGTCGAACACCCGCGACCAGGCGGCGTTGACGGACGGGTTGACCCACGTGGAGATGGTGAAGTCGTGCAGTCCGCTGACGATTCCATTCGGCAGGGCGATGTACTCGCCGTTCCCCGACAACTGGACGGCGTTGCCAATCTTGCCCGGGACGCGGGGCCCGGTCGCGCCCGAGTTGGTGACGTGGGCGATCGTGCGGGTCTCCGCGGTGGGGCCGGTGCCGATCTGGACCTGGTCGCCGGGGGCGAGGCCAGTCGTGTTGCTGAGGTAGATGGTGGAGTCGCCCGCGCTGGCCGGGGCCGACAGTCCCGAGTTGGCCAGGCCGAGCAGATAGAAGCCGTGCCCCGCGAGCTTCGTCCCGTCCGGCACGGTCACCGTTGAGGAGATGGGCTGCTGGGCCGGGTGCTCGGTCAGGGTCCAGTGCGACAGGTCGACGGTGCTGTCGCCGGCGTTGTACAGCTCGATGAAGCCGTCCGTCGCGTTGGTGCTGGTGCCGGCCTGGAACTCGTTGATCTTGATCGGGCTGATGTTCCGCACCGTCTCGGCGGCCGTCTCGGATTGCCTCCCGCCGTGTCCGGGGTTCGTCCACGAGGCGTTCCCGACCAGGTCGCCGTTGAACGGCTCAGGTCCCGAGGTGACCTTGAAGGTCGCACTCACGCTCGCGCCGGGCGCGACGGAGTCGAACGTCTTCGACGTGTCGGTGGTGCCATCGACGACGGAGCTCCACAGCCTGCTGGGCACGGAGATGCTCAGCTTGACGCCCACCGCTGCCGACCCGGTGGTGTTGGTGTACGTCACCGTGCTGTCCTGCGAGGACTGCGGGGCGAACGTCTGCAGGCCGGGCGGCGTGCCGGTCTGCGAGGCCGGCGTGAGGCTCAGGCTCTGCACGTCGTAGCGGGCGGCCACGATGTTGGCCTGAACCTTCTGGTCGGTGGCGTCACTCGGGTATCCGGAAGTCATCACGCCTTCGTAGAAGGTGCCCTGCGCGCCGTTGCTGTTGTCGCCGCCGTTGCCCAGGACGATGGCCCCCTGCTTCCGCATGGGGTCATACGTGGAGTCGACGCGCGGCCCGCTGAACATGGTCGTCAGGTCGCCCTGCTGCGCATCGCCGCCCTCCGACTCCCACTGGTGCGGCTGGCCCTTGGCCATGGCCGTCACGAACCGCGAGGTGATGTTCGGCAGGTTCGGGCAGAGCTTCGAGGTGCTGCCCGGGTTGACGCAGCCCACCAGGTTGTTCTCCTGGTCAGTCATGATCCACGGGCCGGGCGGGTTGCCGTGATACCAGGCGGTGGCGTTGCCGAAGTAGGAAGTCTCCATGGTGCCGTCGCCATCGTCGCGGCTGTCGATCTCGGCGTTGCCGTAGTCGAAGCAGCAGCCGTCGTTGAAGTGATGGCCATCCAGGACCCAGTACATCCCCTCGGGCTGGTCGCCGGCCGCGGTGCCGGTCGGGTGGTCGTCGCGCAGGCCCATGCCCGGCTCGATGAAGACGCCGTAAACCTTGTGGCCGCCGATCGTGACCGGCGCCATGTCCGCGATCGGGAGGTTGTCGAATCCGCCCATGGCTGGGCCGCTGAACGCGCCACGGGGCGCCTGAGTGAGGTCGTTGTGGTTGGGCGACTGGTCGTAGATCTTGGTGATGACGCACGTCGTGTTGGCGCAGAACGCGTCCTGCGCGGCCGCGTCGGCGTAGCCGCCCGCATCGGGGACGGGCCAGGCGTGCGGCTGGACGACGCCAATGTTCTTGACCGCGTGGTCCGATAGCCGCATGACCTGGTACAGCGGGCCGTCATACGAGGCGTACAGGGCCCGCGTCGTGCTGTCCGCGGCCACGCAGGGCGTGCCTCCGGCGGCATAAATGTCGCACGGGCCCTGCGGCCGGGACGGGGCACCCTGCGCCGCGGGCGCCGGCGAGGCCGTGGCGAACATGACGCCAAGCGGCAAGAGCACGAGCGCCACCGCTGCGGCGAAGGCCCGAATGCGGGTGCGCCGGATAGGGGACCTTAACATCGTCGATAAGCTCCTATCGTTTCATCTGCTGGGCTGAGGTGAGCCTGGCCAGGTCAGGGAGCCAGCTGGTAGCGCGACCATTTCGCGTAATGGAGCTGTGGGGCTGCCCGGCTCCGCGCATGCCACGTCGCGCAGTTCCGGGCAGTTCTGGGCACGGCAAAAGCAGGCCAATGAAAGTGGCCCGAGAATTCCCCGGCCGGCGCCAGCGCAAGCTGGCGCGGGACTGCCGCAGCGCACGCGGCCCGGGTGCGCGGGAGATCACCTGGCGACGCTCGCATCCAGCGCAAATCCGCAGGTCACGCTCGTGCCGCCAGTCGCGCTGCTTCCTCGGTGCTGACCGTCCAGGCCGGTCGGCCAGGATGCTTGCGTTCCACCGGTCTGCGCACCAGACCGGGATCATGAGCGATATTGCCATTGGCGGCCCGCGCGCCCGTCCGCGCAGGCTCCTATTGTTAGCGCGCACACGACGAGCCTTGATCGCATCGGTAATGTTGTCAAGGGGATCGGCGCAAAATTTCTGGTCAGGCCAGGCAGCAACGGCGGGCCGTCTTTATCGTTGCCCTTACGAAACGGAATTGGCGGGTGACAGATCAGCGCCGGACGGCGCCGCTGGACTGCGCGTCCTGGCGGGCTGGCCGTCAGCGAGGGTTCTTGGGCTTCTCGCGGGTGCTGCCGCTCGGCTGAGCAGCCTTCGCCGCCGGCATCAACTCGCGCACACCTGACCGCCGCCCAGAGCTGGCCTGAGGCCAGACGAGATCGCCCGGGCCCGTGCCGCCGCCAGCGACCTGCTCGCCACCTTGAGCCCGGCGTCGGCCCAGTTAGCCCGACACGCCTCACTCGTGCGCTAGGCGGCGAACCCCAAGTGCGCTCCCGCCCGGTCAGACGAGACAATCCGCCACGCGCTTAACTACCGGCCTCCTTGAGCGCATCGGCGTAGACGCTCTGATCCACGATCCGTGCGTAGGCGGGAGCGGACGACGAGGTGAGATTCCCGACCGCGATCTGAACGTGGATCATGTTGTTCACGTTCACTGCGGGCATGCCCGAGCCGTTCAGCGTCCAGAAACCCATGCGGAGGTACTGCTGCAGAGCCTGCTTCATGACCGTCTCGGGATCGCCGACGACAGTACCGAGCTGGGCAGCTTTGTCCAGATTAGCCGGGTTGGCCATCCACCTGAGTGCCGCGATTTGCGCCGCAACCATTTTCACGAAAGCCTGGCGCTTTTTCTCGAGAGTGGGCTTGAGCACGCCGTACATCTCGTACATGGTCTTCGGTGATGTCTGTGACATCCGCATCACCACGTGCACCTTGCTGCCGAGCCGTTGCTGAACGTCGATCAATTCGTTGAGATGCAGCACGCCCACTTTAATCTGGCCAGCGATCATTCCCTGTGGCGCGTTGTTTCCTGGGAACACGAGCGGCTTGATCTGCTGCACAGTTAGCCCACACGATTTCAGCATCGAGGCGAGCGCCACGTACCTGATCCCACCCACGGCGTCAACGCTCACGCCTTGCCCCTTGAGCTGACTGCATGAGGTCACAGCTGGGTCGGTGGACACCACCACCCAGTCGGGGACTTCCTGGCCCTGAATTCCGAGGACCGGGACGTGCTTCGCAGCGAGTTCCATCAGCAGGGCGGGTGGCATGATAGCCGCGTCAAGCTGGCCGGTGGCGACCGCGCGGGTGGCGTCGGTCCCCGTCTGGAAGTTGCGGATAACTACGTTGACCCCGTACTTGCGGTAGAAGCCCTCCTTCTGCGCGATGTATGGGAGCAATCCTGAAATCACTGGCGGAATACCTGGTGAGCCGAGAGTGATGGTGGTGACGGACCCGGAGCCTTGGCCGCCGGCCGAGTTCCCGCCACAGGCGGACATGGTAAGCATGATGCCCGCCGCGACTGCGAGTAAGGCGGCGTTCCTTCTTGGCCGGTTCAGCTGTGCGGTCATTTGGCATCCTTCCGGCTGGTCGGCTGGTTTGGTTCATTGGCATGGCCGCTGTCCCTGCCCTCTCCCGGCTGCGCCGGGGTACCCCCACCCGTCATGACAACGGTCCACAGGTAATCGCGGACCGCTCGGAAACGTTCACTATCGACGACCGCACGCTCGCGCGGACGCTCGATGCCGACGTCCACGATGTCGTGTACCTGGCTCGGATGGCCATTGAGGATGACAATGCGATCCCCCATGAGCACGGCCTCATCGATCGAATGGGTTACGAAGATCATTGCGGTTGGCCGCTGCTGATAGATGCGGAGCAGTTCGAGCTGCAACAGGTCTCGCGTTTGCGCGTCAAGAGAAGCAAATGGCTCATCCATTACCAGCACCCTCGGCTCGACCGCCAGGGCCCGGGCCAGCCCGGTGCGCTGCTGCATGCCCCCGGAGAGCTGGTAGGGGTAAGCACTCTCGAACCCCTCGAGCCCGACCAGGCTGATGAGTTCCCGTACGCGTGGCTCAATCGCGCGACGCGACATGCCTCTGACCGTGAGTCCGTACGCAATGTTGCCGAACACAGTTTTCCATGGGAAAAGGCCGAAATGCTGAAATACCATCCCCACACCCTCAGGAGGCTCGGTAACCTCGCGGCCCGCGATAGTCACACATCCCCCGCTGGGCACGGTCAGCCCGGCGACGCAACGCAGCAGCGTGGTCTTGCCGCAGCCCGATGGCCCCACGATGGAGACGATTTCACTCTCGGCAACGTCGAACGACACCTCGGACAGGACGGTCCGATCGCCATACTGCTTGGTCAGTCCCTTGACGCCGATCATGGGAGTGGTCCCGAGACTGCTCATCACGGCCCTTCTCAGTCACGTGCCCTGGTACCACGGCAGGCCCCGGCGTACGGCGGCGCCGACGGCACGCCGCAACACGAGGGCGAATACGACGAGGACGCAAACTGCGACCATCGCCTTGTCCTGCTGAAATGACCGCACGTGGAACAGGATGTAGTAGCCCAGACCGTTCAGGCCGGCTATGAACTCCACCACCACCGCGCCAATGAGTGCCCGTCCAACAGCAAGGTCGATCCCGCCCAGCAGGTACGGCATAGATGCGGGCAGCGCCACCCCGGTCCAGACCCGCCACCAGGGAGCCCGGTAGGCCCGGGTCACGTCAATATAAGAAGAATCGAGGTGCCGCCCTCCCTCGGCAACGGAATAGACGATCGGCAGTGCTGCCTCAATGACCACGACGGCGAGACGGGCTGCCGGGGTGTAGCCGAACCACACCGTGAGCAGTGGAACCAGGGCGACCAGTGGCATCGCATAGAAGCTGTCCACATAGAGGCGCAGTAGCCGGTCGATGCCTCTCATCCGGCCCATCACCAGCCCGATCGCGGTGCCGGCCAGTACCGCGATCACGAGCCCTTCGAGGACCGCCAGCAGCGTCGACGCTGTCGCGGAGAGGAACTGCCCGTCGCCGAGGACCGCCGGGAACTCCCGCAGCGTCTGGAGCGGGCGGGCAATATAGCTGGGGGCGAATGCGCTAGCCGCCAACTGCCAGCCCAGCACGATGATCACACCTGCGGTGACCGGTGCTAATAGGGCACTCCGCCGCCCACGACTGGCCTTGCCCGCGGGCGCGGCCGGAGTCTGCCGTAACCCGGCATGGCCGGGTGCTGTTGCGCTCATGGTTGCACCCGCCATCGGGCAAAGCGTGCCTCGATGTATCGCCCGATCGCCATCAGGCCGACGCCGATCAGCGTGATCACCAGCGTCGTGGCCAGCATCCCCGCGGTGTCGAACTGTTCGGACTGCGTTATCAGCAAGCTGCCGAGACCGGCGGCGCTGAGGAAGAACTCGGCGGCGATCATCCCGACCAGACCACGGGCCAGAGCCTGCCTGACTCCTGTCATCAGGAAGGGAAGCGTGTACGGAATGACGACGTGCCACCACGTGGCCCGCTCGCTGCTACGAAACGACCGGGCTACGTCGATCAGCTCAGGTGGGGTGCTCTCAGCCCCGCGTTGGGTGCTGAAATGAACGGGGAAGACGGCGAACAGCCACACCACGATGACCTTGGGCCAGAACCCGTAACCGATCAGGGCAAGCAGGAACGGGATGAGCGCCACCATGGGCACCGCGTAGAGCGCTATCAGATAGGGCTCAAGCGCCTGCCTGAGGATTGCCCGGCGGGCGAAGGCCAGGCCGCCTACGGCACCCGAAACGATGGCCAGCACAACGCCCACGCCATAGACCGAGAAGGAGGCGGCAAGCGCGCGTGGCAGGCTGCCATCGGAGATCAGCTGGCCGAGCCTGTCCAGCGTGGTGGTCAGTGGAACGAAGACGTAGCTGGCGGAATGCCAGCCCACGATCTGCCAAGCTATGGCGCCGCCAATAAGCCCGACCGCATATCCGGCTGCGGCCCGCCATCTCCAGTCAGACAGCGGCATCAGTGGTCTGCTCGTTGCTGCTCGCGCTGGGCAGCCGGCCGTCCCTCCATGCAACCTCCCTGATCGGGCCATCGATCCGCGCTCGGACATGCCTGCAAACGAATGCATATCCCGCCCGGGCCAATCAGGTCAATACTCAGAAGTGATTAGGGCGGCGCTCGGCGACCAGAGGAGCTGACCGGAGAGGGTGTCGAGTGCGGCTGCTGTGCCGGGGCCCCTGAGCCCGATCACGCCCGCCAACATCATCATGGCTGGCGGCAGCCAGGCCAAGCTCACCGACTTCGGTATCGCCCACACTGTCGGCGATACCCGGCTAACCCGCAGTGGCGTCATGGGCACCCAGGCCTACATGGCTCCCGAACTCTTCGACTCCGCCCCCATCACCCCTGCCGCCGACCTGTGGTCCCTGGGCGCGACCATCTACCACGCGGCCGATGGGCACGGCCCTTTCGAGAGGGATACCACCGGCGCCACCTTGCGCGCCATCCTCATCGAGGACCTACCAGCGCCCCGCTGCCCGGCTCCCCTGGCCGCCGCGATCACCGGCTTACTGCAGCGCGACCCGGCCCAGCGCGCCAGCATCGGCCAGGCCCACGCCGCCCTACAGGTGGCTGCTCAGGCTCCCGCCCTGCGGCCCCCGTGGACTCAGCTGCCCACCACTCGGTCACCGGCGCCGCCACCGGTCCCGCCGCGCGCCGCTGCGCCCGAGCCACCCCCACCCGGCCTGCCCCGACGGCCCGGCCGCGACGCAGTCATCGCCATCAGCGCCGCCGTCGCGCTGGCTGCGATCCTGGGCGGAATGCTGGCCGCCAGCCACCTCGGCACCGCGCACCCGAAACCGCCTGCTATCCACCCAAGGCTGATCGCTACGCTCTCCGACCCCGGCGGCGAAGGAGCGGACACCCTCGCGTTCAGCCCGGTCGGTAACACCCTGGCCACCGGCAACGGCAGCGGCACTGCCTACCTGTGGGACACCGCCAGCCATAGCATCACCGCCACCCTGCCCGACCCGCACAGCCAAGGCGTGAACTCGGTCGCGTTCAGCCCCGACGGCAAGATACTGGCCACCGCGGATGTGAACGGCAGTGCCTATGTCTGGAGCACCGCCACGCACCGGGTCACGGCCACCCTGACTGATCCCTATCCAAGCGACGGCGTCAACTGGGTCGCATTCAGCCCCGACGGCAAGACGCTGGCCGCCGCCGATGCGAACGGCTGCGTCTACCTGTGGGACGTCTCGACCCGGAGCGTCATCGCCACGTTGACCAGCCCGAAAAGCGGTAACCCTGTGAACTCGGTGGCGTTCAGCCCGGACGGCAAGACGCTGGCCGCTGGTGACGATGGCAGCGCCTACCTGTGGCAGGTGGCCCAGGGTGGATAGCACGCGACACCACTTGGACGAGATCCACCCCGCGGCCCGCGGGCCGGTGGCGGGGCCTGACCGCGGGGCAGGGGTACGGCTGGTGGCGGGCCGCTACCGGCTGGTGGCTGAGCTGGGCCGGGCGGGATGGGCGTGGTATGGCTGGCCGAGGATCAGCTGGTAGGCCGTCAGGTGGCGATCAAGGAACTGCGGCCGCCGCTGGGACTCAGCCAGGACGAGCGGAAAACCCACATGGTTCGGGCCCTGCAGGAAGCGCGCAGCGCGGCCCGAGTTGATCATCCGGGCGCGGTAGCGCTGTTCGACGTGCTGCCGGCCACCGCGGCCGATGACGCCGTATACCTGATCATGGAGCTGGTGCAGGGGCCGACGCTGGCCCAGGTGATCGGGCAGCAGGGGCGATTGGCTGAGCCCACCGTGGCCGACTTCGGGATGCAGTTGCTGTCCGTGCTGGAGGCGGCGCACGCACTCGGCGTGGTGCACCGGGACATCAAGCCCGCCAACATCCTGATCGCGGCCGACGGTCAGCTGAAGCTGACCGACTTCGGAATCGCGCACACGATAGGTGACCTGCGGCTGACCCGCAGCGGCGTGATGGGGACGCAGGCCTATCTGGCGCCCGAACTGTTCGAGTCGGCGCCGATCACCCCGGCCGCCGATGTGTGGTCGCTGGGCGCGACGCTGTATGCCGCGGCCGAGGGCTGCGGCCCGTTCGACCGGGGCACCACCGGTGCGACGCTGCGCGCGATCCTGATCGACGACCCGCCAGTGCCGCGCTGCTCACCCGCCCTGGCCACGGCGCTGACCGGGATGCTGCAGCGCGACCCGGCCCGCCGGGCCAGCACTAGCCAGGCCCGCGCTGACCTGCAAGCAGCCGCCTCGGCGCCGGGTACGGATACCGGCCTGTCCGCCAGCCGGCCGGAGCCTTCGTGGGCTGAGCTGAGCACCACCCGGTCACCAGCACCGCCGCCGGCCCCACCGCCATCCCGCCACGCGCCGCAGCCACCCCCGCCCGGTCAGTCCCGCCCACCCCGCCACACCGTAGCCATTGTCATCGCAGTCATCGCCGTCGTCTTGCTGGTCGTAATCCCCGGCGGAATGCTGGCCGCC
>Ga0335078_10016386_pt1 | contig 11000 bp, 11 predicted proteins | sample Lox_Sample_32_FD_206711 | JGI IMG/M metagenome (GOLD analysis project Ga0335078, IMG submission 206711) | Soil microbial communities from Loxahatchee National Wildlife Refuge, Florida, United States - Lox_Sample_3.2 | ecosystem: Environmental > Terrestrial > Soil > Wetlands | place: USA... | reverse complement strand
GAGGTCTTCCAGGTCTTTCTTGCCGTGATCGGCTGCGAGGCTCCTCGGATCGCCTTCCAGAAGGATCTTGCCGTGGGACAGAAAGAGCACTCGGTCGCAGACAGCCTCTATCTCGTTCATGTTGTGGGAAGTCCAGAGTATTCCCGCTTCGGTTCTCTTTGCATACTCCTTAATCCTCTCCCTGATCAACGACGAGATATTGGGGTCGAGTGAAGCCGTGGGTTCGTCGAGAAGGAGGAGGCGAGGGTTGTTGATCACTGCCTTAGCCAAATTGAGGCGGCTCAGCTCACCGGAGGAGAGGAGTCCCGCCTTCGTGTCGGCAAAATCCTCCAGGTCGAACTCCCGCAGAAGGGACCCGATCCTCTCTTTGAGCCCCTTCACTTCGTAGAGGAGGCCGAAGACGCGCAGGTTCTGCATGACCGTGAGATTGGCGGGCATGTGGGCGTATACTGCTGCGAAATTGATCTCCCTTGTCACTTCCGATCTATGGGCTGCGAGGTCCTTATCGAGAACCCGGATCGACCCGCCCGTGGGCTCGAGGATTCCCAGGACCATGTTGATGGTGGTCGTCTTTCCCGCACCGTTGGGACCGAGGAGACCGACTACTTCTCCCGCGTTCACGTGGAAGGAGATGTTATCCACTGCCCGCACTTTCCCATATTCTTTCGTCAGGTTCGTGATCCTCAAGGCCCCGTTTTCTTTCAATGGGTCATCCTCGTTCGCCGATGGATATGCCGCGTCTTCCGTTTCGTGGTGGTCCACCCCGCGATCGGGAGAATCGAACCAATTGACTCGGGAGGCCCCTCCTTGGGGGGCGACCTCGGGAGGCCCCTCCTTGGGGGGCGACCTCGGGAGGCCTCTAGAGGTCCCCCCTCAATTGAGAGAACAGCCGCACCAGATCTTTCATCCCGTAGCTTGCATTGATCCCGCTCGGGTTGGGGAGCACCCACAGCCTGGTTCCGTCTATGGTCTCTGTCTGCCGCCCCACGTGTGTGCCCGGTCTATCAAAGGCCTTTCTGTACGCATCGATCCCGAGTGTCGCAAGCACTCCGGGAGAAAATTCTCGCACTTTCTTCTCGAGCTTGATGGCACCCTCCCGCAACTGCTGCACTGAAAGCTCCTGGGCCTGGGCAGTGGCGAAATTGACGATATTCGTGATACCGCATCCGAAGCCGAGAAGCAGCCTCTCGTCATGGGGTGTGAGCAGCCGGTCCGTGAACCCCGCGCCGAAGAGGGCCTTCCAGAACCTGTTCCCCGGCCGCGCAAAATGATGGCCCACCGCGCCGGAATAGAGTCCCGGATTGATGCCGCAGAAGAGGACCTTGAGGCCGTGGGCTATGATATCGGGCACAGGCTTGCCTCGTGCGGCAAGGAGGTCGTCTTTCGTGGGGCGAAGTATCTTGTGTCCGCTCATGACCCTTCAAGTATAAGGAAAGGGGGGCAGCGGCGCAATACTTCGCCCGAAAAAGGGCGATCAGGGGAAAGGTCGGGCTGCCCTGACGCGTGCAAATATCGGAGAATTGGATTATCCTTAATGGGAAGGACGCGCAAGGGTCGGCTTCTGAGAGACACAAACTGAAGCATGTTCGAGCGAGGAGGAAAAGCTATGGCTGATGCGAGCAGGGAAGAGAGAAAGAAAAAGGTGATAGATGCGCTGAACGGCGCACGGTCCATGGAGCTCCATGCGATCCACCAGTACATGGTCCAACACTACGATCTGGAGAACATGGACTATGGGGACATGGCCATGAAGATGAAACTCGTGGCCATCGACGAGATGCGCCACGCAGAGATGCTCGCCGACAGAATCGAGGATCTGGGGGGGCAGCCCACGAGCGACCTTTCCGAGGCAGTGCAGAAGGGGAAGACCGTGGAAGAGATTTTTCCGTTCGCCACAAACCTCGAAGACACTGCGATAGACTTCTACAACCGGTACATTCAGGTGTGCCGGGAATGCGGAGACAACACGACGCTCAACCTTTTCCAGACGATCATAGACGAGGAGCAGATTCACTACACCTATTTCGACAACGTAAATGACCACATCAAAAGGCTCGGCAACGTCTATCTCGCCCAGATAGCAGGCACGCCCTCGAGCACAGGTATCCAGGCAGCGGGTTTTGTCGCGAGGCAGGGGAGTGCGACGCCGGCCGCCTGACCATGGCGGACGCGAGAGAGAAGCTTAGCCGGAGTCTGGCTGAGAAGCACTTCCACAGCCGTGGTGCGGCTTCGTACGAAGAAGGGAAGTTCGACCAGGCGATCCGCTTCTTTAAGAAGGCACTTTCCCTCGAAGAGCATGCCTACACCCGGTACCATCTGAGTCTTTCCTACCTGGGGAAGGGAAAGCTCTACCCCGCCCTGAAGGAGATCACGAGGGCCATCGAGCTTGCCCCTTCGTGCGCCGAGTACCACGGGCAGCGGGCTGCCATGTGGCACCTGTTGGGCGATGCTCTCAAGGCGGCCGAGGACGAGGCCCGGGCAATGGGTCTCGATGCCGACTTCCGCAGGGCAGGGCGGATCAGGGCTGCTTTGGAGGCCTTGCGAGGGGCATTCAGTCCTTCCTCATCGGCCGAAGGGCACACCCGCAAGCGCCCCGAGAATGGGGAGCTCAGGGCCATCCTAGAGGGAATCCGCGTCTCCATTGATCGACGAGCAGCAGCAATTACGGATAGGTCATGCATCATCCCCTCCTGTCCGGCATACTGCTGCCACTTCAGCGGAGAGACGGTGCTCCACGGGTTGAGTGTCGGACCGTGGAAGCTGCAGGGGATACGGCGCCACTTGAGGGAGAAGGGGCTGAGCGAAAAGGATCTGCTCGGCAAGCTGCCGTTCGGCGAGGAAGAAGAGCGCCTGCGGCTCATCCCGCCCCATTTTGTCGTGAAAGAGGCAGGGGAGCGCGTCGTCTTCTATCCGAGGCGCATTGGCAAGCCTTTGGGCAAAGACCTGCTCAAAGGGCTGCCCAAGACGCTCGACTTTCGGGAGCCTGCATGGATCACCGCCGACGCCGAGGCATGCGCCTTCCTGAACGAAGAAAGATGCATGATCCATGACCTCGGAGATGAGCCTGCCCTTCATGCCTGCAAGGAATTCCTCTGCCTCACCGCCTATGTTTTTCTCATCCTCGACCATCTCGGCCTCGTGGGGACGCCGGCTACGCTCGCGCGGCCCATGGAAGAGCTCAACGCCCTGGCCGTGGAGGGCACCCTCCTTCTCTCGGAGCGGATTTACGGGAACGAGGAGCTGGGCCGGATCGGGGCGGCCATGCACGCTGCCTTGAGAGAGGCCCTCGACGCCGATGCGCGCAAGGATAAGCCCCTTGTGACTGCCCGGCTCCGGCAATACCGGGAGCTGGAAAGAAAACAGAAACGCCTTCTCGCGAGCCAGGCCAGACTATTGAAAGAAGATGTGGGCAAGCTCCTCGCCGGGTGAGGCCAGGCCTGCACTACCTCACATGCGCTTTGCCCTGCCGAAAAACCCCTTGACACTCATGGAAAGCCCGTGCTATAAGACTACCGTCATGGAAATGCTGCAGCAGAGCGCCAAAACAACGTCGAAAATGTGGTGGTGGGGTAGCTAAATAGGCTATCCCTATAGATTCGGCCGTCTGGGCATGTGGGGGTAGCCAAACCCCCGGGCTTAGGCGGCCTTTTTGTTTGAAGCCGCTTTAGGAACCTGGGTTCTTAAAGCGGCTTTTTTTCACCCGGCGGAAGGCTCGCGTGAAGGAGGTCTCATGTATCCGTCTTTGAAAGAGTTCAAGGAACTGTCCCGGGAATACGAGAGGGTCGCCGTCTACAAGGAGATGGACGGGGACATGGACACGCCCGTCTCGCTTCTCTCCAAGTTCCTGCCCTTCGAGAGGGTAGTTCTTCTCGAAAGCGCGAAGCAGAACAAGACGTACAGCAGATTCTCCTTTCTCGCCTTCGATATAGTCGAAAAACTCGTGGTTCGGAATGACGGCGTCTACGTGAACGGAGAGCGCCAATGTCCCCTCTCCGGGCTCGGCGCCCTGCTTCAACAGAACAACATGCCTCCCCATCGCGAGTTCGGCGATTTCTGCGGCGGATACGTGGGCTTTCTCAATTTCGAGTTCGTGGGCGCCTGCGACATTCTGAAAAAGCCCCTCTCCAAGGCGGGAGGCGTCCTGGGCGTCCTCTACCTGATAGAGAAGTTCTGCGTCTACGACAACTACACGAACAAGCTCTATGTCGCCGTGTCAAGGGTCATTGGAGAGGCAGATCCCGGAGACGTCTACCATGAGATCTCGCGCGACCTTGACCGGACCGAGGCCCTCATCAAGAGCCTTGTGCCCTCGGTGGCCGAGGAGCAACGGCCGCAGGTATCGAGAAGGATCCCCAGGGGCCTCTTCGTCGACAAGGTGGGAAGGGCGAGGGACATGATCGCCGACGGTGAGGCCATACAGATCGTCTTGTCCGATTTCCTCGAGGCAGAACAGATTGATCCTTTCGAGTTTTACAGGAACCTGCGAAAGATCAATCCCTCTCCTTACATGTACTTTCTCAAAGACGGCAAGACGGGTCTCGTGGGATCGAGCCCGGAGATCCATTTACAGATCCGGGGCCGGACCGCCACGCTCAAGCCCATCGCGGGGACCAAGAAACGCTGCCCCGGCGACAATGTGGATGAGATCATCGACGCGCTGACGAAGGACGAAAAAGAGAAGGCGGAGCACCTGATGCTCGTCGATCTCGCGAGAAACGACCTGTCGAGGATCTGCAAGGTGGGGAGCGTCGATGTCAAGACCTTCATGGAGGCGGAAGTCTATTCCCACGTGGTCCACCTGGTCACCGAAGTGACGGGTGTGCTGCGGGACGGTCTTCACGTGTTCGAGGCCCTGAAGGCTACTTTCCCTGCGGGCACGGTGAGCGGTGCGCCCAAGGTGAGGGCCATCGAGGTCATCGATGAGATGGAGGAGCACCCGAGGGGCCCTTACGCCGGCTGTATCGGCTACATCGGCTTCGACGGCTCACTCGACATGGCCATAACCATCAGGACGGCCATTTTCGAAGGCTGCAGGGCCCGCCTGCAGGGCGGCGCGGGCATCGTCTACGACAGCGTGCCTGAAAGGGAGCACGACGAGGTGATGAACAAGCTCCTCGTCCTCATGAAAGCAGGAGGTCTCGCATGATAGCGCTCATCGACAACTACGACTCTTTTACCTTCAACGTCTACGACTACCTGGCGAGACACGCCGTGGTCAGGGTCTTCAGAAACACGGAGAGCATCGACAGGCTGAAGGACCTGGAGCCGAGAGGCATTGTCATCTCCCCAGGACCTTCCCATCCGGCCTTCTCCCTTTTGAGCCTCGAGGTAATCGATCATTTCAGGGAAAGGGTCCCCATACTCGGCATCTGCCTGGGCATGCAGGCGATCGGCTACTACTTCGGCAAGACGGTAAGGCGGGCGAGAAGCGTCATGCACGGCAAGGTGGACGCCATGGAGCACAGCGGGGGCGTCCTTTTCGACGGTATCGGTCGCGAATTCCGGGCGGTGAGGTATCACTCCCTCGTTGTGGAGTGCGACGACGGGGACCTCAAAGTGTGCGCCGTCTCCCGGAGCGACGGAGAGGCCATGGCCATAGAGCACAGGACGGCTGCGATCTTCGGGCTCCAGTTCCATCCCGAATCGTATGCCACTCCCGACGGAATGAGGTTCATTAGAAACTTCCTGGAGGTATGTGATGGAAATCATGGAAAGGCTTAGGAAAGGTGAGCATCTGAACCTCGACGACGCACGGCTCCTCTTCGAGGAGATGCTCGACGGCAAGATGAAAGAAGAGGAGATCGAGGAGACGCTCCTCCTCCTTGCAGAAAAGGGCGAGACGGCCCAGGAGATAGCGGCCGCGGCGGGTGCTCTTCTCGAGCGGGCCATCCCCCTCTCTCACACGTGTGAAAGGCTCCTCGACACGTGCGGCACGGGCGGGGACGGAAGCGGGACCTTCAACATCTCCACCACCGCGGCGATAGTCTGCAGCCTCTTCGTGCCGGTGGCCAAGCACGGGAACAGGGCGGTCAGCTCGCGGTCAGGGTCGGCAGACGTGCTGGAGGCCCTGAAAGTCCCCATCGATCTCGATGCGGAAGGGGCTTCCAGGTTCCTGAAGGAGAAGAACTTCGTCTTTCTCTTTGCCCAGAAGTTCTTCCCCGCCATGAAGCATGTGACCGGCGCGCGAAAGCGGATCGGGAAGAGGACCATATTCAACCTCCTCGGTCCCCTGTGCAACCCTGCGCGGCCGGACAGCCAGCTCATCGGGATCTTCAGGCAGGATGCCATGCCAAAGTACCTGGAGGCCCTCGAGATACTCAATATCCCCAATGTCATGCTCGTGGCCAGCCGCGACGGCCTCGACGAGATCAGCCTTTCCGCCGGGACCGTCTGCTTTCACAAGCAGGGGGCCTCGGTGAAGCGCTTTGAGTTCGACCCCAAAGACTTCGGCATCTATGCGGACGTCGATGCGGTGAAGGGTGATGAGCCCGCGGTGAACGCGAGGCTCATGAAGGAGACCCTCCTCGGCGCACATCCGCAGCTTATTAACGTGGTGGCCATCAATGCCGCATTTGCCCTCATGGCCGCCAACGCAGAAGATCGCCTCGTGCCGGCCTTCCTCCTTGCGAGGGAAGCCATCCGGAGCGGAAGGGCGTACGAGAGGCTCACGGAGCTGGCCTCATGATCGAAAGAATCGTAGAGGTGAAGAGGCTCGAAGTGGAGGGGCTCACAGGGCGATCATTCGGCCCGCGCCAAAGGCCCGTGAAAAAGCTCGTTTTCGACGGCCCTGTCAACATCATAGCCGAGCTGAAGCGCAAGTCACCGTCCGCGGGATTCATCGGGGAGATGGACGAGGGGCGCATCGCAGCCTACACCCGGTATGCGCGGGCCATAAGCGTGCTCACGGATTCCTTCTTCTTTGGGGGCAGCTATGGATTCCTCGACCATGTGGCCGGCATGACGGATCTCCCCCTGCTCTGCAAGGATTTCATCATAGACCGGAAGCAGATAGACAGGGCCTACACCGCCGGAGCCGACCTCGTGCTCCTCATCGCCCGCATCCTCACGAGTGCCCACCTGGAAATGCTGTACACCCACGCTCGCGACCTCGGCCTCTCCTGCCTCGTGGAGATACACGGAAGAGAGGAGCTGGATAAGATCGCAGGGCTCGATCCGGAGATCGTCGGCGTCAACTCGAGAGACCTCGACACCCTCGAGATCGACCTGGAGGGGGCGGCCCGGACCCTCGCTTGCGTGACAGCCCCCGTGAGAATAGCTGAAAGTGGGATAAGATCGAGGGACGACATAGAGCGTATGGCCAAGGCAGGGGCCAACGGCTTTCTCGTGGGGGAGGCGCTCATGAGATCGAAAGAGCCGGCGGCTACGTTCGAGCAGCTGCTCCATGGTTAAGATCAAGGTCTGCGGCATGACGAACGTGGATGACTGCCTCAAAGCGGCAGAGCTCGGGATCGACTTTCTCGGCTTCGTTTTCTACAGGCAGAGCAAGCGCTGTGTCACGCCGCAAGGGGCGCGGAAGATGAGGGAGGCCATCGGCCCTTCCATCAGAACGATAGGCGTCTTCGTCGATGAGAGCGACGAAGAGATGCGCCGTATCCTCGATTACTGCAATCTCGATTATGCGCAGGTCTACAGGGAATCAGGCCTGGGTAACACGATTCGGGCCTTCCGCGTTGCCAGTGCCCTGCCTTCGTGCCTTCCCGGGGAGGGCCTCCTGCTTTTCGACAGCAACACTAGCGCCATCGGCGGCTCGGGACAGGCCTTCCCCTTAAGACTAGTCGCCGGAGGGCCCTTTCTCCACAGGGCTTTCATAGCCGGTGGGATCAACGAGCGCAACGTGGCTGACGTGCTTTGCCTTAAGCCGTTCGGCGTGGACCTTGTCTCTTCCCTCGAGGCCTATCCGGGGAAGAAGGACCACGCGCGGATGGAACGCTTCGTCAAAACCGTGAGGAGTCTGGATTCATGAGAAGATACTATGGACCATTCGGAGGCCAGTTCGTTCCAGAGACCCTGATGCCTGCGCTCGACGAGCTGGAAGAGGCATACCGGGCATTCAAGAGAAACAGGGACTATCAGAAGGAGCTCTCCTCTCTACTCGCTGACTTCGCGGGCAGGCCGACCCCGCTCTACCTTACGCGAAACCTGAGCGATCGCCTCTCGTGCAGGCTTTTTCTGAAGAGGGAGGACCTCCTTCACACAGGGGCCCACAAGATCAACAACACCCTCGGCCAGATCATGCTCGCCCGGTTCATGGGCAAGGGGCGGATCATCGCGGAGACCGGGGCAGGCCAGCACGGCGTTGCCACGGCTACGGCCTGCAGCCTCCTCAACATGGAGTGCCATGTCTATATGGGGAGGACTGACGTGGAAAGGCAGGCAGTGAATGTGGAGCGGATGAAGATGCTCGGCGCCTTGGTCATTCCCGTCGATAAGGGCAGCGGGACTCTCAAGAGCGCGATCAACGAAGCATTCAGGGACTGGGTGAAAAATGTCCGGACCACCCATTATCTCATAGGGAGCGTGGTGGGGCCCTATCCCTTCCCCGCCATAGTCGCCGATTTCCAGTCGATCATCGGCAGAGAGGCGAGAAGGCAGATCATGAGGATGGATGGAAGGCTCCCTGACGATGTGATCGCCTGCGTGGGCGGCGGCTCCAACGCCATGGGCATCTTCAGGGGCTTCTTGCGCGACCGGTCAGTAGGCCTCATCGGTATCGAGGCAGGGGGGACCGACCTGGGTCCCGGCCATCACGCGGCGAGTCTCGCCACGGGGAGGCCCGGCATCCTCCACGGGGCTATCAGCTACCTCCTGCAGGATGAAGGGGCCCAGGTGGCAGACGTCCATTCGGTATCGGCCGGCCTCGACTATCCAGGGGTCGGGCCGGAGCACAGTCTCCTGAAGGAAAAGGGCAGAGCCCTCTACGGCGTTTGCTATGACCATGAAGCCCTCGACGCATTCGGCCTCCTCGCCCGGACCGAGGGCATCCTCCCTGCCCTGGAGAGCGCCCACGCCCTCGGCTTTCTCGTGAGGGAGAAGGAAAAGTTTGAGGGTAAAACAGTGATCATCAATCTGTCCGGCCGGGGAGACAAGGACATGGAGATCGTCAGATCAGGAGGTGGCGTCCATGGGTAAGCTGGGAATCTATCTCGTTGCCGACTTCCCTTCCAGGGAGGCTTTCCTCGGGGCAGTCCGGGCCTGTCAGGATTTCGGGGTTGATTTCCTCGAGGTCGGCTTTCCCTTCTCAGACCCCGTGGCTGACGGGGACGTGCTCGAAAAGGCCTCCATCGAGGTGCTCCGCACAGGCACGGTCGATTCATTCATCGAGGCCCTGCAACAGGCCCGCGCCATATACTCAGGAAAGACGTATGTCATGACCTATTCGAACATCGCCTACAGCCTCGGCATGGACGCCTTTGCTAGTAGGCTCGGGCCGGTGGCAGGCCTCATCCTCGCAGACCTCCCCCTGAGGGAGATCCCCGCGTTCCAGAAGGGCTTCAACGGCTTCCCCGTGAACCTCATAAGGTTCCTCACCCCGGAAAGCCGCAGGGACGATATGAGGACTGCGGTGCGGGGAGCACAAGGCTTCATCTACTTCGTGTCCAAGAGGGGCACGACGGGGGGCGCCTTCGACCTCGACCGGGAGACGAGGGAGAAGATCGCCGCGGTCAGGGGCAAGGGCGTTGACGTATACGTGGGTTTCGGGATCCAGGAGCGAAAGGACCTGGAGCTCGCCTACGACGCGGCCGACGGGGCGATCATAGGGACCCGCGCCGTGAGCGAGCTTGCGCGAGGCGTGGGGGCCTTCAGGCAGTACCTCGAGTCGCTCTTTGTGTAATGGTCAGGAAGAACCCCGGGCAGAGGCCTCTTCCGACCTGTCGGCCTGCCCCTCTCTTTTCTGGTACGCTGCCCCTATGCGCAAGACAAGGGCATCGATGTCGCACGGCTTTGCCACATAATCGAATGCGCCGAGGCGCATCCCTTCTCTACCCGATTCAGACTGGGCCCGCCCCGTGAGCATGATCACTTCTATCGTGGAATCGATGGACTTAATCAGCTTGAGCGTTTCGTATCCGTCCACGCCTGCCACCCCAATGTCGAGGATGACCACATCTATGTTCTTTGTCCTGACCTCCTCTATCGCCCGAAAGCCGCTTTCCACATCCCTGACCTCGAATCCCATCCCTCGCAGGGTGCCGGCCAGTTCAGTGCGGAAATCTCTCTCATCGTCAACAATCAACAACCTGATTCCTTCCATTCCATAAACCCCCTTATGTGGTGACGGCGATGAACCACGGGCAATAGTATAGCAGAAAGGGCGCTCCGGCAATGGACGTTACCAACCCCCTCTTTCATTCCTTCACCGCCTTCTCCTTCCGGAAGACGTGAGCCTCTGGTGCCTGATCCTTGCGTAACCTCTCCATTTCGCTGACCTTCTTCTCCCAATCGGCCGGCTTTCAACGCGCCCGCGGTTCCGTAAGTCGCTTGACTCACCTCATCAAGACTTTCATTACTCACCGCCTTTTTCTTCGCTGGCGCCTCGGAAGGGGTGTTCCCGGGTTGCGGCTCCCTGCCGATTGCGCACGCGGCGGCCTTGCATTACTCTTCTCGTAAGAAGCTAAAGACCACGCAGGATCAAAGGAGAGCGCCGTGGAGAGAGATATTCAAAAGATCACCCCCTGCCTCTGGTTTGACAACCAGGCCGAAGAGGCTGCCCGCTTCTACACTTCCATCTTCAGAGATTCCAGGATCCGAAAAGTCACCCGCTATGGAAAAGAGGGCTTCGAGATTCATGGAAGGCCGGAAGGAACGGTGATGGTCGTGGAGTTTGAGATCGAGGGGCAGACGTTTACGGCGCTCAACGGCGGCCCGATCTTCACATTCAACGAGGCCGTCTCCTTCCGGGTGAGGTGCGAGACTCAGGAAGAGCTTGACTACTATTGGGGGAGGCTCTCCGAGGGGGGAGATGAAAAGGCGCAAGCATG
>Ga0335078_10016385_pt1 | contig 11000 bp, 12 predicted proteins | sample Lox_Sample_32_FD_206711 | JGI IMG/M metagenome (GOLD analysis project Ga0335078, IMG submission 206711) | Soil microbial communities from Loxahatchee National Wildlife Refuge, Florida, United States - Lox_Sample_3.2 | ecosystem: Environmental > Terrestrial > Soil > Wetlands | place: USA... | reverse complement strand
GGCGGTCGCGGCGGCGGTGGCGGCACGTTGGTCGGCTCAATTGGCGGTTGCGGCAACGGCGGGAAATCAGGAAAGCTGACCAGTGCGGGCGGCGAATCCACAGCGCAACCGACGTAGCTGCCGAGCTGCGAGCGCAACACAATGATGAATGGTTGCCGCGATTTTTTGCGCTCCACCTGCTGCTGCTCAAAAATCCGGTTGATGCCGGCGTCGAATGGCGTGCCGACGATTGCACCTTCCCCATCACAGACTATCACAACCGTTACCCGGTCAGAACTTTGCACGATCCAGTTGAGATAGGGCCGTAAGGCATCAAAGCTTGTCTTTTTCGAGTAATGCTGTTTGTCAACAAACCGCATGATATTCGACGCAATCGTCGCGGCGTTCTCTGGTACCCAGCGTTGCAGCGGAAACTGCCCCGTGCGCACTTCCCGGTCAAATGTCCACACGCCGATGCTGTCGCCAGCCAGCAACTGGCCCCGCATATTGCTCGCCAGCATGGTGTCAAACGTACGCTGAACCGCCGGCAGCCGCTTTTTCATGTCTGACGACGTTTCGAAAACGAGCAGAAAACGGTTTTCTACCGCTGGCACCGCCGGCTGCGCCGGTGCCTTGGACATTAAGGCAACGCCCGCCAGCAGCGCGGCGGCGATTTGCGCGCAGCGCGAACGTCTGCTTCGGCCTGCTTTCGAGTTCATTTCAGTTTGCTCCGCGGAGGGCGATTGAACCGGTTCCGTTCCGCGCGATTGTGGTTTCGCAACTCATCCCGCAATTCTGTCAGCGCATCCTCGATCATGCGAATAAAATTCGCGCAACTCGCGACCGAACCACCCATGCCGCTGACCACGTCGCGCTCGTCACGGTCGTCGGTGACTGCCAGCGCTTCGCCGTAGGCGCTGAAGCGGTGGGCGGCGCGTTCAATCATCTGGTCGGCGGTCTGCCCCGCCCGTGAAAACAAGACTTCTACCGCCGAATCCGGTTCTCGTTTCGGCACGTTGGGCGGCGCGCCCGCGCCGTCAAAAAAAACCGAAACCGGCGCGCCGGTCACGTCGTGATAACGCGTGAGCACATAAATCAACTCGTCGCGCGCGCGCTCCGAATGACGCGGTTGGCCGGGAGCCAGCTCCGGCCAGTTGTGCAACAGGCTGTAACCGTCCACCAAAATCCGCACCAATGCCATGCGCGCAGAATAAAGTTCAAAGTTCAAAGTTCAAAGTTCAAAGTCGCGCTCATGGATGCTTTGGATCCCGGACATGGGAACGGGGCGAAGTTGAACTTGAAACTGAAAACTGAAAGCTCGAAACTAATGCTTGTGGATAACGCGCAATCCATTTTTCAGAAATCGAACCGGCGCATCGCCGCGCTGGCGCTGATGGTCTTTGCGCTGGACCAACTCACCAAATGGCTGGTGCTGAAAACGCTTCCTGCCTACCACGAAAAAATCATCATTGAAGGCTTTTTCAAATTTGTCCACTGGGGCAACACGGGCGCGGCCTGGAGCCTCTTCAGCGGAAACAACGTCACACTCGCCGTCGTCGCCCTGCTCGCGCTCGTCGCGCTGTTCCTTACGCGGCACCATTTTGATTCCCACACGCTGCCAGGTCAGATTGCGTTCGGGCTGATTTTTGGCGGTATCGCCGGAAACCTCACCGACCGGTTGCTGCCCAGCCGGCATGAAGTGGTGGATTTTCTCCGTTTCTATCTGCAGCAACGCGGCGGCGACGAAATCGGTTTTCCCGCGTTCAACGTCGCCGACACCGCCATCTGCACCGGCGTGGCGCTCATTTTCCTCATCACTTGGAAAAATGAGCACGCCACCAAACCCGTGCCCAGTGACAAGTGACATGAAAAATTCCGAATCATTGCACGCTTCCCATTTCTTGTCACCGGTCACGTGTCGCTTGTCACCGTAAATGCGCGTGGAAAGTTTCATGGTCGAGCAATCGCTCCCTTCCGAGCGGCTGGATGCGTTCCTGCGCCGGAAATTTCCCGCCGTTTCGCGCGTTTCGTTGAAAAGATTGATTGAGCAGGGTTACGTTCGCGTCAACGGCCGGACGGTCAAACCCACGCACAGCCCGCGGGCGGGCGAGCAAATCGAAATTCACTGGCCGGAGGCCCGGCCCGCTCAAGCGCAGCCGGAGGAAATCCCGCTCGACATTCTTTTCGAGGACAAATCTTTGTTGGTTTTGAACAAGCCCGCCGGGCTTGTTGTGCATCCCGCCGCCGGGAACGAGGAACACACCCTCGTCAACGCGCTGCTCCACCACTGCCAGGGTTCGCTCAGCGGCATCGGTGGTGTTGCGCGACCGGGCATCGTCCACCGGCTGGACAAGGAAACCAGCGGCTGCCTCGTCATCGCAAAAAATGATGAAACGCACCTCGCGCTCTCGAAACAATTTGCCGCGCGCGAGGTCGGGAAAATTTACAGCGCAATTGTATGTGGCGAACTGGAACGCGACTCCGGCGAAATCCGCGCCGCCATTGCCCGGCACCCGACGCACCGCAAACGCATGACTGTGCGGGACGATAGCTCCGGCCGCGCTGCGCACACGACTTACTGCGTGCTCGAACGGCTGAACTCCGCCACGTTTGTCGAGGCGCAGTTGCACACGGGCCGCACGCATCAGATTCGCGTGCATTTTCAATTTCTCGGCCATCCGCTCGTCGGCGATGAAACTTACGGCGCACGGCAGAACAAAAAGCTCGTGGAACTGACCGGTTACGAGCCGCCGCGGGTGATGCTGCACGCACGCGAACTGTCGTTTGTGCACCCGCGCACCGGAAAGGAAATGAGTTTTGAAGCGCCGTTGCCGGAGGATTTTCGACAGGCGCTGAAAAGCCTTGGCACGTAGGAATACCCCGGCGACCCGGTGATTGTCTTGATCATAATCTTTCTTTTAATCGCAATCGGTCCGGCCGATTAAGATTAGGATTCCGATTTTGATTTAAGGGATTGGGACGGATTCAAAATTTGTTCGCCTGTCGCGCCGGGTTTTCGCATATTGGGTGGGAATGAAATCCATGACGGGTTACGGGCGCGGCGAGTGCGCGCGGGACGGCTTCAAGGTTACGGTTGAACTCAGTTCGGTAAACCGCAAGCAGGCCGAGATTAACGCGAACCTGCCGCGGGAACTGGAATTGCTCGAAACCCCCATCCGCGACGCCATCAATCGCCACGTCGCGCGCGGGCGCGTGACGGCGCGCGTTTCGCTGCACGCCGGCGACGGCAAGCTTTCCGCGCGGATGCACCTCAACGCGCCGCTGGCCAAGGCCTATGCGCGCGAACTCAACCGCCTCGCCAGACAACTTAAACTGGAAGGTAACGTAACCCTGGACCACCTCGTGCGCGCGCCGGGAGTTTTCCAAACCGACGAAGAACTCGCGGGAGCGGAAAATTTGTGGCCCGCGGTCGAGAAGGCGTTGAAACAGGCGCTCGCCGCGCTCGTGAAAATGCGCGAGCGCGAGGGCGCGCACCTCGCGCAGGACCTCGTTTCGCACATCGGCGTCATGCGCCAATGCGTCGGGCGGATTCAAAAGCAGGCGCCGCAGGCAACCGAACGTTACCGGCAGCAACTCATCGAACGCATCAAGAGCGCGGGCCTGGAAACACCCGCGTCCGATGATGAGCGGCTGTTGAAGGAAGTCGTTTTTTTTGCCGACCGTTCGGACATTTCCGAGGAATTGGCGCGGTTGCAAAGCCATTTCCAGCAGTTCGAGGATTGCCGCAAGATGAAGGAACCGGTGGGCCGCACGCTGGATTTTCTCGCGCAGGAAATGAACCGCGAAGTCAACACCGTCGGCTCGAAGGCCAACGACGCACTCATTTCCCGCGAAGTCGTCACGCTCAAGGCGGAGCTGGAGAAATTTCGCGAACAGGCGCAGAACGTGGAATGACATTGGGAATGACTAAGCACTAAACTATAATGACTAAAGAATTCCCAATGGTGAATCACCCATTTCTTAGTCAGACGGCAGGATTTGTTTTGTTATTCGAGTTTTGCCATTATTTAGTCATCAGGATTTAGGAAATAGTTATTTTTGCAATGCCGAACGCCAGCCCCTTGCTCATTCTGATTTCCGCGCCTTCCGGCGGCGGTAAGACGACGTTATGCCACCAATTGCTGGCCGCGAGGCCCGACATGACGCGCGCAGTCACCTGCACCACGCGCGCGCCGCGGCCCGGCGAAAAGGATGGCGTGGATTATTATTTTTTTGAGCCGGCGGAATTCCAGCGGCGGCAACAGGCGGGAGAATTTATCGAGCACGCGACCGTTTTTGGCTGGAGCTACGGCATCCTGCGGTCCGAACTCATGAACAAACTGCGCTCCGGCCGGGACGTTCTGTTGAACGTGGACGTGCAAGGAGCGGCGACAATCCGCCGGCGCGCGCAAGCGGAACCGGAACTGGAACGCGCGCTGGTGACGGTGTTTTTGACGCCGCCTTCAATCAAAGTGCTCGAGGAACGGTTGAAAAAACGGGCGGCGGACGCGCCAGAGGAAATTCAAAAGCGGCTGGGCATCGCCCGGCAGGAAATCGCGCAGTGGAAGTTTTTCGATTACCTGTTGATCAGCTTATCCGTCCAGGAAGATTTGCGGCGGATGCTGGCGATTATCGAAGCGGAGAAAATGCGCATGCCGCGGCCGCCAGCCCCGGAATTTTGAATCCCGGTCCTGATCCTGAAAGCCGTTTGGTATCGAATTGGCAGGAAGAAGGATTAAGATTAAGCTTACGATCAAGATGAAGAAAAACATCGTCCTCGCCGTGACCGGCTCCATTGCCGCGCACAAGGCGGTGGATTTGGCCAGCCTGCTGGCGAAGCAGAAGTGCTGCGTGCGCGTGGTGATGACCGCCGACGCGCAAAGGTTCATTACGCCGTTGCCGTTCAAAGTGCTCTCGCGTCATCCGGTCGTGGCCGGTCTTTACGACGAAGAGGAAGGCTGGAAACCCGCGCACATCGAAATGGCCGATGAGGCGGACCTTTTGCTCATCGCGCCGGCAACGGCGAATGTGATGGCCAAACTGGCGCATGGCATCGCCGACGACGCGCTGACGTGCATTGCGCTGGCGCTGAATCCCCGGGCGAAAATTCTGATCGCGCCGGCGATGAACGGCAAAATGTGGTTGCACGCAGCCACGCAAGGAAACGTCAAAATCCTCAAGGCGCGAGGCGTGCAATTCATTGGCCCGGACGAAGGAATGCTGTCCTGCGGTTACGAAGGCGTCGGTCGGCTATGGCCGGTGGAGGCGATTGCCAATCGCGCCTTGAAATTATTACGCTGAAAATTTGTCCGTGGCGGTGAACTTATGAAATCAAGCCATCGGCAATGGCTGAAACGGGTGTCCGCGTTACTGGAGATTCCGGCGCCCGACCCGCCGCGCCTGCTCCGCCGCATCGAACTGATGGAGCGGGACATCATGCTGCCCGTCAAGGCGGTGTTCATCGGGATGATTTTGTATTCGTTCTGGCTTGAACATTCGTTGTGGGTCGGGCAGATCTGGAGCCCGCTGGACATCACGGTTGAAACGGTTCAATACATCTTATGGTTTTATATCCTCATAACGTTGGTGCTGGCGTTGCCGATGCTGAATGTGCGGCGCCGGCCGCTGGCGCTGGTGCAATGGACGGTGGTGACCAGCAGCCTGGTGGACGGACTTTTCATTGCGGGCATGATGCTGATCACCGGCGGATTTGACAGTATTCTGTTCTGGCTGTTTGTGGTCTTGATTGTCCGCAATGCGGCAAGCGTGCCGCCCGGATTTTCCCAATTGTTTCTGAATTTCGCCATCAGCCTTTGCTACGTGCTGGCCGCTGTTCTCGACGTTTCCATCACGAACAGTTTGGATGACACGACGCGCCACGCACTCGAATCGCAGGACTTTCCACTGCATGAGAATTTGGGTGAGCCGTTTGTGTTGCGCCTGGTGGTTCTATGGCTGACGGCAATCTGTTGTTACGGCGCACAAGTCTTGCTGGAGCGCCAGCGGTTGGCCGTCGAGGAAGCGGAAGAATTCGCCGCGCGCGAGGGCCAACTGCGCTCCGCCGGGCGGCTCGCGGCCGAGTTCGCACATCAAATCAAAAATCCGCTCGCCGTCATCAACAACGCCGTGTTCTCACTGCAACGTTCGCTCCGCGACGGCAAAAGCGTTGTCACACCACAAGTCGAAATCATCCGGGAGGAGGTTGAGCACGCCGACCGCGTCATCACGCAAATCATGGGCTACGCACAGTTGAGCGAAGGACACGTTGAGAAACTCAACGTCGTCGAAGAACTCGACCGCGCCATTGCGCAGGTTTTCCCGCCGGCGGTGCCGACCGGAATCAAAATTCGACGCGAATATGGCCACGGTTTTCCGCCCCTGCTCATGCAACGCGGCCACCTGTCCGAGATTCTCGTGAACCTTTTGAAGAATGCGCGCGAAGCACTGGGTGAAACCGGAAACGTGTTCGTCACTGCCAGTTGTCACCACAATCATTCGGTTGAAATTTCCGTGCGCGACGACGGGGCAGGCATTCCTCCTGACAAAATCGAGCGCATTTTCGAGGCTTACTATACGACCAAGGAACGCGGCACCGGCATCGGCCTCGCCATCGTGAAACATAACGTCGAGCTTTATGGCGGCAACGTGTGGGTGGAATCCGAGCTTGGAAAAGGCGCCAAATTCACCTTAATCTTTCCCGCAAAAGCGTTGATTAAACCATCCTTGAAATGAGCGCGCCGTTGTCATCCGTGCTCGTCGTGGACGACGAGAAGAACATGCGCCGTTCGCTCCAGACGTTGCTGGGCGGCGACGGCTATGAAGTGCTCACCGCCGAATCCGCCGAGGAGGCGCTCAACCTGCTCGCGAGCCGGGAATTTTTCATGGTCATCAGCGACGCACGGCTCGGCGGCATGAGCGGTTACGAGTTTCTCTCCCAGGCTCACCGGCGGTGGCCGGAACTGCCGGTGCTCATGCTGACGGCCTATGCCACGCCCAAACTCGCGGTGGAAGCCATCAAAGCCGGCGCGATTGACTACCTGAGCAAACCGTTCGCGCCGGAGGAATTGCTGCACGCCGTTGCGCGTTGCGCCGAGCGCTATCAACTCCTGCGCGAGAACGCGACCCTTCGCTCCCGCGCCGGCGAAATTTTCAGCCTCGACCAGATCATCGGCGAATCACCGAAGATGCGCGAATTGCGACATTTAATTCAGACCGTCGCGCCCACCGACACACGCGCGCTCATCCTCGGCGAAAGCGGCACCGGCAAGGAGCTTGTCGCCGGCGCACTCCACGGTTTGAGCCAGCGGCGCGGGGCAAATTACATCCGCATCAATTGCGCGGCCATTCCCGAAACGCTGCTCGAAAGCGAACTTTTCGGTCACGAAAAGGGCGCGTTTACCGGCGCGTTGAAACAAAAACCCGGGCGCGTCGAGGAAGCGGATGGTGGCTCGATTTTTCTCGACGAAATTGCCGACATGAGCAAACCGCTCCAGGCCAAGCTGCTCCGGTTTCTCGAAGATGGCACCTTCACGCGGGTTGGCGGCACGCAGGAACTCCGCGTCAACGTCCGCCTCATCGCCGCGACCAATCGTGACATCGTGCAAGCCATCACCGCCGGTCTCTTCCGCGAAGATTTGTTTCATCGTTTGAACGTGGTGCAATTCCGCCTGCCGCCGCTGCGCGAACGCGGCGACGACGTTCCGCTGCTTGCCGAACACTTTTTGAAAATGTTCCGGCCCGCGCTGAACAAAAACGTGGACGGGCTCACGCCCGCTGCGCGGTCCAAATTGCTTTCCCACACCTGGCCCGGCAACGTCCGCGAATTGCGCAATGTCATCGAACGCGCGCTGATTCTGGAAAAGACGCGCGAAATCCAGCCGGCCAGCCTGCCCGATTTCCAGGTCGAAGCACGCCTGCAAAAGGCCCCGCTCCTTCAGCCGATGCCCGACGAATCGCTCGATGACGCGCTGTCCCGGTTGGAACGCGAATTAATAACCCTGGCGCTGGAACAACATGATTTTAACCTGACGCGAGCGGCGGGACGCCTTAAACTGACCCGCCATTCACTCCGTTACCGGATGCAACGGCTGAACATGAATGTCAGTGATGGCGTATCAGGCGAAACCCTGTGACTGCCAGCCGGCAAATTTCTGAGCGCTGATTTGTTTCAAGGTTATGGATGATGCACTGCCAGCAGTAGGCCCGATGACAGCGACCTGGGTGGATTTTTTCATCATGGTCGGGGTGTTCATGCTGATTGCCATCAGCGCGCTGGTTTGGGTCTTCTACTTTCGCCGGAAGCGACGAAAGCACCGGCACAAGCACCGCCACCATCGCGAACGACGCCCGGTCAACCCGACGCTCGCCCAGACCGGCGGGTTGCCGCCCCCGCGTCCGCCGGAATCGCCTGACGGGACACCCTCCCAAACCCCATAACCACGATGCACCACAGCCGCGCGATCACCCGGAAAAGCGCGTCCAATCTGGCTCTCACTTTTGTGGTGCTGCCGCGGGCCAAACGCAACGATATGGCCGCCCTCTACGCCTTTTGTCGCGAAGTGGACGACGCGGTTGACGGCGAATCCACGCCCGCAGAAAATCGCCGTGACCAACTCGCCGAATGGCGCGTTGATGTCCGCCGCGCCTGCGAAAATGAAAGACCGCAATTCGCGGTGAATCAGGAATTGCAGCCGGTCATCGCCAAATATCGCCTGCCGTTCGCGCTTTTCGATGAACTGATCAAAGGCTGCGAGATGGACCTTGACATCCAACGCTACGAAAATTTCGAGCGACTGGAATTGTATTGTTATCGCGTCGCGTCTGTCGTTGGCCTGTTGAGCATCGGGATTTTCGGCTACCGAAATCCCGCCAGTCGTGATTACGCGATTTACCTCGGCAAGGCGCTCCAATTCACCAACATCCTGCGCGATGTCCGCATTGATGCCGAACGGGGACGGATTTATCTGCCGCAAAGCGAACTCAGGAAATTCAACGTCGGCGAAGAGGAAATTCTGAATTTTAAATTCTCCGATCGTTTCCACGCGCTCGCCGCCAACGTCGCCGATCGCGCGAAACTTTTTTACCGGCTCGCGCGGCAAACCCTGCCGGCGGAGGACCGTCGGGCAATGGTCGCCGCTGAACTGATGGGCTCGGTTTACTGGCAACTGCTGCAAAAACTGGAACGGCACCGGTTCGACGTCTTCGGCCCGCAGCCGTTGCGGCTGGCCAGGCCGCAAAAATTGGCGCTCATCTTCCGGTCGTGGCTGTGCTTCACTTTTGGCTCAACGTCGTCCAACTATGGACCAGCCTGAAATTCCGGGGCGTCTCATTGTCAACGCGGACGACTTTGGCCTTTCGCGTTCGGTCAACGAAGCCGTCGTTCGTGCTCATCGTGATGGCATATTGACTGCCGCCAGCCTCATGGTGAACGAACCGGGTTGCGACGAGGCCGTGAAGCTGGCAAAGGAAAACCCGCGACTTGGTGTCGGCCTGCATTTGACTTTGCTGATGGGACATTCTGCGCTGCCGCCGGAAAAGATTCCCGGCCTTGTCGATCCGCGCGGTGAATTCAGCGGCAGACCGGTCGCAACCGGTTTCCGTTATTTTTTCCAGCGCAATTTGCGCGAACAATTGCGCGCCGAAATTCATGCCCAGTTTGAAAAATTCCATGCCACCGGCCTTTTGCTCGACCATGTCAACGGCCATTTGCACCTGCATCTGCACCCGACCGTCTTCCGCATTTTGATGGAGGACGCCGCGGCGCTCGGCCTCCAGCATTTACGGCTTACGCGCGAGCCATTCTGGATGGACGTGCCGCTCACAAAAGGCAACCGCCTGTATCGCTCCACGCACGCAGCGATTTATTTTATCCTTTCCCGGGGCGCGCAATCGGCTTTGTATCACAAAAAAATCCGCCACACGCAGAGGGTTTTCGGCCTGCTGCAAAACGGGCGAGTGAATGAGGAATACCTTTTGAAACTGCTTCCCATCTTGCCGCCGGGCGATTCCGAGCTTTACTCGCATCCATCGCTGGATGAATTTAAGGATGAGTTCGATGCCCTGGTCAGTCCGCGCGTGAAGGAACTGGTCAAGAAACTCGGCGTCAAATTGATTCGTTACCGGGATTTGTAATATGCTCAAACTGCTCTTGATTTTGCTGGTCGGCCTTACTTTTGAATCCACCGGTGTCGTGTTGCTGAAAAGGGGCATGACGCAAATCGGCGATATGAACGGGGTCACCGCCGCCGAAATCTTTCGCGTATGCAAATCCGGCGCGACCAACCCGCAAATTCTGCTCGGCGTCTTTTTTGAAGCGTTGTTTTTCCTCTGCCTGCTCATTTTGATGTCCAGAAGCGACATCAGTTTCCTCTGGCCGCTGACCGGATTGAGCTTTGTGTTCGCCACCTTTGCCGCCATCTGGTTTTTGAACGAACGCGTCTCGGCGGTGCGCTGGGTTGGCGTGGTTTTGATCGTGATTGGCGCGGCATTCATCAGTTACAGCCAGCACGCAAAGGAAAAGCCTGCACCGCCATCGGCACAATCGCCAGTCACGGAAAAGTGATTTTGACAAGGACTTCCGCCAGTCGCTCCGCCGCGAACCAGCAATTTTTTTGGAGCCGCAACAATCCGCCGGTTTTCCCGGGTGACTTGGCAATGGCCCAAAATAATTTGCCGTAATCCATACTTTTGTCCGGCTTGGAAACCCGGTTGAAATCCACCGGCAAATCTTCGCCGGCTGTGTCGGAAATCACGCGAACGGTGGCGCAGGGAATTCCGTGTGCGCGACAAACCTCGTGAATTGCCGCTGATTCCATTTCAACCGCGTCCGCGCCGGTTGCGTCGCGCAATTTTTTCTTTTCAGTGACGGTTGTGGCAATTTTATCTGCGCAGAAAAACTTTGCCGGCTTCGCGCCGACAGTCAGGAGTTTGGCAGACAGCCTCTCACCCGTCCTGCCGGACACCCTCTCCCCGCCGGGCGGGGCGAGGGGCATTTCAAAAACCACGTCGCCGAGTTTCAAATC